>Ga0123357_10001029_pt1 | contig 28578 bp, 25 predicted proteins | sample TergutEmb28metaG_FD_89873 | JGI IMG/M metagenome (GOLD analysis project Ga0123357, IMG submission 89873) | Embiratermes neotenicus P4 segment gut microbial communities from Petit-Saut dam, French Guiana - Emb289 P4 | ecosystem: Host-associated > Arthropoda: Insects > Digestive system > Gut ...
AACATTTGCTAAAGCTACTGCTAATCCTTTGGTCTTTGAAGAAGTAAATGCTGACGGAACCCCTACGACAACTCCGCCTACATATCTGTATACACCAACAGGAGATCCTAATCGTCCCGTAGGTGAAGGTCCGATGGTAACGGGACAGGATGGCTTGCCCTATATCAAGACTGATAACACTACCTATATCAACACGGTCAATGACCTTGTTATCATTACTCCTGATGCAAGTACGCTTCCGGGTGGCGATGGTGACGTGGTACAGACGCGTACATGGCCTTCAGTTGCTACGCGGGCTATTAAGTTCAGGGTGTTGCCGATACCAAGTCAGCTTCCGGGCGCGACTAACGTTCCGATACAAGTTGAGTTCTATGATCCTTCACAGGAGGCATCTGCACAGCCTTTGCGCTATCTACTTGTCGATAACTCTGTCGGCAATATCACCATTAGTTCAAGTGGCCAGCTAGCAGTTAGCCCTACTGCGTCTACTAATGCTACCTATACTTTCTATGTGATCGCTGCCGATGGTTCTTCTGCGACAGGAAGCGTGAACGTGCAGGTAACCAGCATTTTACAATCTTTTCGGCCTACAAGCATTTCTCCTTATGGGCCTATCACGGTTAATAAGGGTGTGCAAACAGTATTGAGTGTTGGAACTGCCCCTGCCTCATCGAGTATAAATGTTCAGGGTGCTACTTATGCTATACAGGGATCTGACTTGGGCTGTACTTTGACTTCTGCGGGCCTACTTACTGCTGGAGATACTGTAGGAACAGTTACGGTTCAGGCAACTGTCTCATGTCTGAATCCCGGTGCCGATCCTCTTGATTTGCAGGATGGCACTGGTCGTACGATTGCCGTAGGTGCTACTTACACCATGACCACGACTTTTGAGGTAAGCGTGCAAGACCCACCTACCTATTCTGCTGAAGCTCATCCTTATGTCACCAAGCTGACTTTGCTTGGTGTCACCTCTTGGGATGATGTTGAGCCAGCACCAGAGTATGCAGGTGGCAATGGAAGCCAAGGTATGCCTTATCAGATCAGCAGTATCCGTCAGTTGAAGAAATTTGCTACTAATAAAGGCGCTAACTCTGGCTATGCCACCTATTTCAAGCTGACTGCGGATATGAATTTCGATGGCGCAGATGCACTACTGTCTGGCAATTTGCTTGGCGGTGCTTTTCAAGGCAATTTCGATGGCGGGAGCCATGTAATTGAAGGCTTAAACTCAAACTCGGCACTCTTTTCTTCCCTTACTTATGGCACTGTCCAGAATCTTGGACGTAAGGGCGGCGTTGTAGCTACAAGTGGCGGATCTGCGTTTGTGGTTGGCTTGGGTAATGGAGGTACTTTGTATCGTTGCTACAGTGATACACCTGTTAATAGTACGGGTGTGGCAGCTGGTTTGGTGCTTCAGGTTTCTCCGGGCGGTGGCATTATCAACAACTGTTATAACACGGGTGCGATTACGGGCAATGCGATTGTTGGTGGTCTTGTCTATGTCTCACAAGCTAACGCAGGCACTCTTACTATCACAAATAGTTATAACGCAGGTGCTCTCTCAGGTACTGGTTGTGGTGGAATTATTGGTTGGGTAAACATGATTACGTCACCTAATGGGCAAACCATTGCTCTGGATAATGTACGAAACTATGAGCAGATTATCGGACCTTCTGGTTCGCCCACGGGGGTTTTTGGTGACATCATTGGTCAACTTGGAACTCCTACTAGTCCTTCCTTCTTGAAGGTTAGCCTTACCGATGTATCATACCTGCCAAATTTGATTTCCTTCACAGGAGTTGGGGTGCAGCCCGACACTGATATTGGCAACCGCCCGGTAAGTCCCGCTACATGGCCAGCCGGAGTTACGGTCAATGGGCAGGGAGTTAATACTCTTACCGGCTCAGCACCTACAGGTTTCTTGGTGCCGTAAGTTTTCTCTATCTTGGTGACCAGAGGCAACCCTTCATTGCTTCTTATCACAGGTTCCTTTGGGGAGCAGCTTGTACCTCACCTTAACAACGAGCTGCTCCCCGCAACCGGGCAGCCTGCTTCTTTTCCCCCTGGAGGCAGGCTGCCACTCGGCTCCTTGTGACGGTGACAAAAGGGGTTAGACCCCTTTTGTCACCGGGGGCCTTGTGGCGCTCGTTACTCTGGAGCAGCTCGCTTTGTCTTGGCCGGGCTGTTCCAGAGTGGCGAGCGCTTTGCGGCTTTGGGGTGGAGCCACTCTGGGCGGAGGCGCGCCGGGTCCCCGCGCGCTACGCGTGAGTTGCGACTCGGTGCCCAGTACCGGAGGCACGCCGGGGTCGTCGTGCCCTACATGGGCTCTGCCGGGCAGAACCGTAATAGCTGGCGCCAGAGCAGATTGCAAGACAGAACCGGCATGGCTGGGCGCATGAACATACGGGCCGAAGGGCCTTGATGGCCCTGAGGGCTGCCTCCATAAAAGAATATCTTTTCTTTCTGGGCTGAGGCGTATCGATCCAGGCTTGCTGGTGGGTGCGGTCTGATTCTGGAGTTTTTGTGAATGCGCATTCTGCTCCCAAATGAAAACCCGCAGGTCAGGGGCTTGCGAGGGGTTTTGCGCGTGTTGCTGGTAAGATTCGGGTAAGAATCTGGTAAGGGGTCTCTGCTAGGCTCGTCGCACGTAACGACCGATGAGCGGAGGCCTCCCATGGATAATCCACGTTATGAACGCTATCTGACTACGACGCCGCGGCGCCCCAACAAGTGGGAGCTGCGGGCGCGCCATCTGTGTGACGAGCTGGCGCGCAAGATTGGCTTGCGACAGCTCAAGGGGCGCACGGCGCTGATAGCGGCAGTGCTGTTTGCCGCAGTGGCGGGCTTTGGGCTTGCGCGCAGCGGAGTCTTTCGGGCGCCGGATGCGGCTGCACAGAAGGCTGCGACAGGCGGCGCAGGCGGCGCCCTCTCGTCACCTGCTGCCCCGGCTCCGGCGCAGGGGACAGAGACTACCGTGACGGTGCACGTGGTGGTCGATCAGAACGGCGCGGTCAGCGCGTCGGCAGACGGGGACGTGGCGTCCGCCTCCGCATCCGCAGGCGGCAGTTCCGCGCAGACGGCAGACGGCAAGATCAATCTCAACACGGCTGATGAGACCACGCTTGAAACACTGCCGGGGGTCGGGCCTGCCACCGCACAAAAGATCATCGCGGATCGCAAGGCCAACGGACCATTTGCCTCGCCGGAGGACCTGATGCGGGTCTCCGGCATCGGCCCAAAGAAATATGACGCGGTCAAGGACCTTGTCACAACGCGCTGATGACATGAAAGGCGCAGAGCAGCGGCAGGCAAAACCGCGGCCCGTCACCGTGCTCCCCAAATGGCAGCAGGTGCGCGCGGCGCCGCGGCCACAGATCCCGCTGCTGCTCTGGCTGCTGCTGGCGCTGCTGTCAGGCGAACTGATGGCGGCTGCGGTGGCGCGTCGCGCCTGGCTGGCAGGCAAGCTGCCCGCCGCCTCCGCGCTGCTCTCATCGCTTGTCCGGAGCCCGTATGCAATCGGCGCAGCTGCCACGCTCCTGGCTGTCACGCTTGCCGCCACCGCCCTGCGGCGTCGCGCGCCAGCACGCTTCTGCCTGCTGGTGCTCCTGATGCTTGCCTGTGGCGCCACGCTGGGCACGCTGCGCTACGCAGGTCTGTTCACACAGACTCGCTCGCTCAGCCCCGCGCACTACGCGCGGGTCCCCGTGCGCATCACGGAGGACTCACGCACCTCTGTCTACGGCTCAAGCGTGCTGGCGGCTGTGACGTCGGGGCGCCTACGCGGACTGCGCCTGCAACTCTCAAGCGCAGAAGATATCACCTTGGAGCGAGGCCAGGAACTCACGCTTTCCGGCGTGCCACGGGCGCTCGTGCCGGACGCAAAGCGGGTATTTCTCTTAAATCAGGGAGTAGTCGCGACGATGGAGCTTGCGCGCGCAGGACCTGTCACGTGGCAGCGCGGTCCCCTGGGCGTCGTGCTGCGCTTTCGCGCGCGCGCAGGCCGCGTGATCCGCAGCACGCGCACCAGCTTTCCGGTCAGCGCCCAGCTCAGGAGCTTTCTCTGCGGCGCCTTGCTGGGGGACAAGCGAGGTTTTGAGGGCAGCGAGCTGCAAACGGCACTGCAACGCACGGGACTGATCCACCTTCTGTCTGTGTCCGGCTCTCATCTGGCCTTGCTTGCGGCGCTGTGCTACTTCGCGCTGCGCTGCACGCGCCTGAGCCGGCGCCGCGCGGCGCTGGTGGTGCTGGTCGTCGCGGGGCTCTACACTCTGCTGACCGGTTGCGAGCCGACGACCGTGCGCGCGCTGGGGATGCTTGCCTGCGCGCTGCTTGCGCTGCTGATGCGTCGGCGCGCTGACGTGCTTTCTGCGCTTGCCTTGAGCCTCATCGTGATGCTGCTGGCAGATCCGCTGCTGGCGACCTCGCTCAGCGTACAACTCTCGTTGGCCGCGGTGGCAGGTATTGTCTGTTTTGGCGGCTACTTTGGGCGTTGGCTGCGGTGCCTGTTGCCGCGCGCAGGCAAGCTCATTGCCGAGGGCTTTGGCACGACGATTGCCGCCAATCTGGCGGTCCTGCCGTTTTCTGCCGCACTGTTCGGGGTCGTCTCTCTGGCTGCGCCGCTCGCCAATCTGCTGCTTGCGCCGCTTTTCACCGTGATGCTGGTGTCCGGTCTGGTTGGTATCATGGTGTGTCTTGTTTCTGAGAGGGCCGCCCAGATATGTTTCCGGGCAGCTCTGATGGTAGGGGTGGTGTTCGAGCATTTGAATGGTTGGTTATCGCAGCAGCCCTGGTCGGCGCTTACGGCCAGCGCGCTGCCGCCAGTGGCTCTGGTAGCTCTGTGCGTGCTGGTGGTCCTGCTCTGGTCGCTCTGGGTGCGCCCGACGCGGCGCCGGGCGCGCATGGTTGCTGCCGGCGTGATGGCGGTGATCGTCCTTGTCGCAGCCGTCCCGCTTGCGACGCGGGGCGGACAGACGCAGCAGACGCGCGGCGTGGTCGTCTTAAACGTGGGGCAGGGCGACGCGCTGCTGGTGCGTGACGCGGGTCATACCGGGCTGATCGACACGGGACCGAGTCCGACCGCGCTTAAAGAGCAGCTCCGGCAGCAGAATGTCACCCGTCTTGACTTCGTCTTGTTCACACACGGCCATGCTGATCACATTGGGGGAGCAAGCGCGCTTGACCGCTCGTTTCATATCACGCACCTCTATGTGTCGCAGGGGGCGCAGAGCTCGACCAAGCTTGAGGCGATCTCCGCGCGGTTGGGTGTGCCGCTTACCGGGCTTCTGGCTGGGCAGAGCTTCATGCTGGGGCGCATCAAAGTCACGGCGATCTGGCCGCGTGCTGCGGTGCGCGACCCTGATGCAAACGAGTCCTGCCTGACCACGCTGCTGGCCGATGAGCTGCCCGACGACCAGGACCCCGTGCCCACCGATACGCTGCTGACCTCAGGCGATGCGGAGGAACCCTCCGTGCGCGCAGCTGTAGTTGCGGCTGGCATCACCCATATCGATGTGCTGAAAGCGCCGCATCATGGCAGCGCCATCTCGCTGAGCGACGTGCTGCTCAATCGCCTGACGCCCGAGGAGGCAGTCATCAGCTGTGGCCTGAACAATCGCTACGGCCACCCCAAGCCGGTCACGCTGCAATTCCTGCAAAAGCACAACATCCCCTACAAGCGCACCGACCTTGACGGCGCGGTAGTCGTTCCGTTCTAGCCGGATAGGGCCATTGAATAACACGTGTAATACACGTATACTAGAAAGGAGCATCGGTGAAACGAAGAAAGCTCGAAAAGCTGTTCAAAAAGAATGGCTGGTATTTCCTGAGACATGGCGCAAACCATGAAATCTGGACTGACGGTGAGAACGTGGATAAGATACCTCGACACAATGAGGTGAAAGAACGTCTAGCCAATGATTTGATCAGGAAATGGAAATTAAGATAATGCTAATTAAGGAGCAGCAATGAAAGTAACGTACCCTGTTAAACTAGAAGAACTATTAGACGAGGGCGGCTATCTTGTGACGATCCCTGATTTTAATGATGGCCTTACTGAAGGTGATGATCTTACAGAAGCTCTTTACATGGCGCAGGACGCGATCTCGATCATGTGTGTGACCTATCAAGATCTTGGTAAGCCACTTCCGTCTCCGACGTCGCTCGATGAAGTGCTTGTTAAGCCGGGGGAGACCAAGTCGCTTGTTCTCGCTGATCTTACAGCCTATCGAAAACTACTCGATGAGACGGCCGTCAAGAAGACCCTTACGATTCCTGGTTGGCTGAATGAAGCCGCAAAAGCCGCCCACATTAATTTCAGTGCCACTTTGGCCGAAGCCCTGAAGAAAAAACTCAGGATGAAGGGACCTGCAAAGAGCAGAGTATAATGACGGGAGAGCAGTAGTGGAAAAGAAACGAGGATCCATGAAAAAAGTCGTTATCGTTTGTCTGGCTGCCTGTCTGCTGTTCGTAGCGGGCTGTGGAAAGAAGACGCCCGTTTCAAGTAGCGCAACTCAGCCTACTTCCTCAAACGCTGCCAAGAAGTCAGATATCCCAACGGAGAGCGCAGCTGAATCAGCTGCCGCTCTGGCACAACGCCGGTCAGTCGCCCTGAAGGCCCTCAGCGACGTGATGCTCAACAAAGCGAAGTTTTGCTATATCAAGTACTACAATATCAACACAGGGGCAAGCATCTATCTAAAGAATCTAAGTGTCGATGATACTGGGGCAAATGCAGAGAAGGGCACTTATCGAATGACCAGTTTCCAGGTTCTTGATGTGGATGGTGATGGTGTGCCTGAAGTAATCGTTCAAGCGAAACTATCCTCGCCGATTATTAATGACCAACAGTCCATGATCCTGCGCTACTGTGGCGGAAGAGTTGACGGCTATCTTTTCCAGCCTGTTACCAATGATCTGGCTTTGGGATCAGGTGCGTTTGCGAAAAATGGCCTATGTGGAACCATGGACAGTGCGCGAGATAACACGGTTATAAAATTACGTTTTCTTGGTGTGCATTTGGATACGACGAAGGTCATGTTTTCTCAAGCAAATGATAATTGGAACACAATTTCCTTTTATATGTATGATGTCCCTGTGCCACCTGATCTTTGTTCTGGACAGATAGATAAGGCAGTGGGAGATTCTGCCCCAAGCCATGCTTTTTCTGAGGCTAATATAGCAAAGTGGATTACGAATCGCCAAGCGTCGGCAGATCAGAAGCCTGTCATACCGAATGCGAATCTGGTTGCCCGGCAAAACTACCTTAACGGGCTTTCTGAGCTCTCTGCGTTCAGTGCGGCTCTGCCAGTGATGGACTCTCTGACACCCGAGAGAGCGAGAACAGAATATTATCAAGCTTGGGATAAGGAACTGAATAAGATTTATGGCCTGTTAGAAAAAAAATTGCCCACAAACCAAATGGATGCGCTTCGCAAGGATGAGCAAGCATGGATCACGGTTCGCGATACGAATGCGGCTCATGTTCAGGAATATCAAAGAGGTTCCTACACCTACTCAGTTGAGTTGGATAAATATCTTACTCTTGGTGACGTTACTAAGAACCGCACGCTCCATCTGATCGACCTCTACTTCGGCGACACCTCACAGCCATCAACAACCGAGATCATCCAGAAGTACGGACTAAAGAAGTAACTTGAAGCTGGTAATGATAAGGAGAAGCTCATGAAAAAAGTCGTCATCGTTTGTCTGGCAATTTGTTTACTGGCCATTGCGGGATGCGGGAAGAAAGCCCCCGTTTCAAATTCAGCCAAGACAGGTTTGTCTGATTCTGCTGCGTTAGAGCAGCGCAGGACAACCGCTTTGAGAGCTCTGGGTGATGTATTGCTCGGAAAGACTACGCTGTTGAGCACAAATGATACTAATACGGCGATGTACATAAGTGATGTTGTTAAAGAGGATGTTGGCGGTTCAAGTGGGGGTGGAATTCGTCTTGCGAGGTTAGCTGTTGTGGATATGGATGGGGACGGAGTTCCTGAAGTGATCGCAGAGATATCGGATGATTATCCTGAGTTCTATGAAATACTGCATTATCAAAATGGAAAAGTGTATGGCGCCTCATACGGGAATCGCGGAATTGAGCAAATAACAAAGACTGGCCTGTTTTCCGGTTCCAGTGGCGCCTTAGATAATAGTATTTCAAAGCTACGCTTCCTCGGAGATACTTTCGACATGACCGATCAGGCATATACCGAGTCTAGTGCTGGCAGTATGCCAGTCCACTATTATTTCTATGATGTGCCTCTTACTGAGGACGCCTACAAAAAAGCAGCAAGCACGCTCATGGACAGTCAAGTCGATTGGTACGATTATTCCGATAGCCAGATAGCAAAATGGGTAACTGATCGTTCAGTCTCAATCGATCCAAAGCCAGCTTTGTCGAATGCCGACTTGGTGGCTCGACAAAAATACCTTGATGGGCTTGCTGCCAACAGCGCTCTCAATGATCCTGAAAGTAATGATGCGTATGCAACTGCGGGTACCTTAGAGGCGGATAACCTGGAGGTTGCTTACTATCAAAGTTGGGATAAAGAGCTGAACAAGGTCTACAGCCTACTGGAGAAAAAGCTTCCGGCAGATCAAATGGATACGCTCCGTAAAGATGAAAAGCAATGGATCACTGTTCGTGATGAAAACGGTACGTTTGCCTATCAGAACTGGATGAAAGAGACGGGTATCGACAACGCAGAAAGAGCGGACCAAGCGAAGAACTCCAGATTAGCAGAGATGACCAAAAACCGCACGCTCTATCTGATCGATCGCTACTTCGGTGACACCTCGCAGCCCACTACGACCGAGATCATCCAGAAGTACGGGTTGGAGAAGTAGCGGCATCGTTGATCATTTTGTCTTGATACTGGATTCTGCGACGGAGCCTGCGCTGCGCGCAGTCGCAGTGCGCACAATGACGGGGCAGCGTCGGCGCCGCTTGATACGCTAAGATAGTACGCATGGCTCCGACTGAACTTAAACCGCTGTATCTCATTGTTTCCGAGCAGGCCTTCCTGCGCGATCAGGCGCTTGACCGCCTGCGTGTGCGTCTGCGCGATATGGGCACAGACCTCGACTTTAACTACGAGCAGTTCGACGCTGAGACGGCCGACCCGACCGAGATCGTAGCGGCGGCCAGCACCCTGCCCTTTATCTCGGAGCTGCGCCTGGTGGTGGTCACGCGCACAGAGAAGCTCGACAAGGAGGCGCTCGATCTGCTGGCGGGCTATGCGCAGGCGCCCTCGCCAACAACGATACTCTGTCTGGTGGGCGAGAAGCTCAATCGCAGTACTAGGCTCTATAAGGCGATAGCCGCCCAGGGCACGGTGCTTGACCGCAAGGCGCCGGCGCGCCGCGAGCTACCGGGCGTTGTGAGGGGCCTGTTCGCCGAGCGCGGGCTGGACTGCGACGTCCCGTCTCCTGAGGCGCTAATCAATCTGGTCGGCGAGGATCTGGGCGCGCTTTCTACGGCAGTCGCAACGATAGCGGCCTATCTGGAGGCTACGCCCAAAAAGAAAGTAACGCGTAAGGTCATCGCTGAGGTCATCGGCGCCTCGGCGGAGGTAAAAGGCTGGGAGTTCACCGACGCGCTTGCCGAGCGCCGATGTGGTGAAGCGCTCGTTTTGGTCAGGCGCGCGCTTGACCAGGGCCTGTCGCTGCCAGCGCTGGGAACCATGGCGCTACGGACCGTGCGCCAGCTTATTGTGGCCCGCTCACTGCTTGACGAAGGCGTCCTCAACCCGGCAGACCAACTTATCGAGGAGCTCAAGCTGCCCGCCAATCTTCGTTGGCGCACGAAGTCGATCTTGCAACAGGCGCGTGCCTTCAAGGCGCGTAAGCTCAGGGAGGCGCTCTGTGCCTATTCTGAAGTGGAGCTGGCTATAAAATCAAGCCCTGATAACCTCAAGAGCCTGGCCTTTGAGCGCTGGATCATCGATTTCTGCCAGTAACAAATGAGCCCGCGTGAAGCGGGCTCATTACTGCGTGCTGTTTTCGAGGACTTACTACTTGTCGGACTCCTCGGCCTCGGCAGACTCCTCTGCTTTAGCTTTCTTCGCTGGCGCCTTTTTGGCGGGAGCCTTCTTTGGCTTGGCTTCTTCGGCAGGCTCCTCAGCTTTTTTTGCGGGCGCCTTGGTGGTGGCGGGCTTCTTGGGGGCCGCCTTCTTTGGAGCGGCAACAGCAGCCTCGGCAGTCGTGGCGTCGGCGCTGTTGGCAAGCCTCATCAGGCCGGACTTACGGTTAGCCGCCTGATTCTTGTGAATGACGCCCTTGGTGACCGCGCGATCAAGCTCACGGCTGGCAGCCTGAGCGGCGGCAAGGGCCGCCTCTTTATCCCCGGCGTCCACTGCGGCGTGAACCTTCTTGGCCGCGGTCTTGAGCGCCGCGCGAAGCGAGCGGTTGCGCAGGCGCGCTTTCTCGTTGGTTATCACGCGCTTCTTCTGGCTTTTTATGTTTGCCACGTACGTTCTCCTTCAGTAGTTCTCTGCTGTCAAGCTAGATTACTATAACATACCGCCCCGTCTTAGCACAAAAATGCCGTGAGCGAGCACCTTCGGAGTGTTCGCCAGCTAACGTCTGTTAGTTTGCTTCGCGCGGGGCAATGAGCGTCCGCCTGCCACGACAGCGCTCGATTTCCTGGCTCGGCTATAATAAAAAGCTATGGCAGATACCACTCACATCAGGAACTTCTCGATCATTGCTCATATTGATCATGGCAAGTCTACGCTGGCCGATCGCATTCTTGAGCTCACGCACACCGTCCAGGAGCGCGACATGCAGGACCAGCTGCTTGACAGCATGGATATTGAGCGCGAGCGGGGCATCACGATCAAGGCCCAGGCCGTGCGCGTGCTCTACGGGGCGGCAGACGGGCAGACCTATGAGCTCAACCTGATCGATACCCCCGGCCATGTTGACTTTACTTACGAGGTCAGCCGTTCGCTGCAGGCCTGCGAGGGCGTCATCCTGGTGGTTGACGCGGCCCAGGGCGTCGAGGCGCAGACCGTTGCCAATGCGCTGCTTGCCATCAATGCCAACCTTGAGATCATCCCGGTCATCAACAAGATCGACCTGCCCTCGGCCGAGCCCGATCGTGTGCGCGCAGAAATCGAGGAGGGCCTGGCCATCCCGGCAGAAGACGCGTTGCTGGTCAGCGCAAAGACGGGCGAGGGCATCGGCGAGGTGCTTGAAGCGGTCGTCACGCGCATCCCGGCCCCAGAGGGCGGCGACCGGACCACCGCTCCACTGCGCGCGCTCATCTTCGACTCCTGGTTTGACGAGTATCGCGGTGTGGTGGCGCTCATCCGCGTCATGGAGGGCCGCGTCACGCAAGGGGCCGACATCTCCATGATGGCCACCGGCGCTACCGCAAAAGTCGAGGAGGTCGGCGTGCGCCGCCCCGCCAACCAGCCCCTTGAGGCGCTGGGTACCGGCGAGGTCGGCTACCTGATCACGGGCCTCAAGGACCCGGCGCTGGTTACGGTGGGCGACACGATCACTACCACCGCGCACCCCGCGGCCGAGGCCCTGCCGGGATACCGCGCGATCAAGCCGATGGTCTATGCGGGCATCTTTCCCATTGATGGCGACCAGTACCCTGAGCTGCGCGACGCGCTCGACAAGCTCAAGCTTAACGACCCGGCGCTGAACTACACGCCGGAGACCAGCCATGCGCTCGGCTTCGGATTCCGGGTGGGGTTTTTGGGTCTGCTGCACATGGAGGTCATCAAGGAGCGCCTGGAGCGCGAGTTCGATCTCTCGCTTCTGGCCACCGCACCCAGCGTGTCCTATCATGTCTTTACCAAAAAGGGCGCGATGCTCTCCATCCACTCTCCGCAGGACATGCCTGATCCCAACGACATCGACCACATCGAAGAGCCTTACCTCAAAGCCACGGTGCTCGTGCCGCCCGACCATGTTGGCGCGGTCATGGAACTGGCGCAGGGCCGGCGCGCGATATTTTCCAACATGCAGTACCTGGGCCCCAACACGGTCGAGATGCACTACGATATCCCACTCTCAGAGCTGATTTTAGACTTCTTCGACCAGCTCAAAAGCCGCACGAAGGGCTACGCCAGCCTCGACTACGAATTTTCCGGCTACCGGACAAGCGAGCTGGTCAAGCTCGACATTCTGCTGGCGGGCCAGCCCGTTGACGCGCTGAGCTTCATCGTCTACAAGGATGACGCCTATCGCCGCGGCCTGGCGCTCACGCAAAAGCTCAAAGAGATCATCCCGCGCCAGATGTTTGAGGTGCCCATCCAGGCTGCCGTGGGCAGCCGGGTGCTCTCGCGCACCAACGTTAAAGCGCTGCGCAAAGACGTGCTGGCCAAGTGCTATGGCGGCGACATCACGCGCAAGCGCAAGCTGCTCGAAAAGCAAAAAGAGGGCAAAAAGCGCATGAAAAGCATCGGCCAGGTCGAGATTCCCCAGGAAGCGTTCATGGTCCTTTTGAAAGTTGATTCATAACTCTTGTTACACTGTCGCAAAGACATTGTTCCGGGCGGGCAAGAGGACTAATATTATCTCTTTGTAAATGCGTCAGGTAGCTCTCTGTCCAGCTGGACTGAGCGCTCCTTGCGGCGAAAGGAACAAACGGATCATGAATCCACAAACGCTCGTCGGCTCAGACCTCAGCACGGAGGCGCTGGACGGGTTGGCAGACCTCCCTCTTGATGATGTCTATACGCTGTTGAAAAGCACCTCGCACGGGCTTTCGGGCGAAGACGCCGCTTGCCGGCTTACCGAATTTGGCCCCAATGCGCTCAAGGAAACCAAAGGGCAGCCGCTCATCGTCAAATTCCTCCTGAACTTTACCCATCTGATGGCGATACTTATCTGGGTGGCCGGTATCATCGCTTTGATAGGCAAGATGCCTGAGCTTGCCATAGCTGTCTGGATGGTCAACCTTATCAACGGCTGCTTCTCTTTCTGGCAGGAATTCCGGGCGAGCAAGGCCACCGAGGCGCTCAAAAAGATGCTGCCCAGCTATGCGCGCGTGATGCGTGATGGCAAGGAGCTGAAGGTCCTGGCAGAAGAGCTGGTGCCGGGTGACGTGGTCCTGCTTGAAGAGGGCGACGCGATCTCGGTCGATGCGCGCGTGGTGGCGGCAAACGATCTGCGTGCGAACCAGTCCACGCTGACCGGCGAGTCGCGCCCGGTGCGCAAGACGCTGCGCGGGGTAGGCCGCGAGGGCACGCCGCGCGTACAGCAGCCGGACCTGGTGTTTGCGGGTACGACGGTGTTTGCGGGCACCGGAACCGTTGTGGTCTATGCAACCGGCATGGACACTGAGTTTGGCAAGATCGCGGGCATGACGCTCGGCGTCAAAGACGAACTGTCCCCGCTGCAAAAAGAGATGAACCGTCTGACGCGGTCCATTACGATTCTGGCGATCAGCATCGGCGTGATACTTTTTGTTATGGCACGGGTGATCACGCATATTAAGATGGGTGACGCTTTTATCTTTGCCATCGGCATGACGGTGGCGTTTGTTCCGGAAGGCTTGCTGCCAACCGTGACCCTGTCGCTGGCGTTAGGCGTGCAGCGCATGGTCAAGCGACATGCGCTTATCAAGCGTCTGTCCGCGGTCGAAACGCTGGGTTCGACCACCGTGATCTGCACCGATAAGACCGGGACGCTTACGCAAAATGAAATGACGGTCAATGCACTGTGGGAACAAGGTCATAACCTGGAAGTCACGGGCGTGGGCTATGATGCTAAGAAGGGTGAGATCGTCGGCGCAGGCGCGCTTGCGCCAGGCGATCTGGGGGAGTTGCTGAGCGCTGCGGCGCTGTGCTGCAACGCGCGTCTGGTCGAGCCGGATGCAGAGCACCCCGCTATTACGGTGCTGGGCGACCCTACCGAGGCGGCGCTGCTGGTGGCTGCGGAGAAAGGCGGCAAAGCGCTGGCCGCGCTGCAAAGCTCTGCCCCGCGCCTGCGCGAGTTGCCGTTTGATTCTGACCGTAAGCGCATGTCAACCATCCATCAGGTAAACGGGGAGCTGATTTCTTACAGTAAGGGCTCCCCGAAAGAAGTGCTGGACCTGTGTACGCAGCAGCTGGTTGACGGCAAGCTCTGCCCCTTAAGCGACAAGGATCGCGCGGCTGCTATGGCTGCTAATGACACCTATGCGCGCCAGGGCTTGCGTGTGCTTGCGGTGGCCGAGCGCGATCTCTCAAAGGTCACCGATCTGCCGCGAGCCTTCTCGGAGTATACGCCGCAGCTTATTGAGCAGGATATGGTCTTTCTGGGCTTGCTCGCCATGGTCGATCCGCCCCGTCAGGAAGTGGCCCGGGCGGTGCAGAAATGCCACCGTGCCGGCATCCGCATCATTATGGTGACCGGCGACTACGGCCTGACGGCAGAAAGCATCGCGCGCAAAATAGGTATCGTGACTGGCGATGACGTGCATGTTATCACCGGGGCTGAGCTGGCGGACATGGACGAGCAAACCTTACAGGAAGCCTTGCAGGGCGAGGTTATTTTCGCGCGCGTCGCCCCTGAACAAAAGCTCCAGGTGGTCAGCGCCCTGCAGGATAATAACGAGATCGTTGCCGTTACCGGCGACGGCGTCAACGACGCGCCAGCACTGAAGAAAGCCGATATTGGCGTAGCGATGGGGATTACCGGCACTGATGTGGCCAAAGAGGCCGCCGATATGATTTTGACTGATGATAACTTTGCTTCGATCGTGGGCGCGGTTGAAGAGGGTCGCGCGGTTTACTCAAATATTCAGAAATTCGCGCTCTATGTTTTTAACAGCAACGTATCAGAAGCAGTCCCGATGATCACTTATCTGTTCAGCCGCGCAATCGTGCCTTTGGCTCTGGGGATCATGCAGGTGCTGGCCATAGACCTGGGCACGGACATGGTGCCGGCCATGGGCCTGGGGGCAGAAGAACCGAGTTCTGCGGTTATGGACAATCCGCCCCGTTCGCGCAGTGAACGGATCTTTAATAAGAGCTTCCTGTTTAAGGCGTTTGCCTGGTATGGTATGGTTGAAGCAACGATTGGTATGGCGGGCTTCTTCTTTGTGCAGTGGATGGCTGGTTGGAGGCCTGGCGCCCGGTTGGCTGGCTTTGCCTTTGCAAACAATGTGATATATAAGCCTGAGGTATATGCGGTGGCTACAACGATGACCTTTGCCTGCATCGTCTTTACTCAGATAGGAGTGGTTTTTGGCGTGCGCTCGGAGACGAATTCCGCATTCTCGCGTACGATGTTTAAGAACCGTTTGATTCTGATCGGCATAGGCGTTGAGATCGGGTTGTTGATGCTGTTGTCCTATGCGCCATTCATGCATGGACTCTTTCATACGGCGCCGCTGGGAATTACCGAGTGGCTCGTGTTAATCTGTATTCCGTTCTTTACACTCGCGCTTGATGAGATACGTAAGGCGCTGCTGCGCGCCTTTCTCAGGCGGCGCGGAAGAGCAGCAACAGTAGTGGTACCGGCCCCGGCCGGAAACGTCCAGGGAAGTGAGGCATAGACTATGAAGATAATTGTTGTCGGCTGTGGTCGTATGGGTTCGGGTCTGGCCCGTACGCTTGACCGGGCTAATCATGAAGTAACGGTGATAGATCTTCATGAGTCGGCGTTCGAGGCCCTGGGTTCAAGCTTTCGCGGCCTGACAGTCAAGGGCGTCGGCTTTGACCGCAATACGCTGACCAAGGCGGGCATTGATCGTAGCGATGGTCTGGCTGCCTGTACGTCCAGCGACGATACCAACGCCGTGACCGCCCGTATCGCGCACGAGGTGTTTCGGGTGCCGACCGTTATTGCGCGCCTCTATGATCCGGCCAAAGCGGAGGTATACCGCCGCCTGGGCATCCAGACGATCGGCTCGATTTCATGGGCGGTGGGGCGCGCGCTTGACATGCTCAGCTATTCAAAGCTTGATGTGATCGAGACCCTGGGCAGTAACGGCGGAGTCGAGCTGCTTCACGTAGTGGTCCGACCGCTGCTGGTTGGCCACAAGATTAAGGACCTGAGTGTGCTGGGCGAGATCCAGGTGGTTGCCCTTGAGCGGCGTGGCCAGACCATGGTTCCTATGGAAAACACCGTTATTGAGGAGGGCGATCAGCTTTATGTAGCCGCCCATATTGTTTCGATCGGGCAACTGCAAGAGATGCTCGGCGTTGAGAGGGTGAAGTAACAATGGGCACTTTGATCATCGGCGGCGGTAAAGTCGGCCTGTATCTTACTCAGCGCTTTTTAGAGCATGACTATGACGCGACGCTTATCGAGAACCGGCGGGAGCGTTATGAGAAGCTGTGCGGCGAAGTTGACGCGAGCCACCTGATCTATGGGGACGCGGCGGAGCCCAGCGTGCTGGAGCGCGCGGGCATCAGGTCAGCGGATGCGGTCGTGTGCGTGACCGGCGCCGATGAGACGAACCTGATCGTCTCGACCCTGGCAAAGATGGAATACGGTGTGCGTCGCGTACTGGCCCGTGTCAATAACCCAAAGAACGCCTGGGTGTTTACGCCGGTGATGGGCGTTGACTCGGCTGTTAACGTGGCCGACATCACGGCGCGCATGCTGGCCGAGCACATGGAGTCAAAGCTTGATGACAAGATTTTCGAGGAGAACCCTGCGGTCGATCGCCCGGTATAACGACCCGTTTTATCGCGAGCCAGCATGAAAAATGTCTGCTACCAGCAAGCGTCAGCGAGTATGGCAATCCAGTGCGCTGCGCGTGCTGTGCGCTGTGCGCACAGTCATGCAATCCAGTGCACTATGCGCACTGTGCGCACAGTCATGCAATCCAGTACCCCCATTGTCATCCTGCGCTTCGTCGCAGGATCCAGTATCTCCGGTGTTGATTCTGCATGAGCATTGACGCGTTTCTGAAAAATCCCGTGTGGCTGGCGCCGCTTGCCGGCGTAGCCGACGCGCCGTTTCGCCAGCTCTGCAAAGAGCAGGGCGCCGGCCTTACCTGCACGGAGATGATCTCTGCCAAAGGCCTGCATTTTAATCCTGAAGGCAGTGGCTCTGAGCGCCTGCTGCGCCTGTCGCCGGGCGAGACACCTGCGGTCGTGCAGCTGTTTGGCGCCGATGCGGCGATCATGGCCGGGCAAGCGGCGCGCGTGGCAGAGCGCCTGGGCGCTGACCTGGCGTTGATCGACGTCAACATGGGCTGCCCGGTGCAAAAAGTGGTCAAGCGCGGCGAGGGCTCGGCGCTGATGAAGACGCCGGATGGGGCCGCCGCGATTGTGGCCGCGATGGTTGCGGCGCTGGCGCCTTCTGGCGTGGCGCTGAGCGTCAAGATGCGCGTGGGCTATGAGGCAGGCGAGGACATTGCGGTGGACTTCGCTCTGCGTCTGCAGGAGGCAGGCGCGGCGCTTGTGACGGTGCATGGGCGGACCCGCGCGCAGTTCTACCACGGGACCAGTGACGATGAGGCCGTAGCGCGCGTGGCCGAAGCGCTGGAGATACCCGTGTTTGCCTCCGGCGACATCCTGACAGCCCAGCGCGCAGTACAGATGCTGGACCGCACGCCGGTTGCCGGCGTGATGGTAGCGCGCGGCGCGATTGGCCACCCCTGGATATTCAGGCAAGTCGCGCAGTTGCGCGCAGGGTCAGCGCAGGCTCCTGAGCCGACCATCGCCGAGCGCTTTGCGTTGATACGGCGTCACGTGTGTCTGACGCAGGAGTGCTACGCCGACAGTCGCGCCTCCCGTCTGCGCAAGCATCTGATAGCCTACGCAGCCGGCCTCCCCGGCGCCACCCGCTTTCGCGCCCGCGTCAATGCGGCTGACACCTTTGACGCCATAGCCACTCTCCTCGATGACTACGAGAGCTGGTTGCTGGGGATGAGACAGGGGGACGGTTCTCTTGTCTCATGCGCGCGTAAGAGTAAGGGCTTTGAATCCGTATGAGACAAGAGAACCGTCCCCCTGTCTCAACGGGTAACATGCAGGCATTAGCTGGAGAAGGCAATAATAAACAGAGATCTGTAGGGTGCGCCGACCCCGGCGCACCACCGCTCGGGCCCTGCAATGACTGCTCCCTCTACATCCACGTCCCGTTCTGCGCGTCACGCTGCGGCTACTGCGACTTCTACTCAAACGTCACCACTCCCGATATGCACGCGCGCTATATCGAAGCGCTCCTGTGCCAGCTGGAAGCTCTGCGTCCACAGCTGGGCGACACTCGTTTGCGCACCCTCTACTTCGGCGGCGGCACCCCCTCGCTTCTGGGCGCGCGCCTGGCGCCGGTGCTGGACTGCCTCCGCACGAACTTCGATCTTGACCCCGAAGCCGAGGTCACGCTGGAAGCCAACCCCGACTCGCTGTCTGCAGCAACCCTCGACGCTTTGCGTCCACTGGGCCTCAATCGTGTCTCTCTGGGCGTGCAGAGCTTCGACAACACGCTGCTTACGCGCCTCGGTCGCCGTCACAGCGCCGCGCAGGTACATGCGGCGCTCAACTTGCTGCACGACCGGGGCATTGCCGCCTCGATCGACCTCATGTGCGCCCTGCCGGGCCTGACCGACAGTGGCTGGGCCGCGACTTTAGAAGAAGCTGCTGCCGCTCCCGTGGCGCATGTCAGCGTCTATCCGCTCTCGATCGAGCCAGGCACAGACTTCTTCCTGCAATGGCAGCGCGGCGAGCTGCTTGAGACTGAAGATGATCGCGCCGCCGACCAGCTTGAGCAGGCGCAGCACGTGCTGGAGGCCCACGGCTTTACGCGCTACGAGATATCGAACTACGCCCGTCCCGGTCAGGAGGCCCGTCACAACACGGCCTACTGGACCGGCGCGCCCTATCTGGGTCTTGGCCCCTCAGCGGCCTCCATGCTGCCAACGCCCGACGGCGGTCGCCGCCGTTTTGTCCTGCACGAGACCCTGGAAGACTATCTGGCCGACCCAACTCGCTCGCTTGACAGCGACCAGGCGGCATTCTCCGAGCACCTGGACGCAGACGCCCGCCGCCGCGAGGATCTCATGCTCACCATGCGCCTGACCTCCGGCGCCAGCAAGTCAGTCGTCGAGGAAGCGGGGGAGGCAGAGGTTTTTGCTACCCTCATCCGCGACGGCCTGGCCACTTACGACGAGTCCACGCACCACTACCGCCCCACCCAGCGTGGCTGGCTCTGTGCCAACGAAGTCTTTCGCCGTATCTTGTAGTCTCCCGTCAATGTGCGTCCTGCGACTATGCGCAACGCAGGCTTCATCACGGAATCCAGACAATCGCCCAGATTTAGACGCTGAGCATTGTATTAAAATAGCAGATGCCAAAACATCAGATTGCTTCGTTGTATTCTTCTGCGAGTTCGCTATAAGTACTCCCGGCAATGAAGATTCTCCCTGAAAGTCTACTAAAATAGTATCTTTCTGATGTATTTGAGTGTACTATAGATGGTATGAAGCAAACTGAAGCTATCAAAATTTTGTATCAATGGGATCGCCAGGATCGCTATGTGTATCGCAAGCGCGACTTAAGCCTTGTGTTTGATGAGCAGGGGCGTACGTTCGACCAGACATTGGCGCGTTTGGTAAAAAGTGGGGTCATGAAACGGGTTGCTCACGGGGTATATATTTTTTCTTTGAGCAGCCATATCAACGGTGAAACAATCAAGCATATTGCACGCAATCTCCGTCGGGGTGAGATCACCTACGAAAGTCTGGAAAGCGCGCTGTCACAATATGGTGTCATCTCGCAGATTCTTATTGATCGCATTACTCTTATGACCACCGGCAAAAGCGGAGAGTACCAGACCCCTTATGGGGTTATCGAGTTCACGCATACAAAGGTCAACGCGGGCGAAATCAGGGCGAATTTGCTGGATCATGAAGATCGTGTGCTTCCCATTGCCAGTAAACATTATGCTTATGTTAACCTTCTTTCTACGGGGAGGAACCTTGAAATGGTAGATAAGGAGGAACTTTATGGTGAAAATTGATTTTGCTGCCTATGCTCGACAGGTTGCGACTGAAAACGGTGAACTGGCAATGTTGCCGGTCATAGAAAAAGAGCTTCTTCATTATGAAATCCTTCGGGCGATGGGGGACTCTGGCCTTCTCTCAAATATTGTATTTCAGGGTGGAACTTGTTTGCGCCTTTGCTATGGGGCAGAGCGCTACAGTGAGGATCTTGATTTTGCAGGCGGTGCCGATTTTGCCGCAACTGATCTTGATGACCTGAAAAACTGTATCACACGGGCACTTCCCGAGAGGTATGCGGTGGAAACACGGGTAGTTGAACCCAAAAAGACTGCTGGGTTGGTAAAAAAGTGGAGTATCAGAATTAACACCACACCAGAGCGGCCCGACTTGCCTACTCAAAAAATCAAATTGGAAGTTGCTGCAATCCCGGCCTATACTAAGCAAGCGCAGATGCTGCAACTTAACTATCGTGGTTTGCCGTCAAGCTATGCGGATGTGATCGTTTTTGCAGAGCGTCTGGAAGAAATCCTGGCCGATAAACTGCTGGCTTTTGTTTGTTCTGCAAATGTCCGCTACCGTGATATCTGGGATATGTACTGGATTGCACGCCGACCTTATCTTGATAAAAAAGAAGCCTGTAGGCTTCGAAAGAAAAAAGAAACAGATTACGGGGAACAGGAAACATTCGCACAGGGGATGGCGCGAATTACCGATCAGCTTGAAGAGCTTGTTAACGGTGTGGAATTCAGAGCGCAAATGAAACGATTTTTGCCTCTGGATATTCACGAAAGAACTGTAGATCGGGCAGAGTTTCGTATGGTGCTTTGTCAGGGCGTCCGTGAGCTTTATGCTCTCTGTGACCAAATCTAGCTGACAAGAAAGGGTGCTGAGTGCTATCAAGGCATGCAGCCACCGAGGTCGAAATTGCGGCTGGTGGCAATTTAGACTAATGTCAGTCAGCTATCTCTGGGTGAAGAACCGGCGCGCGTTGTTGTAGAAAAGATCGTTGGTGATTTGTGTGCCAAATTCTTGTGTGACGCGCGAGTAGAGCGTAGCCAGTTTGTCGCAAGGGTCCAGCCACTTTGGGACATCGGCGCCATCGTAGTCGCTGCCCAGGGCGATCGTCTTCTCTCCGCCCAGGGCAAGCCAATGATCCAGGTGGCGCAGCACGTCATTGGGGGTGGCCTCGCGCCTCTCAGGCGTCAGGAACTCATTGAAGAAGTTGAGCCCCACAATGCCGCCACGCTCGCAGATGAGGCGGAACTGGTCGTCGGTAAGGTTGCGCGGATGGTCGCAGACGGCGCGTGAGTTTGAGTGTGAGGCCGCGAAGGAGCGCGTCGTGGCGCGCGCCACGTCAAAGAAGCTCTCGTCGTTGAGGTGCGAGACGTCGATGACAATCTGCTGCGCCTCAAGGGCGCGGATTGCCTGTGCGCCAAAGGGGGTGAGGCCACCGGGCGCTGTGCTCCCACTTGCCACCGCGTTTTGCGCGTTCCAGGTAAGCGTCAGCATTTTGACGCCATCGCGCGCAAGCTGATTGATGGGCTCAACTGAGCCTTCAAGAAACGAGGCGCCCTCAACGGTCAGCAGCGCCGCGCACCTGCCTGCAGTAAACGCCGCCTCGATACCGGAGGTATCGGTTATCTGCGCCAGGCGATCTTCGTGGGTTTGAAGCTGTGAGGAAAAGTACGCCTGCACCTGCTGGTAGAAACGCCAGGCCTCTGTGCCGTGCAGCGTGTCAGGAATAAAGATCGCAAAGCACTGGCACCAGTCAAAACCGCGCATCCGGTCAAGCGAGAGATGAGCGCTGTTGCTGCGCAAAGAAGCCGGTGGCGCATCGACCTGCGGGTCCTGCCCCGGCGGCGCAAACTCGCCGCCACAGGCCAGCCGGTCAAGCGTGTCGCAGTGCAGATCAAAAACCCGTATCCGATTGGCGCCCATGAGAACTCCTCTCTTTCTCCCGCCTCAACTATGATAGCTATTGTATCCAAATGAGACACGGGAATGAGACACGGGGACGGTTCTTCTGTCTCATTTCATGCTCGCTCAACGATCGTCTTGCCAATGCCGGTAAGTCGGCTTATGCGCCGGATTGAAAGTCCCTCAGCTTTCAGTTTTCGGAGAACCTCGTTTCGCTCTTCTCTGGCTAATGCTTGGAAGATGCTTGGATTTTTGTAGCCGGCGATTGTTTCAATAACGTTGAGCGCATCCGCGTCTGTCATGCGGTTATGGATTTCAAACTCAAGACAGACATCATCATTGTCCTCATGGTGGTACCGCACAAACTCATCGCGACCAATCATCTCCAGCGCAAAGCTGGTGTCAACCATGCCCTCATCGTCATTGTCATTTAAGTAGGCACGATAACTGCTAAACCGATAATCTGCCGGATCCGAACAAATCTTTATCTTTACGGGATTAAGGTGGATGTAGCGGAGCGCTGTCAGAAAGTAAGCGTCGGTATCGACAGGCTCACTCATATATCGATCCTGGAATAAGTGGCCGCTTCTCTGATATTTCCCGTTGTACCAATAAACAAATCGCGTCCCCAGCCGCCGAAATATGTCGGCCAGATTATCATTTTTTGCTTCAACCAGAAGGTGGAGGTGGTTTCCCATAAGGCAGTAAGCATACAGCTTGAAATCGCAGATGGTTTTGCACGCCTGTAAGCATTCAAGCATCATAAGATTATCTTCGTCGTCTTCAAATATCTGTTGGTGATTGATTCCGCGAATCATCACATGATAGATTCCGCTGGCGCTTTTCTCTCTTCCTGTTCGCGACATATGCCAGGTGCCCTCTCTGTGACTGTTGAATATAGGTTTTATATTCTAACGTAAATTACACGACAGTGGGAGACAAAATAAGACAAGAGAACCGTCCCTGTGTCTTCCCAAGAGAACCGTCCCTGTGTCTTCCCCGTGTCTCCTCTCGCCCGTGCCTCCTCGTTGTCAGCGGAGGTCTTGCGGGACTCGGCGTATAATGACACCGTGATCTGAAGGAGGCTGTTGTGCGGAAATTCTTTTCTGAGTTCAAGGACTTTGTGCTCAAGGGTAACGTCATGAGCCTGGCGGTCGGCATTATCATCGGGGCGGCGTTTCAGGCGGTTGTGACCTCACTTGTCAGCAATGTATTATCGCCAATAATCGGGATTTTCGGGGGAGCGAATTTCGACGCGCTGAAACTTTCATTTGATGGCGTTACCCTGCGTTACGGGGCATTCATCACGGCGGTCATCAACTTCGCTATTATGGCGTTTGTGGTGTTCCTGATTGTGAAGGTCATGAATCGATTGATGAAAAACCAGCAGAAAGACTCGCCACCCCTGCGCACCTGTCCTTATTGTCTGACGCAGATAGACATTGCCGCTACGCGTTGTCCTGCCTGCACCTCACAGCTTGAGCTGGAAGTCGAAACCAAATGAGACATAGGGACGGTTCTTCTGTCTTCAGTTTGCGGAGAACATCGTTTCGCTCTCCGATATTTAATGTTTGTGAGACAGGAGAACCGTCCCTATGTCTCGCAGCAAAAACCCAGGCAAGCACGATGAGAAAACGAGTACCGAAAGCAACTCTCGTAATCGCCCTGCTGCTGGTGGGAGCCCTCACTGCCTGTGCCTGCGAACAAAAACTGACAGCAAAAAAGGCCGACGTCGCAATAAGTAGCCCGGCGCCAAGTTCGACCACAGCAGGCGATATGGCGTCAAAGCCCGCAACGACAACGGCAGAGGTACTGCCTGAAAAGCCCCAGCCAGTCCCCGCATCAGCTGCTGGCATCAAGTTGGATGACCGAAAGATCGTTAAAAACGCTTATGATCAGAGCGGTAGCAAGGCCACTTTGGGACCTCGCGCAGGAATCCAACTCAAGAAGTCTGTTGTGATGTGTTGTTCAAATAATGAATCGGAGTTTGATTACACGTTGGTTGAGGTCTATCCGACGCAGAACGGACCCAAGGTGAGGACGCTTGCAGCGGACGTCTCGGGTTATGGACGCTCAAAACTCCAAAAGAATGTTTTGACCGAAGTCGTATCTTGTATTGGAGAGAAGGCGACGATAACTACCACGTACGATGACGATGGGGCCCTGACGGGTATGGCTTCAACAATCAACTATCCTTCTCCTGAACTGGAGAAGAAAGGCCAAGAGTTTCACACGACAGACTATGGAAGCGCCGAGCAAAACGCAATATTTGCTGCCTTGACTCCTGCTCTTGAAAAAGAGCTTGGGGGAGCAGTTGAGCTTGATATAGGAACGATCAGGGTCGAGAACAACTTTGCTTTTGTCGATGCGCGCGCGCCGGAAGCAGATAATCATCCTCCTGAGGGCTCACCGCCCAGATTGTATGGGCTTTTAAAGCGCAAGGGGAGTATATGGAAAGTTGTCACCTGTACTACTGGTGGTCGCGTAGATTACGCCGGGTGGTGGGATAATAGCGGCGCACCCTCACGGCTATTCTTCGAAGACTTGCCCGTGAATGCTTGGTTACCTTTAGTCGGTGATACAGGAGACTGATCATACATGCACGTGATGTTTGAAGAGTCCCTATGAAAAGTACCCATGGTACCGACAGGAAGCGAGTGGTGATGAAGAAGCACTCTCAAGCGGTGCAATTGGCCATTGCGGCGGCGGTGATCGTGGTAGTGGCGGCTGGCTGTGTAGCAGCTTACGCGTACTTCACCAAAAGCTGGTTCTTTAAGCCAGCGGCAGCGGCGCCAGCGCAGACATCCGCAGCCGCGTCAGCCTCGGCTTCAACCTCGACGTCCGTGCAGAAGCAGACGCCGCCCATTGTCATGCCAGCCACAGCGCCGCTGTTCACCACGGCAAATTATCCCCGGGTAGACGCGAGCACCGCCACACAGCCGCTGGCGCTTGCCTTCATGAAAGACTTCACCGGCACCACAACTATCGACAGCTCAAAGCTTGGCTTTACTCAAACCGATCAAGCCTACACGCGGCTTATCCAGGGCAAGGTTGACCTGATACTGGTCACCAGTCCTTCCAAAGATGAACTGGCGCGTGCCAAAAAGGCAGGCGTGCAACTTGAAGTTACTCCCGTAGTCAACGAAGGGTTTGTCTTTTTTGTCAACCAGAATAATCCCGTGAGCAGCCTGACAGTTGCCCAGGTCCAGGATATCTATCAGGGCAAGATCACCAACTGGAAGCAGGTGGGCGGCAAAGACGAAAAGATCGAGGCCTATCAGCGCCCTGTCAATTCCGGGTCGCAAACCGGCATGATCGGCCTGGTGATGAAGGGCAAGCCGCTGATGCAGGCGCCCATAAAAGATATCATCAAAGAAATGAGCGATATCGTAAATATAGTGGCAGATTACAGTAGCACCAACAGTGTCAGGGGTATTGGTTACTCCTATTATTACTACGCGACAACCATCTATCAGGACGTGAACGCAACAGCGGCCAACAATGTAAAGTTGCTCAAGATCAATGGCGTTGCGCCCAGCACAGACAGCATCAAGTCCGGCCATTATCCTTTTCATACCGCATACTGCCTTGTGATAAATAAGGCTGCCACAACGGATAGCCCAGCGCGCAAGCTGAAAGCCGATATGCTTTCCAACCGCGGACAGACAACAGCCCTGGAGGCCGGCTATGTGCCCCTTAGATAGCGACCTGAAGCTTGGCGGCGAAGTGAACAGCACGAATGAAAATCAGAGTGACGCGCACGAAGGGGAGCCGCAAAAGACACCCTTAAGCCCGACAAGGAAGCTGGTTTTTGCGACATCAATCATCGTGGTCCTGCTAGTTGGGGCAACAATTGGTCTGATCGTTTGGCGCAACGGACAGAAGCTTCATACGCCCACGACCAAACAAGAGGCGCAGCAGCTCGCGGGGAAATCAGCTTCGCCCACAACAACTCAAGGGGCAACGGCCCAACCACTAACTACGACCTCTGACAAGAATGCCTATCAAGTTAAAAGCCTGACAGAAACGTATGTGGAAAATAACCTGGCAATCACGACGAAATCAGAAACAACTTCTATCAAGATAAATAATCTGGACTTAAAAATAACGGTCGACTACGATCAGATCTCTGGCTTGCGCAATAAAGCCGTGGAAAACAAAGTCAACCGGGCCATCCAGGATACTGCCATGTATTGTGGCAAGCTTGCCGGGCGTGCGGATTCGTCCTACACCAGCTATCCTTTTAACTTCTCTATCATGGCTAATTACGGGGATGTCATTTCTTGTGGCAGCACCCTTTATGATGAAAATGGAAATGCAATTCTGACCAAAGATTGCGTGTTGAACCTGCGTCTAGATACGGGGGAGCCGATCAAGTTCGGTGACCTGTTCACAGCCGGTGCAAACCTCAATCAAATTATTGCGGATGGTTACATTAACAGTAATATCCGTGGTGGCGAAAATGATGGCTCCATTAAACTGCCCTTTGATGCGCAGGGCAATCAGCAGACTAATAGAGAAGAGCAGCAACCGGCAACGACGGACAGCTCCTCTGAAGGCACGGAGGATTTCTATGACGACACGTCAGACTACAGCCGTATAGAGGCAACCCTGCCTGATGAAGATAATGGGCTGTTTAGTTTTGTCCAGGATTTCAACGCAAACCCCGATATCCCGTTTTACTTTGATCAGAACTATATTCGCGCATCAGTTGACGGCCACGAAATTGAGATAGAAATGGCGACCCGCCCTCAATCAATCGCGATCTATAAGCGTTTTCTGTCGCGCTCCTCACTTTATACCAGCACTCAGAAACTCGTGTCGACGTTCGTGTTTTGTGCTGCCGACAATTACGAGTTTGGGAAACTCACAGGCAACTTGTTCGTGATTGCGCTGGTAGACGATGAGAGTGGTTCTGACATCATAGATCAAAACACCCGAAAGATCGCTGATGCACGTATCGTAGACGCAAAGACCTGGGCCGCGCAGCATCCAAACCAGGCATTTATAGTGGGAATAGAATGCAGTGGCGCCACAGATTATGTAGATCAACAAAATAATGATGCTATTTGTTGTTGTGTCACCGTCAATGAATACCGCAACACGGTAGATAAAGCTCATTTCGAGGAAGCGCTTGCCGCATGCGCACAGGATGGTTGGGTCCCCCGTAGTCCCGCAGATGGTGGCGGCTGGATAGCGATGGACCTTACTGGCGTCAATATCCCCAGTCTGATAACTCTCAGTAAACCGCAACAGAGTTATATCTACACTCCCCAGGGTGTCTTGGAACGAGTAGAAACTGAGTAAAGCCTTGGCGATCACTACTGAAACCGCGCCAATTCCCAGAGCGTGAGACACGGGGACGTTATGAGACACGGGGACGGTTCTTCTGTCTTATGCCCGCTCTGAGACACGGGTGAGACGCGGGGGTGAGACGCGGGGACGGTTCTTCTGTCTTATGCTGTTTAACGATAGTCTTGCCGATCTCGGTGAGTCGACTTATGCGCCGGATTGAAAGTCCCTCTGCTCTCAGTTTCCGGAAAACCAAGAACCTCGTTTACTCTACTCTATCTCATGCCTGTGAGACAGGAGAACCGTCCCTGTGTCTCTGTGTCTCCTTCATGTTGAAAGTTAGTAAGCACGGTAAGCCAATTCAGGGTAAGAATCGGTCCATGCAGTTTGCAGCTTTTTGGGGAGGGTTAATTTATCCCACAGAAGTAGTAGCAATTCCTTATTGAGATAACTCTGCAAATCTTGTTCGGTTGCTGCTTCTCTCAAGACCGTCTGGTAGAGAATAATGCAATCATCTTCCTGGTCAAGTTGGAAGCTCTGTCTTGGCGTCCAATCAAGATAAAGCGGCAAAGTAACGCTACCCGTTTGTGGACCCTGCAGTTTATTCAGGTTTGAAATAACTACAACGGGGCGAAAATCAGAGTAGCGTAGAGGTTTCCTCTGCGAGCTATTTGGTGGGAAAGTCTTCATAACTCCATTATACCTGTCGTTTTTTGAGCGGTCTATTGGCGAGCGTCGCAAGTTCTCAAGTTCTCAAGTTCTCAGGTTCTCAGGTTCTCAGGTTCTCAAGCTCAATGTTTGCCTTATGTGCGCCTATCGCTAAAGATACCGTAGCTTTTGCACTTACAGAAGGCAACAGTGCTTGACAATATCGCCGCCGTGCTGGATGGCTTGCTCCGTTGCTCGGCATATGAGAATGTCATTCTTACCTGGGTAATGCACGAAAAAGCAGTTGGCAATGGAGTAAGACAGAGGAGGTAGTGGTATATTTCACGCCGCAGGCTTTTCGAGATCCTGGGAAATGGTTTCCTTGATTTGAGGAATTGATTGGCCCGCCGTTTTGAGCTGTTTGATCAGGGTAATCCTTTCAATCGCTTCTGCCCTCATGTATCGTCTGGTCAGGTTTTCTGCTGCTTGCTCGAAAGGAAGCATGCCTTCTTCGGTATAGAATTTGAGCGTGCTGTATCGTGCGCCTGTCAGGCGTACCAATTCCCCAATCGTCACAAATTCCGATGATTCAATGACCTCCATGTGTCTTTGGCGTGACATATCGTAATCGCCTTCTCAATCACCGGTTAATGTACTGTGCAAACAATGATAAGAGCGACTATCGTATCGAGGATTTCTTTGACTGCAGAATACGTTTCGCTCTCGTGTATCTCCTTAAGCCGACTTTTTACCGAGCGGGCTTCAACCTTACTAAAGTAATGGTGGATGAGATTTCCGGCGTCGAGCAAAGCGGTCAAACA
>Ga0123357_10001030_pt1 | contig 28577 bp, 28 predicted proteins | sample TergutEmb28metaG_FD_89873 | JGI IMG/M metagenome (GOLD analysis project Ga0123357, IMG submission 89873) | Embiratermes neotenicus P4 segment gut microbial communities from Petit-Saut dam, French Guiana - Emb289 P4 | ecosystem: Host-associated > Arthropoda: Insects > Digestive system > Gut ...
AATATGTTTCTTTTTCATATACAACGTAAAAGTAAGAATTTTTTCCCAACTCTTTATCATTGGCATATGCCAATGATAAAGAGTTTTTCTACTTTAAGTTGCATTTATTAATTGAAAGTACGTCAACGTGTGTTGTTGTATCTGTAACTTTAATATTTACAGGATATAAATTGTTTCCTGTTCCCATTGCAAAATCATACCACGCTTGAGATTTCGGCACAATATCAAATTGTTTTTTCAAAATTTTAATAAATTCCTCTTCATTGATTGACAAATTTATTCTACCATCAGAGAAATGAATTGATAGTTTTACATTATCTTTTTTTTTAATAATAAGCAATATATGCCAACTCTTTTGAAATAAATATATTTGGTATCTCTTTTTGCATAATGTTTCACAATTTATAAGATACTAATAATATAAGAAACAATAAATAAGTTGGGTGCCGTTATAGCCAAATCCCTGATATTATTTGAAAAATCAGTTGCAAAGGTACAAATTATTTTTTTTAAAAATATTAAATTTTTATATTAATTTTGCAAAATAAAATTTTAAATATAATATATATACAAATGAATGATAACGATTTTCGCAAATATGCAACAAAACATTTGAATATGAATGGTTTGGCTCTTGACCAATATATGTTTATTCAAAACGAGGCAGGTTATATCTCTCCATCAATATTAGAAGAACGTCAATTGAATGTTACTCAAATGGATGTATTTTCGCGTCTAATGATGGACAGAATAATTTTTCTCGGCACACAAATAGACGACTACACTGCCAATGTAATTCAAGCACAGTTGCTTTATTTAGACAGTGTAGATTATACCCGCGATATCTCAATATATTTCAATTCGCCTGGCGGCTCGGTATATGCCGGTTTGGGAATTTACGACACCATGCAATTTACAAAAGCGGATATTTCGACAATTTGCACAGGGATGGCTGCCTCTATGGCATCGGTTTTGCTGGTTGCGGGTACAAAAGGCAAACGCTCTGCATTAACGCATTCTCGCATTATGATTCATCAGCCCAGCGGTAGTATGCAAGGACAAAGTTCAGATATGGAAATTACCGTGCGCGAAATCCAAAAACTCAGAAAAGAACTTTATACTATCATTGCCAATCATTCGGGGCAGCCGTTTGAAAAGGTTGATAAGGACTCTGACCGCGACTATTGGATGACCGCCCAAGAAGCACTCGACTATGGTATGGTTGATAAAATTCTTATCAATCCGAAAAAGGAAACAGGTGCTTGAAAAGTATAAATACTTTTTTTAATATTGATACGAAAATCCATAAAAAAATGTTTATTTTTTGTTTCGGTATTTTTTTTAAACATTAATAATAGCTAATGTAAATGTAAATTCCGTGATATGGCAATAATAATAGAAACCAAAAATTTGGTAAAAATTTTTAAAGAAACCGCTCAGGAAGTATGCGCTGTAAATGATGTAAATCTAAAAATAGGAAGCGGAGAATTTACTGCTATTGTAGGTCCTTCAGGTAGCGGGAAAACAACGCTCCTTAATCTTATCGGCGGTCTTGATACCCCTACTTCCGGTAAAATTTTCATTGATGGGAAAGATATTTCTATCCTTTCGCAAAAGCAAATGACTGACTTCCGACTTCAAAATATCGGTTTCGTATTTCAGGCATACAATCTGATTCCTGTCCTTACGGCAAAAGAAAATGTGTCGTTTGTTATGGAATTGCAAAACCGTTCTAAAAATCAAATAGACAGCAGAGCAAACGAATTGCTGACGGCAGTCGGATTAATAGAACGCGCTGACAGCCGTCCCAGTAAACTTTCTGGCGGACAGCAACAACGTATTGCCGTTGCACGCGCTTTGGCTTCAAAGCCGCGGTTCATTCTTGCTGACGAACCAACCGCTAATTTGGACAGTAAGGCAGCCGAAAATCTGCTTGACATTATGGAACATCTCAATAAAGATGAAAATATCACTTTCGTTTTTTCCACTCACGACCCACGAATTATGGCAAAAGCGCATAGAATTGTTACACTTGAAGACGGAAAAATTGTTAGTGAAAGTATAAATTCATAAAATTAGTATAAAAATGAATTTTATTGATGAACTGCAATGGCGTGGAATGATTCACACGGTGATGCCCGGAACTGCCGAGCAATTGCAAAAAGAAATGACAACCGCTTATGTTGGCATTGACCCGACAGCCGATTCGCTGCATATAGGGCATTTGGTGAGCATTATGATGTTGCGCCATTTTCAAAGGATGGGGCACAAGCCTATTGTGGTTGTAGGAGGGTCTACTGGAATGATTGGCGACCCATCAATGAAATCGGCAGAACGTAATTTGCTTGATATTAAAACATTGCGGCACAATCAGGAGGCGATAAAAACACAACTTTCACGTTTTTTGGATTTTAACAGCGACGTACCGAATGCAGCGGAACTTGTAAATAATTATGACTGGACAAAAGATTATCTGTTTTTGGAGTTTATACGCGACATTGGCAAACATTTGACTGTCAATTATATGATGGCAAAAGATTCCGTCCGCAAACGCCTCGACGGACAGGGTGAAGGAATGTCGTTTACCGAATTTTCATACCAACTTTTGCAGGGCTACGATTTTTTGTGGCTTTTTGAACACAAAAACTGCAAATTGCAAATGGGCGGCAGCGACCAATGGGGCAACATCACAACAGGTACAGAGTTAATACGCAGAAAACTTGGAGCAGAGGCATTTGCGCTAACTTGTCCGTTGATAACAAAGACAGACGGCGGAAAATTCGGCAAAACAGAAGATGGGAATATCTGGCTCGACCGCCGATATACTTCGCCATATAAATTTTATCAGTTTTGGCTCAATGTCAGCGATGAGGACGCAGAAAAATATATTAAAATTTTTACATTTTTGACAAAAGAGGAGATTGACGCTTTGGTTGAAGAGCAGCGAGCGGCACCGCATCTTCGCCCTCTGCAAAAGCGTTTGGCACAAGAAGTTACGATTATGATTCATAGCCGTCAGGATTATGAGCAGGCAACGGAGGCTGCGCAAATCCTTTTTGGCAATGCCACCGCCGATACTTTAAAAAAATTAGAAGAGGAAACGATAGTTGCCGTTTTTGAAGGCGTTGAGCAGTTTAAAATCAGTAAAAATTCGATTGAAAACGGAATAAAAGCAATAGATTTGCTTGTAGAGGCAGCAGCGGTTTTTCCGTCAAAATCGGAAATGAGAAAAATGGTGCAGTCGGGGGGTGTTTCTATCAATAAGCAAAAAATTGATAATCAAGATATTATTATTGATAAAAAATTTTTATTGAATAATAAACATATATTAATTCAACGTGGAAAAAAGAATTATTATCTTTTGATTGTGGAGTAATTGTTGTTATTTCAAAAAAATGTGTTTTGTTTGTAATATAATTTTAAAAATTAATTTATTTTTAAAAAAATTGTTATTTAAGAAAAAGTTTGTAATTTTGTGTTTTTAAAAATTTAATCATAATTGAGTATGTAATAAATACAATAATGTGTTAATTAGCACATTGTTAAGACATATAAAAATTAGGCGTTTTAGTTTAAATCTTTCTTACAGTAAAATGTGGCAATTTTATACCAAGAGAGTTTAAGTTATAATGTTTACGCTGTGGCGTGTACTTTGAACTTATTCTGTTTGGTAATAGGTAGCCACAAATTAAAAACCTTCTGTAAGCGGGATACAACTAAAAGTATCACGCTTTTTTATTTTGTCAAATAATGAAAGAAAATATTTTTAATTTTTAATAACCATGAAGAAAAGTTTTTGTTTCACCATGTTTTTATCGCTTGCGTTGATGTTAAATGCGCAACAAGCGAGTATCACGAAATTGTACAATCAGGCGCAAGTTGCCGAAACAATGGGTAATTTGGATGATGCCATAGAATTGTATGGAAAAATTTTGAAAATTGACCCGCAGTTTGCCAGAGGCTATTTGGCTTTGGGCAATGTCTATGTGAAAAAAGGTCAGGACGTTAATTCTTTGCAAAATGCAATTCTGAATTTTACAGAGTATCTGCGTCTTAACCCAAATGCTGAAAACTCTGAGGATGTTCAAACGAGTCTTGACAAGTTGGAGTACATTTTGGAAAAATCCGAGCAAAGAGAAAGCAACCACGAACTGCTGCTGGGAAGATGGGCTTCGACTGATGGAAAGTACGACAAATATGGCAGAAGTCTTTTTATTTTGGACATCAAAGAGTTTGACGACAAACTTCAAATCAGTATTGAGCCTTCTTCTTTGGCATATTCAGACGAATTTTTCAGTAAAACGGTTTATATTGACGACCCCAGCGCCAATGCCTATGCAGTTAATTTTACCAACGATAAAAATTATATGCCTTCGCAAGCGAAATATGCTTTTAACAGTGAAATGATAAGTAATGTTTCTTCTCAATTAGGCAGTTTTGGAGGAGTAGCAAATGCGGTAGGACAATTTCTCAACAGCAGTGCACAGGAAAAGGATTTGCAAAAGAAAACATTGACAAGTTTTGAATTGAAAATCAACCCTATTCCTGATGAAAATAAAAAACTTAAATGTTTTGTCAGGATATCTATCAAAGAAGCAACACCTCTCAAAGAGCAGATGGTATTGGATACTGTGATGGTTGATGAATTATATAAAGTGAGCAACGATTTTCAAAATGCTATGCCGCTGGCTTATAATTATGGTAATATGAATGTATCAGCACAGAAGTATAATCCTTTTGACAAAACAACACAAAATACTAAATCTATGAGTCTTTTCAATTCATCCAATTATCCGAATAAGCAGGGAATAAATTTATCCAATTATCCAAATAAGCAAATAGCAAATCTATATAAAAGTGGTAAAACCCAAACTACTATAGGGACGGTTTTTACTGCTTGCGGGGCTGGAATTCTGGGCTTAGGATTAGGTTTTGCCTTAGCTGATGCAATAGACGATGATCCCAATAAAAGCAGCATAAGTTCTGCTCCATTCGTAATAACAGGAGGAGTACTTACAGTTATTGGTCTTCCTTTAATGTTCACTGGTGCTCATTCAACCAAGAAAGCCATTAAACTCTATAATGAGGATTTGGAAAAAAGAAGAGGCAATACTTCGGAATTAAAAATCGGTCTTACCGGCAATGGCGTGGGTTTGGCGCTTACATTTTAAATATTGAAAATGATGAAGAAATATTTGATATTTCTTGCGGTAATGTTGGCTGGAAATAGTGTTCATGGCTATTCCCAATCGGCAGATTACTCAAGATATTATAATCAGATGATGCAGAAAGCAAAAAACTTGGGTACCAATCTTGGAAACGAAATAAACAGAGAATTAGAGCGTTGCTCGCGGCTCGCTATGAATCCTTCCAACAAAGACATTTTTGTTTTGTATGCAGGTGGAAATAAATTGGGCAGTTTTGCTGATGAATGGAGTTGCAAAGCACATATCAACAGCATCAAATTGCAGATAAAAAGTGCGATGGAAGGTCTTCTCAACGAGGCGCCTTCCGATGTGAAACGGATGTATGGAAATCAATACAGGAATGCCATCGGTTCATATATTAACAGTATAAGTTTTACTTACCGAAAAGAGTCCAATCCCAATTATCGCCCTCCCAATGCAAACGGATTGAATACCAATAATATTCAGAATTTGAATCAACAAAATCCGAATGTTCCCAACGAACCGCCCAAATCCTTTTTCTCTACGACCGAACCCAAAGCAAAGGACAATAATAGTAACAATATTTTGGAATCATTAGTCGTATCCGATGACAAAAGCGATGCCCCCATATCAATAGAAGATATGCTGACGGTAAAATCGGAGTCATCCAATCAGAAAGATATACTCAATGAATTGCAGCAAGGTATCAACAGAAATAATTATGACGAAAATAGAAAAAATCAAAGGTCTATTACTATTTCCGGAACAACGGTAAATACACAGCAAAATACTCCTGCGCCTCCTACTTTAGATAACATTTCTTTACCGCCTCCAAAAACGTATAATAACAGAACCGATAATAATCGAGATAAAGAAATATTAAATGATATAAAAAGTAATATGACTAATGACCAATATTATAGTTTGCAGGCTTATTTGCTTTCTGAAACAGGTAGCGAACCTGATTTTGTGGAAAATAGAAATGGTGCATATATTTTTAAAGATAACAATACTATCTATGAAGTAACTCCGAACAAATTTTTCACTTCTCTGGTTTCTGTAAAAAAAACCAATATAAATGTAGATGGGGACTACAATTATTCCGACTTAAATAATATGTCAGCAAATTGGAAAGTGGGAAGTGAAACTTCTCTTGCCGTTATTACGAAAGGTGGTAAAATAGTTTCTCTAAAGGAAAATACAGAAGTAACCGTAGAGGGAAAAGCGGAAGACGAATCGTTTAGTAGATCTATAAAAGGTGGAGCGGAAGCATCAAAAAGCAGAGAAATTTCGTACAGTTCGGGGGTTAATGTTAATATTAAAGATGGGAAAATTAGTTTATCTACGATTGAGGCTCATGTTTCCGGAAATGTAAGCATTGGTACTACTGCAGGATATACAGCAAGTGCAAACAAAGAAGTTTCGGTATCTTTGGTAGCCAGCGATTTCAAATATAAAAAAGAAGATGATGGAATTGAAGTTGATGCTTCGGCAGGTTTAGCCGCAGGAGCAACTATCAAAGATAATGAAAAATCTATACGTGCCGGAGGCGATGTCGGAGTAGCCAGCATAATTGGCGAGATTGGTTATAAGGAAAAAGATTGCACAAGTTTGTACGCGAATGACCCTAAGGCAGTGGTTCATTTTTTAAAAAATGAGATAAAAACATCAAAAGAAAAACTTAATAAAACTTCCGTTCCTGTAACAACAACAGGTTATGTAATGGACAAAGAAAAAATAAAACAAGACAGAAAAGACGAACTAACAAAAATAGAAACATATAACAAACTTATCAAAAAAATAGAAACAACAGGTTCAACTGATGGAGTAATTTATTATCCCACTGCTGATTAAAAATGCCCAATAATTTATCTTCTGCACTTCCTTGCTGCCTCCTTGTTTGCAACGCGGGGGCAGTGGTATTTTTATATCAAACTCACATCATTTAAAATTGCTATCTACAAAAATTTAAACAGATTCTTCATCGACACAGAAAAAATTGCTCCTTTATACCTTTGTTTGGCGAAAAAGTGTTGAAAAACAAGACAAAGTTAGAGGCAAAAAAAGAGTTAAATGTTTAATTTATATAAATCGTAATTGAAAGTTACACATAGTGTATTTGTATTTTATTGAATATTAATATTTTATGACATTTATTTGTGTAAATATTTTTTGTAAATTATATAATGAAATTTCTTTGCGTATATGTAATAAATATATTACTTTTGCAAAATGAAAAGCGAAGAAATCAAAATAAGAGAAGTTGTATTATCAAATGAATTTTTTAACTATTATAATGGTTTGAACGTTAAAGTACAAGACAAATACATTTATGCTTTGCAATTGATTGAAACATTAAAAGTTGTAAGTGAAAAGTTTATTAAGAAAATTCAAAATACTGAATTTTACGAAGTACGTGTTTCTGTTAGTACAAATGAATACAGAACAATGTTCATAGCAGTTGATAATCCAAATTTTATGGAAGCAACGAAAGTAATTTTATTAAATTCGTTTTTGAAAAAAGACAACAAACAGTATAAAAAAGAAATAACAAAAGCAAGAGCAATTTTAGCAAAGGAGGAATTATTATGATATTCAATGAAGAAAAACTGGCTAAATTAAAAAGAGCCGATGAATTGTTTGAAGAACGTTACGGTGCAAAAGGCAGCCCTTCCCGCATAGCATTTGAAGAGCGTGCTTTAAATTGGTATTACAGCGAAATACTAAAAGAACGCCGCAAGGAGTTAAAAATTACCCAAAAGCAACTTGCTGAAAAAGTTGGGAAAAAACGGGAATATATTGCCATATTGGAAAAAGGCGAAACCGATATGCAGTTATCCACGTTTCTAAATATCAGCAGTGCGCTTGGACTTAAATTTTCGTTGGGTATTTAGTCCTGATTTTCAATAAAAAACTCTCACTGCCTCCTTGTTTGCAACGCGGGGGCAGTGGTATTTTTATATCAAACTCACATCATTTAAAATTACTATCTACAAAAATTTAAACAGATTCTTTATTGCCACTCAAAAAGGACTCATTTATTTTGAAAAAATGGAACGGACATATACTTTTTGTAATGTAGGTGCTAAAAAAATATGGAACATCAACGATAAATTATATGTTTTGTTTGACGATGGAAAATTTGCAGTCATATATCCGGTAAATATGTTTGAAGGTTTTACGCAAGTATAATTTTTGGAGTATAAGGATTAAAAATAAATCGAAACAAAATATTTTTTAAGAAAAAGTTGTTTTGTAACTAAAAAATAGTTACCTTTGCAAACGGAATTACAAATAGTATGAGTTCACACGAAAAATTATTAGAACGTTTTTTGAAACTTCCCAAAGATTTTACTTGGGACGATTTGAAACGTCTGCTCGGTAAGTACGGTTATTATCAAAATAATGTGGGTAAAACCTCTGGTTCCCGTGTTAGATTTGAAAACGATGATTCGAATATTTGTCTTGACCTGCACAAACCGCACCCAAAAAATATTTTGAAACCATATCAAGTGGCGGATGTTTTGGAATTTCTTAAAAAAATTGAAGTAATAAAAGATAAGTAAAAAAGACTATGGACAATATATTGAAATATAATGATTTTATTGCTGCTGTAAGGTACAGTGAGGCGGATGAAGCGTTTATCGGGAAAATAGAAGGCATTGATTCGGTTGTTTCGTTTGAAGGTCAAAGCGTTAAGGAATTAAAAGATGCTTTCAAAGATGCCGTAGAGGGTTATTTGGATTTTTGCAAACGGAAAGGTATTGTCGAACCGAAAAAATCCTATACAGGTGTGTTTAATGTCAGGATTGATTCCGATTTGCACCGTAGGACTGCTATCGTAGCAAAAAGTCGCGGCTATACGCTCAATGCCTTCGTGAAAAAATCTATCGAACGAAATTTGGAATATGCCGATTAATTCAATTAACAAATTGCTGTTTCCCTCGTAAAGAAGCATGCATTTCTCGTTTTTCGTATTTGCAATTTGCAACCGTGCGAAAATAAAAAACGGCAAAAATTTTATTTTCCTATGAGGTAACAGATTGCATTAGTGTCATCATAGTTATGTAATTTTTTATAAAAAAAAATGCACAAATCAGGTTTTGTAAATATTATTGGTAATCCGAATGTTGGGAAATCGACATTGATGAATGCGCTTGTAGGAGAGAAGATTAGTATTATCACTTCCAAAGCGCAAACTACGCGGCATCGTATTTTGGGGATTGTCAACGGAGAAGATTTTCAAATCGTTTATTCCGATACTCCGGGGGTCATAAAGCCTAATTATAAATTGCAGGAGGCAATGTTGAGTTTTTCAAAATCTGCTTTGACCGATGCCGATGTGCTGCTTTATGTTACGGATATTTTTGATTCGGAGACAAAAAACTCTGATTTTATTGAAAAAGTTAAGCAAAATTTGTCCCCTGTTTTTCTTATTATAAATAAAATTGACCTCACAGAGCAGAAAAAACTTGAAGAATTGGTTGAAAAATGGGAAGCGCTGCTTCCTAATGCAGAAATTTTCCCGATTTCGGCACAGGAGAAGTTTAATATTGATAATCTGTTCAAACGAATTTTGGCGCTTTTGCCCGAAAGTCCGCCATATTTCGACAAAGACCAGATGACCGACAAGCCGGCACGATTTTTTGTTACGGAAATTATTCGTGAAAAAATTTTGATGAATTACGATAAGGAAATTCCGTATTCGGTAGAAGTAGAGATTGAGCAATTTATTGAAACAGAAAAAATTATAAACATAAATGCGGTTATTTACGTTGAACGTGATTCTCAAAAAGGAATAATTATAGGACATGGCGGCAAAATGTTAAAAAAAGTAGGTACTGCCGCCAGACACGATATAGAAGCGTTTTTTGAGAAGAAAATTTTTCTTCAACTTTTTGTAAAAGTAGAAAACAACTGGCGAAACAAGGTAACAAAATTAAAGTCGTTTGGGTATGAGTGAAATGGAAACAATTAGTGCGGAAATTTACAATTTTGGTTTGAGAATTACTCCTTCGGTTTTATGTCCGTCTGCTTTTGCGATGAGGGGCTTTGAGAAACGGATATGACGGATATTTTCGGTTTCAAAGTGTGCTTTTTGACTATTCAAAAATTCCAAATTGTAAAATCCGTCATCTGCAAATGGATTGATGGTAAAATAAAAGACGCCAAGCGAAGTCAAATTCTGGAAAAAATGTGTACCCTGACTTGGGTCAATCCTGTAATCGGGCAATCCCGCCTCAACAATTACACGGGCATTGCTTATATTTTGCCATTTAACAGGCACTCCAAGCCACGCATCAGAAGAACCCCACCTGCCCGGTCCAACCAAAATATAATTGCGATTTTCAGAGATGAGTTGTATATTCAGTTTGTCGATTTGTTCTGCAAGTCGTTGATTATTAGAGGAATCAAATGTCTCAGGTCTTATATAAATTATATCAAAAATATTATCTATAATTCCATTTCCCAAAGCATTATTAGAAAAAATAATAGAATTTTCGAGTGGAATTTTATCCAAATTTTCGGAAAAATTAGCATGCATATCAACAATAGGGCGCACTTGCAACAAATAGAACGTGTGTTGCCGAGCGGGTGAATAGTCAATATTTACAGCAAATTCTATTTCTACGGGTCGTCCCATTTCCTTTTGGGCAACAGAAAGCAGACTTTTTAGAATATCCGACAAAGGGAAAATATTGTGTTTTAGAATGTTAGCAAAAGTAATTAATCGCCTTCCGTCTTCGTTTATATTGTCGGCAATCGTCTGTTGACGAAAATTGTATGTTGAGGCAATATATTTCAAAGTTCCATCTTTTTCTGCATCTTGTACATTGATTTTCAGCAAATTAAACGCATCATCAGTTGTCGGTTGAAATTTTTTATCTTCTAAATTTAAAGCAAAAAAATAATCCTGCGTATCTTTCAAAGTAAGTTGTAAAGTACTTGTTTGCAGCACATTATTCGGATGAGGCGGTGAAAAACGCAATGCGCGTCCGCCATCAACAATATATTTACCCAATCCAAATGCAATATTTGCCACTCCTTCGCTGTTTTTTTCTGCGCCGATAGGGTAATAATTGAACGATTGTGCAGTGCCGGAAAAAGATGGATAAAAGCGGTTATGATGCTCTATACCGCATATTTCCTGCAAAACAACCGCCATTCGTTCTTCGTCAATCACATTTTTTGTTGTGTGCATATACATTTTGCTTGCCCTGTAATAAACCGATGCATAAACCGCCTTTATAGCCTTTATAACCATTTCAACGGTATTATCCATATCAGAATAGTCGCAAGGCAACATATAAGTAGAATATATTCCTGCAAATGGTTGATAATTAGAATCTTCCAATAAACTTGATGAACGCACTGCCAATGGTGCATACACCGTTTGGACAAATGCACGAATATTATGATAAAGTTGTTTAGGCAATGTTGCGGTCAGAAAACGTTCAAGAATTTTTTCGTCGGACGCTTCCGATAGTGCAAAATTGTAAAGTTTATTTGTTTCCATAAATTCGGCAAAAATATCGGTGCATATTACTAATGTTTTGGGAACAGTAATATTCACATTATCAATATTTTGCAAATGGTCATTTCGTTTAATCATTGCATCGACAAAAGCCAGACCGCGTCCTTTTCCGCCAAGAGAACCATCACCCAAGCGTGCAAAATTGGAATATTTATCATACCTTTGAGGGTCAAAAATTGCAACAACCCCGCGATTTTTTATTTGACGATACATCACAATTGCATCAAAAACAAGTTGACGTACTTCGTCCATTGAGATATTAAGCGTTTGGACATCAAAACTTTTCAAAAATTCAGCCAAAGGAAAAATCGCCCGCGAATAAAGCCATCGCGAAATATCGTTACGCAAAACGTGCTGCAACAAACATTCATCACTAATATTAAAAATATTATCTTGCAAATCTTTGAGATTTTTAATCTGCACTTCCAGCAATTTTGTATTTGGATTATAAAAATTAAAATCGCCAAAACCAAAACTGGACGTTATTTGATTTCGCAAGTCAATAAAAAATGTTTTTGATAATTTTGAAATAAAAATTGCATTAAGTTCGGCGGCAGCCGAAATGTTGGTTTCATCGGTAGATTCAATAATCAAAGGCACAAATTTATCTTTTTTGCGAATTTGACGGCAAAGTTTTATGCCTGCATGAATATCTTCTTTGCTGTTTTTCTGATATTCTACATCGGAAATCACGCCCAGAATATTATTTGAATATTTATTGTAAAGAGACATTGCCTCTTCGTAATTTCTGGCAAAAAGAATTTTCGGTCGTCCGCGCATTCTGACCATGCGCTCGTGTTCGTTAAGCGCCTCAGTCATAAATGAACTTGATTGTTTGAAAACAAATTTATACAGACGTGGAATAATTGCAGAATAAAAACGTATCGAATCTTCAACAAACATAATCGCTTGAACACCAACCGATTTGATATCTTCATCAATATTCATTTTGTCTTCAATCAATTTAATGATGGCAAGCAAAATTTCGGGGTCTCCGAGCCAACTGAAGACGTAGTCAATAGCCGATAAATCTTCCTTGGCAAGTTGTTCTACTGCAATTCTGGAGAACGGCACAAGTGCAACAATAGGAATGCTCTCGTATGCTTGTTTTACTTTTTTTGCCCATTCAAAAGGATTAATCGTATCGCCGGCAGGCATCGAAATTATCAAATCAAAACTCATTTCGTTGAGCGCTGCTGCTGCCTCTTTTTCCGAAGTAACAAGCCGAAAACGCGGCGGATAGCGCAAATGAAGCGAAGTATATTCGTTAAAAATCTGTTCATCAATGCGTCCGTCTTCTTCCAAAGTGAAAGCATCGTAACGGCTTGCATAAAGCAAAACGTTGTAAATCCGATGTTTCATCAAATCGGCAAACGAAGTATCTCTAAAATAAAACTGTTTGATATTAGGTTGAGTTATCATTTTTTGCAGATAAAATTCCGAAGGCAAAAGTAATGAAATTTACCAAAAAACATAAAAATTAAGTAGAATCCTCTTTAACAACTTTAGTTTATTTATTCAAAATTACCGCTTCGTTTTCTAACGAACAACTATACATAAAATCATAATCGGTTGCATTTTCGGCGTCATCGAAAGTACTAAAAAGGTCGGATAAATTTTTCAACTGACTGATTTTCAAATTAATAATATTTAATTTCAGTGGCAATTTGATGTAACCGGTAAGCACGTCGTACAGAGCGTCAAGATTATTCCCAAAATAATCGGGCAACTCAATTTTCAACTTCAACTGCCGGTAGAAATCGTCATTTGTTTGAATGTTTTTAAAATCAATTTCAATAGATTGAATATTTTCCATAAGTTATTGTTTTTCAAATGTTTTATAATGATTGTGAGTTAAAAAAATAAGTCCATCGTTACTGAAAACGATTCGGTCGGCACCACGATTTGAGCAATTGTAGTTCACATCTGCTTCAAAATATTGGCGTCCGTTTTTTGCAGGCAGCGATTTTTCGCGATTGCTAAAATGGTCACCTCCGATTGCACGACCGGGCAAAACATCACACAAATTGCCTTGAGAGGCATCCCAACCTTTTCTTTGTGCTTCTTGCTTTGTAATATAACAATCGGGCAACCGCCTGTTTCCTTTCAAAAATGCAATTACACGTTTTTCTTCTGTGAGTTGATATATTGAAAGTGACTTTTCAGATGTATTATTTTCCTGTAAATCAGAAATTTGTGCATTAATGGAAATAGCCGAACTATCCGGCTGCAAATCTTGAGTTTTATTTTCTGTTATTTTATAATAAAAAAAAATCAGTGCAAGTCCAAAAAAAATTCCAGCCGAAAGCAATAAAAGTTTTTTCTTCATTTTTAATAAATATAATTAATTGAAAATCAATAATAAGAATTTGAATTAGCAAAAAAATAAATGTGCAAAAATAATTTTTTTAATTAAAAAAAAACAAATTTATCATAAAAATTTTTTCAAACAAAAAAGAATTTGTAACTTTGCAGCCGCGAAAAAAGGAAGATGCGGAAATAGCTCAGATGGTAGAGCACGACCTTGCCAAGGTCGTTGTCGCGGGTTCGAACCCCGTTTTCCGCTCACAATTTATATTTTAGCGAAACATGCGGTTTCGCTTTTTTATAAAAATACTTGTTGTTTGTTTGCCCAAGTGGCGGAATTGGTAGACGCGCTAGTTTCAGGGACTAGTAATCGCAAGGTTGTGCAGGTTCGAGTCCTGTTTTGGGCACAAAATGATTTAAAATTTGGAATTGTTTTTGAAAATAATATAATACTTCTGCGCAAGTGGTGAAATTGGTATACACGCTACTTTGAGGGGGTAGTGCCGGTTCCGGCGTGTGAGTTCGAGTCTCATCTTGCGCACAAAATATTGAGTATTAAGTGATTAAAGCGATTTTTTAAAGGAAAAATAAAAAAAAGCGACAAAAACGCAACAATTTTTTTCAGGGTTGGTTTGTCAAAAAACAGCCATGAAAAGAAATGTTTATACCATTTACGAACATTATGAAGAAATAAATATTAAACTTTTTTAATAATCGCCCTACAAATGCCTCTGCAGAATCTTTTAATGCGAAAATTAAAGCATTCAGGGCTTCACTCAGAGGAGGAGTAACGGATATGAAATTTTTCTTATTCAGAATGGCGAATATTTGGGGATAAAAAACAGGCTTTTATGGGTGAGCCCATTAAACTATTTACCTTATTTTTGATAAAAAGAAAAATGCAGCCAAAAAATTTACAGGTTATCCTGGCAATGAAACAATGCAATAAGCAATAGAAAACATGATGACGCAGTGAGCAAATGATAGTTTCTCTTTTAGTATTTTTTCTTACTTATTGGCTTAATGGTCAATCGAAGTGACTATTTACCTCATTGTCAATACAATCGGCAATTTTATTTCTTTTTTTTCGGCTGTATTAGGGTTAAAAAATTGAAAATAGAGAACATACACTGCCGGATTAGCCATTTTGCCGTCCTGACGAGTCCCATCCCAAGTCAAAAAACCTTCTGATGAGAGCAAAACGTTATTACACAGTTGTTTAATGCGATTTCCGAGTGCATCAAAAATGACCGCATTAGCCGTTGAGCCAATTAATTCTGTTGCATAGTAAATATAGCAAAGGTCATTATAACCGTCATTATCAGGCGAAAAATACTCAGTTTCGAGCCAGATTCGATTGTCGTTTTTATTATTTTGTAATTCGTGGTATTGTGAATTCTTGTATCCCGGTGTTCCGTAATTTACATCGAAAGCGGCTGAATGCCAAGAGTTTATATCGTTTGAAGGCATTTTTGGATTAATCTTTTCCAGCGAAACATTTCGAGTATTGTTTAAAAGGATATAGTGCATTTTGGGTGAATAAGTAAAACTGTCAAATTCCGACCCCGCATTTTCATCAAGTAAAATGATGGTTGCGCCTTCATTGTTAAGTGCGTTCCAACGTACTGTAGTATAGATTTTTGCAGATTCTTCTGATAAATTAAAATAATAATAAAGTTGTATTGCATCATTACAAAATGCAGCATAATCATTTGGATATAAAATAGTTTGCGAAGGAATCTCAACGAAAGTATTGTAACTTCCATCTGTTCTTAAATTTGTCAGTTTAAGATTTGAAATATCAAGAGTATCGGATGTTAAATTTGCAATTTCAATATATTCCGGCACTTCTTCTGAGGTATTGAACATAACTTCGTTGAAAGTAATATCTCCGAATTGCGGTTTTAAATAAACTTTTGGTTCTGGAGGAATATCTCCCGTAACTTCAATATTATCAAAGAAATAATTATTACCTGTTGTATTTGTATTGCTGTATAAAACGCCGAAATAATTACCTCGTACAACAGCATTATTAAAGGTTGTTCCTTCGAGGTAAAAATCATCTTCGTCCGGCTTTTTGGAATAAAGGGCAAAGTTTCCTTCGCTATCGCGCGTTACTCGAATCGTTAAAATAACCAGCTGATAATCAATGCGCTTGTCAATTCCATCAATGATTTTTGTTTTTTTTGTTCCTTGTTGCAAAAAAAGCGAAACTTCATCGTTTGTTCCACCAATCTGCACATAATATGCATAGCATGTGTCTGGCTTTAAATTATTTGAAATCAAATAAATAGAAGCGTAATTATTTGCACTTGTAAGATAATTTATCTGCACATCTGCCTGCCAAACTGCATTGTCCATTGCCTGCGAAAAAGTGAAGAGATATGAAGTAGATGCTGTTGAGGCGCACGATTGTAGTTGCAAATTGCTGTTAATAAAAAAATTATCAGTAATACCAATCCATTGCGGATTTTGTGTAAAATCGCCGTCAGAAAAATCATCAAAAAATTGCGCATTTACCGAAACCGAAAATGTACACACTAATATAAGGAAAAATACTTTTTGCATTTTATAATTATTTTTTGCAAAAATATAAAAAAAACAGTAAAAAAACAGTAAAAAAACATCGCAAGATATTTCCTGCGATGTTTTCCTTTCGTAATATGAGAATAACAAAATATTATTTTGAAATTTCAAACTGCACGCGGCGGTTTTTAGCACGACCGTCGGCAGTACTGTTCGTTGCAATCGGTTGCTTTTCGCCCATTCCAATCACTGAAATATTACTTGCCGGAATACCTTTGCTAACTAAATAATTTTTAACAGTCGTTGCGCGGTCAAGCGAAAGAGCCTGATTATAAGCGTCAGTACCAATAGCATCGGTATGACCTGTTATTGTAATTTTATTTCCGACTGCATTTTCTTTCAAAATAGAGGCAATATTGTCCAAAACATCAAAAGAAGTAGGTTTATCCAGCGGATTGTCGTTTGCAATTGTACTCTTATTGAAATGGAAATGAATGTTATCAAACGAGGCAGTTACCGCTGATGGTTTGTTCATGTCACTAATAGTACCGTTCAACCTCTGCAAATCTCTCTTGAGTTGGTCAATGTCGTTGGTGTTTTTGCTGACTTTCGGTTCAAGATTTTTTAAATCTCCATCCAAATTGTTCAGACCCTGTTCCAGAGCATCAACGCGTTGTCTTAGACCTTCATCGTTTGGAGCAACTTGATAGAGGTCGGAGAAGTAATCTTTTACCAAAGCATTGCGTGTGTGGACATTATTGTTCGCTCCAAATTTGAAGCGCAAGCCAATATTAACCAGCCATGCATCATTGTTGTAAGCTCCCTGCGAGCCATCAGCTCCTTGTTTACCTCCAAGATTGTCATAAGTGTAGGCACGGTACTGACCTTCCAAAATCAAAGCCAAAACAGGAGTGAAATTAATGTCAAAATTAAATCCGCCCGTAAAAACAGGAGAATAATCGTTGTTTTCTTTCTTCACATTCGGGTCATCGTCCTTATATGAATAAAAACCTACTCCTGCACCAATATTAGCATAAAGGGCAGTTTTACTCCAGAAACCTCTACGCAAAGGCGAAACCAGATTGGATAAGTTAAAAGAGCTGTTCAAAACTCCGTCAATGGTGTGTCCGTTGAACTGATAGCGGGCATAATCATAATAACCTGCTTCCAAACCGATGCCATAGTAAGGAGTTGCTGTGTATTCAATTTGAAGTGCTCCCTGCCAACTTGAACGATCAATAAAAGAGGTCATTCTGCCAGTTTTATCCGGATTCACAAGAATTGCTTGTGGATCACGCTGAATACGAAACTGATTTACTCCACCTTTAAGAGCCAACGACCAGCGAGAATAGTCCTTAACAGCATTAGTTTCAGTACTTTCCTGCGCGGCAACTGTTAAAAAAGCTACCAGCATTGCTGCAAACATAAAGATAGTTTTCTTCATAAACAAAATTATAATTTTAATGTTAATATTACTTTTATTTAAAATTTATTTACTACAAAATTAATAAATATTCTGCGGCAAAATTACAATATATTTCTTAAAAAACAATTTTTTTTTAATATTTTATTTGTTTTTTTTAATATTATTATAAAAAAATCAATGTAATATATTGTAAATTAATTCTTTATAAATTTCACTTTCATTATTTTCCGAAAATTCAAACCCTTTGCTGCGTGCATCGGCTTTTCTTATATTACCTAAAATTTCCATAGTTTTGATTGCATTGAATGTTTTTGCAGCATTGGCAACACTGACAGCAACTGGAAACGGCACTACACTAAGTTCCTTTCCTATTGCCGCTCTTTTGGTATTAGAATCGAAATAACTTTCATTTCCAACAAGTTTGATATTTGCAGGCAAATAATGATAATGTAAAATATTTACAAAGAAATTAAAAAGTTGGGCTAAAATCTGTTGTATTGAGTTTGCTTTTTTATTTTCGGCAAAATATTGCACAATGCGATTTGCCTTTAATGCGTCTCTATCTGTCAATGCCTTCTCCAATTCGAAAACATTAAAATCTTTGCTAATTCCGATATAGCATTCAATATTTTCAGTAGTAATTTTTCTGTTATTCGGGGGCAATGTACTAATAAGTTTTTCAAAGGCATTGAGAATTCGAGTCAAATCCGTTCCTAAACATTCACACAACAGATCAATCGACTTGTTGTCCATTTCAATATTATTACTTCGAGCATATGTATCTACCCAAGTTTGCATTTGATTTTCGCGTAGTTTATCGGATATAAAAACTACGCCGTTTTTTTCAATCTCCTTAAACCATTTTAAGCGTCCGTCTGGAGTACTATATTTATAGCAAAATACTAATATTGTGGAATTTAGCGGTTTTTGTAAATAAAAAGACAAATTTTCCCATTCTTTTTTAATATTTTGTGCTTCTTTTACAATAATTACTTTATAATCAGACGACAAGGGATACCCTTTTGCAAAATTAATAATATCTGCAATACTTGTTTCGCCTCCGTAAAGAACAATTTGATTAAAATCCTTTGCCGATTTGTCAAGTACATTTTTTTCTATATAATCTGCGATTTTGTCTATATAATACGGCTCTTCTCCCATCAAAAAATAGACAGATTTATATATTTTTTTTTGTAAATCGCCGATAATCTGTTCGTAAGTTATTCCATCTTTTTTTGCCATTTTTTCAGAATAAAAAAATTAAGAATTTTTTTGCAAAATTACTTTTTTTAATGAAAAAACTTACCTTTGTCCGAATATTTTTTCCAAAGAATAAAAAAAGTATGTATAAAGTAAAACGCCATCCCGAACGAGAAATGATTTTTGGTATTCGCTCATTGATTGAGGCGATTAAAAGCGGGAAAACTATAGAAAAAATTATGCTTCGCCGTGACATGAACAATCAATTGTTGCTCGAACTTTTTGCCGCTGCCGCCAGCGAAAATATTCCCATACAAAAAGTACCGCTGGAAAAATTAAATCAACTTACATCAAAGAATCATCAAGGTGCGATAGCGTTTATTTCTTCCGTTGAATTTCAACTACTTGAAAACATTGTTCCTGCACTTTATGAGCAAGGGGAAAATCCGTATATTATTGTACTTGATGGAATTACCGATGTGCGTAATTTTGGAGCAATAGCTCGCACTGCTCAATGTGCCGGTGTTAATGCGATAGTCGTGCCTACTGTAGGCAGTGCTGCTATCAATGCCGATGCAATAAAAACATCTGTGGGAGCGCTGTTAACACTTCCGGTGTGCAGAGTTCAAAATTTGAAAAATGCCCTGCGTTTTCTCCGCGAGAGCGGATTAAATATTATTGCTGTTACTGAAAAAACTGATATAAATTATACAGCAGTTTCATACACCGACCCATTGGCATTGGTTTTAGGAGCCGAAGATCGAGGAATTTCGCCTGAAATATTGAATATGTGTAGCAAAAGGGCTGCTATTCCGCTCTTTGGTACTATCGAATCATTGAACGTGTCGGTTGCAGCAGGTGTAGCAATGTATGAAGTTGTGCGTCAACGCAAAAATCTTGAGTAATTATGAACTGATTAAACCTCTTATAACATTTTTTTGCCAAAACGAAAATCTGTTGTACTTTTGCAACACAATATAGGCAAATTTGATGAAAAACTTAAAATTTTTACTTCAGAAAGAATTTTTACAGATATTTCGCAACAAAAGCATGGTATTGATGATTGTGTTGATGCCTACAATTATGTTGCTTATTTTGCCGTGGGCAGCTACTTTCGAACAAAGAAATATTCAACTGTTGGTAGTAGATAATGATCACAGTGAACTTTCGCGTGCATTGACTCAAAAACTTGCATCTTCCAAATATTTTGTTTTGCAACAATATACATCTGCCTACAAAGATGCAATCGAATTGGTAGAGCGCGATAAATGCAGCATTAGTTTAATTTTCCCGAAAAATTTTGAAACAAATATAATACGTGAACATCGACTTGATTTCATGCTAAATATTGATGCAGTCAATGGGCAGAAAGCAGGAACTGGGCTTTCGTATATTTCTCAAATTATTAACGAATATTTGCAAGACGAATTTGCAAAAACAATGAAAAACCCAATGCCGCAAATAATTTTGCAACCCCAATATCGCTACAATTCTTCGATGGAATATTTCCCCTTTATGGTGCCGGGTATTTTTGCAATATTACTGACAGCAATTACTGCAATGCTTTCGGCGCTTAATATTGTCCACGAAAAAGAACTTGGGACAATAGAACAGATTAATGTAACTCCGATATCAAAGGTATCTTTCGTTGTAGCAAAAGTGATGCCTATTTGGGTGATAGGTTTTATAATTTTTACAATAGGAATAATTATTGCACGTTTGATTTACAATATTACTCCGGTCGGAAATCTGCTGTATGTTTATTTGGGTGCAATAATTTACATTATAGCGCTTTCCGGTTTCGGAATTATCATTTCAAATATCGCCTCCACAGAGCAGCAAGCAATGTTGATGATTTTCTTTACTTTGATGTTGATGATTTTGCTCGGAGGGCTTTTTACTCCTGTAAACAGCATGCCCGACTGGGCGCAGGCAATCACGTGTTTTAACCCATTTAAATATATAGTGGAAATTCTTAGATTGATTTATCTTAAAGGAAGCGGATTGTCCGATATTGTTCCGCAAATAATAAAGTTGTTGTGTTTTGCTGTGGGGTTGAATGTTCTTGCTGCAATAAGTTATAAGAAAAAAGATTAATCAAATAAATTTTAACATTTAATAATGTTTCTTGGGAATTGGAATAAAACAATAATGAAAGATTTATTAACAAATATTGGGACGTTCATTCGGAAAGTTATTGACTTTTTTTATCCGACTTTTAGAAAATATATTCCTCATGAAATTTTTTTATACGGAGTAACAGGTGCGATAAATTTAGTTTTTGACTGGGTAATTTTCTTCTTAATTTTCAACTGCATTCTTCATCAACAATTATTGCATCTGGGTTTTGTTACTTTCAGTTCGTATATTGCAACTTTTGTAATAAAATTTCCAATAACACTTCTCAGTGGTTTTTTCTTGCAAAAATATGTAACTTTTTCTGATTCAACATACACCAAAGGCAGGGTACAGTTGTTGCGCTATTTCGAAATTGTGGTTTTAAATATTGTGGTTTATTATTTTGGGCTCAAATTTTTTGTAGAAACAATACGGCTGTTCCCCTCAATCGCAAATATAGTTGTATCAATTATCACAAGTGCAGTGGGCTATTTAGGACAAAAATTTTTTACTTTTAAAAACTAATTTCTTTTCTTTTGTTCAATCTTATATGTGCATTTGTGGCAATGATTTTGCGACGTTTGCTCCCAATTTTTTTAAATTTTCCACCATTCCGACAATCGCGTTTGCAGTGAAAGGTCTATCCAAATTTTGTTTAACTACATAGTCGTTTGTTAAAAACTTGTTTAACGCCAATGATAAAAGTACTAAGCATGTAACGAATTATTTGACTCCTACTGCAATGACAAGATGTATGTTGTTTTTGAATCTGTCCTTTTCTTTATCGCTTGCCTTTCTTTGTGCGTTCTAATGTATAATCCGGATGCCCGATATTTTTCATACTTTGCGGGGTATTTTTGTATGTATTTTCAAAATATTTTTTCTAAAATATGTAAATATTCGTTTGTAAAATTGGCTTTATGATTTCTGTTTTCTGTTTTGTCTGCCTTAAAACGTTGATAATTTATTGTTTGCAAATCATATTTTCCGTATTTTTCCAAAATTGCCCGAATTTCGGAAACCGACATCAATCCTTCGTTATTATAACTGAGAAAAATATATTTGAAATTTGCATCTTTTATCAAACTATCCAATTGGCTTTGCACTTTATTTTTGTTGCAATATTTTGATTTTTCATAATTGGGCAAGCCCGTTTTACCTTTTGGAATAAAGGCATCATATTTCGCTATAGTATTCAAAATATGATAGTTAGCGCCATATTGACGAGCATTGTACGGCGGATCTAAATACAAAATATCACCACTGATTTTTTGTATTAACTCGTTGCTGTCGGATAAATAAACTTCGTGTTTGTTGTTATTGACATCAAAATTTGCCGGCTGCAAAATTAACTCATTTTGTGCAGTTTTTTTCAATTTTTTCAAATATGCTCCATACACCGAAGCCGTATTTGCCACTTTATCAGCACATTCAAGTAAACTTGCCAACAGAAAAAAATAGAGATTTTCAGAAATTTTATTTTCATTTTTCCAATTTTCGATTTCGGTACGAATTGTATCAATTTTTTTGCCGTTACGGTCAGAAAAATATTGTCTTTGTCCGTTTGTACCGATGCAGTAATTTTGGTAAATAAATCCGTTTTCTATTAGCGGTAATGTATTTAATTCGCTGATATATTGTTCTTTGTCTTTTATTTCAAAATTATTTTCAATAAAATTTTTATTCAAAACATAACTGTAATATTCGCAATCGTTGGCAATAACTTTTTTTACTTCACACTTAAAACTCTTCCCGACAACCCCCGTTCCCGCAAAAATATCACAAAAAACCTTGTCCGACAAATTTTTACCGACAACGTTATAAATCGTGTTTTTGATAAAATTCAAAAGTTTATATTTCGAACCGATATAGTTCATTTATTTTTGTAAAATGTGTAAATATTCAAATAAGTTTTATTATCTAAATTACCGTCTGAAATAATTACATCACGTATTCTGTTGACTGATTTCCCAAATTGAAAAGAAGGTCAATAATACTTAAATTTTTTACAAAACCAAATTTTTCGGTAAAAACCTGATAATAAGGCAAGTAAGAAGATTCATTTTCTTTTTTAGGATTAAAAATATTGCGAAAATCAGAGATATTTTCATTATTTTGATTTTCATAAAATGTTTCGGTAAAAGAAAAGTTTAAAAAATCAATTTCCAATAATTCAAATATTTTTTGTAATAATTTTAAATTATAATCAAAAAGAAAATTATATTTTTTTGTAAAAAACGGCAAAAAATCATCCTGATAATATTCAAAAGACGGTGAGTTGCTATAAGCCGATTCAATCGCCCGCCAATGGATTGTCTGCCAGTTTTCAGAGTTGGCAATGCACACATCTTTCATTAGTGTTTTTGCGCCGTTTGGTTTTTCTACAGGAATTGATAAATCCATCATTCCATTGGCTGTCAATATTTTACAGCGATTGCGATATGTTTGTTTTATATAAAATTCATTTATTTCAAAAACAATTTTTTTGCAACGCAACAATTGCATCACATAATCAATCGGCGGCAAATATGCAGTAGAAAAAACTCCTAAATCAATGTTCAGCATTAGTAAAAAGGCGTTTCCAACGAATTTTTCCGTTAAACCAGCCCTTGTCTTTGTCTAACGAAAGCCAAACAAAAACCGGACGCCCAACTATGTGGTCTTCAGGCACAAAGCCCCAGTAACGCGAATCGGCGGAATTATGACGATTATCGCCCATCATCCAATAATAATCCATTTTGAAAGTATAATAGCGGGTTTCAATATCATTAATAAATATTTTACCATCTTTTACTTCCAACTTATTATTTTCATAAACGGCAATTGCACGCTCATAAATAGGCAAATTTTTCAGCGTCAGTTCAAAAGTTTGACCGCATTTTGGAATATTTATCGGTCCATAATTGTCGCGCGACCAGCCATAGTTATTTCCAAGCGGGAAAACATCGTCATACTTATTAAAATCATTCGATTTGGTAATCACAATTTTTTTGACAAAACTATAACTCTGCAATTTTTCTTTAGCCTGATTGGTCAACGGGAAAATATATACTCTAATATTTGGGTCAAAACCCTTTTCTTGAGCAAATTCAGGAGGCATTTGGTTATAATATTGAAAATCTTCATTGCTAATACCTAATTCTTTTTGAATGTCTTTCGTAATGTCAGTTCCATCTGTCTGCACAAAATAATTAAACTGAATACCCGAAAAATGAGGTTGCGCTAGCCCATTTACATAAACCTGATTCTCAATAATTTGAACTTTATCCCCCGGTAGTCCGATACAACGTTTAACATAATTATCGCGCTTGTCGACAGGGCGATAAACAATTTCACCAAATTTTTCGGGATTGGCTGCAACAATTCTTCTGCCATAACTTTGATAAATATCTGCTTTGTTGGAATCTTTTTCAATATTCAATCCTATATTAAAAGCATAATCTCGTCCTGTGTGATAGCATGTTGAATAATAATCCGGATTTACGCATTTGAGCGGCACCGTGTCGCCCGTAGGGAAATTAAAAACCACAATATCATTGCGTTTTATATTATCAATGCCTGCCAAACGGCGATATTTCCATTGCGGATGTTCAATAAAAGATTTTGTATTAACAATCGGTAAAGTATTCTGTACCAGCGGTAAAGAAAGCGGGGTATTCGGAATTCGCGGTCCGTAACTTGCCTTACTAACGAACAGGAAATCGCCTACAAGCAGCGTTTTTTCCAACGAAGAAGATGGAATTTGGTAATTTTGAAATAGAAAAAGATTGATAAAATACACCGCCACAAGGGCAAAAACAATAGCATCTACCCAACTCATGATACCTCTAACATACTTGTTTTTAGAGTTTTTCCACCAAGTCCATGGGATAAATTTTGTAATAAAAGCATCAAAAATTAACGGGAGCAGCAACAACCACCAAAAATTGCCAACCCATGCAATAAAAAGAATATATAATATACACCATACGATTGCCTTAATCCATTGTTTTACAGGATGTTGGAGTCGTTCCGAAAGCGTCATTCTATTTGCCATAAAAAAGTTGAATTAAAATTCTATTTTCAGATAAATAATCCGCAAAATTACTTATAAAAATTGATTTATGCACAAAAACTATTTATTATAATTTTAAAAAATATAAGTTTTACAAAATTTAAAGAAAATATTTTTGCCACTTTTATTGCCAGTCGCCATTTTCTTTAATTAAATTAATCAGCGCTTCTACTGCCTGATGTTCGGGAATATTTTTGCGTATGCAGGTTTGTTTTTTATATAAACTAATATGTCCTGCCTTTGCTCCCACATAACCATAGTCCGCATCAGCCATTTCGCCCGGACCATTGACAATACAACCCATAATTCCGATTTTCAATCCCTTGAGATGAGATGTTTTTTCTTTAATTTTAGCGACAACCGATTGCAAATCGAACAGTGTCCGTCCGCACGAGGGGCAAGAAATATATTCTGTTTTGGTAATGCGTTTACGGGTTGCCTGCAAAATTCTGTATGCAACAGGAATTTCAGCCTCCGGCGGCTCGCTTAACGAAACGCGAATAGTATCTCCGATGTCATCAACGAGCAACGAGCCGATTCCAATTGCCGATTTTATGCGTCCGTCTTCGCCGTCACCTGCTTCGGTAACACCCAGATGCAAAGGGAAATGAAAATCATTTTCTTCCATTTTTTGTACTAACAAACGCACGGCTTTGACCATAAGCACTGTATTTGACGATTTGAGCGAGACAAGCACTTTCTCAAAACATTCCTGTCGGCAAATCTCCATCAGTTCCAATGCCGACTCAACCATCCCAAGCGGCGTATCGCCGAAACGATTCATCATCCTTTCACTCAGTGAACCGTGATTTACCCCTATGCGAATTGCAGTATTATGTCGCTTACAAATATCTAAAAACCGAACAAAACGCAGCCGTAAAAGTTCACGTTCTGCAAAAAATTCCTCATCGGTATAATCGGAAATATCACCTCTTTTTTTAATACTTTTTATATAATTTCCTGGGTTAATGCGCACTTTTTCAACATGTTGAGCAATAAAATCGGCGACTTCAGGCGTAAAATGCACATCGGCAACTATCGGTGTGGTAAAACCGGCAGCGCAAAGTGTTTTATGAATTTTGACCAAACTTTCGGCTTCTCGCATTCCCTGGGTTGTGAAACGCACAAGTTCTGCACCCGCTTCAATCGCCCGAATTGCCTGCGCCACCGACCCCTCAATATCATTTGTATCAGTATTTGCCATCGTTTGCACACGCACAGGAGCATTGCCGCCAACTAAAAGTGTACCGATTTGAATTTGAGAAGTTTGCATTGTTTTTTATTTCCTTTTACATTCTTTGGGAACAACGCAGGTACCCGAAGCGCGGCAAACAACAATAGGCTCTGCTAACACATCTGCTGCAGAAGGAGAAATATCCGTGCGCGGAATGATAACTTTGCGCGCCTCAAAAGCCATTTTGCGCGAAGTATTTCCGACTTTTGTAATTTCGCCAGTTGCCTCAATATAATCGCCGGCAAAAACAGGTGCAAGAAATTCAACGTTGTCGTAGGCACAGAAAAGCCCTTCATCGCCGTCATTTATAATAAGAAGTTCGGTTGCAATATCGCCAAAAAGTTGCAACATTTTCGCTCCGTCAACCAAATTGCCGCCATAGTGAGCATCGTGCGCCGACATGCGCATACGTATTAATGATTTTTGCATAAAATTTTATTTGTAAATTATTAAAAAAAATAAAAACGGAAACTTAATTTTTGATTTTATTCTATGATATAATCCACCAAAATTGATGGAGTTTTAACATTTTCTGGGGCAATTTCTCCCGTTTCAACCAATTTTTCCACTTCTGCAATAACCAAATCGGCTGCCATTGCCATCAAAGGATTAAAATTTTGGGAGGTTCCACGATAAACAAGGTTCCCAGAATGGTCACCAACACTCGCACGAATCAACGCAACATCGGCTCTCAATGGTTTCTCAAGCAAATAATCTTTCCCGTCAACATTGACAATCTGCTTGCCTTGAGCCGAGAGAGTATCTAAGCCCGTAGGAGTTAAAATGCCGCCAAGCCCGCATCCGGCTGCTCTTATACGCTCGGCAAGCGTCCCCTGAGGTACAAAAACCACTTCAAGTTCGCCGGCATTCATCTGGTCGTTACAAACAGGATTTGCTCCTATATACGAAGTTATAACTTTTGTAACTTGTTTATTTACAAATAGTTTCCCAAAACCACGGTCGGGATAGGAACTGTCATTACAAATAATAGTAAGATTTTTCAAGCCGGAGGATGCAATCGCATCTACAATTTTTTCTGGCGTTCCATTGTTCAAAAACCCCCCAATCATCAACGTCATTCCGTCTTTCATCATCGCCAGAGCCTTTTCTACAGAAATAAATTTATTCATTATTAAATATTAGATTTTGTTAATATTTGTAAATCCGAATGTTTGCAAAAATACAACTTTTTTCCCGTTTTCGAATAATTATTTTTTTTATTTTTCCAAAATATGAAACTGTAAATAAAAGAAAAACCGATTTTTCCAAAAAAAATTGAAAAAATCGGTACCAACAAAACCAAAACAAATGAAAATAAATCATTAATTATTTTACTCTGCGTTCTTTGATACGCGCCTTTTTGCCTGTCAAATTGCGCAAGTAGTACAATTTTGCACGGCGAACTTTACCAAATTTATTTACCGTAATGCTGTCGATAAATGGCGAATCCATTGGGAAAATACGCTCTACGCCAATATTGCCCGACATTTTGCGCACCGTGAAACGTCTTTTGTCCTGATGACCTGAAATACGAATCACAACTCCGCGAAATTCCTGAATACGCTCTTTATTACCTTCTTTGATGCGGTAGGCAACGGTTATCGTGTCTCCACTTTTAAATTTTGGAAACGCCGTTTCTACAGCAAAAGCCGCTTCGGCTACTTTTATTAAATCCATTTATATTATTGATAATTAAAATGTTATACAATACGCAATATTCACAGACAAGATTTCGCTGCCAGAGATTACGCCCTTATTTTTTCGGGCTGCAAAGGTATAATTTTTTTTTGAAATATAAAAAAATTTTCTCCTGCGAACTAATTTTTTAATAAATAAGTTTCATAAACGTTTAAAGGAATATTTTTCTGCCAAAATATTATCATTTAATTCAACTTTCGCAAGTCCTTATTAGGCTGCCAGCATAAAGGATCTAAAATTCAGTATATTTTTAAGCTGTTCATTATCAGTGATAATGTGTTGTGTTAAAAACTCAATATCAAATTCAAAAT
>Ga0123357_10001031_pt1 | contig 28573 bp, 19 predicted proteins | sample TergutEmb28metaG_FD_89873 | JGI IMG/M metagenome (GOLD analysis project Ga0123357, IMG submission 89873) | Embiratermes neotenicus P4 segment gut microbial communities from Petit-Saut dam, French Guiana - Emb289 P4 | ecosystem: Host-associated > Arthropoda: Insects > Digestive system > Gut ...
CAACGGAATCATTCCTCACTCTGCAACGATTGAATTCCGTACTCTGCAAAATCATAGGACTGGAGGTGGTACCCCTTTTAAGCGGTCACCGACAATTTGAAGTCGGGGTGCAGTATTTCGATCTCGCGCCATGATATACTGTTGCTATTCTGCCCCGCCGTCCTCCGGGATTGGCGGGGATTTTTCGTACTCAGGAGGGCATCGGGTGACCGATCGTGAGGATCGCGTAGTCGTGTTTATGGACTACCAGAACGTCCATGGTTGGGCGCGCCGACAGTTCCTGCCGTTAGGGGCCGACCCTAGCGACGGCCACGTCTTCCCGCTGAAGGTCGGTGAACTGCTCACAGCGCGGCGTCCCCGTTCCAGCGAGTTGATGGAAGTGAGAGTGTACAGAGGCCGCCCCAACCCTGACCGGCAGCCCGGTGCGGCCCGGGCCAATGACCGGCAGACCGCCATGTGGGAGCGCTCCGACCAGGTGATCGTGGTTCGTCGGAACCTCCAGTACCCACCGGACTATCCCGCATCCAGCCCGACTGAGAAAGGTATCGACGTCGCTATCGCCGTGGACATGATCCGGCTGGGCATGTCCGACTACATGGATACGGCCATCTTGTTCTCCTCGGACAATGACCTCCTGCCCGCTGTTGAGGTGTTGTGGGCGATGCCTCAATGCCATGTTGAGGTCGCCACCTGGTCTGGGGCGCATCGCATCCGATTCCCCGGAACGCAACAACCCTGGTGCCACCACTTGTCCGAACAGGACTTCTCCTCTGTGCGAGACGTGTTCGACTACAGCACTCACTCCTGACCCGACATGGGCACTGCGCATCGCGAAACACTCACTGCTGGCCTTTGGCTGGTTCCGTCACTGGCGTCTGGCTCCATGGTTCTGAATGAGCGCCAAGTGATGCCATCTATCACCCGCTGCCGGCCCTCACCCGCCACTTCGGCATGGCGAACATGCTGATTCTCCGCCGCCTTCGCGACCTGGTCTTCGAGGTGGGGTCTCGGGCAGGAGCTGATGCCCCCGCCCTGGTCCACGGGTTGCCTTGAGCCTGAAATTAATGGAGTATCAGAAGACTATAACCCGCATATAACCAACAGTACGGGTAAACTCTCCTAGTATCCCCTTGCCGCACGGAGTGGGTCTACCTGGACTTGAACCAGGGACCTCTGCCTTATCAGGGCAGCGCTCTAACCGTCTGAGCTATAGACCCGCGCATCGGAAAAACCTTACCAAGTTGAGGCCGATCCCTCAAGTCGGCGCGGGAGATTCGGTGTGCGTGGACGTTCGGTGGCCCGAGAATCCAGCCCTCGCGGGTGATAGTAAGCAAGTATTGACCCTACCCGTACAGCCCCGCTACTCTGGTGATTGTCGCCAGGATATCACCGACGTACCTGCCACCCGAGGAGGCCCGCATGACCACTCGACCCACCACCCCGAGGGACCTCGCTCCCGATGTGGATCCCGGCTGGCTGGAAGCATTCCATCTCGCGCTGGTGCTGCGCGGGGTGCCCGCCGCGACGCTCGCCGACACTCTGGTCGCGGTCAATGACCGTGTGCGCGCGTCCGGGGTCTCGACTGAGCAAGCGCTCGGTCCGGCGCAGGAGTACGCGGACGGACTCGGCCTGCCGTCCGACCCATCCCTGCGTGGGGATCATGTCTTCCGCCGGGCCTTCGGCGTCCCGGCGATCATCGGAGCGGCGGGGATCCTGCTGATCATCGCGGCCACAGGCCCGATGCGTCGGCACATCGACGCGACGATCACCCTGGGGTACCTGATCCTGGCCGTCGCTGTGCTCGGGTTCCTGACGTACGTGACCCTGCGATCCGAGATGTGGGTACGGGCCACCCACACCCGGGGGACTGCGAGGACGACGAGCGCAACGACCCCGACGACCACAACGACCACGAAACCCACCCCGGACCTGGCACCCCGCGCCACAACTCTTCGGGAGCTGGCGTCTGTCTTCGCCATCGCGCCCACTGGCCGGATGACCAAGAGCGAACCGATCATCGTGGCGCTCGTCACAGGTGTGGCCGCCTTCTTCCTGTGGGAGATCCCCGTCCCCCTGATCACGCTCACCCCATGGCCCCTGATGTTCCTGGGCGTGGTCCTCGTCGGCGTCTCCGCGACGATCACCTGGTTCGCCGTCCCCGCGGACGCCCCCCTGACGCCCCCTCCCCATCACCCCGCGCCCCGCACGCACAAGCGGGTCAACGCCGTCCTGGCTGCGCTCTATCCCGGCTTGGCCGTCGTTCTCGCCGGCCTCGCCTGGTTGCTGAGCTAGACCACGCTCGTCCAGGCGTGACATGGACGGCCAAGGGTACGGACGTGGTCTGTACTGGAACTGAAATGCCTTGAAAACCTAGACATCGGCATACTAAGTAGGTACGCTACATAGTATGAACGAAGAGAAAGACAGGACGAGTCCCGAGGCGTGGCCCTCGGAATGGCTGCGCGGATGCGTCGAGTTGTGCACCCTGCGAGCCATCGCCGACGGTCCGACGTACGGGTACGCGATCGCGTCCGGGCTGGAGTCATCCGGCTTCGGCTCGATCAAAGGGGGGACCCTCTACCCCCTCCTCACCAGACTGGAACGGGCCGGATGGGTGTCCACCACCTGGGGCGCCGGGGACGGCGGACCGGGACGGAAGTTCTACCACCTGACCCCCGCCGGCGTGGACCATCTGGCGCACGCGGCATCGGACTGGACCCGATTCGCGAACCTCGTGACCGATTACCTTACCCACCCCATAGATGAAAGGCACTGATCATGACACCGACCCTCGACCACCTCCTCGCCCCCGACATCGACCGCCAGTGGAGCGACGGATTCATACTGGCCCTGCGGCTACGCGGGGTGCCCGGACACCTCATCGGAGAGGCGCTGGCGGAAGCCAACGACCATGTGCGCGTCTCGGGGCGTACGGCCCACGACGTGTTCGGCCCTGCCGACGACTACGCGCGAACCCTGTCCCTGCCCCCGGGACGTACGCAGAGCAGGGGACGGCTGGCCGCCTCCGTGATCCCCTCCGTCCTCGGTGTGGCCGGCTGTGCGCTGGTCCTGTGGACCATCCGCGCCACGCGGGCAGGCGGGGAACACTTGATCACGATGGGGGCACTGGTGAGCACCGCCGTGATCCTGTGCTCGCTGATCGTGTTCGGGCTGGCGGCGTCCTGGTTCCTCGAGCAGGCGGTCCACGCGAACAAGGCCCTCATCTTCGTCGCGTGCGTGGTCTGGATGGCGCTGGTCCTGGCACCCGTGTGGTTCCTGCGCGACACCATCGGGGCTCTCCCGTTGTGGACGGGGGTCGGCGCCGGCGTCCTCCTCCTGCTCGTGTCGAGCGGGATGTACGTGACGGTGACCGCGATCGGCGACCCGCTCACCCCTCCCGTGCCTCCCGCAGACGGTGCCAGACTGGGGACACTGACATCGACCCGGTGGATTCGGATCACCCTCGCGCTGATCTTCCCCCTCGTCACCGCGATCCTGGGTGCGCTCTTCCTGCTCGTCTAGCCAGGGACGAGAATCGTCCACGAAGGGCGTCCGCCATCACCACGGCGGGCGCCCTGTCCATGCGGATCCTCTTAGACCCAGCCGTTCTGTCGGGCGGTGATGAGGGCTTGGACGCGGCTGGCCACGTGCATCTTGGCCAGGATGGACGAGATGTAGTTGTTCACCGTCCCCTGGCTGAGGTGCATGGCTTGCGCGACTTGCGCGGTCGTGCCCATGCGGCCCACCATCCGCAGCACCTCGGTCTCTCGCACCGACAACGGGGACTGGTCCACTTGGTCCACCAGCTTCGGGTCGATGAGATGGCGCCCGGAGTGGACGTCCTTGATGGCCGCCACGATGTCGGCGAAAGGGGAGTCCTTGGTCAGGTACGCCCAGGCGCCATTGTCGTACGCCCTGCGCAAGTGCCCGGGGACGTCGACGGACGTGAGCATGATGCTCCGGCAGAGCGGCACGGAGGCGCACAGTTGCTGCACCATGGCGAAACCTGTTTCATTGGGGAGCTGGACATCGATGAGCGCGGCGTCGGGTTGATGGACCCAGGCCAAGTTGATGCCCTCACGGATGGTCGCGGCGGTGGCGACCACGGTGACGTCGTCATGGAGGTTGAGAGTGGAGGCGAACGCCTCACGCACCGCTGTGTGGCCTTCCGCCACCAGGACTGTGATCATGGCCGGCTCCCGACGACTGAGGCGCCAGCCAGTGCGTGGGTGTGTAACCCGCCCGGGCGACAGCCGCGGCGCCAGGCGGGTCGCCATGAGGGATTCTGGTTGACACCTGCCAGAATCCCACCCAGACCAGTCAGTGGTCGAGCCACTGTCGGGGTCGCAGGCGACCAGTGTGGAGTGTCGATGACGTGGCCAGCCCGCACGGCGTCACGCCGCGAGGGTCGAAGCCGCACCGCCTCAAGGGCGTGCCCCTCGTTCATCGTCGTCTCCCATCCCTGAACCCCAGTTCTCGGGTACGGCGCTCCCCATCCGGGAGAACCATTCCATGACTACGCAGGATGCGATCCCCGCACCCTTATGTGCGTCGTGACCGCGTTCCATATCGTCCTAACACATTACCGGGGGGATCAAGACGCCCACCGGGCCCTCGGGCATGGTGCGAGACGGATCAGAAGGGGAAATACAAACGGTGGAGGGTTGTTACACCCTCCACCGTCGTAGACAATGGTGCGAAATCACACGCATCGTCGGGCCTCAGGTAGCCATCCATTTGGGGGGGAGGGGAAATGGCTACCTGTGGCACATCCTCGGCGTGCGGTCGTGCCGACCGCCGTGAGTGGAAATCCCAAGGTCGCTCCGGGGAATCTCCCACGATCTCCGGCGCCTTCCTATTTCAGCGCATCCCAAAAACTATCGCGGCGAAAAGTGAACAATACGTGAGGAATCTCATGACACGGAGCATCCTCGGCAACGACGGGGCTCGACCCCCCAGAAGCAGTCCATCGCCAAGGACGGTGGTGGGAGCGGGCCCGCCCCCACCACCGCTGACAATGGTGCATATTCACACACACATCGCCTGGCCACGACTGCGATCACCCCCCTGGGGGGAAGAGATGACGGCAAGACGTGGCACACCTAATGACCGCGTGCCGGGCGCGGTTATGTGTGTGGTGAGAATTCCCCTACCCCAAGATTTCTCCGTTACCGGTATATTATCTGCTTATTTCCCGGTGTCAAGCCCATATCGGTGCCGATCCCTGCTTGCTGCGTGCGGGCGACCTGGGCGTCGTCGCGTCAGGCGCCCGCTCGCAGCAAGCGAGCTTGGGATGGGTCAGAGGACAGACCAGCCCGCGTCGACGGGCAGGATCACACCGTTGATGTTCTTCGCGGCATGGTCGTCCGCCAGGAAGCAGATCGCACGGGCGAGCAATTCGGGCTCGGCGGAGGCCGGCGTGGTGGCCGCCATGATGGGACCCAGCAAATGGGCGGCCATCTCGGAGAGGAAGTCCCCGCCCACGTTGGTGTTGACGGCGCCCGGCGCCACGGCGTTGCAGCGGATGCCAGCCTTGGCGTACATGGCCGCGATGTGCTTCGTGATGCCGTTGACGCCATGCTTGGACACCGTGTACGCGATGCCCGCGCAGGTCCTCAGGCTCGCCTCGGAGGAGACGTTGACGATCGCGCCGTGCCCGGCCTGCAGCATGTGGGGCAGGGCGGCGCGGCAGAGCCGCATCATGGCCGTCATGTTGATGCCGACGACCTTCTCCCATGTGGCGTCGTCCAACTCGACGAGGGGCAGGAAGCCGTCCATGATCCCGGCGTTGTTCACCAGGATGTCGATGGCGAACTCAGCTTTCTGGACGATCTGTGCCGCCGCTTCGGGGCGGCTGATGTCGATGGCCAGGGGCAGGTACGAGTCGCCGCACAGCTCACGTCCGTGGGCGAGGCGATCTTCCAGGAGGTCGACTGCGACAACGCGTCCACCGTCCTCGACGATCATTTTGGCCGTGGCCAAGCCGATCCCCGACCCCGCGCCGGTGACGATAGCCGTCATGCCCGAGAATCGCTGGTTGTAGTCGCTCGACCGCGCAGTTGTTGTCATGGTTCATCCTTTCGTTGCACAGGAATGCGCCGTCGCGGATCCTGTTCCCCCATTCTCGTATGCCTGTGGGGGTATTGCAAGACCAGTATTCACACGTCGAGACGGGAAACGGATCGGCGCCGGGGCGAAGACGGGCTCAGGCGGGGAGCGCTCGGCGCTCGCGGGTCTTGTGCGCGTGGCGTCAGTGGCGCGATGTCGGGGGAACAGAATACTCTTGTACCCGTGGATGACGAGCGCGACGAACTGGCTGAAGACCAGGATTTCTATCCTCAAGACGGCCCGGCATTGTTCGACGGCTCGACGGGGTCCCAGACGACGACCAGCGGGTCCCGCGCCCCTGAGGCGCCGCTGGCCCTCTACCGGCGGTACCGCCCGGAGATCTTTGCCGAGGTGATCGGGCAGGACCATGTCACGGAGCCGCTCAAGCGGGCGCTCGCCAACAACCGCGTCAACCATGCGTACTTGTTCTCCGGGCCACGCGGCTGCGGGAAGACCTCGTCCGCCCGCATCCTGGCCCGCTCCCTCAACTGTGAGCAGGGGCCCACGCCCACCCCGTGCGGGGTGTGCCAGTCCTGTCGAGACCTCGCCCGCGGCGGGCCCGGGTCCATCGATGTGATCGAGATCGACGCGGCCAGCCACGGCGGCGTGGACGATGCCCGCGACCTGCGCGAGCGCGCCTTCTTCGCCCCCGTCCACTCCCGGTACAAGATCTATATCGTCGACGAAGCCCACATGGTGACCACCGCTGGCTTCAACGCCCTGCTCAAGCTCGTGGAGGAGCCCCCGCCCCACGTGAAGTTCATCTTCGCCACGACCGAGCCCGACAAGGTGATCGGCACGATCCGCTCCCGTACCCACCACTATCCTTTCCGCCTCATCCCGCCGAAGACCATGACCGCCTTCCTGACTCAGATCTGCGAGGAGGAGCATGTCGAGGTCGAGCCGGGCGTGATCCCGATGGTCGTGCGCGCCGGGTCCGGGTCGGTGCGCGACTCGCTGTCGATCCTCGACCAGCTTTTCGGTGGGGCGACCGACGCGGGCGTCGGGTACGCCCAGGCGGCCGCGCTGCTCGGGTACACGCCCGACTCCCTGCTGGACTCCGTGGTGGACTCGATCGCGGCCAGCGACTCCCGGGGCGTCTTCGCTGGGATCGACAAGGTCATCGAGACCGGGCAGGACCCGCGCCGATTCACCGAAGACCTCCTCACGCGACTGCGCGACCTCGTCATCGTCGCCGCCGTGCCGGACGCCCTGTCCTCGGGGCTGCTCGACGTGCCCGACGACCAAGCCGACCGGTACCGCGCCCAGGCGACACAGATCGGGGTGGGCGGGCTCACCCGGGCGGCCGAGGTCCTGGCCGCCGGGCTCGTGGCCATGCGGGGCACGACCACGCCACGGCTGCAGCTCGAATTGATGTGCGCACGGATCCTTCTGCCCGGCGCGGACGCCTCGGAACGAGGGATCCACGCCCGTCTGGAGCGACTGGAACGACGATTGGGCGGTCCCGACCAGGGGATGGGCGCCATTCCGGCGGCACAGCCGGGTCCGGCCCCTCGTACGGTCACTGCGACCGGCGACTCGGCTGGTGGACAGCATGCGCCTGGGTCACGGGAGTCTGGGCCACGTGAGTCTGCCGGATCAGGCTATGGCCCCGGCACGGCCCCGGCCCACGAACCCACGATGACGGCCCCTCCTGCGGGCCCGACGGCCTCCGCCGTGGCCAGCGGCTCGATGGGGCACGACGGCTCACCCGCTCGTACGGGCGGCGCCACCCATGAGACGGCAAGCGCCTCGTGGCAGGGTCAATCAGCACCGGCGAGCCGCCCGGTCGCCCCCACGGCGACTCCCGCCGGCTCGACCTTGACCACCGAGGACATCCGCCGCGCGTGGCCCAGGATCCTCGCGCGAGTGGCGTCGGCGAGGCGGTACATCTGGTCGAACCTGCGGAACTACATGTCCGACGGCGACATGCGAGGCAACGTCCTCTGGCTCACCTTCCGCGACCCCCTCAACCGAGACAACTTCAACAAGAACAACGGGGAGGATCTCGTCGCCCAGGCCATCCTCGCCGAGTTGGGCGCGACCGTCCTTGTCAGGGCGCGGTTGGAGTCCGAGCCCATCCCGAACGACGGGACGGCGATCCTGTCGCTGGCCAGGCCGCCGTCGGGCGGCGCCGCGCGTACGCCGGGCGCGGGGCAGCCTGGTCCCGGGCACGTTGCCGGGTACGTTCCCGGGCACGCCCCCCTCGATGCGCCCGATCCGGGAGACTGGGACAGCCCTGGCGGCGCGGCCCCCGCGCAGAGCGGGCCGACCGCGACGCGTCCCGCTGAGGGTGGGTACGCCACGCAGGACGCACAGGGCGCATACCCCATCCAGGGCACGCAAGCCGCACAGGCCATCCAGGGTGCCCAGGGCACCCAGGGCGCACACACCACACAGGGCGCACGCGACGCCCAGGACACCCAGGGCGCACCAGCGCCGGCCGACGGCGCCGGGCGTGCCGACCAGTCGGGATCCGGGCGGCCACAGCAGGTCTCAGCGCATCAACCAGGCGCCGACTCCCGGTCCTCCGATACGGCGACACCGTCGGCGACGTCGTCCCCGGCGCAGTCTCCAACGGCGTCCACGCCTGGAGCTGCGACTCGTACCGCCCCTGGCGCCCAGGCTCGCGCGACAGCCAAGGCCCGGTCGACGAAACACGCGGCCGAACCGGCCCCCGAGATGGACGCGCCCTCGGAGGACGACGTGGTGGTGGAGAACCCGGCCGACCAGGCGGCGGAGTTGGTCATGGAATTGTTCGACGCCGAGCTCGTCTCGGAGGAGCAGACCAAGCCACCGTCCCGCAAACGCGGCTGATCCCCTCGTGCCCCGAGTCCGTCGAGTGTCGGGGTTTCCCACGTGTGTGGCACGGTGGATGCCGGTAATCTCGTGTGCGAACGAACGTCAGGAGTGAAGTGTACGACGGTCCCATCCAAGACCTCATCGCCGAATTGAGCCGACTGCCCGGCATCGGGCCGAAGGGGGCTCAGCGCATCGCGTTCTTCCTCCTCGACGCCGACGCCGAGGATGTGACGGCCCTGGCTGACGCGATCATCCGCGCCAAGCAGACCGTGAAGTTCTGCCAGGTGTGCTTCAACGCCACCGAGGACGAGGTGTGCCGGATCTGCCGAGACCCGCGACGGGACCGTACGAAGATCTGCGTGGTCGAAGAGTCCAAGGACATCGTCGCCATCGAGCGCACCCGGGAGTTCAGGGGTCTGTACCACGTTCTGGGCGGCGCCATCTCGCCCATCGACAACCGTGGCCCCGCCGACCTGCACATCCGCGAACTCGTCCAGCGTCTCGACGACGCGCAGGTCACGGAGATCATCGTGGCCACCAACCCCAACACCGAGGGGGAGGTGACGGCGACGTACCTCTCCCGGCTGCTGGCGCCGCTCGGCGTCCAGATCTCGCGCCTCGCCTCGGGCCTGCCCGTCGGCGGGGACTTGGAGTACGCCGACGAGATCACCCTGGGACGCGCCTTCGAGGGACGGCGGACCGTCACCGTCTAGGGCACACGGCGTCACGCGAACACTGCTGTCAGGTAAACTTTGGTCGGCAGGCGGACGAATCGCCAAACATGGACAGTGCGCATTGTTAGATCGAATATCATGCTATGCTGAGAAGCAATCCTGTGTAGTAGATTGATACGAATGTCAGCGAAGATCACTGTACGTGCTGCGACGTTGAGTGACAAGGCTGTGATCGCGAACCTGAACCAGAAATACATGTACGAATTGTCACAATTCGACGGTCGCCATGTCGGTTCGGACGGGTCCTTCGCCTTCGGATTCCTCGACGCCCAGTGGTTTGACGAGCGCCGACATCCGTACCTCATGCACGTGGGCGGCGAACTTGTGGGATTCGCCCTCGTCCACTCCTATCCGGGGGTGCCCGACGGGCGTGCCACGGACTTCACGCTGTCGGCGCTGTTCGTGATGTACCCCTGGAGGCGACTCGGCGTGGGCCGTGCCACGCTGGAATGGCTCACCACCTGGCATCCGGGCACCTGGCAAGTGTCATGCGCACGTTACAATGTCGGCTGTCTCTGGTTCCTCGCCCATGCGCTCGCGCAGCAGAACAGCCTCGTCGAGCGGGTGGACTACCTGGCCACCGACGCCAGTCCGGTCCCGTGGTGCACCTTCTTCTTCGGCCCCAGCGTCTGGTCCGACGGGCCGTGGGCGGACGCGGCCAAGCAAGTGGTGACCGTCGCCGTGCATCCCACCACGGGCGCCCCGGTCATGTGGCCGGTGGGGGATCCGGTCCCAGACGAGGTGGACGAGGAAACGCCCGACGAGTCGGACGCGGACTCGGTGGCGAGCAGGCCGCACGCCCAGGCAGAGGGACAAGAACAGGCCGACCACGTGGTCGGCGTGGCTGACGTCGAGGAGCCGGTCGACGAGCAGGTCGAGGAGACGAGCGAGGGGCAAGCCGAGGGGCAGGTCGAGGAGTCGAGCGAGGGGGGTACGTCGCACATCGAGGAGCCGGTCGGGGACGAGGCGGTTACGCCCCCTGTCGAGGAGTCGGTCCAGGACGAGGGTGACACCGACCAAGCCACGGGTCCGACGGACACCCCGGCCGACAAGGACGATGCCCCTGCGACCGTCGAAGCACTCGGTGACGCCGCGACTTCCCCCGACGAGGACCATCTCCATCATGAGGATGATGACCGTTCGGAGGATCACGTCCCGCATGAGGAGGATCACCGTTCGGAAGATCATCTCCCCCATGAGGATGACCACCGTTCGGAAGAGCATCTCCACCCGGAGGATGATCACCGTTCGGAGGATCACGTCCCCCATGGGGAGGATCACCGTTCGGAGGATCACGTCCCCCATGAGGATGACCACCGTTCGGAAGAGCATCTCCACCCGGAGGATGATCACCGTTCGGGGGACCACGTCCCCCATGAGGATGATCACCATCCGGAAGGTCACGTCCCCCATGAGGATCAGTCCGGCGCCGAGGCCCCGGGGACGTACCCAGACCACACAGCCACCGACGGGGCCGAGGCGTCAGAACCCGCCCCGGACCCGGATCACCCCGAAGCATCCGGCGAGCGCCTCACGTACCGCGAGTGGATGCTCAAGCGCGACGAGGCGGCCCGACTGGCACAGGCGGGGAACGATGGGTACGTGACCCATCAGGGGTACGGGGCCCGCGAGGGGTTCCTGACCCATCAGGGGTACGTGACCACGCAGTCTCACCTGACGCACGGCGGAAGGCTCCCTCACGCCGACCAGCATCTCCACACGGGCAGCGCCTCCCCGCACGACAGTCCCGAGCATCGCACCCATCCCGATGCGCTCGACGTCCGCGCCGAACGCCACACCCAGGACGCGCCTGAGACCGCCCCCACGCCCGGCCCGGGCCAACAGAACCAGCAGGCCCACCAAGGCCCGACGGCGGAGCACCACCCGGCGCTTCCGCCGGACATGCGCATGGAACCCCCGGCGATACCGCCCCAGCCTCCTCGGTTCAGCGAGCAGGAGATCGCCCTGCTCATCCACCGCACCCAGACCGTCCGCTTCCATGTCACCCGGTCGAGCGGGTACGAGATCATGGACGTGGACGTCTTCATGGACCAAGTGGAGTCATTCCTGAAGGGCGACCTGACCGAGACCAGCCTCGCCGACATGCGCGACTTCCTCAAACAGTCGCGTTTCCACATCACCCGCCGACACGGTTACCTCGTCACCGACGTCGACAACTTCGTGGACCAACTCCTCGAAGAAGTCTCGTAGGGACGCGCGGGGACGACTGTCCCTCAGGCCTTCTCGATGGCGAAGGCGATCCCCAGGTCTTCCACGGTGGTCCACGCCTGATCGGCGGCGTCCGCACGGCGCACCGACACGGCGAGGACTTCGGCGGCGATCTGGTCGCTGCTGGCGTCCACGGCCGAGGCCGCGTCGCCGCTCCCCGCCCAGGACAGGCGGATGCGGTCGGACACGTCCAGGCCGGAGGACTTGCGCAGTTCCTGGATCGCACGGACGACCTCGCGTACCCACCCGGCGTGGATCAACTCCTCAGTCAGGTCGATGTCCAGAGCGATGGTCTCGCCCTGCTCGCCGACCACCGACCAGCCCGCGCGGGGGCGCTCGCTGATCAGCACCTCGTCGGCCTGGATCTGGGTGCCGGAGTTCCAGGGCAGGGTCAGATGGGCGTGGGCGGCGATCTCGGCGGCGATCCACGCGGGATCGGCGTCGGCGATGGCCTGTGCCACCTGGGCGGTCATCTTCCCGAACCGTTTGCCCAGGGCGCGGAAGTTGGCTTTGACGGAGTAGTCCACCAGGTCGCCGGCGTCGGCGAAGGACTCCACCTTGTCGATGTTCAGCTCGGCTCGGATCTCGTCGATCAGCTCCGAGGTCAGCCGTCCCAGCGACGTGGAGGAGATCAACGCCCGTGACAAGGGCTGACGCACTTTCATGGACGCCTCGGCACGGGCCGCGCGGCCCAGCTCGACCAGGCGGCGCGTCAGGTCCATCGAGGACTCCAGGTGCGTGTCGATGACCGACTCGTCGGCCACGGGCCACGAGGCCAAGTGGACGGACGAGGGGCACTCGCCATCCGAGGAGGCGACGAACAAGTCCTGCCACACCCTCTCGGTGATGAAGGGGGCGATGGGCGCCATCAGGCGGGTCAGCTGGTCGAGGGTCTCGTGCAGGGTGGACAGGGCCGAGTTGTCACCGTTCCAGAAGCGGCGGCGCGAGCGGCGCACGTACCAGTTGCTCAACTCGTCCACGAACTCCTGGATGAGGGTTCCGGCGCGCAGGGTGTCGAAGGCCTCCAGGGCGGCGGTCACCTCCAGCACCAGGGTCTGGGTGCGCGACACGAGCCATCGGTCGAGGACGTGGCGCGTGGCGACGGGCGGGGGGTTCCCCGGGGTCCAGTCGTTCACCCGCGCGTACAAGGCCTGGAAGCTCACCGAGTTCCAGTAGGTCAGCAACACCTTGCGGACGGTCTCCTGGATCGTGCCGTGGCCCACGCGGCGCGAGCTCCACGGGGAGCCGCCGGCGAGCATGAACCAGCGCACCGCGTCGGCGCCGTGCGCGTCGAGCAGCGGGATCGGCTCCAGGATGTTGCCCCGGTGCTTGCTCATCTTGATCCCGTTCTCGTCCAGGATGTGGCCCAGGCACAAGACGTTCTTGTACGAGGAGCGGTCGAAGACGAGGGTCGAGACGGCCATCAAGGAGTAGAACCAGCCACGGGTCTGGTCGATGGCCTCGCAGACGAAGTCGGCGGGGAAGGACGCGCTCAGCGCCTCGTCGGACCCCTCCTGCCAGGGATAGCCGCGCTGGGCGAAGGGCATGGAGCCGGAGTCGAACCAGGCGTCGATCACCTCGGGCACGCGCTGGGCGGGCGCGGAGCAGGTCGGGCAGGGGAAGCGTACGTCGTCCACGTACGGCCTGTGCGGGTCGAGCCCCGACTGGTCGGCGCCGGACAACTCGGAGAGCTCGGCCAGGGAGCCCACGCAGGTCTGGTGTCCGGACTCGCACCTCCAGATGGGCAGGGGCGTGCCCCAGTAGCGCTTGCGGGACAGGGCCCAGTCGACGTTGTTGTCGAGCCAGTCCCCGTACCGTCCGTGCTTGATGTGGTCCGGGTACCAGGTGGTCGCCTCGTTCTCGCGGATCAGGGCGTCTTTGATCGCGGTGGTGCGGATGTACCAGCTCGGCTGCGCGTAGTAGATGAGCGAGGTGTGGCAGCGCCAGCAATGGGGGTACTGGTGTGTGATGGCGAGGGTGCGCAGCAACAGGCCGCGCTCGCGCAGCGAGGCGATGATGGGGGCGTCGGCGTCGTGGAAGAACAGGCCGCCGACCAGGTCAAGCCCGGGCTCGAAGGTCCCGTCGGCTGCGATAGGGTTCACGAAGGGCAGGCCGTACGCCCGGCAGGAGATCATGTCGATCTCGCCGAAGGCCGGCGCCTCGTGGACGATGCCTGTGCCATCCTCGGTGGTCACGAAGTCGCCCAGGATGACGTAGTTCGCGGGTTCGGGCATCTCCACCTGGTCGAAGGGGCGGGCGTAGGACCACCTCTCCATCTCGGCGCCGGTCATGCGGGCCACGACCTCGTAGTCCTCGCCCAGGACGGCGTCCTTGAGGGCTTCGGCCAGGATCAGGGTCTCCTCGCCGTTCGTGGCGGCGACGTAGACCACATCCGGGTGGACGGCGGCCGCGGTGTTGGAGATCAGGGTCCAGGGGGTGGTCGTCCACACGAGAAGGGACGCCGCGCCCGCCCAGGGGCCGGTGGTCAGCGGCAGGCGGACGTACACGGTGGTGACCGGGTCCTCTTGGTACCCCTGGGCCAGCTCGTGGTCGGACAGGGTCGTCCCGCAGCGCGGGCAGTACGGCGCGACGCGGTAGTCCTCCACCAGCAGCCCCTTGGCGTGGATCTGCTTCAACGCCCACCACACCGACTGCACGTAGGGGGTGGACATGGTCCAGTACGCCTCGTCCAGGTTGACCCAGTACCCCATCCTCGTGGTCAACTGCATCCACATATCGACATATCGACTAACCGACTCGCGACAGTGCGCGTTGAACTCCTTGATCCCGTAGGTCTCGATGTCGGCTTTCCCTCTGAAGCCCAGTTCTTGTTCCACGGCGATCTCCACGGGGAGCCCGTGGCAGTCCCATCCGGCCTTGCGCGGCACGCGATAGCCCTGCATCGTCTTGAAGCGCGGGAAGACGTCTTTGAACGACCGTGCCTCGATGTGGTGGGTGCCCGGTTTGCCGTTGGCCGTGGGCGGGCCCTCGTAGAAGGTCCACGTCGGCGCGTCGGGGCGGTCCAGGGACTGTGCGAAGGTGTCGGACTCGGCCCAGAAGCGCAGGATCTCATGTTCCATCGCCGGCAGGTCGATCTGGGGGGAGACCGCCTGATAGGGGCCCGTCGTGTCGGTGTCGTGCGTAGTCATAACCCGACCCATTGTACGCTCCCGGGCCTAACGACCTGGCGCGGAAGCGAGCCCTGGGACGGGCATGGGGAACCGGAGCGCCCGGCCCCCAGGCGCCTACTTGTTGACGTCGTCCTGCATCGAGTACTGCCTCAGCAGTTGCCAGGAGCCCCAGTCGCGGGCGTCGTCGCCCACGGCGTACTCCTGGGCGTACCCCGGGGAGTCCTGGGTGGGGGTGCGGAACCAGGTGAACATGCGCGGGGCGGTCGAGACCATGGGCACCTCCGCGTAGGGCAGGCCGGGATGGTCCAAGCCGGCCTGGGAGAGCAGGGTGGGCCAGAGGTTGGCGACCGTCACCGGGGCCTCGGACGTCGTCATGGGCGTCGAGGGGGCGCCGCCCTCCTTGACGATCAGGGTCGCGAGGTTGGGCAGGGTCAGACGGGGCTGCTCCTGTCCCAAGTGGGTGCCATGGTCGGCCATGATGACGATGGTGGACTGGTCGTACAGGCCCAGGGCCTTCAACTGGTCGATGTAGTCGAAGATGATGTGGAAGACGCCCATGGTCTGGGTCACACGGTCCGAGACGGCGGTGGGCTGCGCCTGGGCGTCCATGGTCCACGGGCCGTGGGAGCCCTGGAAGTGGATGAACGAGAAGCGTGGCTGGTCGCCCGACACGGTGAGCCGCTCGGTGTCCACGAGACGGCCGAGCCGCGGGTCGTCGAACTCGTACGGCGGGTCCTGGTCGTACTTCGGCGTGAACGAGCCGTTGAAGATCGTCGAGTCCATCCAGAAGATGGGCTTGATCGCGGTGGGGGCGTACGTGAACGCGGTCAGGCGGCCGAGCCCGTTCAGGGCGATGGAGGTGTTCACCTGCCGGGGCGCGGTCTCGTAGTTGTCGAGCAGCCCGGCGATGTCGGAGTCGCTCCAGAAGATCTCGGTCTGGTCGGAATAGATGTTCACCGACCACCCGGCGTCCTTGAGGCTGCGCACGGAGGTCGCGTCGCGCCAGGCCTGGGAGAAGTACTGGCTCTTGGGCTCGTCGTAGGAGTACGAGGACTCGGTGAGCGTCGACACCACCGACGGGAAGGTCTTGTTGTACCGGGTGATGTTCTGTGTGTACTGGGTGAACCCGGTGAGGGGGTCGAAGAAATGGGGGTCCTGGTCGCGGATCGTGTCGATGTGCTTGGAGTCGAGCTCGTCCACGAGGAAGACGATCTCGTTGCGCGTCGACGAGACGGACAGGATGTCCTTGTAGGACAGGTAGCCCGCCTCGGCGCCGGCCTGGCTGCTGGAGAGCGCCGGGTCGGAGTAGGTGGTCGCCAGGGACACGATCGACCCGGTGAGCAGGACGGCGGACAGGACCACCACGGTCGGGGTCCACACCTTCTGGCCCAGGAGCCGCACGAGCGGGATGACCGCCACGACCCCGATCCACACCAGGAGGTTGACCAAGCCCTGTGCGGTCATCGACTCCCACAGGATCTGGTCGCCCATGAGTTGGCCGATGTTCGGGTTGAGGAAGTTGGCCTGCAGCCACCCGGCCACGGCGACGCTGACGGCCAGGGAGGCCATCACGTCGAAGACCTTGCCCCGCAGGAGGAAGAGCAGCAGGGTCGCGCCACCCCAGACGACGAAGAAGATGCCCAGGACGAGCCCGATCACGTCGGTGGCGCGGAAGGGCAGTTCCGACGCGTTGGTCCCGACGAGGTCGAGGGCGCCGAAGAGGATGTACACGGTCGCGTACGCGCCTCCCGCGAGCCCGGCCAGCCCGAGTCGGCGCTGCCAGGACCTCTCGTCATGGACGAGCGTCCGCCACCGGGACGGGGATGGGCTCTGGGTCGTCGCCGCGGCGGGGGAGGTCCCGTCGATATGGGCGGTGGCGGACGCGGTGGCGTCCGGCCGTTGGCCGCGCACGAGGACTCTGTCGCTGGCGCCCACGCGGGCGGTCATCGGGGCGTGATGGGCGGCGGTGTCGGCGCTCGTCGAGGTGGCGCTGGGCACGGCTGGGTGTCGGACGCCGTCGCGGGTGCGGATCCATGTGGCCCGTGCCCGGGCGACGGCGGTGACCGCGAACAGGTGGATCTTGCGGAAGAAGACGCCGATGGCCACCGACAAGGTGATCGCCAGGCCGGAGACGATCTGGATGATGTAACTCGTTGTGGCGGGGTCGATGTACGCCGCTTGCGCCGGTGCGGGCCACCAGGCGGCTTGGCTGGCCGCGACGCCCATGACGACGAGCCAGCGCTTGGACGGGCGTGCGCGGCCTGGTCGACGGGTTATGTGGCTGTCGCTGTGATGGTCAACGAGATAGGGCATGGTCACCTTCCTCTTCCTCAGCCCGCGACTCCCAGGCGTCCGCGTCGATGTCCAGCGCGTCCGCCTCCTCTCGCAACGTGTGGGCTCGCATGTCCAGAGCGTCCGCCTCCTGGCGCGCGCGGTCCGCACGGGCGCGCAGGCAGCGCGCCTCGTCGTCCGCCAACAGCTGCTGCTGACGCGGGGTGGCTGTCCCGTGCTGCCAGTCGACCTCCGCCTGGGCCAGGTCCCGACGGCGCTGCCGCTCCTCCCGGGAGGAGAGCACGTAGTCCGCGCATGCCTGAGCGGCGTGGCCGAGGTTGAACAGGTTCTCCTCCATGACGGCCGTGATCCTCTCGGTCCAGTCGTGGGGGTGGTCGACCATCTCCTGGGCGACGGCGCCGAGACCGTCGAGGGCGTCCACATGGACGGAGACGCCGATCTGGTCGCGCAGGGTGATGTCCGTGGGCACGGCGTCGATGGCCTGCCAGTTCGGGTTCATCACCTTCATGGGGGTGTTGATGAAGATGGACGGCTTCTTCGTGCAGTACGAGAACTCCTGGGCGATGGTGGACCAATCGGTGACCACGACGTCCGCGTTGTACACCGTGGACGAGGAGGAGAAATCGGTCTGGATCTCCAGGACCCCGGCGTCGCACTGGGCGGCCCATTCCCGGCGCACGGCGTCGATCGCAGGGCCGAACTGCTTGACGAACTCCGGGTGGGGCCGCAGGATGACGTGGAACCCCTGCGCGAACAGGGGGTTGAGCACGTCTGGCAGGCACAGTTCCAGGAGGTTCTCCGGCTGCCAGCTAGGCGCCACCAGGGCGACGGGCGGGTCGTTGCGCACGCGCTCGCCCCGCGCGGTCAGGGCGCCGATCATGTCGTCGAGGAGGGGGTACCCGGTGGGGACGAGCGTCTTCGCCGGCAGGCCGTACGCCCGCTCGGTCTGGCGCATCTCCTCGATGTGGTTGGGGCCGTTGCAGAAGATGGTGTCGAAGTGGTCGAGGGCCCCCTCGCGCAGGGTCAGATGGAGGCTCGTCATCCCGTGGTCCAGGTAGATGTACTCGATGTCCTTGCGCACCAAGGAGCGCTTGATGTGGAACTTCTCCAGGTCCGGGAGGGTCATGAGTACGGTGTCCACGTCCAACTGCATCATGAACGGGATCAGGGCCCGCGGGGAGATGTAGTAGGGGTGGAAGGTGTCGCTGGCGCGGGCGAAGACCGGGTCCTTCACGTCGGAGGTGACATAGCGGATCGTCACCCCGGCGTCGAGCAGGCGCGAGACGACCCCCGAGAAGTACTTCCAGTACCCCGACCCCTCCGCATAGACCAGCACATCGCCGTACGATGTACGGAAGCGCTTTTGGTCCTCCCGGCTGCGCACGGCTGACTCACGCTTGGCCGCGCGGGCCTGGCGCCGCTGCTCGGGGGTGAGGCGGACGCGGACCGGGATCGCGGAGTAGTCGACCGTCTTGCGCGGGTCGTCGACGAGGTTGCACAGCCACACGACGAGGATGGCGAGGAGGTTGCCCGCGGTCCAGTACAGGCCGAAGGCGCCAGGCAGGACGGCGGCGAAGTACCCGGAGAAGAGGACCATGAACACGGTCAGGCCCACGCGGTTGGCCGGGCCGGCGAACTTCTGCAGGACGTAGTACTTGTTCTGGTAGAGGCACAGGCCGAGAGCCGACAGCCCCGACAGGATGGGCCAGATGATCGTGATGGACCCCCAGACGGGGACCTGGGCGAGGTTGAGCCCGAAGAACTCCAGGTGGACCGACTGGATCGAGCTGAGGATCTGTGGGGCCGCCACATCGGCGAACGCGCCGGGATTGTCCTGGACCAACTGGATCACGCGAGTCTCGCCGGCGTACCCCAAGGCGTCGGGGGTCGTGGACAGCAGGTCGGCCGCGCGAGAGACCAGGGCCTGGATGGTGGTCGGCGTCAGACGCAGGACATGCTTGAGGGGATGGTAGACGACGGCGATGACCCCCAGGATGAGGGGGATCTGCACCAGCAGCGGGAGGGCGCCCTTCAGGGCGGAGTAGTGGTTGTGCTTATAGAGCTTCTGCTGCTCGCTGAGGATCAGGGAGGAGTTGCCCGCGAAACGGCGCTTGATGTCGTCCACACGAGGTTTGAGGCGCGCCATGACGATCGCATTGCGCTGGGCCAGCAACGACAAGGGGAAGAGGATCGTCTTCGTCGCTATCGCGAAGAGGACGATCGCGACCCCATAGTTGCGAACCAGCTTGTGACAAAAGAATAAGAGCCATCCGAGGGGGGTGCCGAGAAGCCAGTCGATAAACTGCACGCAGGAAGGTTACCATCCTCTCGGCGATTTCCGGAGAGGTGGGCCCTCCAAGGGGCGCGGACGGGCGGGAATCTGGCGGCCTCGGCGTTTCGTGTATGGCAGGACCCCGGCCCGGTGGTTGCCTGGAACCATGTCAGCAGAACCCATCGACGTCGGACCTCTCTTCGGGGGCGACCGTCCCGTGCTCCCCTCCGATCGCCAGTTGGTCATCACCCTCCTCAACGCCGCCCGTGCCGATTCCCGTCTACGTGACGCGGACTACACGTACCGCATGAGCCAGGTGTACACCGCCCGAGTCTTCGACGACCTCATCGAGATCACCCGCGACCTCATGAGATGAGGCAGGACGTGAGTCCGTGGGGTCCGTGGGGTCCGTGGGGTCGGTGGTGTTCGCGGGGTCGGTGGTCTTCGCGGGGGCGCGAACTGTTGGTTTGAAACGTCTCAACGCACAGTTCGCGCCCCCTCGAAATCTGTGGGGGCGCGAACCGTGCTTTTTGAGCGGGAAATGCACGGTTCGTGCCCCCGCGACCGGGCAACCGGCCCGCATCGCCACTGATGACCGAGGAGTCCTCCCCATGGGGGTGCTGATCGGCTGTCGCGGGGCCATCCAAGATAAGCTGAACCCATGATTGGACTGGCATTCGGCATCGACATCGGGGGATCGGGCGTCAAGGGGGCGCCTGTGGACGTGGCGACGGGGCAGTTCGCCGCGCCGCGCGTACGCATCCCCACTCCCAAACCGGCGACGCCCCGGGCAGTCGCCGCGACCGTGGGTCAGGTGATCGACTCCTTCGGCGATGACGTGAAGGACCTCCCCCTCGGCATCACCGTCCCCTCGGTGGTGGTCGGCGGAGTCACCCGTACGGCGGCCAACATCGACCCGCAGTGGATCGACGCTCCTGCGGAGCAGATCATGGTCGACCAGGTCGGACACCCCGTCACCCTGCTCAACGACGCCGACGCCGCCGGGCTGGCCGAGATCTACTACGGCGCCGCGAAAGGGCAGTCCGGTCTGGTGATCGTCACGACCCTGGGTACGGGCATCGGCTCGGCCCTCATCTACGACGGCGTCCTCGTCCCCAACTGCGAGCTGGGGCATCTCGAGATCGACGGCGTCATCGCGGAGAAGAGAGCAGCCGCCAGCGCGAGGGAGAACGAGGAGTTGAGCTGGGGCGCGTACATCCAGCGCCTCCAGGCGTACTACTCCCGGGTGGAGTACCTGTTCAACCCCGACCTGATCGTGGTGGGCGGCGGGATCAGCCGCAATTCGGACAAGTTCCTGCCGTACCTGGACCTGCGGACCCGCATCGTGCCCGCCAAGCTGCGCAACAAGGCGGGCATCGTGGGCGTGGCCCGACACGCCTACCAGGCGTCGGGTGCCGAGCTACCACCCCAGACCGAGGTGGACGAGATGGACGAGTCCACGGACTGACGCCACCACGGTCCAAGCCACCACAGCCCAGCCCCCGGGACGGCAGTACGCACGTCGTGCCGAAACCACATCCCCCACGTCCAAATCCGACCAACGAAAAAATATTCAGCGAAAAATTATTTAGCGGAGCACGACCGAAAATCGGACGGGAGCCCATAGGGCTGAAAGGGGCGACGACCCGTCACTGAGGATGGTCCCCAGGGGGGTCGACCTGATCGTTCCGGGGATCTGCGGCGACCTGGTCCGCGGTCGCGACCACGGGTGGTCCGACCTCGGCATCGCTCGACTCGTACCACTGACTCACCTTGTCACGAAGCTGTTCAAGCCCAGACTCGTCCTCGTCGACGTGGCTGACGACCGCGTCGAGGAAGGCTTCTTCAGCGGCAACTGCGGAGGGAACTTTATCGATGGCGCCAGGGTCGACGTCGTGGCTGGGTCCTGGGTGGGGAGGCGTCCATTCAACGGGAATGTCGCCGGGATCTCGCTGACTCATGCTGTTGTCCTCACATGGTCATATAAGGGTAGTATCGATTCCAGCCTACCGGATCGCGGCGTGCTGCCAATGGGGCAGCAACGACAAGCCGCGGTAGACGGATGGATGACACACATCGCGCCACAAGGAGGAATGATGACTGAAAAGGCTACATTGACCATGCCGGACGGGAGCACGTACGAAGTGCCCGTCACCGTAGGGAGCGAGGGAGAACGAGCTCTGAATATCTCGCGCCTGCGTGCTGACACCGGTTACATCACACTCGACGACGGCTACGGCAACACAGGGTCGTGCGAGTCCGCGATCACGTTCATCGACGGTGAGCAGGGGATCCTCCGCTACCGTGGGTACCCCGTCGAGGACATCGCCAAGCACTGCTCCTTCATCGAGACCGCTCAGCTGCTCATCTGGGGTGAGCTGCCCTCGGCTGAGGACCGTACCCGCTTCTCCGACCTGCTCACGGAGAACTCCACCCTGCCTGAGGACTTCCGCCGCCACTTCGCCGGCTTCCCCCAGCACGCCCACCCCATGTCGATCCTGTCGGCCATGATCAACGCTCTGCAGAGCTACGACCTGCCCGGCCTGGTCATCAACGACGACGAGGAGTTCGAGCGCGTCAGCGCCGCATTGCTGTCCAAGGTGCGTACCATCGCCGCCGCCGCGTACAAGTCCTCCATCGGCGAGCCCATCATGTACCCGCGCTACGACCTGAGGTACGTCGAGAACTTCCTGCACATGATGTTCTCCAAGCCGTACCGCGACTACGTCCCCTCCGCCGAGGCGACCTCCGCGCTGAACCTGTTCCTGCTGCTGCACGCCGACCATGAGCAGAACTGCTCCACCTCGACCGTGCGTATGGTGGCGTCGGGCGAGGCCAGCCTGTACGCCTCGGTGTCCGCCGGGGTGTGCGCCCTGTGGGGCAAGCTGCACGGCGGCGCCAACCAGGCCGTCATGGAGATGCTGACCTACATCCGCGAGTCCGGGATGTCGACCAAGGACTACATCGCCAAGGTCAAGTCCCGCGAGGACGGCATCAAGCTCATGGGCTTCGGCCACCGCGTCTATCGCAACTTCGACCCTCGGGCCGTCATCCTGCAGGACGCGTGCGAGAAGCTGCTCGACTCGCTGCACATCACCGATCCTCGCCTCGACATCGCCCGCGAGCTCGCGCAGACGGCCCTGTCGGACGACTACTTCATCTCCCGCAAGCTCTACCCGAACGTGGACTTCTTCTCCGGGATCATCCTCACGGCGCTCGGCATCCCGGTGGAGATGTTCACCGTGTTGTTCGCCATCGGGCGCATGCCTGGCTGGATCGCCAACTGGAAAGAGATGCACGACGACCCGACAGGGCGCATCTACCGTCCTCGCCAGGTCTACACCGGCCCGACCGAGCGCGAGTGGGTCAACCGTTTCCAGCGGGAGCGGGGCATGACCGACTCCCGTGGGTTCAAGGTCCCCGACGACCTGCGTCCCTGAATCACCATCAGCCTGAGCTGAACCTCCATCACACGACGGTGGGGCACGAACTGAGATGTTCGTGCCCCACCGTTGTGTTGTGTGACGGCTCCTCGCGCCCCGCGATCACGGGGTGGGTTCGCCCCAGAGGTTCTCGCGGCTTTGAATGGACAACTGCCGGTAGTCTTCCGTGGTGATCGGGTCGTCTGGGCCCAGGGTCTGCCCGGGGAAGATCGGCTTGTCGAGGTACGTGTACGCCTCGGTGCGCAGGTGCCCCAGGTTGAGGTGGGCCTTGGAGTTGGTCCTCCACGCGCGGAGGGCGTCCATGTCGAAGTGGGTGTACAGCAACCTGTCCCCCGCTTCCGTGACCTGGGCGAGCACTCGTCCTTCGTAGTCGCAGGCCAGCGTGCCGCCGAAGCTGTACGGCGGGATCTCGTTCATCGTCGCGCCCTGGTTGACGTGGATGCCGTAGCAGAGGTTCTCGATCGACCGCACACGGGACACCGCAGTCCACCAGTCCATGGGTCCGGACGCCGTGAAGGGGTGCATGTACGCCGAGCACCGGATGAGCACCTCGGCGCCGTTCACCGCGATCTGACGGCAGTTCTCGGGGAAGGTCACGTCGTAGCAGATCAACACGCCCAGCTTGCCGAGGGGGGTGTCCACCACGGGGAAGAGCTCCTCGTCGTACTCCTTGAGCTGGAGCGGGCTGGTCGCCCCTTCGCCGGGGATCCAGGGGTTGACCTTGCGGTACTTCAGGATGACGCCCTCGGAGTTGACGATGCACGCCGTGTTGAAGACCTGGGCGGGGTACTTGGGGTCGACCTCGAACCAGGAGCCCACGCAGATGTGGATGTCGTACTTCTTGGCCAGTTCGACGAAACGGTCGGTCTCGGGGCCGGGGATCTGCACGCAGACTCCGGCGTCGATGAACTCCTGGTTGTCGTGGAAGGGGGCGCCGTGGATGGCCACTTCGGGGAGCACGACCAGTTTGACAGGGTTCCCGTAATCGGCCGAGGCCTCCACGCCCCAACTGATGAATTGCAGCGCCTTCTCGATGTTCTTCTCGACGCCTGCTCGGTCCACGGCCGACTCGGTCGCCATCTGGACGCCGAGGACTCCGTACCTGCTGAGATATTCCATTGTTTCCTCCATGGATCATTGGGAATGGATTCTTGTGCCGGTCGGCGGCCTCCCCGGTTTGCAGGCGTCGAACGACACTACGCTTGTGCGTATCGGACGAGCGTAGCACCGGAGCAAGCAGGTGAAAATAGTACCTGTTTGATTATGAGACGGGGGTGGGACAGAATGGGCAGTGCTGCTATGTTTCCGCCTGACGTCCGCCTGGCATCTGCCGGCGGTTTCGACGTTCCCTGAGGAATCTGAGGCGCCTGAGACCGCAGAGTCATCAATGGACGATGTGCGCCCGCTCGTACACCCATCTCAGCGGCTTGGGCGCCCACCAGTTCCACTTGCCCAGGATCGTCATGGTGGCGGGCACGAGGAGCATCCTCACCAAGGTGGCGTCGGTGACCACGGTGATCGCCAGGGCGACGCCGATCTGCTTGATGGGGATCATGTCCCCGAAGGTGAAGCCGATGAACACGGCGATGATGATGGCGGCCGCCGAGGTGATGATACGTCCGGAGCGTTGCAGGCCGTGCTCGACGGCGTTGTCATTGGCGAAGCCCCTGTTCACGTACTCCTTGATCCGGGCGATCAGGAAGACCTCGTAGTCCATGGCCAGGCCGAAGCCGAAACAGACCGCGCACACGAGGATGAAGGTCTCCATGCCCATGACCGCGGGCATGCCCAGCAGCCCGTGCATGAAGATGAAGGTGGTCGCCCCTAGGGATGCCAGCAAGGACAATGAGTTGATGATGATGGCCTTCAGGGGGACGATCACGGACCCGGTCATCAAGAACATCAAGAGGAACACGGCCAGGGCCATGATCCCCAAGGCCAGCGGGGCGCGTTGGATGATCGACTGCACGAAGTCGTACTGGAGCGCCGCTGGGCCGCCCACCTGGATCGTGTACCCGGGGTCGTACGCCCGCAGGTCCAGCACCTCCTGGGTGACCTGCTTGCCCACCTGGTTGGCCTGGTCGATGTGGACGTTGATCATGCTGCGCTGATCGTCGCTGGGCAGGGGCTGGGCGGGGGAGACGAAGTCCACGTCCTGCAGGCTCTCCAGGTGCGCCGACAGGTCCTGGACCTGGTCGGCCGGACGGTCTGCCACGACGACGATCGTCGGATCGACGAGGGCTGGGTAGTTGTTCTGGACGGTGTCGTACGCCTCGGTCGCGGGGTGGCCCTGTGGGAAATAGTCGCTGAACGCTGTGCGGGCCTGGACGTCCTTCAGCGGCGTGGCCATGGTCACCAGGACGATGGCCACCAACACCATGATGATCCAGGGGCGCTTGTGCACCCCGGCCGCCAGGCGGGAGAAGAACCCATGGTCGGAGGAGGAGTCGCCGACCGCTTTCACCACCGATTTCAGGATCGGCACGCGTGTGATGAACGACGGTTTGATCAGCACCCTGCGCATGAGCACGATGATGGCGGGGACGAGGGTCATCGCGGTGAGCACCGCCATCAGGGTGACCACGATCCCGCTGACGCCGATGATGCGCAGCATGCCGGCCTTCATGGTCAGCAGGGCGCTCAGGGCGAAGGCGATGGTCACCGCGGAGAAGAAGACCGTACGTCCCGCTGTGCGTATGGTGACCTCCATGGCCTCGCGCACGATGGGCGTGGCGGCCGCCTTGTCGGGCATCCGCCGCCCGTCGGTGGTGTACCCACGCCGCGCCAGGGAGGTGGCCAGTTCCTCGCGGTACCGCGAGACGATCAGCAACCCGTAGTCGACCGACAGGGACAGCCCGATGACGGACGCGATGTTGACGGTGAAGACCTCCACGTTCATGAAGAAGGTCATCGCCCACAGGGACCCCATGCCGATGCCGATGGCGACGAGGGCGCCGACGATGGGCAGGCCGGCGGCGAGGACCCCGCCGAAGATGATGACCAGCAGGAAGAGGGCGACGGGCACGCCGACGGCCTCGCCGCGCACCAGATCCACCTTGACCTGGGACATGACGGCGTTGCTCATCGCCGCGTTGGAGACCGTGCCCACGGTGGCGTCGGGGTACTCCTGGTGGAGGGCGGTCGTGAACTGGGCGATGGCCGTGTCCATGTCGGCCTCGGCGGTCGTGACCTCGGATGAGGTGAGACTCTCATCCAGGACGATCGCGATGATGAACCCGTCCGACTTGTCCGAGTACATCGCCTGGGCCTGCGGCATCGTCGGATCGGGGAACAGGAAGGGGTCCGCCTCGGTCTTCACCCCGGCCACGTCGGTGAACAGGTGGCGATGGTCGGCCATGAACGCCGCGAGGGGCGCCCCGTCGAGGTTGATGTCCAGCCCCGAGACGACGACGCTGATGGAGGTCCCCGAGGCGTCCGAGGACGCCAGGCGGTCGACGTCGTCTGATTCCGTGCCCTTGACCAGGGACGTCAGATTGTCCAGACGCTCGAAGACCCCTCCTTGGCCGTACCCCCAGAAGGCGCCCAGACCCGCGATGAGCAGGACGACGAACCACACCGTGATAGCACGCCATGGGTGCCTCGCGATGGATTTTCCCAACTTGTCGAACATGGATGTGAGCCCTCCAGGACCACCGGTGTGCTGGATCTCTCATGGCTGGCCGTCACGCGAGAGAGGGAGCATTTTGTCATGGGGAAAATGAGACCCCTGTTTTCATATTCCCTTGTGAGGACAGTCTACACCTCTGTGAAGATAGCTAGAAAATGCTCGGGCGGGCACGTCAGTACAGGATGACCGCCTCGCCCTCGTGCCCGTGGAGTCGGCGCGCCGCTTCGGCGATCGAGCCCGACAGGGAGGGGTACACGGTGAAGGCGTCCGCCAGCTGCTCGACGGTCAGTTTGTGCTTGACCGCCAGCGACAGGGAGTGGATCAGTTCGGTGGCCCAGAACGAGACGATGACCCCGCCGACCACGATGTGGGTCGTGGGCAGGCAGAAGATCTTCACGAAGCCGCCGTCGGCTTCCTTCATCTTGGTACGGGCGTTGGCCGCCAACTCGACGGTCACGGCGCGCGCGACGATCGCCCCGCTGTCCACGTCCTGTTGAGTGACGCCGACCGACGCGATCTCCGGGCTGGTGAAGACTCCCGAGGCCACTGTACGGTCACTGTACGGCGTCACCGCGTCGCCGAGGCTGTGCTCCATCGCGATGCGGCCCTGCATGCCGGCGACCGACGCGAGCTTCATCCCGTCGGCGCAGTCCCCGGCGGCGTAGATCCCGCGCACGGAGGTACGGGACACCCGGTCGATGATGATGTGCCCCGACGGCGTCGTGGCCACGCCCACCGTCTCGAGTCCGATGCCCGTGGTGTTGGGGATGGCGCCGACGGCCACCAGCGCGTGGGACCCGCGTACCTGCTCCCCCCCGGCCAACTGGACTAGGACCCCATCGCCGTCGCGGGTGACCGACTCGGCGTGGGCGTTGTTGATCACGCGGATGCCGCGCTGGGTGAACGTTTGTTGCAGTGCCGCGCCGGCGTCCGGGTCCGCGCCGGGCAGGATCGTGCCCCGCGAGGACACGAGTGTGACGTGGGCGCCCAGGGCTTGGTACGCGGAGGAGAACTCGGCGCCGGTGACCCCCGAGCCCACGACGATCAGGTGCTCGGGCAGTTCCTTCAGATAATAGAGCTGTTGCCAATTGAGGATGCGCTCCCCGTCGGGCATGGCCGTGGGCAGCACGCGCGAATGGCCCCCGGTGGCGATCAGGATCACTTCGGCGGGGATCGTCTGCGGACCGTCGGCCGTCTCGGCGATGACTGTGCGAGAGTCCTGGAGGCGCCCGTGACCGGCGACGATGCGTACCCCCTCCTCGCGCAGGCGATGGTCGTAGTCCTCGGACTGGGCGCGCGCCAATCGCCGGATGCGCTTGTTGACCTGACGCATGTCGACTTGCATGGCCGACCAGACGTCCTCCCCCCCGTCCTTGAGGCGTACGCCGAAGAGACCGGCCTCACGGATCTGGGCGATCCGCTGCCCGACCGAGATCAGGGTTTTCGAGGGGATGACATCGGTCAACACCGCCGACCCTCCCGCACCTTCTTCTTGGACGAGGGTCACGTCGCCCCCGAGTTGCCGTGCCCGAAAGGCCGCTTCCATGCCGCCCGGCCCGCCGCCAATGATCACCACTGATGTCATGTTCCCAGTCTCCCACATGGCACAAGGGGGTGGAGGCGGCGTGGGGGCGGGGGCGCGATGTAGGGGGGTGGTTCTGACAATCGCAAGGTCGGGGTCTTTGATGTGGGGGGTCCACGACGCGGGTGGGGTGGGGGCACGACGTTGGGGGTGATCCGGACAGTGGCCACGTCGGGGTCTTTGATGTGGGTGGGTTCACGACGTAGGTGGGGTGGGGTGGGGTGGTTCGCCCTGGGGTCGTTCGCGGCGGTGGTCCCGGAGGGTACCACCTTGCTCACTGTGGGATCGACAAAATCGCATTCGCGATTTGGTCGACCAACCCCCAGGACGTACCACCCCACCCCACCCATGG
>Ga0123357_10001032_pt1 | contig 28568 bp, 26 predicted proteins | sample TergutEmb28metaG_FD_89873 | JGI IMG/M metagenome (GOLD analysis project Ga0123357, IMG submission 89873) | Embiratermes neotenicus P4 segment gut microbial communities from Petit-Saut dam, French Guiana - Emb289 P4 | ecosystem: Host-associated > Arthropoda: Insects > Digestive system > Gut ...
GCCTTTTTCAGCAAGCGCCAACACGCCTTTTTTATCCTTACTCAATGCCAAACGGTGGAAAAGCATGCTATTCATTTGACGTTTCAGTTCGCGGACACTCCAGTTTTCTTTTTCACATTGTATTGTGTAGAAGCTGATTTCTAATGAATTATCGGCTGTAAGGATTTGTACATAATGACTCCAAGTTAAATTTTTAGATAAGATTGGTTTTTTTATAAATTGGTAGGACACTGTCATATCAATTTGTAGAGATTCATTTCCCAATTGGTCAGACACTGTTTGACCAATTGGATATGACAAATATAATTTTCTTATATACATTAAGTTAGAACGGCTAAACCCCTTGCCATACAACAAAGTCAAGTCTCTCGACAACCGGTCTAATAATTTTGAACCATATTCCGATTTTTCAGAACCACCCTGTTCATATTCCACAATATATTTCCCTATCTGCCAATAAGTTTGTACCAAAATATTATTAACGACGTATGCAGCTTGCTTACGCCCTTGCTGCAACAAACCGCCAATTTGCTCTACCAAGCCGGAATATTGGCTGTCTATTTGTAAACCGGTAGATTCTACGTTTTTTATTGCTATTTTTTTCATAATTTTCAACCCAATAAATTTATCACTTATTCCCCACAATCCCAAACAAAAACAGTTCCGACATCTGCTTCACCATACTCTCGCCATCCTTGAAATGCACGCGAAACTCCGTTTTTTCACACAAATCAGTCTGATTATTAAGCATCAGCATTACAAAATCAATATCCAGTTCGCTGCGAATCTCGCCTCGCTCCTGCGCCTGCAAAAAAAGCGAACGTGCAAGGCCAATATTTTCATCCACCTTTTTCCGATAAAAATGCGCCACCTCATCTGAAGAAGATGTGAACAAATCGGCAAAGAAATCCATGCTCAATCGCCTGCTTAAAGCTAATTTCAATTCCATTAGCCCCACCATTTTATCGGCAAACGAAGCGTTGCCGTTCATAATTTCGACAAACTCACCGGTGAGCGTATTGATTATTCCGTCCAGCAATTGAATCATTACTGCTTCTTTATTGGCAAAATAGACATAGAATGTTTTGCGGCTCACACTGGCGCAACGACAAATCTCGTCAACTGCCACGCGACGAAATCCATGCTTCAAAAATAGGGATTCTGCCGCATCTAATATTGCTTTTTTTGTATCTTTCTTCATCTCACAAAAGTAACATTATGCGGCAAAGGTAACAATTTGTATTTATATTTATCAAATATGTTACCTAAAAATTGTTAAATATTTGAGAAAATTATTGAGAACTTATCCGCTCCTTTATTTTGCTCCATGCCCGCGTATCGAACAGGAAACATTCGGTCATGGTGTCGTACATTTCGCGAAAGCGCGGCATCGGTATCATAAAACTCAAAATATTAGCTTCAAAATGAGGACGTACCGAAGGATCGAAGAAACCGATGAATGTGCTGCGGCTATTTTTGTTTTTTTCCAATACGGCATAAGTCACTGCCGTACAGCATCCCGAACCGAAAAGAGAAACTACCGCATCTTCGCTGTTGTTGTCGAAAGACGCCCATGTTGCCAGACCGGACAAAATATCAGGCGTCGCCAGAAAAAGGATACCGTCTTTATCTTCAAAACTTTCAACTTTGTCAATACGCGCAAAATTCAGATATTTTTTTGTTGCGCGAGGTATATCTAATTGAGTGACAAAGTCTGTAACCATTTCAGGAGTTTTCTTATATTTCTCTTTCAGCGACACAAAAGCAGGAACATATTCGGGCAAATCGGTGAAACCTGTATAGAATTTACCGCCTCCGCAACCAATCACATCGGCATTCAGACTGACAGAAATTCCTGCCCGCACGTCTTTCATACATTGAAAAAAACAACCGTTTATTTTCTCTGTTTTGCCGGCTTCCAAATCGGAATACCAGAAAAGAACCGGCAGTTCGGCTGCTTCGCTGAATGCCTCTTTGTAATTTTCGATAAATTGTCTTATTTCCATATCAATTTCTTTTTATTTGAAAGGACAAATATAGTCAAAATAATTACTTTTTTATTAGTATTTTTTACGGATGTATTCCAAAATGTTGCATGTATCCCAGACTTATACTATCAAAACAGTAGAGACGTTGCGCGCAACGTCTCTACACGGAATCCTGCCCCAAAAACCCTTTCAAATGGGGCGATTTTCCGGTTTGAAAATTTTGAATAAATTGTGGTTCAAACTATTCTGCTATACATCGGATACTAAAGCCGTAGGCACGAGTGTTGTAGTAGCCTGTGCCCACGAGCGTACTGGTGAAGTACAAATTGTAAGAATTAGTATTATAAGCCATACTGGTCCAGTAGTAGCCCGCAGCGTTCATGTCTAAGAGCTGACCACTACTGTTGACCCGAAGCCCAGTAGCAGGCAGGAAAAGTGTAGGTTCGCTACTGCCCGAAGGCTTAATCAGGTAACCATGAGTGTTCGAACCGTTCCATGTCCATGTATTGGCAGTAGCATTACCGGGAGCGCTTGATGTTATACCACCTTGAAATATACTGCCCCATTCAGCCTGAGTTGGTACACGCCAACCCGAAGGGCAGGGATTATTTTCAGGATATAAAGTGAAATTCCAAAGATTATCATTTGGAGAAGCGCCGTTGCCATGCCAATCGTAAGCGCCGCCAGTGAAGTAAACAGGCACACCATACCATTCATCGCCATCCGGAATTTGAGAATTGGAATCGTAAGAAATATCTCTTGAAGTTGATCCGCCGTTCACTGCCGCCGTACTGCGTAATTGATGTCCGTCAGCTTGGCGACCCCATTGGTACAAGTCGCCGTAATTAGCGTCAGGATTAGTATAAGCAGCCTGCTGGGCAGGAGTCAAGGATTGTACGGCTGTCGCAGCGCCAAGATTGTAACACATAAAGGTAAGCCAGCTGCCGGAAGTCGTCTTAACAGGGCAACCAACTTTAACATCCATACTTGCCGTACCTGTGCCGCAACTGTTGATCGCTGTTACGGTGATTGTGCCATTGGCATCGCCGGATGTAACAGTTATGGAGTTGGATCCTTGACCTGATACGATTGACCAATCCGTGCCTGACACTGTCCATGTATAATTTGTTACGCCCGATATTGGAGTTACAGAATAGGTTGTGGTAGCATTTTTTACTACTCCATTATTGCCGCTTATTGTTAGTTTGGGAGCCGTGTTAACTGTAATTGTGCCGATAGCCATACCGCTTCCGCTCCCACCGGTTAATACTACAATATAATTGCCGCTCGTTGTCGGTTTTCCACTGATGGTTACAACCCCTGCATCCCAACTGCCGGTAACGCCGGCAGGCAAACCTACAACTGTTGCGCCGGTAGCGCCGGTGGTAGCATAAATAACAGGTGTGATAGCCGTGTTGCCACATACGGTTTGAGCGTCTGTACCGGCTGCTGAAGTTAATGTAATGCTGTTCACAATTGAACCGGCAGGCGTGGCGCTACACAGGTCTATCCACTTGCCATCCGACCAAAATTCGACACAGTCGATATCTGTATTGTAAATAAAAAGTCCACTGGCTTCTGTAGAATCGGCAGTCAGGTTGAGGGCGTCACGTTCGCTGGTTTTCAACATAGGCAAACGAAATCCGCCTTTCGTACTTTCTAATTCCAACACGGAATAACTGTGCGGAGCTTTCTGCGCTCCAATCGTTACTTGCGCCTTGAGCGGCAGAGTGAAAAATAATAACAGAAGAATTGTCAATGGATAATTGACAATTGATAATTTTAAGTTCATAATTTTTAAATTTTTAAAGGATTAAATAATTTTTGTAATTCACATTTTTGTCCTCTAAAATATTTCACATACGCACAAAAAAAGGCGCGGACAAAATTTTATTTATCGATCCTTGAGGTCTTCGACTACCCGACAACCAAATAAACAAATATAATCCACGCTTCAACGTGAACGCTATCACTCTCCTCTTGGTTGTCTTTGAAATTGTCGAAGTTTCAAGGACCAAAATATAAGCAAAACGCTCTTTCCAATATTTCTACAATGTGCGTATTAAAACGCTATTTTTATACCATAGGCTACAATTTTGCAACAAAGGTATGAATAATATCTCAAATGTGAAAATAAAAAAAATAAAATAGGAGTTAATATCCGTTTTTTCTCCTAATCTTTATCCTAATCGCATTCTGCACAGGTTTTTCGCTGAACAAAACCAGATAACCGCCCCCGCCTGCACCTGCTAATTTCATTGCTGAGACTTTCTCTTTGTACGGCTCTATGGCATTTTGCACTTCCGGAGTCAACATCGCCGGAAACATCCGCACCTGCGCTTCAAAGGACTGTCTGGCTCCTTCGGCAAATTGCGGAAAATCTTTATGGACAATGCCTTCCCACGCTATATCGGCGGCATTGGTCAGCGCCTGCACATTTTCTTTGGTGATATACGTTTCTTTCAACAGGTTGGTTCCAGCCGGACGGGGGCCAAGCAGAATCAGGTAAATCCTGTTTTCCAGCCATGATAAAATTGATTCATCCGATATGGTTTCGATGGCAGAGGGCCAATAAGTATTGTCGTAATAATGGCGATTCAAACAGGGCATACAGATACCGATAGAATCCTGCGCTCCAGAGATTTCTATCCTTCCGGGTTCGTTTTCATAGTGAAAAAGCAACTCCGCCAATTTTTCGGGGTGCATGGCCGGTAACTCGTAGGGCCACAGTTTGGCGGCGGCATTCCGGGTAGAAGTAGCCATGCCGCACCGCTCGTTAAAATCAATCGTCGGCTCCAGCGAAATGGTAATCGCCCACCCCGGATGATATTTCGAAACGTAGGGCTGGTCGATCCATGTTCCCGCCAAATCCAGACGAAAAGGTAAACGGGAGGTAACATTGGAACGGATTGTGGTTGTCGAACGAGCCGGTAAACCTGCATCGGGAATCCGGTTCAGAACAAGGTATTCGATGCCTAACTCTTTACAAATCGTTTCCTTATAAGGAGTATGACCGTCTTCATTCACGACAAAAATATCGGGACGAAAACGAATCAACTCTTCTTCAAAATCCATAATTCCCGAGCCGGAATTGATCCAGGCATCTTTCACATAACGAATCGCTTTGACCATGTACAGCCGTTCCTGCTCGCAATTGACGGTTTTTCGCCCTTTCAGGTCTTCAATGGTTGCATCCGATCCGATGCCGACATATAAATCTCCATATTGCGACGCTTCTTTGAAGAAAGCCACATGCCCGCTGTGTAATAAGTCATAGCATCCGGAAACAAAAATTTTTTTTCTCATGTTATTTTTTCTTGTTATAGTTTTCTACGCCTTTTTGTAAAAATTGAATGAATTTATCTATATTTTTATCGTAAACATACGCCGGAGCTATCGGCATGCCTTCATTATCCAGCAAAACATAGAAAGGTTGGGCGTTTGCCCCGAATTTATACCGCTGTAAATAGCTCCACTGATCGCCAACGGTTTTTAATTTCCGCGCCTTATCGTATTCCGTGATTTCAATCGGTTTGTCTAACTTGGCTTTATCGTCCACATAAAGTGAAATCAAGACATAATCGTTGTCGATAATTTTTTTCACTCGCGGATCAGACCAGACTGCCGCTTCCATTTCCCTGCAATTCACGCAACCATAACCGGTGAAATCAATCATGACCGGTTTACCGTTTTTACGGGCATTGTCCATTCCTTCTTCGTAGTTTAAAAACTTCGGATGCACTTCGCCTTGATATAAATTAAAGTCTTGCGTATAAAGCGGAGGCGGGAAAGCGCTAATGGCTTTTAACGGTGCGCCCCACAATCCGGGAATCATATAAACGGCAAAGGCAAACGAAATAATCGCAAAGAACAAACGGGGAATGGATACATGTTTCAAGTCGCTGTCGTGGGCGAATTTAATCTTACCCAGCAGATAAAAACCGAGCAAAACAAACAGAACAATCCAAATAACTAAAAATACTTCGCGGTCGAGGATATGCCATCCGTATGCCAAGTCGGCAACCGACAGGAATTTCAATGCCAACGCTAATTCCAGAAATCCCAACACCACTTTCACCGAATTGAGCCATCCGCCCGACTGGGGAAGATTTTGCAGCCACAAAGGAAACAGTGCAAACAGCGCAAAGGGAATGGCTAACGCCAATGAAAAGCCGAACATTCCGATAGCCGGTCCGGTCATACTGCCCAATCCTGCGGCTTGAACCAATAAAGTACCGATAATGGGACCGGTGCAGGAAAAGGAAACCAGCGCCAATGTGAACGCCATAAAGAAAATACTGATCATACCGGTTGTCGAATCGGCTTTCTGATCCATTTTATTTGTCCACGACGAAGGCAAGGTCAACTCAAAAGCGCCTAAGAAAGAGATTGCAAATACAATCAACAGGGCAAAAAACAGCAGGTTGAACACCGCATTCGTCGAGAGGTCGTTCAAGGCGCTCGCTCCGAAAAGAGCTGTAATTAATAATCCCAGAATCAGATAGATAACTATAATCGCCAAACCGTAAGTCATTGCATCGGCTATGGCTTTTTTGCGGTTGGTTTTTGACCGTTTGAGGAAAAAGCTGACGGTCATTGGGATGATTGGCCAGACGCAAGGGGTGAGCAAGGCTAAAAATCCGCCGCCGAAGCCGAGTAGAAATATCAACAGGCCGGATTTGTTGCCGGAAGAAATGCTGTCGCCGAAGTTGTGCAATTCGGTGATGACGGGGGTCCAATAATCGGCAGGAGAAATTGTTGTTGTGTCGATTTGAGTCGACTTGTCGATTGAAATCGAATCCGATTCTGATTTTTCTGGGGTAATTTTTTCGGCAGCAGGTTCTGGCGGAGAAGTGGCAGCATCTGCCGTTTTTGTTATTGTCAGGTTGGCTGGAAGTGAAGCTGTCGTAAACTTAAAATCTTCTGTTCCGGGAACGCAGGATTGGTCGTTGCAAGACAAATAGCTGATAGAACCACTGATCAAAAATTCAGCCTTATTTTTAATTTTTAATTTTTGGATAAACGTCGGATTTTCTTCAAACCAGCGAATCGTCATTTTATACATGTCATCGTATTGGCTGTGTATTTTTGAGTTGGTAAACACTTTACCTATTAATTCGGCGCCTTTCATTTCATCAAATTCAAATGAAGTGGGAATCGGTCCGCCATCCGGCAGGTTCATATCATACAAGTGCCAGCCTTTATCGACTGTGGCATAGAAAACAATCTCGCCGGAATCATTGATGCTGTATTTCCATTTAACCGGTTCTTGCATTTGAGCATTCATGGTTCCGCTCAAGCCAATAAAAAAAGTAAGAAATAGAAGATATTTGGACATAAATTTATAATTTTGCACAAAGATACAAAAGAATTAGGAATTATGCGAATAGATATCATCACCGTATTACCTGAAATATTGGAAAGTCCTTTTAACTATTCTATTTTAAAAAGGGCGCAGGATAAAGGTTTGTTGGAACTGCATATTCATAACCTCCGCGATTATTCGGCGGATAAGCACAAACGGGTGGATGACTATGCTTTCGGCGGACAAGCCGGAATGGTTATGCAATGCGAACCTATCGACCGTGCAATTACCTCGTTGAAACAACAACGGGTTTATGATGAAGTGATTTATACTTCGCCCGACGGCGCGCGGTTTCGCCAACCGTTAGCGAACCGGCTTTCGCTTTGCCGGAATCTGATTATTTTGTGCGGTCATTATAAAGGGATTGATTATCGTATTCGCGAACAGCTGATTACGCTTGAAATTTCGATTGGCGATTATGTCCTGACCGGAGGCGAACTGGCTGCCGCCGTTATGGCGGACGCTATTGTCCGGCTCATTCCGGGAGTTATCAGCGATGAACAGTCGGCGCTTTTCGATTCTTTTCAGGACAATTTGTTGGCGTCGCCCGTTTATACGCGGCCTTCCGATTATAAAGGGTGGAAAGTTCCCGACGTACTTCTTTCCGGTCACGAAGCCAATATCCGTGAGTGGGAATTGCAACAGGCTATCGAGCGAACCCAACGTTTGCGACCGGATTTAGGGTGAAGTTTTTTTACCGTATTCCGGGTCAATTTTCAACAGCAAAACGGCAACTGCCGGAATGATGCTGCAAATCATGATCCAGATAAAGAAATGACTATAACCTAACAATTCCTGCAGCCAGCCTGCAAACATACCGGGCAACATCATCCCAAACGCCATAATGCCGGTGCAAATAGCATAATGAGCGGTTTTATGCTCGCCATCGGAATAATACATCAAATACAGCATGTAGGCTGTAAAACCAAATCCATAACCGAACTGTTCGATAAACACGCAACTGTTAATAATCCACAGGCTGCCCGGCTGGATAAATGCCATATAGACATATACTATCGAAGGCAGTAATAAACTCAGCGTCATAGGCCAAAGCCATTTCTTCAGACCTCCGCACGAGGCGGCGATTCCTCCGATAATTCCGCCTAAAGTGAGCCCGATAATTCCAATCGTACCGTAAACAAAACCTATTTGTCCCGTAGTAAGTCCTAATCCGCCAATATCCTTTGAATCAAGCAAAAAAGGATTAATCATCTTGACTAATTGCGCTTCTGAAAAGCGAAAAGTAAGCATAAAAAAGATAGCGGCAACCGCATGGGGTTTTTTGAAGAACAGCCAAAACGTTACCCCAAAATTTTTCAGTATGGATTTTGTTGTAACCCGCGCCTGTAGTTTATCCGAATCCGGTTCAGGCAATTTAAATTGATGGTATATGCCAAATAAAATAAATAAACCTGCCATGATAAAAAATGTAATAGACCAGGCAAACGGAATATTTCCCGACAAACCTTTATATTCGGCTTTTGTTGAACCGGTCAATTTCGAGTCGGCCTGAAAAATCATGTAAGCCGGTTTATTCCAGTTATTTTCATTGAAAATCAAACGATCGCCGTAAATCAAGGAAATACTTTTATCTCCCTTGTTCAAATAAGTATTCAGCGCCATGCCCTTTCCGGCTTCCGGTTTTTTAGATAAATGAACCGCCAGAACGCCAATATTTCCAACTTCATCTGAAACGACTGTTTCTTTTTTCTCGCCAAAATTTTTTTTTATCCAATCGCCCAAAGGTTTGGAAACATATTCCGACCAGCGTTTTGAAAAAAAGTTAGCTGTTTCCTCCTTTTTTTCCTGTTCTTTCAAAATAAATCCGTTTTTTTCATTCAGTTCTTTTATTTCATCTACAAAGGCATTTAATGTATCTTTATTAATCTTTTGGGTTCCAATGTTAAGAACTTTTTTATCCGCAAGGAACATTATATTCCCCGTATTTTCGACTACATTAGTCATCTGAGGAATAATTAATGCGTGTGATGAATAATCAGGCATAATTTCTATTTGTATTTTGAGCGGTTCGGCGCCGGAAGCAGTTTCAAGAAAACCGGCTAAAATGATGAGCGCTCCCTGTCCCATAATACTTGCAATCCTATAGAAAGTGCTTCTAATGCCTACATACATGGCTTGTTTATTGGTATCAAGCGCCAGCATATAAAATCCGTCGGCTGCAATATCGTGCGTAGCGGAACTGAATGCCAGCAACCAGAAGAAAGCCAGCGTAGCCTGAAAATAGAACGGCAAAGGAATAGTAAAAGCAATACCTGCCAGTCCGGCTCCGATAAACAACTGCATGATAAAAATCCACCAGCGTTTGGTTTTAAGCATATCGACAAACGGGCTCCACAACGGCTTGATTACCCAAGGTAAATAAAGCCAACTGGTATAAAGCGCAAGGTCGGTATTTGAAATGCCCATTCTTTTATACATAATAACGGAAACTGTCATTACGGCGACATAAGGCAATCCTTCCGCCAGATACAGCGAAGGAATCCACGTCCAGGGCGACACGCTTTTATTAGTTTTGTTCATTGCCGGTTTTTCATTTTCCTCGCCTGTAATTCAATGGTACGGATACAATCTTTATAATGATTATGAGCATTCAACTTGTTCACATCCAGCGAAGCATCGGAATTATCATCCCAGCGGCGGCATAAATAAAGCGGTTCATAGATGCGTCCTATCCGGTAGTTTCGGGAAATAGCCAAGCCGGTGGCGTAATCTTCTCCGTAGCTCGTATTCGGGATTTTTATTTCCTGCAATACCGGCGTGTAGAATGCGCGGGGCGCTCCCAATCCGTTGATGCGAAGCGCATTATTCCTTCCGTTATCAGGCGTCCATTCCCTGTGGTCGATGATTCCGGGAGGAATTTCTTCCAGCTGGAAGTTGACCATTTTATATGTTCCGACTATCATTGCGCAGTTTTGTTCGTAAAAGGCGTCAACAATCGTTTGGACGACGTGTTTATCAATATATAAATCATCGCTGTCGAGCTGAATGGCAAATTTTCCGCATTGCGGGTGCATGATGGCTTCATTCCAACAACCGCCGATTCCCAAATCATCGCTGTCGGGAATAACGTGAACCAACCGTTTGTCGCCCTGTGCAATTTCCTGAAGTATTGCGGTGGTTCTGTCGGTCGAATGATTGTCAACAACAATCAGATTAAACGGGAAATTCGTTTTTTGTATCAATACCGAACGGACAGCGTCTTCAATGGTTTTTTCCCTGTTGCGCACCGGAATCACTACCGTAGCTTCGACAGGAAATGTTTTTGTAGAAAATTCAACCGGTGTAAATTCGGGTTTCAGCCATGCCCCAATATCTTTCAGATAGCGGGTACAGACTTGTTCCATCTCGATTTGCACTTGCCGATTCTTTGGGTCAACATAATCAAAAATCTTTTCTCCCGATTTACGAAAATCTGTTTCCTGTTCCATATAAAGAAATTCCGGCAAATGGAACAAAGGTTTACGTTTGGAAACTTTTAACCGCAAATCGTATAAGGCTGCAAATTGATAATCAACATCCATCTCATTTACAGCTTCTTTCAATGTCGAAGACCGGTAAAGCGCCAATGAACCGAAATCAAAATCATCCCGCAAACTTCCTTCCTGATAATCAATTACAGGATGGGGTTGCAGTACGCCTTTTTGCATTTTATAACGGTCGGCATATACCATTCCTGCATCCGTATCGGTGATAACCTGTATCATCCGGTTTATGGCATTAGCGCCCAATTGCAGCGGCGCCGGATTAGCGCGCAACAGGGTAAAAGGCGTATTGATCTGAGAAGCAAACTCTTTCCATGTTTTCGTTTGATGCAAAATTCCTTTCGGCAATTCCGGATAATCGTCAGGCAAAAAGTAAGTAATTTTATCCACTCTCTTTAAGGAATTATCAACGTTTGAAGCGATTTTGCAGGCATATTAAATTCTGCTGTGCAGTTGTTCAGACGAATTTTCGGCGTGGCATCTTTGTCGGATGTGTTGAGGACAACGACGACAATATCACCGGCGGGATTACTGAAAGCAGTCACTTTAACGGCATCGCTGTATGAACTGCAGCCTATCCGAAACGCATAGCGCTTGATAAATTTGCTGAAATGTCCGACCGTATAATAAAGCGGGCCAAGCGTAAAATCTTTTGTGTTTTCATCCACATAGACAGGCGCTTTTACGCCGTCGGTGCGATTATGATAAGGACCGCCTTTGGAATCGACAATCAAGTTCCACTCGATCGAAGCGGCCATAAAATTATTGAAATCGCCGATCATTTCTTTGGCATATAGCTCTACATCATTCCAATTACTATCGCCGGTTATCTCGCCGCCAAGACAAAATTCCGTAGCTATCAGCGGTTTATCGGGATGAAGTTCGTATGCCATCCTCAAGTTATCGAAATGGTCGCCCGAATACCAGTGAAATCCTATGCCCCAGATGGCAGTATCAGCGCCCGGCACCGACAACGATTCCCTGGCGCGTTCCATTACGCGCTCTTTGTTGTGATCCCAAACCATGATTTTTGTATAATTAAAACCGTTCGCATCAAGAGCCGGACGAAGATAATTGACGGCAAACTCACCTTCTTCTTTGCCCGACCAAACGCAGCTTTCCCATGTTTGCACCGCTTTGGGCTCATTTTGAACGGAAACAGCGAAGAAATCGATGCCTTCTTTTTTATATTCTTTCAAATAAAGCGCAAAATAATCGGCCCATGTTTTGTAATATTCCGGTAAAACACGACCGCCGTGAATCATACTGTTGTTGTCCTTTATCCAGGCTGGGGGCGACCAGGGCGAAGCGAAAAGCCACAAATTGGGATTGGATTTGACAGCCGCCTTAATCATCGGCAAAACGTATTTTCTATCCCTGTCGATGCTGAATGTTTTCAAATCCTTATCGCCGTCTTGTACGTAAGTGTATTCACTCAACGAAAAATCGGCGGAATTGATGTGGGTGCGGCAAAAATTGAAGCCAATACCGCTTTTCCCGAAATACGCCTCAATCAATTTTTCCCGTGAAACAGGGCTTAACAGCGAAAAATTGTATGCCGATGTTTCGGTAAACGCGCCGCCAAAGCCAAGCGTTTGCTGGTATTTAAACTCAGGATAAATGTTAATCACCGGATTTTCAGTTTCTAAATCCTGTTTTAAAATAATGTCTCCCTGCGGGACAAGCATCTCTTTTGAGTTTGCCGAACTGGCAAAAACTTTCACTTTTTTGCCGTCGGTTTGGGCGAAAAGCGATGCCGACATAATAAGCAGAGCGCCAACTATTAATGTACAATTTTTTGTATTCATACTCTTTATGCTTTTATTTTTCACTTCTCCAAACATTGTTATATGATTCGGGTAAGGTTTTAATCGACCCTCTTTCCGAATCTTTGCTTGTATGAGGACCTCCCAATCCATTGATTATGTGCTCGATTCCTCCATCTGTCGAAAGATTTACCGTGAACGGATACCGGACGGCAATATCGCCTTTCGGCGGAGTAACGATAGCATTCTCAAGCAGAACGAAACCTTTTGTCCGTAAGAATACGCTGTAAACGCCGACTCCGTATGCTTCATGCTTTTTCACGTTGTCGGCTACGCGGTAGGCAGCCCAGCCGTTGTGGTTTCCATCAGGACCTGTCCAGTCTTCCTGCGTTGGAACATCGTATGCTTTCTCATTTTGGTAGAAATACATGCGTCCGTTTTCACCGGCCCAGTATGTGTCATATTTTTGGTAATGCTCGACGAATAGTCCGTAAAGTGTTACATCATCACCGTTTACTATCAAACCGTAATCTGCTTTATTGAGATTCCATCCGACTTCTTTCCCGTGGTCGGCTCGCCAAATCCAGAAATGGTCGCCAATGGTAGCGTTGGCATTTATCTCAAGCGATACGTCGGCGCTGCACGGGAGCGGCGTATCCACTCCTCCCACGCGGAAGAACAAGTCGCTGAGTACAATCGGGTTTGCGGAAAAGTTTTCTTTTGAATCCTTTTGTCCAACCTGAAGTAGAATTGCCGAACCTTTTGTATCGGTATTCTCATTCGTCCCAGATCCGGCGTCGAAAATAAGTCCGGCGATTCGCACTCCTTCAACGTTTGCAACGTGCATTCCGTCATTTCCATTCACCGGTTGTATCGTCGCCATGCCAAGTCCTAAAATGATCGTATTGGCTTTTGTTACCTTTAAAGTTTCGTTAACTTTATATATTCCCGGCGTGAACAGGATATTTTTACCTTCACCGAACGCCTCATTGATTGTTTTTGCATTATCCTTGTCGTCGCGAGCAACATAAAAATCGCTCAGCGGAATGATCTTGCCGCTTTCCTGTTTGCCGTTGCTCCACGTAGCGCCGGCGGCATTTTCATCGCGTCCGGGAACGAACACGAAATAATCGCCGTTCTCGAAAAACAGGAAGGGCTTTTCGTATATCACAGGCGTAGCGTCAATAATGGTGCGGTTGTCCTTCATTTCTATATCGCCCTTATTACCAAGCGATACCAGATTCCAGTTAACGCCCTTGAAACTGGTTTCATTGTTGCGGATAAAGAACTGCTGTTGCGTAGTAGAACCGGCAGCGCCCGTTACTACTGAATTGGCAAGGTAACCGCCGCTTGCCCATCCTCCCATGTCGAAATTGATATCGCCGTTGATCATCACACGACGGATAGGGGCGGCTTGGGAAATACCGTAAACCAGCGGCTGCCCGTCTTTGTTAAGAAGGGAAACATTCTCAATGGAGCGCCAGAAGTTGCACGTAGCATTTTTATTCCTCAACCAGTCGGTAGTGACATAAACCTTGTCAATTCTTGTATCCGTCGGGAGTTTACCAAGACCGGAAACCTGCATATAAAAACCGTTTTCGAACTGCAGCCAGCCGTAATCGCCCGGCTTAAACAAAAATGCGGCGCGCTTACCGGTAAATTGTGAAATCCTGCCGTTTGCCATTTCCGTGGTTATCGTGTCGATAAGCTGTTTCATTTCCTCCTTTGAATCGTTGGGATTGAAAATGTAAGTATTGTTTCCAAACAACTCCATTTCAAGCGATTGCGGAGCGGATAATTCCTTTTCTTTACCGGCAATTACAGGAGCAATTTTGTAGTATAAGTATTTACCGTAGTTGACGAAAACGGTGATTTGCTTAACAGGCGATATGCTTATCAATTTATAATTGCCGAATCGGCTGTTGGAATAGTAAAGGTTATATCCTCCCGCCCCGTTGACTTTTGTCCATGATAATTCCATACCGCCATTTTGTTGTTTGAAATTAATAATTAGAGGATTGGCATAGATGCTGCAAAGAGAAATTGCGGCAAGGAAAATGCTTAAAAAGAATTTATATTTCATTTTTTCAATAAATTAGATTTTTTGATGACACAAAGGTAGATTAAAAAACAATATTTCCTACTCTATTTCAGAAATTATTTTTGCTAAGCCCTTTATAATACTCTCTCAAAATCCTGACATCTTCCGCCTGATCGGTGAAAACTTCCAATAATAACGGATAATCAGTTAGTTTAGGTTGAGTGAAAGCAGCCAGCGCTTCGGCTAATTCATTGCTGTTGTGTATAGCGGTGTAATCAAATCCACGCTCAACCGCCCAGCCTTTCGCCGATGCAGTATGCGTTCCGGCAACAAACCGGCGCGTCTGCTCCGTCATCTCAAGTCCTCCCAACGTATGAAATATTTCCCCGCCGCCATTATTGAGCAACATAATGCGCAAGTTATTTCCGACGTGTCCGTTCCAAAGGGCGTTCATATCGTAAAAGAAACTGAGATCGCCGATTACCGTGAAATTTATTTTATCGGAAGCCGAAGCGTATCCTGCCGCTGTGGACAATGAGCCTTCGATTCCGGAAGTTCCACGATTGCAGAAAACGTCAATCCCGTTAGGAATAGAATATAATTGGGCATATCTGACTGTTGAACTATTGCCGAGATGCAACACGGATTCAGACGGCAAATTTTTCAATAAAGCGCCGATAGCAGCCTGCTCCGAATACGGAAAGTCGGGTTCTGCGATTTTGTTTGAAAAGACTTTCCATTGAAGCGGATAAGTCATTGAGTTAACAGGTAAACCGGCTATTTTTTGTAAAAAAACGTAAGGTTCCGCTTCAATAATCACAGTGACAGCGCCGAACAAATCAATAACTTCGCCTCCTTCAGACACATGCCAGTGTTCTTTTGGCGGATAGCTGCGGAGAAATTTTTTGAAACGCTTGGACACAATATCCCCGCCGTAAGTGATGAGCAAATCGGGACTTAGTTCTTTAAGGCGTTCTTCCGGTAAAGCGTGCAAAACAGCGTCGATATTCCGGATAGCAGGCACAAAAGAATTTAAGTTAGCAGTATGTTCGGCAATCAGCGCAAAACGCTTGCTTAGCGCTTCGCCTGCCGCTGCATCTAAGGGACAATTCGCAGGCATTTGACCGGCAATCAGCATACACCGGTCGTAGTCGTTCAGGCGTGTGTTCCACTCATAACGCTTGATAATCCGCGCTTCAGGTAATTTTTCGGCGCTAAATCGGAATAGCGGTTCGGAAATGGGAACATTGATATGTACGGGACCTTTGCCGTGATGGTCTGATTCCAGCAGCGCTTCATTGATTAAGCGATTGCAATACCATTCGTCTTCTTCGGTTTGTATTTCAGGCAGATTGACCGATTTCTTCACTAACAAACGGAATACCTCCGGTTGAGGAATCGTTTGACCGTCGTTCTGACCAATCCATGCAGCCGGACGGTCGGCAGAAACAATGATTAAAGGTATTCGTTGATAAAAAGCTTCTGCTACAGCCGGATGAAGATTCAACAAAGCGGTGCCTGAAGTGCAACAGACAACTACCGGTTGACTACTTTGCAAAGCCAATCCAATGGCAAAAAAGCCGGCGCTTCGTTCGTCCGTTATGGCGTAACATGAAAAAAACGGATGATTCGTTAGCGTCTGTACAATAGGAGAGTTGCGGCTTCCCGGACACAAAACCGCCCGACTGATTCCATGCGCTTTCAACAAGGCGACTAATTGAAGTATATTTTTTTTACCTGAATACATCGAATACGTTTTAGCCAATGATACGTAACATAGTCTGCAATTTATCTTCGGTCTCCATCCATTCTTCTTCTAAATCGGACGAATCGACCAACCCGCCGCCGGCATAAAGCAACAATTGGTTGTCTTTGATTTGCATGCACCGGAGATTGACGTACAAATCGGTTTGTTCTTCCGGATTCAGTCGGCCGATAAATCCCGAATAATAACAGCGATTGTATCCCTCGTTAGCAGTAATAAAACGGAACGCTTTTTCTTTCGGGAGACCGCAAACAGCAGGCGTTGGATGCAAAGCGTTCAACAATTCGCCCAACTTTTGGTTGCCTGGCAATGAAAACCGGAAATCAGTTTTCAGGTGAGCCAGTTCACCTGCCTGCACGCTGTAAGGTCCCGTTTCTTCCTGACAAACATCATAAGAGCGCAGGCAATGACGGATATAATCGGTAACGAATTGTTGTTCTTTCTGTTTTTTTTCATCCCATGTTTCCGGCAGTTGCCCGTTTCTGAGTGGCAGAGTACCTGCTAATGCAACCGTATGCCATTTGTTTTCCTTGCCCGACAGCAATACTTCGGGCGTACTTCCCAGCCATGTTCCGGTCTGCGGCGTATGAAACAAATACACGTAAGAACGGATGTATCGCTTGCAAGCGCTGTAAAAAACTTTTTCGGGAGAGAATCCTGTTTTACGCGGAACAGTCATGCAATAAGATAAAACCAATTTTTCAAATTCCTTATCCACAAGCGCTTGAATAAATACGTCGAACCGCGACCGGTAATCGGGAGAAGGCGCTTGCCTGCCGTTTTCACTTTTCCCGTTTGCCGCAACGACATCCGGCAATTCGAAAACACTTTCTTCGCCGGCTTCTATCAAGACAATCGGACAAGCTGCCGATACGCAAAAAGGAGCGATTACAAATCCGCTTTGTTTGTTCAGGGATTCAACTGAAGAGAAAATACGAACAGCAGGATTTTCCTCTCCGATATAATGCAACCGGTTCTCGCCGGGAAGCCGGTAAAAGGCAAAAGCCCTGTTTTTCCGGATAAGTGCGTCTATTTCAGGCGCTCTTTTCACTGTGCCGTTCATTTCATATTATGGAAGACATTCTGTACGTCTTCGTCTTCTTCAAATTTTTCCAGCAGTTTTTCCAGACCCAGCCGTTGCTCGTCGCTAATTTCTTTATAATCGTTGGGAATCCATTCAAATTCAGCGCTATGGATTTCGTATTTGTTTTCTTCCAAATGTTTTTGAATGGCGGCGTAAGCATGAAAATCACCGTAAAGCAAAATCACCTGCTCTTCTTCGTCGTATTCGATTTCTTCCAAGCCAAAATCAATAAGTTCCAATTCCAAATCGTCTAAATCAACGCCTTCTTTCGGCGTGATTTTGAATACGCATTTGTGGTCGAAAAGAAATTGCAGACTTCCGCTTGTCCCCAGCGAGCCGCCGTATTTATTGAAATAACTGCGGATATTGGCGACCGTACGCATATTGTTGTCCGTAGCAGTCTCTACCAGAATCGCAATCCCGTGCGGGCCGTATCCTTCGTAAATAATCTCTTTGTAATCCGCCGCATCTTTGGAAGTCGCTTTTTTTATCGCCCGTTCCACATTTTCTTTCGGCATGTTTTCTTTTTTCGATTGCTGAACCAGTACGCGCAAACGCGGATTGGTATCGGGGTCGGAACCGCCTTCTTTGACGGCAATCGTGATTTGTTTACCCAATTTGGTAAATACGCGAGCCATATTGCCCCATCTTTTCAGCTTCGTCGCTTTTCTGTATTCAAATGCTCTTCCCATAATTTTTAATTGAGAATTGAGAATTGAGAGTTAAAAATTAAATTTTAGATGGCAAAAGTACAAAAATTATTTCAAACCATAACGTCTTTTTCAAATTCTTTCCAAAGTTTTTCGTCCGGAACCGGAGCGGTAATTACAACCGGTTTTTTTGAGACCGGATGAACAAAACTGATTTTGCGTGCATGAAGACTGATTCCCCCGTCTTTATTCGACCGGTCGAAACCATATTTCAAGTCGCCTTTGATTGGACAGCCTATTTTTGCCAACTGACAACGGATTTGGTGGTGCCGCCCCGTTTTCAAATCAATTTCCAGTAAAAAATAGTTATCTGATTGAGCTATTAATTTATATGAGAGGATTGCTTTCTGAGAACCTTGTTTTTCCATGTCGCCGGCATACGATTTATTTTGTTTTTCATTACGAACAAGATAATGCGTCAATTCGGCTTCGGTTTGCGGCGGTCGCGCTTTGACAATCGCCCAATAGGTTTTCTTTACTTCACCTTGCCGGAACAGCTCGTTCATTCGCTCCAGCGCTTTACTTGTCTTGGCAAAAACGACTATGCCCGACACCGGTCTGTCGAGGCGATGAATAACGCCGATAAAAGCATCGCCCGGTTTATTATATTTTTCCTTTAACCACTGTTTTATAACTTCCGAAAGCGGCTTGTCGCCTGTTTTATCGCCCTGAACGATTTCCGAACAGGTTTTATTAACGGCAATCAGATGATTATCTTCGTATAAAACAGTCATTTTCAGGTATTCATTCCACCGTCCACCTGGATTACCTGACCGGTAACGTACGACGATAAATCGGATGCAAGGAATAAAGCTGCATTAGCCACATCTTCCGGCGTTCCGCCCCGTTTCAGCGGAATTTGTTTCGCCCACTCTTCGCGCACTTCTTCCGAAAGTTGGTGAGTCATCTCCGTGATAATGAATCCCGGAGCGATAGCGTTGGCTCTGATTCCCCGCGAACCTAATTCCCGTGCGATGGATTTTGCCAATCCAATCATACCGGCTTTGGATGCCGAATAATTTGCCTGACCGGCATTGCCATGAACGCCGACCACCGAACTCATGTTGATGATACTTCCCGCCCGCTGTTTTATCATCACCGGCGTCAGAGCATGAATGAAGTTAAAAGCCGATTTCAGGTTGACGTTGATGACCATATCCCATTGCTGTTCAGACATGCGCATCATCAAACCGTCGCGCGTGATTCCCGCATTGTTGACTAAAATATCTATCCTGCCGAAATCGCTTACTATTTGATTCACTACCGTATGCGTATCTTCAAATTGCGCAGCGTTGGAGGCGTATCCTTTTGTTTTCACGCCGTAAGCGGCAATTTCGGCTTCCGTCGCTTTCGCATTTTCGTCGATAACCAAATCTGTGAAAGCAATATTACATCCTTCCTGTGCAAAACGTAGCGCTACCGCTTTTCCGATACCGCGTGCAGCCCCTGTGACAATGGCTGTCTTTCCTTCTAATAGTTTCATTATTTATTTTTTATTCCGTTAAATAGTAGATTAATTATGCTATTCGTCCCGCTTTTATCGGAGGTACTAAAACCGCGAATTGTCCCCCGAATGTATGGCACTTCCAAACCTTTAAAGGCATGATGCAGGACAACAGCCATCGTGTGTGTATCCGAAATTTCAAAAATATCTTGCCGGATTCCTTCTTCCAATATACTTTGAATAAAAGTGATTTCCTTTAAATCGAACGACTTTCTGCCGTTTTCCACCCGCCAAATATCACGGAAAAAATCAGCACGCAAGGTGCCGTTCCGGAATACTACATTCTTAATTGATTCCAAACGGATTGAGATAAATTCAATCAATTTTTCATCTGCCGGTAAATTTTTGCGTACAACCACTTCGAGCGAACGGTAAAGCAGATTTAATTCCGACTCGATAACAGCATTGTAAATTTCTTTTTTATTATTAAAGTAGGTATATAATGTACGCCTACCCTTATCGGAAGCTGTAGCAATATCATTCATGGTCGTATTTTCTACTCCAATGCGGGCAAATAGTTGACGAGCCACATCAATCAATTTGTCACGGGTTTTTGCTACTGCTATTGCCATAAAATATTTTTCTTAAAAACTGTACAAAAATAAGACAAAAAGCGTCAACAGCCAAAAAAAAACAAAAAAGATTGAAATATATTTGGATTTTAAGAAAAAAACATTTACCTTTGCACTCTCAAAATCGCGGAGTGGAGCAGTTGGTAGCTCGTTGGGCTCATAACCCAAAGGTCGTAGGTTCGAGTCCTACCTCCGCAACATAGAAAAAAGAGTCGCTGAAAAGCGGCTCTTTTTCGCTTAATAAGCGATTCTCATCTCTCTTTCAATAAATTACAAAAACAGTGTGATTTTTTTGAAAAAAAAACAAAGTTTTATTTGCAAGGTTTGTGAGGAAATAGTAATTTTGCGGGACTTCTTAATCAATATTTCATATTCATTATTAGGTTTTTTACTGTATATGTATAAATTTTTATAGTTAAATTATGTCTGAAAATTCTGAAAATGTTGGATATATTTCACAGGTAATTGGTCCTGTTGTAGATGTTTCGTATGAAAAAGCAGGACATTCAATCCCAAAGATTTACGATGCACTCGAAATAACCCGCCTCGACGGTAAACCGTTGATAGTGGAAGTACAGCAGCATATCGGCGAAGATACGGTTCGCACGGTAGCTATGGATTCTACCGACGGAATTTCCAGGGGAATGAAAGTCAAAAGTTTGGGGGCGCCTATTTCCATGCCAATCGGCGATCAGGTAAAAGGACGGTTGCTGAATGTTATCGGCGACACTATTGATGGCATGAAGCCGTTAAGTAAGAAAGGCGCCGAACCGATTCACCGCGACCCGCCTAAGTTTGAAGATTTGGCTACCTCGAACGAAATTCTTTTCACAGGAATAAAAGTAGTCGATTTGTTAGCTCCTTATTTAAAAGGAGGAAAAATTGGTTTGTTTGGCGGCGCCGGCGTTGGAAAAACGGTATTAATCATGGAATTGATTAACAATATTGCCAAGCAGCACAACGGATTTTCGGTTTTCGCAGGAGTGGGAGAACGTACCCGTGAAGGAAACGACCTGCTTCGCGAAATGATTGAATCGGGAGTGATTCGTTACGGTAAGGAATTTAAAGAAGCAATGGAACGAGGCGACTGGGATTTGTCGAAAGTTGACTATGATGAATTGGCTAAATCGCAGGCTACGCTGGTTTTCGGACAGATGAACGAACCTCCCGGAGCGCGTTCTTCGGTGGCGCTGTCCGGTTTAACCATTGCAGAAGCGTTCCGTGACGAAGGCGGTAATTCCGGACATGATATATTATTCTTTATGGACAATATTTTCCGTTTCACGCAAGCCGGCTCCGAAGTATCCGCACTGCTGGGACGTATGCCTTCGGCAGTAGGCTATCAGCCGACACTGGCTACCGAAATGGGTGTGATGCAAGAACGGATTACTTCAACTAAAACAGGTTCAATTACTTCTGTTCAAGCGGTCTATGTGCCTGCCGACGACTTAACCGACCCTGCTCCGGCAACTACTTTTACTTTCCTTGACGCTACGACCGTGTTGGATCGCAAAATTTCGGAGTTAGGAATTTATCCAGCAGTCGATCCGTTAAATTCCACTTCCCGTATTCTTGACCCGAATATTACGGGCGATGTGCATTACAATACGGCTCAACGTGTAAAACAATTATTACAACGTTACAAGGAATTACAGGATATTATCGCTATTTTGGGTATGGAAGAACTTTCCGACGAAGACAAATTAGTGGTAAACCGCGCCCGCCGCGTACAACGTTTCCTTTCGCAACCTTTCTTTATGTCGGAAGCATTCACCGGCGTTCCGGGAGTGATGGTTTCTATCGGAGATACAATCAAAGGTTTCAATATGATTATGGATGGCGAAGTCGATAATTTGCCCGAACAGGCTTTCCTTAACGTCGGAACGATTGAAGACGCTATCGCTAAAGCGGAAAAATTGAAAGTTGGATAATCATAAACGCAATGAACTTAGAAATTGTTTCTCCCGAAAAAATAATCTACTCCGGTAAAGCCGAAGCGGTTACATTGCCCGGATTAAGCGGTTCATTCACAATCTTGGATCGTCATGCACCGATTATTTCCGCATTGGACAAAGGCGCCGTGAAATACAGCGCTGGAGGAAAAGAAGAAGAAATAACCGTTAACGGAGGATTTGTTGAAGCGAAAAAAAATAACGTTTCCGTTTGTATTGAATAAAACATGTGGTCGCATAGAACTAAATATATCTTTTATCTGGCAGCGTTGAACTGTTTATTGACAGTATTATTAGTCTGCTGTTGGACGTCCGTTTTTGATTATGGACGTTCTATGGTCTGGATAGTGATAGCAATGGCGATGTTTTTTCTTTACGAACTGGTTGTTATTTTGTTTACGGAAGCAAAATATAAAACGATAACTCCACGTCAATCTGTCAATTTATTTATAGCGTCCAAAGCTGGTAAAATAATTCTATCGCTTTTATTTATAGCTATTTATTTAAGTATTGTTAAAGTAGAACGCATGCGTTTTTTCATGGTCTTTGCAGCGCTTTATTTTATTTATTTATTGTTTGATACGATTTATTTAGTAAATCGGGCAAAAAGTATAGAGAAGGAGCAGTATAAACTCAAAGAAATTGAAAAAGTAAGCAATTATTATAAAAAATGAATTATTTATTGCGAAATATAATTCTTGTAATTTTTCTGTTTGTTGGCATACAAGCCTACGCGGAAGAGATTACAGGAGCGGTTCAACCGGAAAAAGAGAAAAATTTAGATGTCACCGAACTGATTATGGATCACGTAGCAGATGCTTACGAATGGCATATAACCACTTTCGGTCATACCCATGTTTCGATCCCTTTGCCCGTCATTGTCAAAGGGAACGACAACGGCTGGCAAATCTTTTCTTCCGCCCGTTTTGAACATGGAACTGCCGAATATCAAGGATTTTACATATCACAGGAAGGCGATAATAAAGGTAAAATAGTTGAAAAGGACGCTTCAGGCGAGGAAGTCCGTCCGTGGGACTTTTCGATTACAAAAAATGCCTGTTCGCTGATGTTAAGCAGCGCTATTTTGATTGTCCTGATACTGTCATGCGCCCGCTGGTATAAGCAACGCAAGGAAAAACCGGAAGAAATCTCGCCCAAAGGATTTATCGGTATGATGGAAATGCTGATAATGAGCATTGTTGATGACGTGGTAAAGCCTTGTATCGGCAAAAATTACAAACGTTATGCTCCTTATCTGCTAACCGTTTTCTTTTTCATCTTTTTTAATAATTTACTGGGAATTATCCCCATTTTTCCGGGAGGAGCCAATGTCACAGGAAATATTGCAATAACTTGTGTATTAGCTCTTTGTACATTTATAATCGTTAATATATATGGAACAAAAGAGTATTGGAAAGAAATTTTCTGGCCCGATGTTCCGATGTGGTTGAAAATCCCCATTCCGATTATGCCCGCCATTGAATTGGTTGGCGTATTCACGAAGCCCTTTGCGCTGATGATTCGTTTGTTTGCGAATATTCTGGCAGGTCACTCCATCGTGTTGGGATTGACTTGCATGATATTTCTGACGGTAAGTCTGGGAGCGGCTATGAACACGGGAATGAGCATATTGTCGGTGGTAATGACCGTTTTCATCGATTTTGTGGAGTTATTGGTAGCGTTTATCCAGGCATACGTTTTTACGATGCTTTCGGCGGTGTTTATCGGTTTATCGCAGGTGGAACCGCACCATGTAAAGAGTTGAGAGTTAAAAATTAAGAAAAATATAAATTAAAAAATTAAAAAATTATGTTATTGTCAATATTATTGCAAGCGGCGACAACAGGCGCAGGATTAGCAAAATTAGGCGCAGGATTAGGCGCAGGATTAACTGTTATTGGAGCAGGTTTGGGAATTGGTAAAATCGGACAGTCGGCAATGGACGGCATCGCCCGCCAACCGGAAGCAACCGGCGACATTCGTATGAATATGATTATTGCAGCCGCTCTGGTAGAAGGAGTTGCTTTGTTTTCCGTTGTAGTTTGTGGATTCCTTGTTCAATAAATTATGTTGTTAAAACCTGATCTCGGTCTTTTATTTTGGATGCTGATCTCTTTCGGGATCGTATTCTTTGTTCTTGCCAAATACGGCTTTCCAATCATCGTGAAAATGGTTGATGAACGTAAAGCTTTTATCGACAAGTCGTTGGAAGCCGCTAAGGCAGCTAATGAACGCTTGGCAGGTATTCAGCAAGAAAGCGAGCGGCTGTTGAAACAAACCCGCGACGAAGAAATGCGTATTCTGAAAGAAGCTCAGGAAGCGCGAAGTAAAATTATAGGAGAAGCAAAAGAACAGGCGTCAGTTGAAGCCGGAAAACTTATTGAGGAGGCAAAAGCGGCAATTATAAAAGAAAAAGATATGGCTATCCGCGACATACAAAACAGGATTGCCGATCTGTCGATTAACATTGCCGAAAAAGTTCTTCGCAAAAATCTGGATAATCCTCCCGCTCAACGTGAACTGGTAGAGAAATTAATCGAAGAAGCACAGAAAAATTAAACGAATGAATTCAGGAATTATTTCGAACCGGTATGCTAAAGCTATTTTCCAATATGCGTTAGAGCGTAAGGAAGAAAATCAACTGCGTGACGAACTGCAGACCCTGTCGGAACAGTTTCTCGCTGTCCCCCTGCTGAATAAAGTTTTAGACGATCCTACCGTTTCGCCGGATGTAAAGATTGATGTATTGACGACTGCTGCCGGAAAGAAAATCAGCGATACTTATTTGCAGGTCATTCGCATGATTGTTAAAAACGGACGGGAGCGCTACATGCAGTCTATTGCTTTGATGTATGATGAAGTTTACAGGAAAGCTAAAAATAGAATAATCATTAAATTGATTACAACGGAACCGGCAAGCGGCGAAATGAAAAGTAAACTTGTGAACTTGGTCAAAAAGGACGAAAAGCAAGTGGATTTTGTAGCGAAAACGGATGATGACATTATTGGCGGATTTATTCTCGAAATAGACGACCGCCGGTTAGATGCCAGCATAAAAAACCAATTGAATCAATTACGGTTGGAATTAATTCATCCTTTATAATTAAAAAAAAATATTTATGCCAGATATAAAAGCAAGTGAAATTTCGGAAGTATTGAAAATGCAATTGGAAGGCATCGATACCCGTGTGAAATTTGAAGAAGTGGGTGTTGTGCTTCAGGTTAGCGACGGCGTGGCTCGTATTTTCGGTTTGAGTAAAGCCGAATCGGGCGAACTCCTCCAGTTTGAAAACGGCGAAATGGCTGTTGTGATGAACCTGGAAGAAGACAACGTTGGCGCTGTATTGTTGGGACACACCGATTTTGTTAAGGAAGGGGATACCGTCAAACGTACGGGACGCATTGCTTCCATCATGACCGGCGAAGGTCTTCTGGGGCGGGTAGTTAATCCGCTCGGACAACCGATCGACGGAAAAGGGCCTGTTGGAGGCGATCTGTTGGAAATGCCTTTGGAACGTAAAGCGCCGGGCGTTATTTTCCGCCAGCCGGTGAATGAACCTTTGCAGACAGGGATTATCGCCATTGATGCAATGATTCCTATCGGACGCGGCCAGCGCGAATTGATTATCGGCGACCGCCAGACGGGTAAAACCGCTATCGGTATCGATACCATTATCAATCAACGGAGTAACTATTTGGCAGGTAAACCGGTTTATTGCATCTATGTCGCCATCGGACAAAAAGGTTCAACAATCGCCAATATCGTCAATACCTTAAAAGACAAAGGGGCGCTTGAATATACGATTATTGTCGCCGCTTCGGCATCCGACCCTGCAGCGTTGCGTTTTTATGCGCCATACGCAGGAGCGGCTATCGGCGAATTTTTCCGCGATACGGGGCGTCATGCTTTAGTTATCTACGATGACCTTTCCAAACAGGCGGTTTCTTACCGTGAAGTGTCGCTTATCCTTCGCCGTCCTTCGGGTCGTGAAGCCTATCCGGGCGATATTTTCTATCTGCATTCCCGTTTATTGGAACGCGCCGCCAAGATTATCAATAACGACGACGTTGCTAAACAAATGAACGACGTGCCGGAAAATTTGGCGCCTTTCATCAAAGGCGGCGGTTCGCTGACTGCGTTGCCGATTATTGAAACGCAAGCCGGCGACGTTTCGGCGTATATCCCGACGAATGTGATTTCGATTACCGACGGGCAGATTTTCCTTGAAAACAATTTATTCAATGCCGGTATCCGCCCTGCAATTAACGTCGGTATATCGGTATCGCGGGTTGGAGGAAACGCTCAGATCAAAGCAATGAAAAAAATTGCCGGTACGTTGAAGACCGACCAGGCTCAATACCGTGAATTGGAAGCATTTAGTAAATTTGGCAGCGATTTGGACGCCGTCACGCAAATGACGTTGGATAAAGGCCGGAAAAATGCAGCCTTGCTGATTCAGCCGCAATACCGTCCCTATCCGGTTGAGCATGAAATAGCGCTTATTTATGTCGGAACCAAGGGTTTATTGTTTGATCTTCCGGTTGATAAAATGAGCGAATTTATCAAGGAATTTCTTGAAAGATTAGAATTAAAATATCGCAAAGAAGTGTTGGATGTCCTTCAGACGGGAGTTCTCAATGATGATGTTGAAAAAGCGCTTACTGAAACGGCCAAGAAATTAGTTGCGGAATTTAAAGACGCAAAATAAAAGAAGATGCCTTCATTAAAAGAAATAAAAGGACGCATTGCTTCGGTAAAATCGACTAAAAAGATTACTTCGGCAATGAAGATGATTGCTTCTGCTAAACTTCGTAAAGCGCAATCGCAAATCGAACAGTATTTGCCTTACGAGAAACGGTTGACAACTATTTTAAATGATTTTTTATCCGGTTACGGCGAGGAAGATTTTTTGTCCGTTTTTTCGGAAGTCCGTGAAGTCCGGCGGGTAGCATTGGTTGTCCTTTCTTCCAATTCGAGTTTATGCGGCGCTTTTAACTCCAACATTATACGTATTTTAAATGAAACGATACAGAAATATCGCAATCAGAAATGTGAAATAGCGATTTATCCGGTGGGTAAAAAAGTGGAAGAAGCTGTTCGCAAACTGGCGGTTCCGGTCGAAATCAAAGGCAGTTATATTCCGTTGATGGATAAGCCGGCTTTTGAAGGAGCGAAAGAAATTGCCGATTCGCTGATGAACGATTTTCTGGCGAAAAAAATTGACCGTGTCGATTTGCTTTACAACCATTTCAAGAATACGGCTATTCAGATTCCGACGAACGAACCGTTTTTACCGGTTGACCTGTCGAAACAGAAGGATGCGAAGGCTATTCCAACGGATTATATTATTGAGCCCGACAGGAAAACGTTGTTGGAATCGTTGATTCCCCGTTCGTTGCGAAGCAAAATTTATGCCATTCTTTTGGATTCTGCCGCTGCCGAAAATGGAGCGCGGGTTGTTGCCATGCAGATTGCTACGGACAATGCCGACGAGTTGTTGGACGATTTAACGATTCAGTACAACAAGCAGCGTCAACAGGCGATTACCAGCGAAATACTTGATATTATTGGCGGGTCGGAAGCATTAAAATAATAAGATTTAAACCTTTTGCGTTTTTTTGAATCAAACAAAATATAAATAAATTATTTTGTGTTACTTAAAGTTATGGTAGATATGAAAAAGATTTTTTTAGCAATTGTTTGTGTATGTGTTGTGTCATTAACTGTTTCCGCACAACCCGGTCGTGGAGGTAATCAGCGTACTCCGGAAGAAAATGCAAAACGAATGACGGAAAGAATGACGACGGAGTTGAAATTGACCCCTGAACAGGTAGCTCCGGTCGATTCTATTAACTTGGTTTTTGCTCAAGCTCAAGCCAAACTGGTTGAAAAAGCAAATGGCAATTTTGCTTCTGTTCGTGAAGATATGCAAAAATTAAACGCCTTACGTCTGGAAGCGTATGGAAAAGTTCTGACGCAAGACCAATTGGATGCATACAAAAAAACGATAGAAGAACGCATGAGAAATCGAGGAAATCGAGGAAATGGGGGTGGAAATGGTGGTGGAAATGCCGGCAATGACAACAACTAATATTTTCGAATCGACTTGGATAAGAGGCTTTCATTGAGATAGCCTCTTTTTTTTGTACAGTGTATATTGTATGTGAAAAATTTGTCTTACTTTTACCCCCTCTTACAATTTTTGTCGTCAAAAAAGGCAACAATTTTTTCGACAGAAACATTTGTTACATATTAATTTTTTAAAATCTATGAAGACAACATTTAAGATTATCTTCCGGGACGTGAAAAGTAAATCC
>Ga0123357_10001033_pt1 | contig 28556 bp, 18 predicted proteins | sample TergutEmb28metaG_FD_89873 | JGI IMG/M metagenome (GOLD analysis project Ga0123357, IMG submission 89873) | Embiratermes neotenicus P4 segment gut microbial communities from Petit-Saut dam, French Guiana - Emb289 P4 | ecosystem: Host-associated > Arthropoda: Insects > Digestive system > Gut ...
CGTCCGGTATATGATTGTGCTGTGATATCTCGTACGCACGGACGGAGTTCTCCTCGGCCTCCGTGAACTCCTTTGTGAAGTGAAGCGACTCCATCCTGTCGTATTCGTCGCATATGTCCATCACGCCCGGTCCCGAATCATAATCGATATGGCGTTCCGGGTTGACCCTGAGGAACATATAGTTCAGAACTTCCGGGGGTGTCATGTTGATCGCATCGATCCCGGTGACAGAGGAACCTGTGGACTTGTGCATCTGACCTTTTCCCTTGAGCTGCACGAACTCGTATGGAACGGGATACGGAGCAGTTCCGTCGAATATCTCCTCGACGATCCGCACACCCGATTCGTAAGAGCCGCCGGCGGAGGCGTGGTCCTTGCCGAACGGTTCTGCAGATACGCCGAATATCTTCCATTTTGCGGGCCATTCGAGTCTCCAGGCAAGCTTTCCGTCACCTTTCGTTATATCTGCTTCTCCCTCGTGGCCGCATTTGCATTTGTACTTGACCATAGGGTACTTGTACGATCCGAATATAGGATTGGCAAAGCGGTTGCATTTTTTGCACAGAGGCTGATATGGTGCGTAATCCTCCAGAACATCACGGCCGGTGACCTCTTTCAGTATCTTTATCACTTGGTCCCTCTTGACGAAGGACGCATCTATCATTTCCGCAAACCTGCCTTGTTCGTAAAGTTCGTGCGTCCAGATGATCTCCGCCTTTACGCCGAGTGCATCGGCCGCATCAAGGAAAGGCTGAACATAATGATGAGCGTAGTTATCATGCTTACCGCAGGGGCACGGGAATGAACAGATCGGCATGCCCGTGTATCTTTCGAACTCCTCGGGAAGGAAGTCGTAACGTTTCCTGAGCGGATCGAAGGAGTCTATCAGATAGATCATCTTCACATCGGCACCCCTGTCTTCCAAGGCACTTCTGACGGATTCGGCGGTTATCGCCTCTCTGAGACTTCCGACGTGGATGATGCCCGTTGGGCTGATTCCGGCCGATACAAGTGGATGCTTGTGTTTTTTGTGAACTTCCTCTGCTACTACGTCCGCCCAGTGCATTTATGACACCTTTAGGTTGCTTTGAATATCACTTTCATAAAAGAGACTTTCGGTCAGAGAAAATATCCGGACTGCCGCCGGGCAGTCCGGAACAGACCTTGCGGTCAGCGTTATGTTCCTTCTTCCTCTTCTTCGTCGTCGTGGCGCCAGAATATGAACCACAGTAACGCCGACGTAACCAGTATGGCCAACATTGCCCCGATCAGCGGATACACCCAGTGTGTGACCGGCGTCTTGAACGATGCCTTGACTGACATGGAAGAATCCATTGTCATGTTCACGGTCAACTCATCGGAGACAATGCCGCCGGACCATCCGAAGAAGTTGTTCGCCGAAGCGGTCAGTGTGACGATGGTTCCGGAAGCGAAGTGCAGCGTCTGGGATGAAGTGTACGTCACTCCGTTGACCGTGACTGAACCGGATCCGGATATCACCAGATCGAGCGTTTGGCTCCCGTCCGCGATGAACTTTGCCGTCACCGTCAGCGGTCCCGTGAGCTGCGCAGTCACCGTCGGATACGTTCCCGCCACGTCCCCGGACCAGCTGACGAACGAGTGCGCCGGGTTCGGTGAAGCAGTGAATGTTATCATTGCGTTCGCGGGGGCGTATCCGTTCGTGTCCGTACGGGACACGACCGCTCCGCAGTCAACGAAAGACCACGTGACAGATCCGTATGATGTATCCGCGAGTGAATTGACCGTCACGAGGAAGCTGCTCGCTCCGTCGTTGTTGAGGAATGTAACGAATACAGTCGTATCCTCCGTGAACGTCATCGGACCTAGGTCAGGCGACGTTACAGCTGAAGTTCCCATTCTCCAGTGCGAGAACATCCAGTTGCCGGACGAGGACGCAGCAAAGACAACATCGTCGGTATCGGCCACCGTCACAGGCGTTCCGATGACGAAGGGATTCCATGTCACGCCGCCGTCCTTGGATATCTGCACCGTTCCCGTTCCGGTCATATCAAGCTCAAGTTCTACGGAATTGCCTGCATCAAGGTTCGCCGTTGCGACTATGTTCGTAGTCATCGACGACGTTACCGTAGAATACGCGCCGGAGACGTCGCCGGACCATGAACTGAACACATAGCCCGGATCAGCGACGGCTGTGAACATTATCACAGCACTCGAAGGGGCGTATCCGTTCATGTCCGTTCTTGAAACGAGAGCGCCGTTATCGATGAACGACCACGTCACTGAACCGTATCCTGCCCCCACACCTACTGTGACGTGCTTGCTATTGCTCGCGTCGGCCATGTCAAGGAACGTGGCGAACACGGTCGCATTAGAAGCGAACGTCCTCAACAGTGCCGGATCGGTGTATGCCGTCGTTCCGACCCTCCAGTGCGAGAACTCCCACGTTCCCGGCGTTCCTGCGGTAAACTTGACGGTCCACGACGGCATCACGGAGAACGCTCCGTTATAGTCGAACGTGGTCACGTTGGACGAGTCGTCTGTCACTGTCACCGTCACAGAACCGGAACCGATCGTCTGGACATCGATCCTCACCACCTCCGAGGACAGAGCGAAGTTCGCCGTTGCCGTTATGCCGGAATTCAGGATCGCGGTCGTCACCGGGTATATTCCCGATACGTCTGATGACCATTCGACGAAGGAGTACGACGGGGAGGGGGACGCGTTGAACGTCACCGTTGAACCGGCGGGAGCGTATCCGAACCCTGTCTTGGTGACAATGACGCAGTTATCGACGAACGACCATGCGACCGTTCCGCCTGCGGACGGCGACGATAGCGGGTCGACCGAGTGATCTACCGTCTTATCGAGGAACGTGACATATATCACTGCGTTCCCCGTGAACATCATTGGTCCGGCCGCAGCGGTGACGAGAGCGACACCTCCTATTATCCAGTGCGAGAATGTCCAGCTGCCGGACGAGTACGCAACGAACGCCACGTCATCCGTATCGGACACCGTCACCAGCGTTCCGGCGATGAACGGATTCCATGTCAAACCGCCGTCCTTGGATATCTGCACCGCTCCCATTCCTGTCATGTTCAACTCAAGTTCAACCGAACTGCCTGCGTCGAAGTTCGCCGTTGCGACTGTGTTCGTCGTCACTGACGACGTTACCGTCGAATACGCGCCGGAGACGTCTCCGGACCATGAGCTGAACACATAGCCAGGATCGGCTGCGGCGGTGAACGTTATCACGGCAGTCGAAGGGGCGTATCCGTTCATGTCTGTTCTTGAGACGGTCGCTCCGCTGTCGGTGAACGACCACGTCACTGAACCATGTCCTGTGCCCACACCGACCGTGACGTACTTGGTGTTCGCCGTATCGGCCGTATTAAGGAACGTGACGAACACGGTCGCGTTAGAAGCGAACGTCCTCGTCAGTGCCGGATCGGTGTATGCCACCGTTCCTATCCTCCAGTGCGAGAACTCCCATGTTCCCGTAGTTCCCGCAGTGAACCCGACGGTCCACGACGGAAGCACGGAGAACGCCCCGTTGTAGTCGAACGTCAGCGGACCGATCGTCACCTTCACGTTACCGCTGCCGACGAACTGTACGTCTATGTGTGACGTGTCCGCTGTCAAAGCGAAGTTCGCCGTCGCCGTTATGTCCCCTGTCGAAGAGGACGATACTACGGAATAGACACCGGAGACACTGCCTGACCACGTGAGGAACGTATATCCCGGATCGGCGTAGGCGGTGAATGTTATCACAGCACTCGAAGGGGCGTATCCCGATGTGTATTTGGTGACGGATGCGCCGTTGTCGACGAACGACCACTCTGCCGCTCCCGCGGCAGGCGGTGACGATGATATAGTTATGAGTTTACTGTTGTCCAGATCGCTCTTGTCCAAGAACGTTACGTACACCGTCGTATCGGAAACGAATGATGCGTACATATCATCATAGATGTACGCCGTCGTTCCGACCCTCCAGTGCGAGAATGCCCACGGATCAGCAGCAGATGCTGTGAACTGTACCGGATCGGTCTTGAGCATACGGAACACATCGGTGTACAGGAACGGAACTCCGCCGTTTATGCTGACGTTCACGTCGCCGTCCCCTGTCTTGGTGACAGTTATCTGGACGGTATCGGTCGTCAAAGCAAAATTGGCTACCATGTTGACGTATGCCGCTGACGTCTGTGGCGAATATACGCTCGTAGAGTCGCCTGACCAGTTGAGGAAGCTGTATCCTCCCTTTTCGACCGCAGTGAATGTTATTACTGCGGACGACGGGGCGTAACTGTTACCGGTCTTGGTGACCTTTGCTCCTGTTACCGGGTCGACGTATGACCACGAGACGCAACATCCCACGGTTCCGGCGGCCGACGGCAGCACGGACGTTGTGATGTGCTTGTTGTTGATCGTATCAGTCGTGTCAAGGAAGACCGCATAGACGATCGTGTCGGAAGCGAACGGGCCGAGCGTCTTCGACATTCCGGTGTACGCTGTTCCGTCGGCGGCCCAGTGCGAGAACTCCCAGTCAATGCTGGTGGTCACGGCATTGAACGTGACTGTCGCGTCCACAGGCACCGAAAACGTCGTGCTAGCGGCCGTTGCCGTTCCAGTGACGGTCCCGGGTGAGGTCGATGCGGACGTGTATGACCACGATACACTATTCCCTCCTGCGGCTCCCGTTATGTTTATCGTAACGTAAATGCCGCTCTCAAGGACGAGGTCGTTGCCGCTTATGATTAGGAAGTAACCGTCGTTGGCGGACCTGAAGCTGCTCTGGAACGCTGCACCGTTCACGACAGCGCGGTCGCCGTCGTGCGGAACTGCCAGCTCAACGTAATATGGTCCGGCCGGAGTGAATGTTCCGGCGGTGCTCAGCAGCCCTTCCGTACTCAGGTATATAGTGCCGGTGATCTCCGGATCGCCGTCCAGGACCAAAGCGCCCGTTGATGCGGCGTAGACCGCATAACCTGATGTTCCGGTCGCCTGCACGGTACCGTCGCTTATGTTGACCGCGCCGGTCGATGCGTTGCCGATCGCAATACCGTTCGACACAGCGTTGTTCTCAACGAGACCGCCATCTATTATGAGCCGATCGCCCGTTGCCGAGCCGTTGTTCGCAAGAAATATAGTGCCCTGACCCATCGTTGCGTTGGCCGATGTGACCTTCGTGGGAGTGACCGTGGGCTGCGATATCGTGGTGACGCCGGTCGAGTAATTGGCGATCGCAATGCCTGTGGTCGCCGAGACCGTTCCGCCAGTTATGTTGACCGCGCCGGTCGAGCTGTTCCAGATCGCATGGCCGCCCGCTGCGGTGTTCTCGACTAGACCGCCTTCTATTATGAGCCGTGCGGCCGTTGCCGTGCCACTGTTCATAATGGAGATTGTGCCACTAACTCCATATGGGTCAGCCGATGTGACCTTCGTGGGAATAGCCGTGGGCTGCGAGATCGTGATGACACCGGTCGATGCGTTGTAGATTGCAACACCTGTGGTCGCCGAGACCGTGCCGCCACTGACGTTCACGGCACCGGTCGAGCTGTTCCAGATCGCAGCGCCGTCCGTCGCCGAGACCGTACCGCCGCTTACGTTGACAGAGCCAGTAGAGCTGTTTAAAATCGCAGTGCCGGTAGTCGCCGAGACCGTGCCGTCGTTTACGTTGATGTTACTGGTCGAGCCGTTTATGATTGCAATACCTTTCGTCGCCGAGACCGTGCCGCCGTTTATGTCGACGGAGCCGGTCGAGGTATTGTAGATCGCAGTGCCGGTCGATGCGGTGTTCTCGACGAGACCGCCCTCGATCATGAGCCTTGCAGCCGTTGCCGTGCCGCCGCTCATAAGGTAGATCGTGCCCGTCGTTGCATTGGCTGATGTGACCTTCGTGGGAGTGGCCGTGGGCTGCGAGACCGTTATGACACCGGTCGAGACATCGTAGATCGCAGTGCCGGTCGTCGCCGAGACCGTGCCGCCGATTACATTCACCTCGCCGGTCGAGATGTTGTAGATCGCAACACCCGTTGTCGCTGAGATCGTGCCGCCGCTTATGTCGACCGCGCCGGCCGAGACGTTGTATATCACAAAGCCGGCGGTCACCGAGACCGTACCGCCGATTATGTCGACGGAGCCGGAGGCATTGTATATCGCAATGCCTGTGGTCGCCGAGACTTTGCCGCCGCTTACCTTGACCACACCGGTAGATCCGTTGTAGGCTGCATTGCCTAGCGCTGCGGTGTTCTCAAGCAGACCACCTTCTATTATGAGCCTTGCGTCCGTTGCCGTGCCGCTGTTCGAAAGGTATATCGTACCCTGATTCGACGTTGTGTTGGCCGATGTGACCTTCGTGGGAATGGCTGTGGGCTGCGATATCGCGATGACACCGGTCGAGGCGTTGTATATCGCAACACCTGTTGTCGCCGATACCGTACCGCCGATTATGTCGACGGAGCCGGTCGAGCTGTTCCAAATCGTGTTGCCGCCCGTTGCGGTGTTCTCAACGGTACCGCCTCCTATTATGAGCCTTGCGTCCGTTGCCGTGCCGCTGTTCGCAAGGTAGATCGTGGCCTGAGTCGACATTGTGTTGGCCGATGTGATCTTTGTTGTGCCCGAAGACTGCGATATCGCGATGACACCAATCGAAGCATTGTAGATTGCGTGGCCTGTGGTCGCCGAGACAGTGCCTCCAGTTATGTTGACGAAGCTGGTCGAATTGTTGTATATCGCAACGCCGGTGGTCGCCGAGACCGTCCCGCCCTCAATGTATATGCTGCCGTCGTTATTGAGATATGCTGTATTGCCGGACCCTGTTCTGGTTATGCCGGCCGTGCTCGTGACGCTTGTGCCGTCGATCGTTATGAGATTTGACACAGTTCCCGTGACCGAGCCGTTTATGATTATGCCGCCCCATGATTCCGCAGTATTCTGGAAGGTCACGGTGAGCGCTCCGATGTCAAGTTGATCGTTGCCGCCGGCAGGTTTGACACCGTCAGGGGTGTTGAGCGTGAGCGCGAACGTGATCGTACAGTTCCCGCTGTTGGTCTGGCAGTCCGTGCGTATCTTGTCTATCACGGTCTGTACGTCGGGGTGACCGCCGAAGGCGCCGATGCGATAGTACGTGTTACTGGTGTTGATGCCTACGGCCGTGAAGTTCGAGCCCGTTCCGTACACGACGTACTCGTACGCCTTCACCGGAGTGGGTGCGACAATGAGATCGTTACCGCTGGCCTGTATCGTATATCCGGCCGGCGCGGTCGAATGGAGCGCAAAGTACGACGCGTCGGAGTACAATTCGCCGTTGACCGCAAGAGTCGCCGTATTAGGCGAGCTTGGCCACGCAGAGGTGGGGGTTGTGCCGTAACCGAGACGGACCTGGACCTGGCCTACCGGAGTAAACACCGAAGAAAGAGAGAGATTACCGGGGTAGACCAGGACCGTTCCCCCTATGGTCGGACTGCCGCTCATAACGACTTTTCCGCCATTGACATAATTGCAGATCGCATAGCCGTTGCTGCCCGTCGCCTGAACTATGCCACCGGTTATGCTGACCGTGCCGGTCGACCTGTTGTAGATCGCATAGCCGCCCGTGCCTGTTGCCCCAACCGTTCCGCCGTTGATGTTGACCGTACCGGACTGGGCGTTGTATATCGCAGAGCCTGTCGTCGCCTGAACAAGTCCTCCGTTGTAGATGTTGACCGTACCGGACGACTCGTTGTCGATCGCATAGCCTGCCGTTGCCAAGACATTGCCGCCGTTGATGTTGACCGCGCTGGTAGAGGTGTTGTATATCGCAAGCCCAACGGTGCTGCTCGGATTGTCCGGGTCAAACGTCCGTACGATACCGCCGTTGATGTTGACCGCGCCGGCAAAACTGCTGATCGCAACCCCACGGGTGCTGGTAGTAGTGGCCGTGCTAAGCGTCTGCACGATACCGCCGTTGATGTTGACCGCGCTGGTCGAGAAGTTGAGGATCGCGACGCGTGAAACCGACGTGACAGTTGCCGAACCGTCGACAGTGACCGCGCCGGCGCCGACGTCATTGAGGATCGTGTAGCTAGCGGCCCCCTGTGAGGTGATAACTGCCGATCCGCTGATGTTCACACCACCGGCCGAGCTGTTGTAGATCGCGCCCGACGTCCCAGTGCTGTTCTGTGTGTTCTCAACAGTACCTCCTGTTATTATGAGCCGATCGCCCGTCGTGCCGGCCGCAAGGTAGATCGTGCCAAAATTCGCGGTGGTGGCCGATGTGATCAATGTCGTCTCGCCGGGATCTTGCGATATATTGATGACGCCGCCCGAGCTGTAGTAGATCGCATTGCCGCCGGTCGCCTGAACCGTTCCGCCTTTGATGTAGACACTGCCGCTGTTAGTGAGATTCAATGCAGTGTTATTTGTCGCGGCTATGTTGGCCGTGCTCGTGACGGTTGTGCCGTTGATCGTTATGATATTCGACGCAGTTCCAGTGACCGAGCCTTTTATGGTTATGCCGCCCCAGGAATCCGCGCTGTTCGTGAATGTGATACCCGATCCGGCGTTGAGTATGCCGGTGCCGGAAGGCTTGTCGCCCGTGGGTGTGACGAGCGTGAGCGCGAACGTTATTGTACAGTCTCCGCCGTTGTCATGGCAGTCCGTGCGGATCATATCTATCAGACCCTGTACTTCAGGATAGCCAGACGAGGAACCGATCTGATAGTACGAATTATCGTCATATATCCCGATCGCTTTGAAGTTCGGGCTTGTTCCGTACACGACGTACTCGTACATCTTCGCCGCAGGAGGCCCGACTATGAGGTCGTTACCGCTGGACCGTATGAGGTAACCCGGTATTTCCGCGACCGCGGACGGATGGAGCGTGAACGCCGACGCGTCGGCGTACGCTGCGCCGTTGACTGCGAGTACTGCCGCCGCAGGCGGGGCGGGCCAGGCAGAGGTGGGGGTTGTGCCGTAACCGAGACGGATCTCTACCGGACTCACCGGAGTGAACGCCGAAGCAATGGATAAACCGCCGGTGTTGACCAGAATTGCCCCGGTTATGGTCGGACTGCCGCTCAGAACGACCGTGCTGCCGCTGGAAAGGAAGTAAACCGCATAGCCGGTGGTAGCCGAGACCGTTCCGCCGCTGATGTTCACCGCACCGGTCGAGCTGTTGCGGATCGCATTGCCGGACGAAGTGTTCTCAACTATACCGCCTTTTATTATGAGCCTTGCGTTCGTTGACGTACTGCCGACCGCAATGTAGACAGTGGCCTGACCTGCCGATGTATTGGCCGATGTGACGACCGTGTCCTCGCCGATACCTTGCGATATCGTGATGACGCCGGTCGACAGATTGTAGATCGCATAGCCGGTCGTCGCAGAAACCGTGCCGCCGTTTATGTTGACCGAGCCGGTCGAGCTGTTATAGATAGCATAGCCTGTCGCCGCCGAGACCGTGCCGCCGTTTATGTTGACCGAGCCGGTCGAGGTGTTGTTGATCGAGATGCCGGTAGTTGCCGATACTGTGCCGCCGCCCATATAGACCGAGCCGGTCGAGGTGTTTTTGATCGCAGTGCCGGTAGTTGCCGATACTGTGCCGCCCCTTATGCTGACCGAGCCGGTCGAGCCGTTGTTGACCGCAATGCCGTTCGCTGCGGTGTTCTCAGCGAGACCGCCTTCGACTATGAGCCGTGCCGCCGCTCCCGAACCAGTGTTCGTAAGCATGATCGTGCCTTGGGTGGTTGTGGTATTCGCCGATGTGACCTTTGTCGGAACCAGGAAACTTGCATTGGATATTGTGATCAGACCGGTCGAATCGTGGTTGATCGCAATGTTTGAGACTGCCTGGACCGTGCCACCGTTCACGGTAACGGTGCCTGAGACGTTGTTAATTGCGCGACCGTCCGCAGAGGAGACCATGCCGGCATTGACGATCAGACTTGTGCCGTCCGTATTTTCAACGGCATTGCCTTGCTCCGAAGAGATGGTACCGCCGTTCACGGTGAATTCATAACCGCCGACGGTACAGATGGCATTGCCGGTCGAACTGTTAATAATATTAGCATTGCTTATAATATTTATATACGAATTCAATGTAGCTGAACCGGACGAGGAAGTCACAGAACCCATTAGTGTTACCGCACCCCACGCATGGGGCGCGCCTGCGCTTTGAAAAGAGATACTGCCGCTGCCGATGTCAAGTGTGCCCGAAGGCGTAATGCCTGACAGCATATCCGCGAAGAAGATAGTACACGGATTTCCGTCAGTATCTGCGTTTATTGCGTTGATAACAGTTTGAATATCCGCATCGGAAGCTACATCCTGTTCTGCGCCGCCGGATACGGTCTTAGCTATGAATTCACTCGGAATAGTTGTGTTCAGTATGACCGCATACACGTAGTTGTCTCCGAACACGGCATCAGTTACCGCTGCCTCGCCGAACGGTGACGATTGACCGTTGTCACTGAACAGATCCGTCACTGCCAGCCCCGCCACGAGCGCGGTCGTTACTAGCGCCAGCGCGGCGATGAGCGATACATTTCTTGATGACACTGAAGCTGTCTTCACGGTCTTATGCGTCAGTTTTGATCTCTTTACAGGATTGGTCGGTCCGTTTTTCATTTCTATCACCTTCTTATCTTTTTATTGATCCAAGCGTTTGTTCTGATATCGATAAGATACGGGCCGGAACCGCTCTGCGGCACGGGCCTTGACAGTAATTTCTTTCTTGTGAAGGTCGTGCGTTCACGCCGAGCATGTGTGCTGACATGATGCGTGCAGAACTCAGATGCGATCGGCAATATGCCTTCGCTACCTGCACAGATCACGCTGTTGTACAACATTTGTACAGGCTGTACTCCCCCCAGACCACACTCGGTGCGTAGATCGCAGAATACCGATACCATTGCCGTAATGCAGAAAGCTTAGTATGTATAAATGTTTTGCAACATTACTATTTTGTTATCTTGTATTAAAAATACTGCATGCGCGGACACAAAAACCATACAGCATATTTTACCTGACAGCCCTGAATGTTACGATTTATTACCCGCAGTTTTACAGTGCAGTTCTCATAGTCCTTGTATGTCAAATGTAAAGGAACAGTGCATGGAGATGGGTTCAGACACAGGTCCTTTCGCAGTCGCACGGATCTCTGAAAACGCACCGCGGTCTTCTTGTTCTTTGTTCCTCATAGTTTCGAACGGAAAGCACGTCGGACCGCCGTTCCGGCGGTACGATGTGCTGTCACTCGGATCCCGTCCATTTTCGCCGTGTGCCGCAGACAGCTCGAAAGCGTGATTCCGTACGAACCGCGAAAGAGACCGGAGACAGCGGCATATCTAAGCAATCTTTTTATACCGTCTCCATCTTGTATCGCATCATGGCGAAGAAAGAGAACAGCGGGGGTTTCCAGTCATCCGCCGGTCTTATGAGATATTTTGACAGCGAGAACGATAAAGCGCTCAAACTCAGTCCGCGCATCGTTATCGGTCTCGCCCTCGGCGCGATCATAGTTGTAATCCTTCTGAATACGTTCATACCGATGTGATCCTCTCTTCTCATTATCCGGTGACTCACACACGCAATTTAACATAATTTTTTCGAACACCCACCGTGGGGGCTGTGGCACCGTACGTGGGATATGATAATGCTGGAATCATCCTTGCCTCCTCTATTCGCATCGTCACAATACCTATGATGTTGCTCGAGACCCTGTCGATCGTCCTGTCCCTTATATTCGCGCCTGCAGAGCATTTTTGTGTTTCGACACCGGCTGATTATCACGACACCGATGACCAGCACCACTCTGAGAATATCGGCGTGATTCCGAGTATATGCCCGCGGCTGCGGCACAACGTCATTCAGCGGATTTAAGAAAAGAGAAAAACGTTTATCGCGTCAGAACTGTATGCTGTCGCCGGTCGATATCACTGGTCCGACAGCGAACACACCGTCATCTCTGAATGTCGTGTCCGTCTCTTCTTGGACCTGTGTGAATATATCATCGTCCTCTTCAGGCTGCGGTCTGCCGAATGTGAAGGTTATCGCAGGTGTTCCATTCGCTCCTCTGGAAGGTGAGAAGAAAGAGAATGCAATACCGCCGCCAGCCTCTTTTGCCGGCTCTGCCGCAGCCGCCGATACGGGATCTTCAGCCGAGGCTGCTTCTTCCTCGATATGTTCAATCATCTCCTCACAAACAGGTATCTCTGCAGCATCCTCATTGGAACAGTATGAATCCTTTTCATCGAATATTGCGAGAACATCTGAGGGAAGCACGTCCGACAGAGACATCTCTTCGGTCAACGTATCGCAGCTTACTGCCGAAGGTCCTGTCTCTGCAGCCGGAACGGACAGTTCAATGAAGACTTCGGCTTCCTCTTCTGGGATCTCTTCCGAGATCTCTGTCTCCGCCACTGCAGTGACGATCGGCATCTCAACGGGGTCGAATAAAACCTCGGTATCATCTTCTTCCGCCACCTCGAGTAAGGGAACTGTGATGATTTCCGCTTCCGCGGTCTCTTCTGTGATCTCCGCCACTGCAGTGACGATCGGCATCTCAACAGCAGTCTCTCTATCCATTCCTTCTTCCTGTTCTACCACAGGGATCGCTTCATCGTAAACGTCCGCAACAACAGCGTGCTCAATATTTATCCCAAAGGGATTGTGGTCTATATCCACATTGATCGGATTGAACTTTATTTCGAATGAGTCCGGGTCTATCACTGCATTGATGACCATCTGCCCATCTGCGCATGTCGGTTCGATATCGACCGCGGTATCTGCGACTGGCACCGTGACCTCTGCGATCTGCGTCTCATCCGGCACTGGCTCATGGTGCATCCTTACAGGGACACGTCTGTGGGGCTCTGAGAGCGGCGGGAGGAAATCGACGATGTAGTTATCCGCACATATATTGTCCGCTGCGGTCACGACAGCCTCGCATACCGGGGCCTCTGTGCATACATCCTGCACTACGGCGGTCTCCGATATATCGTCATCCTTGTCATCACTGGTGTACAGTTCCTCGAACAGTTCTCCATGCACCTCCGCCGCGACATCTGCCGTTCTTTCTTCAATCTGCTCTCCGGCCAGATACGGCTGTCCTTCGGATACGTCCTCTTGAACAAAAATGCCGTCCGCATCATGGTCATGCACCCTTACTTCATCGGACATCTCGGGAGGTGACTTTCTCCCGACCATTGCACCCGATGTATTGATAAGAGAGGCCCATATTCTTTTCAGAATTATGCCTGCCCCGGTGCCCACTTCTTTAAGGTAGCTGACGCTACTTTCTTTCAGGTTTCGAGAACCCATGCTATCCCATCCAGGAGAGCAAGGGCAGTACAATAATAAAAAACCTTCCTATCGCTTGTATCTTGGAATCTTCGCCGTTTGTGTGAAAACAAAGGAACCAATGGATCGCAAGAGATGGTCTCCACAAAAAGTTCATGATCTTTCATTGTAAAACTTACGCAATTCATGACGGGATCCGAGAAATTGCCGTCCGCACATCTGCGGATGTTTCATCTGCTCCTTACGAACTTTATGTAATCGGCCTTTCCCGTTCCGTATATCTCCTTCATCATCCTTTCAAGCATGACGGCATCGCTAGACAGTATCATCACCTCAAGACATTTCCTATTCTGAAGATGTGAATGCAGCTGCGTCCTTATCATGCTCTCGTATCTGTGCTGAAGCATTCCAATCCATTGGTCGTTGTGCGTACTATGCACCACGATCAGAACGCCTTCGACCTCACCGTCAAGCTTCTCCATGTCCTTGATCTCTGTCTCGGCCATCCGTATGGACGCGCGTATCGCCTCACTCCTTCCCGAAATCCCGAGATATTCCTGTATCTTCTCAAGCGACCCTATGCTTTCCTCTGAGACGGATATGCTCATTACTGCCATGTTATCACGTTATTAACTAATACATATCATATGCGGTATTTGTTAATAACTATGAAGCAAATGTTTAATAACCTCCTTTCTTCCGTGCGCCTATGTTCGAAGATATGGACCCGTACCTCATACTTCTGATATTTGCGATCTTGATACTTGTCGTCTCTACTATAGGGGCGCTCATCCCCAGGATGACAAAGCTGAACATGAGGCAGGTCCATCTGATGGTGGCCCTTTCCGCAGGCATCTTCCTCGGGATACTTTTCTTCATGCTGCTTCCGGAGACGTTCCGTGAGGCCCAGGGAAATGAGACTGGTGTAGTGATATGGATCGTAGCGGGTTTCCTGACGGTCCTTTTGATAGACGCAATAGTAAAAAGAAGGCACATGGATGTGTGTCCGTGCGAAGAATGCAATGACAGCGATCATACGCATGAGATAACGTCATTCACCGCATTCGCCGGACTGGCGATACATGCGGCCGTTGACGGTGTCGTGCTTAGCATCGCACTCAGTGCCGGAGAGGACATCGCGCTTGTCGCACTGCTCGGCATATCCATGCACAAGTTCGCTGACGTGTTCGCGCTGTCTTCTATTTTCTCGCTTACCAAACTGGAGAGAAAGAACATCCTCATATTCTTGGCGGTGTTCATACTGATAACTCCCGTCGCGGCACTCATATCGATGCCGATCGTGCACGCCCTCGGTGACCTGGAGATGTTCATTCCGTTGGCGATAGCTACAGGTACGTTCATGTACGTCGGCATATACAGTCTGCTGCCGGAGGCGTTCCACGAACACCACGACAGTCTCATCTCATTCGTGCTGGTGGTCATCGGCATACTGGCGATAGCGATCCTGTCCGTGATGGGCGACCTCACTTGAACTTGCGCCGGGAATCATTGTAAACTCCCTTTCTGTTTTTCTTTTCGGGTCAGCAGGACCGATGCCATCACGGTGAGCACGATAATCAGAAGTATTATTGCGAGAGACACGAGCGGTTCCACGTCATAAATGTCTGAGAGCAGCATCTTCATTCCCACGAACACCAGGATCGCTCCGAGCCCGTACTTCAGGTATGCAAGTGACGATAATGCTCCTTTGAGCGCGAAGTACAACGACCTGAGGCCAAGTATCGCGAAGACGTTGGATGAGTAGATTATGAACGTGTCCCTGCTTATCGCAAGCACCGCCGGTATGGAATCCAAGGCGAACACGATGTCCGAGAACTCCAGGACGATGACCGTCATCAGAAGAGGGGTAGCCATCCTGATGCCGTTCTTCCTGGTGAAGAACTTACCTCCGTCGTAGGTGTCCGAGACGTTCATGAACCTTCTGCAGAAACGTACGAAGATGTTCCCTTCCATGCTGACGTCTCCGGACTCCTTCTTCATTACAGTCCTGATCGCTGTCACTATGAGTATGATACCGAAGACATACATCATGAAGCTGAATCTATCTATGAGCTGGACACCGACGAATATGAACAGGAAACGCAGGACCACCGCTCCCAGGATACCGGCGAACAGCGCCTTGTGCTGATATTCGTCCGGGACGCAGAAGTATGAGAAGATGATCATGAACACGAAGAGATTGTCGACGCTCATCATCTTCTCGATCGCATACGCCGTGTAGTAGGTCACGGCCATATCCGGATCGTGAACAAAGAAGATCACTACCCCGAAGAGCAACCCGACAGCAATCCAGAATACCGAAAGGCCGACAGCCTTCTTCACCGAGATCTTTTCCTTCTTCCTGTTCAGAACAAAGAAATCGAAAAAGAACAGAACAGCTACAAGAACGATGAAGAATATCCACATGCCTCTTTCATCCAACATTGCGCGTCCGTTCTTAATTGCGATGAATGATTAAAAGGTTCGCCCGCTGAGCAGATAGGATATCATCGCATCTCAGCGAGACAAAAACGAACATTGGTTCAGAATCCGGATAGGTTTTCAAAAAGTAAGTAGTACTAATTTATTGTAAACAAATACTTAGTAACACGAATTTTGTAGAATACGCATAACTATAAATATTGACGTCTCATCTCTGCATCATGGCTACAAAACTGTTCGTATTCGTAGTTGCGGCCTTGGTCGTATCCGCAGGGGTCGGAGTGTTCTTACTGATAAATAATGAGGATAGATCCAATACCAGCGGAGATATCACAGTTGTTGACAACAGAGGCAAAACTGTCTCATTCTCAGAGTCCCCCAAGAGGATAATGGCCCTGGGGTCGTCATTCACTGACACTTTGGTGACGCTCGGATGCATGGATCAGATATTCGCTGTGGATCAAAGTTCCATAACCAGACTTGTAGGGAGCGGGGCCGAGTATGATGGTCTGACTTCCAAACAACCACTGACATCTGGAAGCCCATCGACCTCCACAGCAGATTATGCACTTACATACGGCATAGACTGTGTGATCGTTTGGAATTTCCCCTCGTACACGGACGGAATAGCCGCGGTGGAAAAAGCTGGGGTGAAAGTGCTGGCACTATACCCAACTGACATCGGATCCGTCGAAGATATCATATCCCTCCTAGGTAAGGTCATGGGAAAGAGTGATGTCGCATCAGCGTTGATAGATAACATGAATACCACGATACACAACATAACCGAATTATCGAAGACGAAGGCCGGTGCGGACTACGGTAGCAATGATGCACTAAGGGTGTACATTGAATTGGACACGGCATCCCACACATCTCCGGGGACCACGACGATAACTGCATCGATGCTTGATATGCTGGGCGTCAATTATATATCAAAGTTTAATGGAGATGCATCATCCCGTTCCTACAGCCCCGAGGAGATATCGCTGTTCAGTCCGAATATAATGGTGTTCATGGGGCCAGTGGCGCCAGGATATGATGTGTTGCGCGGAGGTCTGATCTCCGTGCCCGGCGGCGTACATGTGGACACATATGACAACAGTACGGGAGATGGCTTCAACGGCAACTGGGCATCGGCGACCCCGAGCTTCATAAAAGGTCTTGTGTATCTCTATGTGCTGATCTATGGAGAAGCATATGAACCTTAAATACGAGGTTGCACTCAGGGTATTTGAATGTATGAAGACTCGCAGATAGAATCTATCTTCCGAAGAAGCAACAAAAGAAAGGCGATCGTGATATCCCTTTCCCTTGTCATACTCATCCTGACGATCCTGATTGCGATATCCGTCGGAACGATGAGGATGTCGTTGAGAGAGGTCATAGATGTCCTCTTCTTCGGACGCACCTATGTTGACGGGCCGTTCGGACCGGTGGACGCGCATAATATCGTGTTCAATCTCAGGCTCCCGAGGGTCCTCTGCGCCGCGTTCATAGGTGCGGCGCTGGCCATAGCAGGGGCGTCCCTGCAGGGGCTCTTCAGGAACCCGATGGCGTCACCGTCTGTTATAGGAATATCCAACGGTGCCGCATTCGGAGCCTGTCTGGCGATGGTCCTCGGGTTCAGTCTGGCGTCCGGAACATTGGCGATACCGTCGATGGCGTTCATATTCTCTTTCATAACGTTGTTCCTAGTCTACTTCATGGCCAGGACAAAGCTCGGCGTGCCGATAACCATGCTGCTTCTCTCGGGAATCGCAATAGGGGCGTTCTTCAGCGGGCTTGTCTCCCTGCTGCAGTATGTCTCACCTGAACAGCAGCTGGGCGGAGTTGTGTTCTGGCTCATGGGCAGCATAGCGCAATGCGGGTGGACACAGTTCCAGATAATCATTTTACCGATATTGATCGGTTCCATCATCCTGATCTTCTTTTCAAAGGACCTCAACCTTCTCTCGCTTGGTGACGATCAGGCAAAGAGCCTCGGAGTGAACGTTGAACGCACGAGGATAATAATGCTGTGCGCAACGTCGCTGGTGGTCGCGGGGGCGGTATCGGTCTCTGGGGTCATAGGGTTCGTGGGACTGATAGTCCCGCACATATTCCGTATGCTCCTCGGACCGGACCACAGACTTTTGCTGCCATCATCACTTATCGGCGGAGCAATATTCCTTGTAATCATAGACACCATATCCAGGACGATAATACCTGGAGAACTGCCCGTAGGTATCATAACCGCTCTGCTCGGGGCACCGTTCTTCCTCTACATCCTAAGGACAAGGAAGAAGGAGGTCTGGGGCTGATGAAGCTGAATGTTTCCTCCCTATCATTCTCATACGGTGACGGAAATGCCGTGGAAGATGTCTCATTCGATGCCGAAAGAGGAGAAATAATAGGAATAATCGGACAGAACGGCTGCGGCAAGACAACACTTCTGAAATGCATAAACTCACTACTCAAACCAAGCGGCGGTACGGTCATGATCGAAGACGTGAATGTCCTGTCCATGCCAAGAAAGGAAATCGCAAAGAATATAGGTGTCGTGTCCCAACACTCTACCATCGTATTTCCGTACAATGTGCTGGACATGGTGATGATGGGGCGATATCCCGCAAAGAACAACTTCGAAAGTTATAACAGCAACGATCTGGAAATCGTAAAGAGATCGATGGCCGAGACAGGTGTCGAAGGATTTGCGGACAGGACCATAGATGAACTCAGCGGCGGCGAGAGACAGCGCGTTCTCATAGCCAGAGCGCTTGCGCAGGAGCCTAGGATCCTGCTGCTCGATGAACCCACACTGCATCTGGATGTCAATCACCAGTTCGACCTGATGAATCTTATAAAACGACTGGCGACGGAACGCAATATGCTGGTCATCATAGTGACGCACGACATAATGCTGGCGGCAAGGTTCTGTGACAGACTGATCATGATGGAACACGGCAGGATATTCACTTCCGGAACGACAAAAGATGTACTCACGGAAGAGAATCTGGCGAACGTATTCGAAATTGATACAGAAGTGTCCTATGACGAAAGGATAAGTGGACTTAACGTTCTCATACTGGGAAGAACAAAATGAAAGATGGCGCCCTGGCCGGAATTTGAATCCGAGTCGAAGCCTCGACAGGGCTTCATGATAGGCCGCTACACTACCAGGGCAGTACTTTTCGCCAATACTGAAGCAGTATTTAACTTATTGGTAGTCCGTGGGCCCCCATTCAATCCGTTCGGATATCGTCTGGACCGCCTACTACATCAGTCCGCAAATGTCTGAACGCATTCGTTGAATATCTGTCTGAAACTGAGGGATCACGTAAAAAGATGACCGGCACCAATGTGCTGCTTCGTCGGCATCAGATAAGATCTGAAGGGCATTTTTCATCTCGCAATTCTCCTGCAGTATCTATGCAGACAGATCGTGAATATGTACTAAGGGTGTTCTCGCCAGGAGTGGAGTATCGGGATTCCCAGCAGCCAGGATGTGAGTATGTATAAATATTGTAAGTAAATTTCTACCTAGTAAAACCATACTATGGTGAAAACATGATCGCCCTGCCGATATACGGAAGAGACGGAAGGATCAGTCCGCCGCAGATGCTTATCCTGATCTCTGTACGAAACGCCAGAAAGTACGGGTATGAGATTATCAAAGACATAAAGAACCTTTTTGAAGGTGTGTGGGAACCCAAGACCGGCGCCATATACCCTGCAATAAAGAAGCTTCAGGATGGCGGGTACCTCATATCGGAGACAGTGAAAGACAAAGAATACTACAGCCTGTCCGATGACGGAAGGAAGCTTTTGATGGAAGTTCTTCCCAAATTCGGAGCGATGGCGCCCATATCTTCACGCTTCATGGCTTTGATCGAACAGATAATGGGCGAATTCGGACTGGAGGCCGGCAGTCTCGATGACGTCCGCGAGCCCACGAAGGAAGAGAAACTCAAGCGTCTCATGAAGATGCGTACGCGTTTGGAGTCTGGTCTTACACGGGTCAATGAAGCGATAGAGAGTATAGCGGGGGAGTGAAATGGGAAATGTGATCGAGGTAAGAGACCTCGTCAAAGAATACGGTAAAGAGGTGCTTGCCGTCAGAGGGATAAGCTTCGACGTCAAAGAGGGAGAGGTCTTCGGGTTCTTAGGACCCAACGGGGCCGGGAAGTCCACAACGATATCGATGATCACCACGCTTCTCCTGCCGACGTCCGGCACGATAACGCTGGATGGAAAAGATGCCGTGAAGGACGCCACCAAGGTCAGGGGTACCATAGGACTTGTTCCGCAGGAACTCACCTCTGATGATGAGCTGTCCGGAAGAGAGAATATGACCCTTCAGGCAGACCTGTATAATGTCCCAAGGAACATTGCAAAGGAACGCATAGAAGAACTGCTTGAGATAGTTAAACTCAAGGACGCCGCCGACCGTAAGGTGGAGACATATTCCGGCGGAATGAGAAAACGGCTGGAACTTATAGAAGGACTTGTACACCGGCCGAAGGTCCTTTTCCTGGACGAACCCACATTGGGTCTCGATATACAGACAAGGGAGATAATCTGGGAACACATCCGCAAGATACGCGGAGAGAACAACATGACCGTCTTCCTTACAACGCATTATCTTGAGGAAGCGGATTCTTTGTGCGACCGCATCGCCATAATCGATGACGGGGAGATCAAGATAATCGGTACGCCTGAAGAACTGAAGGCGTCGTTAGGGGGGGACGCCATCGACGTGGTGATAGAGGACAATGAGGACCGCAGCGCGGAATTGGCTGCCATGAACGGGGTCGCGAACGTCAAGAGGAATGAACAGGAATACCGCGTACGGACAAAGGATGGGGATAGGACAATGAGCGACATACTCTCCGCAGCCGGAGATGGGAAGTGGAAGATAAGGTCCATCTCGCTCCACAGACCGAGTATGAATCAGGTGTTCCTGGAATACACGGGAAAATCACTCAGGGACACTGCTGGCGGGTCATCCACGAAGGAGTCCGCGCGGAATGCCGCACTGCAGCATGAGAGACGAGGTCGATAATATGACTGAGAATGCGTTCATCAGGCAGACCCTGGCACTGACCGTCCGCGAACTCAGGCACTGGTACAGGAGCAAGATACAGGTGTTCATGGCCGTCGTGCAGCCGCTGATCTGGCTGGGGCTGTTCGGCGTTATGATGAGCGGAATGCTTCAGAGTCAGATCCCGAATTATTTCAGCTTCCTTGCGCTAGGCGTGGTCGTAATAACTGCTCTCACCACAGCGATGAGTTCCGGTATGTCCCTGATCTGGGACCGCAGGTTCGGATTCCTCAGTAAGTTACGCGCCGCGCCGATACCGCGGGGCGTGATCCCCCTGAGCAGGGTCCTGGCCGCCACCGTCAAAGCGATCCTCCAGTGCACGCTGGTGTTCTGTGTGGCGTTGATACTGAGCCGCTTCGAGAACGCATCCCTGATAACGGACGCGTTCAGCGTATGGTCCATACCGGTGTTGTACCTCTGCGTGATCGGCGTCGGTATGACGTTCTCGTCTGTATTCGTCGCCCTCGGTCTGATCATAAAGACACATGAGTCGTTCTTGGCTGCGAACACGCTGCTGATGATGCCTCTGATGTTCATGTCCGGTGCGATGTTCCCTCTGAATTATTTGAACCCCAACGGTTTCGGCAAAGTGCTGATCGTGATAGCCAAGGGCAATCCGCTGACATACGCTGCAGATGCGCTCAGACACGCATTCCTTGGTAAAGATACGATGCTGGCCGTGCCCTCGGTATCCCTCGGAGTCGGTATAATCATACTGATGGTCGTAGCTCTGGCGGTGACGATCCTTGGTATGTACTTCGGGAGACGCGCACTCAGGACGGAATGATCTAAACATCTTAAAAATCATTTCAACCATAACGAATAGGTTTGATACGTGCATCCACAGGACATCTTGAGTACGTCATGTCGATCTTCCTCCATATATGACATTTCCGGGTTTGTTTCCGAGCCGATTGTGAACGTGGCCGGAATGCACCGCCGGACGAGTGGAAAAGGTATTAGATTGTTCTGCGTATATACCGTACGAAGAATATGTCAAAGCAGCCTACGGTCGCAGACTATATGGTCCGGGATATACAGTACATTGACCCGGGTATGACGGTCAAGGATGTCATCAAAGAGATCACTGCATCACATTTCCACGGTTTTCCGGTGGTCCAGAAAGGGTATCTTCTCGGATTCATAACCGCAAAGGAACTTCTGAGATACACGGACCGTCAGGATGCCAAAGTAAGGGAGATAATGAAGAAGGGAACAGTATGCGCGATCCCCTCGATGTCGATGGAGGATGCGACACGCGTCCTCTTCAGATACGGTCTCCGCAATCTGCCGGTGGTCGACGAGAATCGCAAACTTGTCGGAATGATATCCAATATCGACGTTGTCCGTTCGCATATAGAGAAATCCAGGCCGAACAAGGTATCGTCGGTCAAGTCATTCCTGGAGAAACAGAACGGAATACACATGAGGGTCTACGATGAGGACATTCCCATAAGCGATATCCTTCCTACTCAGAAAGAGGTCTTCATGGACGAACTCATCGGAAGGCAGTATGAGATGAAGAGAGGGCTCAACGAACCGCTGATCGTGATAAAGAGGATGAACGGCTATCTCGTGGTGGACGGACATCATCGTGCAATGGCGGCCAAGATGATGGGGGCCAAGACCCTCAAGGCCATAGTCCTCGAACCTGATCAGATCAGCCTTAAGCTGGGTCTTGAGAAGACAGCAGAGAAATGGGGTCTAAAGTCCCTCGAAGATGTAAGAGTGATCGAAGGCGCTAAGCATCCCTTCATGCAGATAACCACCATGCTCCTTCCAGACGACGATCTGTCGAAACTGAACGAACGGCTCAACGACAGCAACTGAACGTCATTCATTCTTCTTCTTTCTCTTCTTTGCATCCTTCAGGAGTATGCGTTTTTCGCACGCTGCGATGATCTTCTTTGTCTTTATGACCGTATCTGGATTGAGCGATATGCTGTCGATCCCGATCTTCACAAGGAACTCGGCAAATTCAGGATATACAGACGGGCCCTGCCCGCATATGCCCACGGTCTTGCCTTTTCTGTGGGCCACCTTGATCAGACGTTTTATCGCTCTCTTGACGCCGTCATTGCGTTCGTCGAAATAGCCCATGCGTCCCAGTATATCGGAATCACGGTCCACGCCGAGTACAAGTTGTGTCAGGTCGTTCGATCCTATAGAGAATGCGTCGCAGTACTCGCAGAACTCCTCGGCCATGAATATGTTGACCGGGATCTCGGCCATGAAGTATAGTTTGAAATCATCGGATCTCCTCAGACCGACTGACCCCATCATCGCCGTGATCCTCTCGACCTCGTCGATGGTCCGGACGAACGGAAGCATCACGTGGACGTTCTTCAGACCCATCTCCTCACGCACCTTCACGATCGCCTTCAGTTCGCAGATGTACGCCTCTTTGTAATTATCGGATACGTAACGGGAACAGCCGCGCCAGCCTATCATGGGATTCGACTCGTTCGGTTCGAAGTCGAAGCCCCCTTTCATATCGCGGTACTCGTTGGTCTTGAAGTCTGATGTCCTGAGTATCACGGGGCGCGGATAGAATGCCTTCGCTACCTTGCCTATACCCTCGGCGAGCTTGTCGATGAGTTCGTCAGAACGTCCGTCCCTGATCACGTACATCGGATGCTCTCCTATGTAGTTCGTGAAAAGGAACTCACTCCTCATGAGTCCCACGCCGTCGACCGGAAGTTTCGATACCTCCTCGGCCTTCATGGGCATACTCATGTTGACCATGATCTTTGTCGCCGTCACAGGGGCCCCTTCGTCATCGTCCGATCTTTCTTCCTCACAGTTCTGGCACTCCACCTTTCCGGAATAAACTTTCCCGGTGGTGCCGTCAACGGTTATTACCATCCCGTCCTTGAAAAGTTCAGTGGCATTCCCTGTACCGACTATGCACGGCGTCCCCAGTTCACGGGAGATTATGGCTGCGTGACAGGTCATTCCGCCCTCGTCGGTCACGATTGCCGCCGCCCTGCTCATAGCAGGCACCATGTCCGGCATCGTCATCGACGTTACGAGGATGTCGCCTTCTTTCACAATGTCAAGACACATATCGGCACTGTATATCTTGACAGGGCCGCTGGCCAATCCGGGACTCGCACCCAGTCCCGTCGTCAGTATCTTTTCGCCGGATATATCGGCGGACCCGCCGCCGACCGAACCGACTGCGGTTATCGGCCTGGCCTGTACCATGTAGATCTTATCGTCCTCCAGACACCATTCCATGTCCATCGGCCGGTCGTAATGTATCTCCACCTGATGTCCTATCTCCGCAACCTCGATGATCTTCTCATCACTGAGTTTCTGGACCTTCATATCCTTGGCGGGGATGTCCACTTTCGTGGTCTTCCCGTTCGCATCCTTGACATATTTCCATTTTTGAGTGGAGATGCGTTTGTGTATTATCTCCATCCTGCCCTTGTTGACCGTATATGTATCGGGAGTGACCTCGCCCCCGACTATCGCCTCGCCCAGACCGTATCCGACCTCGATGATTATGTTCTTCGCCCCAGTGTTGGGGTCGACCGTGAACATTATCCCCGACACTTCGGAATTGACCATCTTTTGAACAACTACGGCAAGCTTCACATCCTCATGGGCGAAGCCCTGTTTCTCACGGTAGGATATGGCTCTCGCGGTAAAAAGGGACGACCAGCATTTCCTGACCTTGTCCAGGAGATCAGATTCACCGCTGACGTTGAGATAAGTCTCCTGCTGTCCGGCAAAGCTCGCGTCGGGAAGGTCCTCTGCGGTCGCGGACGACCTGACCGCAACGAATCCTGTCTTTCCGCGTGGGAAGAGCTTCTTGTATGAACTTACGATCTCCTTCTTCAGATCTGAAGGTATCTCATGCTTTTCGAACAGGGCCCTGATACGGGCCGCAGCGTCCGTAAGACTTCGATCGGATCCTTTGTCTATAGATCCCAGTTCAGAAACGATCTTGTCCATTATTTTGCTTTTACCCAAAAAATAATCATAAGCGACGGTCGTAAGCACGAACGCCTCCGGCACGGGGAATCCGGCAGAGGTCAGCTCTCCGAGGTTGGCGCCTTTCCCTCCGACGTATGGAATATCGTTCACGGAGAGTTCATTCACATCAGCGATTCTTTTCATTACATCCCTGTCTCCTGTTGGAAGAGTGCGTCAATGCGATTCATGACATACAGGGTATGCATCGGCTTCGTTATATCATTTATCACGGACTCGGACATTTTCGCATCCGCACGACGTTGTTTTGTCAATAATGGGGGCGATCTCCTTCTTTTTTCTGTTTCAAGAGAGTAAACCCCATGTTTCCTCCGATAATCAGAGATAATTTTTCGATTATCGTATTTTTAACACTTTGTTTCTACGCTTTACGGAAAAAAACGAGGGATAAAGTATCTTTTTTGCCTTTTTGATACGAGGGTTTAATAAACATGATGTTGTTAGACCGAAAAGAGGATTCCTATGGACATGGAGCTATGTTGGCACGGAAGAGGCGGTCAGGGAGTCGTTACCGCCAATGAGATACTTGCCGAGACGGCGATACGCGAAGGCAAGTATGTCAAAGCGTTCCCGGAGTTCGGACCGGAGAGGATGGGCGCGCCTATACGGGCGTTCACCCGGATATCAAATGAACCGATCAAGGTGCACAGTCAGGTCTACGAACCTGATATCGTGATAGTTTTGGACCCGACCCTTGTGGGGAAAGTGAACATCACAAAGGGTCTCAAGAAGGACAGCATCATACTTGCGAATTATCCGGATACTTCTGAGGAACTCAAGAAGGCACTGAGCACGGTCAATAAATGTTACGCGGTCAACGCCACGAAGATATCCTTGGAGGAGATCGGAAGGCCCATGGCCAACACATCCATGCTCGGTGCGCTCACAAAGATCTCACCGATGGTATCGTACAACGCGCTTGAAGATCAGATGACATCAAAGTTCACCGGAAAACTTCCGGACAAGGTCATAGTTAAGAACCTCGCGGCACTGAAAAGAGCATACTCGGAGGTGTGCTGATGCCCGGTAAGACAGTCATCGGAGCACGCGTCATCGAACCGGGAAGCGCGATAAAGTTCGAGACCGGAGACTGGAGATCGTTCAGGCCGCAGCTGGATATGGACCTATGCATCGACTGCATGACATGCTGGATCTACTGTCCGGATGACAGCATAATACTCAAGGACAACAAAGTGTGCGGAATAAAGATGACACACTGCAAAGGCTGCGGGATATGCGCATCCGTCTGTCCGAAGAAAGCGATAACAATGCTGGAGGAATGAATATGGAAGACATTGCAATAAACGGAGACAACGCGATCGCAATGGCGTGGAAGCAGATCGATCCCGATGTCTGTGCAGCGTACCCGATAACACCGCAGACCATAATCGTCGAAAGATTCTCGGATTACGTGGCCGACGGAGAGGTATCCACTGAGTTTGTCACCACGGAATCGGAGCACAGCGCACTCACGGTGTGCATCGCGGCATCATCCGCCGGGGCGAGGACGTTCACAGCAACGGCATCGGCGGGACTTGGTTATATGTGGGAGATGTTCGGGGTCGCTTCCGGACTGAGGACCCCCGTGATCATGGCCGTCGCGAACAGGGCGCTCAGCGCACCGATCAACATACACAACGATCACAGTGACGCCATGGCGTCTCGCGACAGCGGATGGCTGATGATCTTCGCAGAGAACGTTCAAGAGGCCTATGACAACGCCATAATAGCGCCGAAGGTCGCGGAACACCATGACGTTCAGCTGCCGATAATGACCAACATAGACGGATTCATACTCACTCACGCAGTGGAGAGGATGTCCCCTCTGGACACTGCCGCCGTGAAGAAGTTCGTCGGCCCGTTCAAACCGCTGTATCCGCTTCTGGACTGGAAGAACCCGGTCACGCACGGCCTGATGGACGGCCACGACCATTATTACGAGCACAAGCATGAGGTCGCCAAAGCTATGAATGCGGCCCTCGCGGTCTTTGAGAAGACGTTCGAGGAGTTCAGAAAGATAAGCGGCAGGACCTACAATCTCCTGGAGGAGTACAAGTGCCAGGATGCCGAATATGTGGCTGTGTGCCTGGGTTCGACGTTCGGAACGATGAAGGCGACGGTGGACCTTCTCCGCAAGGAAGGGAAGAAGGTCGGAGTGATGATGCCTCGCGTCTACCGTCCTTTCCCGTACGAAAAGATGATCAAGGCGCTGAAAGGAAAGAAGTGCGTCGCGGTGATGGACAAACATATTGTTCCGGGATCGTGCGGACCGATGTTCCAGGATGTATTGACAGCTGCTAGTGACATCAAGGATGCACCCAAGATATACGGATACATATACGGGCTGGGAGGGCGCGACTCGAAGGTAAGCGACCTTAAAACGATATTCGAGGATATGATCGCCGGGAAAGCAAAGAAGATCAATTATTTTGGGGTGAAAGAATGAGCGTCAGACCACTGAAGGAGATGACAAAGAGCCCTGCCAAGGTGACCTCCGGTCACAGACTCTGCGCAGGATGCGGCGAAGGCATAATCGCCCGCCAGGTGCTTATGGCAACTGATAAGCCCGTGGTGGTCTCGAACGCAACGGGTTGTTTCGAAGTATCTACTTCGATATTCCCGTACAGTGCGTGGAATGTCCCGTGGATACACACAGCCTTCGGCAACGCTGCGGCGACGGCCGCGGGCGTCGAGGCCGCGTACAACGCACTGAAAAGGAAGGGACAGATCACAGATGAGATGCGTTTCGTCACTTTCGCCGGGGACGGCGGAACTTATGACATAGGTCTGCAGGCGCTCTCCGGTGCGATGGAGAGGGGACACAGACAACTGTATGTGTGCATGAACAATGAGGCGTACATGAACACCGGTATACAGCGCTCATCGGCGACCGCATACGGGGCGTCGACAACGACGTCCCCAGCAGGGACCGTGATACCGGGACGTACAGGTTACCCGAAGGACATGACCATGATCATGGCCGATCATAACATACCGTACGTCGCACAGGCATCACCGCACAACTGGAGAGACCTCATAATGAAGGCAGAGAAGGGATTCGAAGCGAACGGTCCGGCCTTCCTGAATGTAATATCACCTTGTCCGAGGGGATGGAGGACCGCTTCTGATGACACTGTCAATCTTGCCAGACTTTCAGTGGAGACATGCGTTTGGCCTCTCTATGAAGTGGTGAACGGGAAGTTCGCACTCACTGGAGAGAGCGCAAGGATCGCCGACGGCAAGATGGAGAGGAAGCCGGTGATGGATTGGCTGAAGTCACAGGGAAGGTTCAAGCACCTTACCACGGAGAGATGGAGTTCCGAGGCGGAGAAGATACAGACGCACTTCGACGCCAAATGGGAGAAGCTTCTGAAACTCTGTAAGCTGTGAACAAACAAGGGCGCGAGCCCTTCTTTTCACTTATTTTAGATCGGCCGGGGCATCCCTAGAAGGTCCTGGTGAAAATTATGCGCAAAGAACTGACTGATCGACTCATCGGCAACTCCAGACAGAGAAAGTATTCTGGGCTATCCCTCAAAGACCGGAGCGAACGAACTGACCGCGTCATATGAACGGCAAGGCTGCGGCCATGGCTATGATGCCGCCCAATACGCCCGTCGTCGCGTTGTTCGTGTATTTGGAGATCCATCCTCTCTCCTCTATCGTCGCGCCGAATATGCTGTCGATGTAACATCCTATGAATCCTGAGACAATCGGGATTACGAGAAGCGGGTCCAATGTCCTATGAAGCACGATCCACCCCAGCACG
>Ga0123357_10001034_pt1 | contig 28546 bp, 28 predicted proteins | sample TergutEmb28metaG_FD_89873 | JGI IMG/M metagenome (GOLD analysis project Ga0123357, IMG submission 89873) | Embiratermes neotenicus P4 segment gut microbial communities from Petit-Saut dam, French Guiana - Emb289 P4 | ecosystem: Host-associated > Arthropoda: Insects > Digestive system > Gut ...
GGGTTAGCACGAACGGGTCGCGGATCTGAATCTGATCAAGCTTCATGGGGCACCTCGTCTGCAGGCAAGAACCGGGCGAAAACCCGACGCGAATCCGACCACACGACATAGAGCACTGGCGTCACAACCAAACCCAGGCCGATCAGCGGTGACACCCAGATGGCGGCAGCCGCGACAGCCAGCATGATCAGCGTCAACAGGCTCCAGCCGGGCTGGCGGACGGCCAAGTAGGCGCTAGCCTTGACCACCGCCCACCACCCCAAATCGGGACGGGCGGCGAACCCGACCCAGGCGACGCTGGCCGTGGCGAACCCCAGCGCCACCAGCACGACGGCCAGCGGCAATGCCAGCGCCAAATGGCCCCAGCGCCACATCACATAGACGTCCAACCCGATGACAAGACCACATAGCGACAGGCACAACGCCGGCAACCACACCCGGCGCCACGAGTGCGCCCATTCCGTCAGGTACGTTTTGAAGATCGTGACCGACTCGTCAATCTTGAAGGCTCGAAACACCGCGTAAGCCCCCGCCAGCGCTGGCCCCAGCAGAACACCGCTTAAAGCGAGCCAAAGCCACGAATTCTTCAACGGCACGAACAGCGCCAACAACCACACGGGCGCACATGTCAGCGCCAGCAAGATGTTAAGACCGACGACAAGGTAGACGACATTGAAGATGCTGGCGAACGCACCGGCTAGGGTGTGTCTCATACGTCGCTCGCGTTGCGAACGGACGTGGACGGGATGCATCGCAAGGCGGAGAACCACCCCGATAGTGGCCCTATCGGGGTGTGTTCGACAACGAAGCGAGGCGCACGTCCGGGGCCGTACAGCAGCGATGGACTTATGAGATACACCCTAGTCCCCCTCATGTCGTCTCCTTGGCTGAGCCTTTCAGCAGCCGGCTAGGCGCTCGGCCAGGTAGGCCCTGACTTGGCCAAGACTGACTCGCTCTTGGGACATCGTGTCGCGCTCGCGGATGGTCACTGCGTCGTCCTCCAATGTATCGAAATCGACGGTGACACAGAACGGCGTACCGATCTCGTCCTGGCGACGATAGCGCTTGCCGATGGCTTGGGCGTCATCGAAATCGACGTTCCAGCATTGCCGCAACTCGGCCGCCAAGGCCCGCGCCTTGGGCGACAGGGTCTCGTCGCGCGATAGCGGCAAGACGGCCGCCTTGACGGGTGCCAGGCGGTGATCGAGCTTCAGCGAGACGCGGGTATCGGTGCCGCCCTTGGTATTGGGTGCCTGATCCTCCGTGTATGCCTCAACCAGGAAGGCCATCAGCGAGCGCGTCAGGCCAGCCGCCGGCTCAATTACGTAGGGCAGGTAGCGACGGTCATTGGCCTGGTCGTAATACGACAAATCGGTTCCGGAGTGCTTCGTGTGCGTCCCCAAATCGAAATCGGTACGGTTGGCGATGCCCTCAAGCTCGCCCCAATCAGACCCCTGGAAGCCGAAGCGGTATTCGATGTCGACGGTGCGCTTGCTGTAGTGCGACAGCTTCTCTTTGGGGTGCTCGTAGTGACGCAAGTTGTCGCGATTCAACCCCAGATCGACGTACCAGTTCGTGCGGTAGTCGATCCAATACTGGTGCCAAGTTTCGTCGGTGCCAGGCTCGACGAAGAACTCCATCTCCATTTGCTCGAATTCGCGCGTTCGGAAAATGAAGTTGCCGGGCGTGATCTCATTGCGGAAGCTCTTGCCCGTCTGGGCGATGCCGAAGGGTACCTTCATGCGCGACGCCTGCTGTACGTTCTTGAAGTTCACGAAGATGCCCTGGGCCGTCTCGGGGCGCAGATAATGAAGCCCCGATTCGTCCTCGACCGGGCCTAGGTACGTCTTCAGCATCATATTGAAATCGCGGGGTTCCGTCCATTGGCCGCGGTTGCCGCAATCTGGGCAGGGAATATCTGTCATGGGGATCTTGTCCGGGTCAGGCAGATTCTTGCGGTTAGCGTATTCCTCTTGCAACTGGTCCGCGCGGAAGCGCTTGTGGCAGTTTAGGCATTCAGTCAGAGGGTCGGTGAACACCCCGACGTGCCCGGACGCCACCCACACCTGACGAGGCAGGATGACGGACGAGTCAAGCCCGACGATGTCGTCGCGGCTGGTCACCATCGAGCGCCACCAAGCGCGCTTGATGTTCTCTTTCAGCTCAACACCCAGCGGCCCGTAGTCCCAAGCCGCCCGCGTGCCGCCGTAGATCTCGCCACACGGAAAGACGAACCCGCGCCGCTTGCACAAACTGATGACCTTGTCGAGTGTGGTTTCAGCCACAAGAACCTCCTAGAGCTCTGACCGAATAAGTCTACCGGCCCAAGCCTCGTGCTCAGGTCGATCCCGGGCGGTGAACCGTTGACTCAGGCAAATTCAAAGACATCCGCTTCGACGAGGTGTTTGGCGTCTATCTGGCTCGAGGCGGAGATCTTTGGCGTCAAATTGGCGAAATTGGGCCGCAAACCTACGCCTCGACACTGACGCCCTCGGCATAGGCCGCCGAAGCGGAGACCTATGAACGCCAAGGGTCAGCTGGAGCACACCGCTTCAGCTCCATGCGCACTAGGGAATGACTAGGACGGCGGCTTTGACCCACAGGTGCGACGCATTTCGACGGCGTCGTTCATGTGCCTGAAGGGTTGACAGCTTGACTATCACTTAATGATAATGGTTATCATGTTCAAGAAGTGGTGCGAAGTCAGCTTGGTGGCTGCTCTGGCGATGGCGTTGACGGCCGTCGTCACCGGCTGCTCGGCTCCGCCGCCACCGTCAGACGGCAAGCCGCAGATCGTTGCCGCCATGTACCCCTTCGCTTTCCTAGCCAACACGATCGCCGGCGACCATGCTGATGTCACCACCCTGGTGCCACCCGGCACTGAACCGCACGATTATGAGCTCACACCCCACCAGATAGCCCAGTTAAGAGACGCCACACTGGTGATTTACCAACGCGGTGTGGACGCCGCTATCGACACCGCTGTAGAGCAGGCATCTCCCGCCCGCGTCGTCGAAACGGGCTCGCTGGTGCAGTTGCTGCTGGCCTCCAGCGACGGTGCCGACACCACAGGCGAAACCACCAGCGGCTATGCCGACGACCCGCACACCTGGCTTGACCCGAACAACATGATCGTCTTCGCCAAAGCGGTAGCAGACGCCATTGCCGCCGCTGACCCCGTGAACGCGGCCGACTACCAAGCCAACCTGGCGACGCTCACGACCCAACTGACCAGCCTCGACGCCAGCTATCGCAGCGGCCTGACGGGTTGCCAGCGCACTTCATTCTTGACGACGCACGCAGCTTTCGGCTACTTGGCCAAGCAGTACGGGCTGCAGCAATTGGCCATCGCCGACGTCACCCCTGAAGACGAGCCGAGCCCGAAGCGGCTAGGCGAAATTGCCGCCACCGCCCGCAGCCTCGGTTTGACGACGGTGTTCTTCGAGACGCTGATCAGCCCCGACTACGCCAACACCTTGGCCACCGACCTAGGGCTACGCACCGACGTCCTCGACCCGATTGAGGGGCTCAGTGCCGCTAGCCGGGGCACGGACTATCTGCAAATCATGGCGTCGAATCTCGTCGCCCTGCGTCAAGCGAACGGATGTGATTGAACAGTGACTAACGCAGTTGAGGCAACCGGCCTTGAGGTCTCGCTCGATGGCACAGCCGTGCTCCACGGCGTCGATTTGGTCGTCAGTGAGCGCGAAACAGTTGCACTGCTCGGCGGCAATGGCTCGGGCAAGACGACGACGCTGCGGGCCGTCCTCGGGCTGATACCCCGGCAGGCCGGCCAGGTGAGCCTGTTCGGCACCCCGCTGGACGACTTCCACGCTTGGGCGCGCATCGGCTATGTGCCGCAACATGGCGCCGTCCAGGTGGGCAACGCCACCATCTGGGAGCTGGTTGCCAGCGGACGTCTGCCGCACCGGCACCTTTTCCGGCCCTTGTCGACCGACGACAAAAATGCCATCGACGACGCCCTGACGATGGTCGCCTTGACGGACCTGGCCCGTAAGCCAATGTCGACGCTCTCAGGCGGGCAGCGCCAGCGGGCGTTGATCGCCCGAGCGCTGAGTAACCGTCCCGATCTAATAGTGCTGGACGAGCCGCTGGCTGGGCTTGACACCGTCAGCCAAGACGACTTGACCGACGTGCTTGAACGCCTCAAGTCAGCCGGCCTGGCAATACTTGTTGTCTTGCATGAACTGGGCCCGTTCCAGCCGATGATCGACCGCGGGGTGGTGCTGCGTCAGGGCGTCGTCATACACGACGGGCCGTTGCAAGCCGCTGACGGTGCGCTCGCTCACGAGCATGCCCACCATCACGACGACCACCCGGCGCAGCAGCCGAGCACCTGGTCAACCGGTTTGACAAAGGAGGCCACACGATGACGCTGACGGACCTGTTCAGTTTTGGCTTCATGCAGCGGGCGCTGATCGCCGCGCTGATTTCCGGGCTTCTATGCCCTGCCGTCGGCGTTTACATCGTCCAACGTCGTCTGTCGCTGCTGGGGGACGGCCTGGGTCACGTCGCCATTGCTGGTGTTGGCCTAGCCATGTTGACGGGCACCGCGCCGTTGCCCGTGGCTATCGTCGTGTGCCTGGTGGGCGCACTGGGCATTGAGCTGCTGCGGCAGCGTGGGCACGCCACCGCCGATGTCGGCCTGGCCATACTGTTCTACGGCGGCATCAGCGTCGGCCTGTTGCTGGCTGGGCTGGCCGGGCAGGGTGCCGGGACGCTGAGCCAGTACTTGTTCGGGTCGCTGATCACTGTGACGGCGGGCGATATCGGGTTGATCATTGGTTTGGCCGTGGTGGTGCTTGTGGTCGGCATCGGCTTGTCGCCGCAATTGTTCAGTGTGTGTGTTGACGAGGATTACGCCCGCACTCAGGGCTTGCCGGTGCGTTTGATCAACCTGCTGATCGTTGCAATGGCAGCGATCACGGTGACGCTGTCGATGCGCACCGTCGGGTTATTGCTTGTCAGCGCCTTGATGGTGGTGCCGGTGGCGGCGGCCCAAAACCTGGCCCGTAGTTTCCGAGCCACGATTGGCATCGCCATGGTGATCGGCGTTGTGGTTGGCGGCGGCGGGACTCTGATCTCGGCCGCCGCCGACACCCCGTCTGGGCCGACGATTGTGGTTTCCGCGATCGTCGTGTTTGTACTGGCGGCCGGCGCCTCAGCAATACACAGACGTCGTCACCCATTGCTTGTTGACGCGGTCGAGTCGGTACCAGCTCACCATGTCGTGGCAGAAGTGCCTGATCAGATTGGCACTGCGGCCCCCGCCGTCCTGCATGATGACCACGTCGACTACCTTTTTGGCGGCCACCGCCACGCACCCCACGGAGACCACTATGACGAGCACTGACGCCTCACATGCCGACGCTCCGGCCAAGCCGCTTCGCCACACTCACCAACGCGAGCTCGTGGCGTCCGTTTTCGACGCCGCCGACCAGTGGTTGACGGCCCAACAGGTGCACGCCAAACTGGCGGAGCGAGGTGAACGCGTAGGCCTGGCCACCGTCTACCGCACTCTGGCGGTGCTGGTGGACACCGGCAGCCTTGACGCCATTCACGCCCACGGCACTGGCGTCAACTCGCCGGAGTGGACGTACCGACGCTGCTCGACCGAGCACCATCACCACCTAACGTGCCGCAAATGCGGTCACACAGTCGAGATCGCCGCCCCGCCCATAGAAAACTGGGCAGCCTACATGGCGTCAACCCACGGCTACACAGCCATTGAGCACATTATCGAGGTGTCGGGGGTCTGCCCCGCCTGTCAGTAGGCAGGCGATGGTTTGCCTTCGGCTCAGTCTGTGAAGCTGACGAGCACTTTGCCGGAGGCTTGAGAATCTTTGGCGATGGCGAAAGCCTCTACTGCGTCTGTGTAGGGGACGACGTGGGTCACCACTTGGGCTACCTCTGGGTGAGCGGCGATGATTTTCACCGCCTCGTCGATCTCGTCGTTGAACCGGAACGCGCCCGTCATCGTCAGCTCTTTGTTGACCAACCCAGCCAGCGCGATGGGCAAGTCCCCGCCTGAGAGCATGCCGATCTGGGCGACATGGCCGCGCGGCTTGGCGGCGGCGACGGCAGCGCTCACCGAGACTGGCAGGCCGACGCATTCCATGACCAGGTCGAAGCGGTTGGCCGGTATTTCGTCCACGCCAACTTTCAGCGTCGCGTCGGCGCCCAAGGCTTTGGCCCGCTCGAGCGGCCCATCCAACACGTCCGTCGCCGTCACGCAGGCGGCACCCTGGGTGCGCGCCGCGAAGACGCCCAGCAACCCGATCGGCCCGCAGCCGCACACCAGCACGTCCAAACCCTTTAGGCTGATGCCAGTATTGCGCAACCCATGCCAGACGACGCTAAGCGGCTCGGCCAGAGCCGCCGCTTTGAGGTCTAACCCGGCCGGCAAGGGACGCACCATGCCAGCGCCAACAATTAAGTACCGCGCCATGGCACCCTGGGTGTGCGGCCACGTCGAGGCGCTGCCCAGATACGAACCACCCGGGCGCAGATGACGATATTCGTCGCCCTCCAGCCCGGCAATGTCCGGCCCAAAGGTCGCCGGATGCACCGTCACCGGTGTACCCACCGCGTACTTGCCGGACGGGTCGAGGTCGACAGTAGCAGACACCTCATGGCCCGGCGTCAGCGGCTCGCGTACGACGAATGTGCCGTTGGCACCGTTGTAGTAGTAGTGCAGGTCAGAGCCACAGATGCCCACATAAGCCACCTTGAGGCGCACCTGCCCGTCCCCCGGTTCGGGCATCGGGCGATCAAGCACCGCCAGGTCTTCCTTGGCATTGATTACCAAAGTTTTCATCATTTTCTCCTTAGCTCGTTAGCTCGCCAAAGCTTCTTCGGCACCAGCTTTTACGCCCGACTTGACAATGACTTCGACGAAGTCAGCAACGCGCTCGTTGAAGACGTCCCACCGGGTCAAGGCGTCCGGCAAGATGCCGACGCGCATGATTCGCAGCGCGTGATCGCGGGGCTCGGTGGCGCCAGCAACCGCCGCCTTCATGGCGGCAGCCTTCGGCTCGACCACCCGCTTGGCAACCTCACCCGGGTCGAACCCAGCGGGTGGGCAGGCCACACAAATCCAGGCCGCGGCCGTTAGCGCCAATTGTTGCGGCATATCGCCACGCTCCAGGTGGTAGACGGCAGGGACGACAATCCGCTGCGCAAGTTTCATCGAACTGTCGGTGGCCACCCGCCAAGTTGCGTCATTTAGCGCCGTGTTGGCCCACCGCTCGAAAAGCTCATCCATGTAGGCCGCCGCATCGAAACCATGCGGCAACTCTAGCGTCGGCAAGTACTCATTTTCCTGGGCCGCCCGGACGCACTCAGCGATGAAATCGGTGGTGATAGCACCCGGGTTAGTGGCCTCACCGGCCAGCACACCAAGGTTCGCCAGCAGCGAGTAGCACCCGTTCAGCAGGCGCAGTTTGACGAACTCATACTTGTTGACCTCGTCGGTGAATGTAGCGCCAGCCTTCTCCCAGGCCGGCCGCCCCGCCGCGAAGGCGTCCTCCAACACCCACATGGTGAACTTTTCGGCGGGGACGGGCACCTCGTCCCTCACTCCCAAAATGCGCTCGACGGCGTCGCGGGTGGCGTCTGTGGTACCGGGGACGATGCGGTCGACCATGGCGTTCGGGAATGTGACGGACTTTTCCACCCAATCGAGCACGTCATGTGGCGCTTCCGCCGCCTGCAGAAACTGGACAACCCGATCATGGGTCGTGTGCCCGGCGGCCAGCATGTTGTCGCAACTGAGCACCGACATGGGCTGGGCATTCTGACGCCAGCGGACGATCAGACCCCTGGCCAGCAAGCCCAAGGGCGTCTTAGCGTCATCAATGGAAGCCACGTCGGCGGCGATCGCCGGATCGGCGACATCCAATCCGCCAGTGGTGCTGGTGTGATAGCCGGCCTCAGTGATCGTCAGCGTCACTATCTTGGTGGACGGCGCAGCGATCGCTGCGGCCACTTCGTCGCCCTGAGTTGAGGCCACCAGCAGGCCTCGGTGGACGTCCACCACGCTGGCATGCTCCGTGCCTGGCGCCAGCTCCAGGACACTGTAGAGGTTGTCTTGCGCGCGCATCGCGTCAATGATTTGGGGCGACCGGTTGGCGACGCCGACGATGCCCCACTCGCCCGGTTCGGCCGCCATTGCCTGGGCCGTGTAGACGGCCGCATGAGCCCGATGGAACTGCCCTAGGCCAAGGTGCACCATCCCAGGAATTGGCGGTGCGGACGCCCCGACAAGCGAACCGACGGGCAATGTTTGATGACTGAGCGCGGTAGTCATGATCAGGTCTTTCTTCATCGGAAGGTTCCTTCACCATTCTGGCATAAGATAAAAACGAGGTCGTTCTCGACGTCACCTGGGGGAGAACTAAAGACAAAAAAGGCAAAACCATGAAACTTAAGGCGTGTACCCGACCGTTATTAGTAGTTTCAGCGGCGCTGATGATCGTCCCGATTTTCGGCGCGTGCGGCCCAAGCCTGACGCCGCTGACCACATCTTCCAGCACGACGGACTCGCCAGACACCGCCTCAATCACACAATCCGTCGAAAACAGCACCCTCTCCGTCCCTCAAATAGGGGCAATTTACCAAGATCTGGCAACCAAAGGAATGGATATTGAGGACGCCTTTGCGGGCGAGTGGCCACAGTCCAGCGACCAGATCACAGTGGACGGAAACACCTATACTTACGAAAGCGCCTACGCATCCGTCGACGAGTTGAAAGCCGCCACCGAGGCCGTCTTCACCCAGGAGTACGCCACCAAGGCGTTCTACGGTTCTTTGTCTGAGCAACCACCCCTCTTCATCGATCAGGACGGCAAACTGTACCGGCTCCACGTCGGCGGGTGGGGTGGCGACGGCACCGCCGATGCCAGCACGATTGACATCACAAGCCAGACCGCCGATACCATCATCTTCACCGCCAATGTGAAGTCAGAAGTCGACTACACCGGCAACTACACGCTGGTGAACGTCAACGGGGCCTGGCGCCTGGCTTGCTCCGTCGGCGGAACGCAATGGTGAATCACCCCACGTCCAGCAGGGGCAACGAACGCAGCGAGTGCTCCATGTGCCAGGTGATGAAGGCATCGACCGTAGTGTGAGTCTGCGCCTCGGCGTCGGCTGTTGCCGCTGCGGCCGTTACCCAGTCGCCCGATAGCAAAGCGCCTAGAAGTGCCCAGGTAGCCGCATCCAGCGGGCTTGCGCCGGGTGGTTTACAGGTGCCGCAAACGAGGCCACCGGCCGTCGCCGAGAACCACCGCTGGGGCGTCGCCTGCCCGCAACGGGCACAGTCCGTCAGCGCGATCTTGTAGCCCGCCGACGCCAGCGCCCGCAGCAGATACGAGTCAAGAATCATCGTCGGCGTACGAGCCTGCCCGTCATCTGACGTCGAGCCCAGGGCGTGAAGCGCTCCAATCAGCAGGTGGTACTGAGTCAGCGCTGGCTCGCCCTCCTCGGCAACCAACCGGTCGGCTGTCTCCAGCATCACCTCGCCAGCGGTGAAACGGGGGTAGTCGTCGCGTAGCGGCTTGGAATACCCAGCGACGGTGTCGACCTGCGCAATGACATCGAGCGCTCGTCCGCGCACCAGTTGGACGTCCACATGCGAAAATGGCTCCAGCCTGCCCCCAAACTTGGACGACGTCCGCCGCACCCCCCGCGCCACGGCCCGCACCTTGCCGTTGTACTGCGTCAGCAGCGTGACGATCCGGTCGGCCTCACCCAACTTGTAAGCCCGCAGGACGACTGCGCGGTCACGATATGTCGGCATAGGACCATTGTTCCACCCAAATGGATCGTCGGGAATTGACGGCGTGAAGCACGTCATCCACCAACCGCCGCCTCGACGGGCCCCGTCGGGCCATTCGGCGACGAAGCGGTGGAGGACGGCGCAAGCCGGACGTTTTGGCGCCATGTAGCACCGCCTCGACGGGAGCAGGTGGAAAAAGATGCATCGAGCCGGTGGTCTGTGGCGAGGACGCTCGGGGCCGGCTGGGGCCCAACCCGATTGCCAACATTGTCAGCTTCACCCACATCACAAATTGGTGACAATTCCCGGGCTGATGGGCAGTAATCACGCCGATGCTGGCAGACTGGATATATGGATCGCCAGACCGAATTCGTGCTCGGCGCCGTCGAAGAGCGCGACATCAAATTCATCCGCCTTTGGTTCACCGATGTGCTCGGGGCGCTAAAGTCGGTCGCCATTTCACCTGCCGAACTGGAGGGTGCCTTGACGGAGGGCGTCGGCTTCGACGGCTCGGCCATTGAGGGGTACGCCCGGGTCTTCGAGTCGGACATGGTGGCCCGGCCCGACCCGTCAACCTTCCAACTGTTGCCGTGGCGCACTTACGCAGGCACGGCCCGACTGTTCTGCGACGTCACCCTGCCGGACGGCTCCCCAGCCGGCGCCGACCCGCGCCAGGTGCTGAAGCGGGCGCTGCGTAAAGCAGCCGATATGGGTTTCACGTTCTATATCCACCCCGAGATCGAGTTCTTCCTGTTCCGCGATCCGATCGTGCCCGGGCAGTCACCCGTCCCGCTGGACTTCGGTGGCTACTTCGACCACACGACGCTCGACACAGGCACGAGCTTCAGGCGTGACGCCATAACGATGCTTGAGGCTATGGGCATTTCCGTCGAGTTCAGCCACCACGAGGCGGCACCCGGCCAGCACGAAATCGACCTGCGCTATGCCGATGCCCTGTCGATGGCCGACAACATCATGACCTTCCGCGTCGTCCTCAAGGAGGTGGCGACAAGCCAAAACATCGTCGCGTCGTTCATGCCGAAGCCGTTCACCGAGCACCCTGGCTCAGGCATGCACACTCATCTGAGCCTGTTCGAAGGCGACACCAACGCCTTCTATGACGCGGCCTCGCCGATCCAGCTGTCGGATGTCGGCAAGAGTTTCGTGGCGGGCCTTCTGGCCCACGCACCCGAGATCACCGTCATCACCAATCAGTGGACGAACTCGTACAAGCGCCTGACGGGTGGCGGCGAAGCACCGTCGTACGTCTGCTGGGGACGCAGTAACCGCTCGGCGCTGGTGCGCATCCCACTGTTCAAACCAAACAAGGCGTCAAGCGCGCGCGTCGAGTACCGCGCCATCGACTCCGCCTGCAACCCCTACCTGGCCTACGCGGTGCTTCTGGCTGCCGGGCTGGACGGCGTCGAAAAGGGTTTGCCGCTGCCCCTGGAGGCAGAGGACGACGTTTGGGAGCTCAGCCAGCGCGAACGCAAAGCCTTGGGCATCAAGGCACTGCCTTCCAACCTGGGCGAGGCAATCGAGGCGATGGAAGATTCGGAACTGGTGGCCGAAACCCTTGGCGAGCATGTCTACGACTACTTCCTGCGCAACAAGCGAGCCGAGTATGAGCAATACCGCCGCCAAGTGACCCCATACGAACTGCAGACGCTTCTGCCGTCCCTCTAAGCAGTTAACGTCGGCCCCCTGGGCGGTCATAGATTCGGCACCCGCCTATGATTTGATAGGCAGGAACGCTGAACCAAGACCGTGATCTGCAGCAATCCACATGGAGGCCAGAGTGGAGCGTTTGAGCGAGTCCACATCGAATGGTCGGCACCGCGCGCTGCGCCGACCGACGCGAATCATCCAGTTCGGCGAGGGCAACTTTTTGCGAGCATTTGTTGACTGGCAAGTTCAGCAAATGAATAACGCCGGCGTCTTCGATGGCGGCGTGGCGCTTGTGCAGCCCCTGGCAACGGGTCGCGTGGCTAAACTCGAGAAACAGGATCGGCTCTACACCGTCCTCCTCGAAGGGCTGCGCGGCGAGACGCAGGTGAGCACCCATGAGATCATCACCGTTATCAATCAGACAGTCGACCCGTACGTTGACTGGCCGGCCTTTCTTGAACTGGCCGACAACCCGGACGCCTGCGTCATCATCTCGAACACGACGGAGGCCGGTATTGCCGTCGATCCGGCTGATACCGCTGAAGCCACACCTCCCAAAGGATTTCCCGCCAAACTAGCTCATCTGCTGCGACGCCGCTTCCAAGCCGGCCTGCCCGGGTTCTTGATCATGCCCTGTGAGTTGATTGACGATAATGGCCCGGCCCTGCGGAAAGCCGTGCTGGAATGCGTCACTCGTTTCGGTTGGGGCGACGATCTGGCGCACTGGGTCGAAACTGAAAACCGGTTTTGCTCCACTTTGGTTGATCGAATTGTGCCTGGATTCCCGGCTGATCGAGCCGGCTCATTATGGGCCGACTGGGGCTATCAGGATTCGTTGACGGTTATGGCCGAGATATACGGGTTGTGGGCCATCAATGGTACCGCCGCCGACTTGGAATGCTTTCCTGCGCAAAAGGCCGGTCTCGACGTTGTTCTGACTGATGACCTGCGTCCCTACCATGATCGTAAGGTCTATCTGCTAAACGGGCCGCACACGACGATGGCCCAATTAGCGAGGCTGGCCGGGTTGCATACCGTCGGCGACGTGATGAGTGATCCTGATTTCCGGGGTTTCATTGAGTCACAGATTCATGACGAGATCATCCCCGTGATTGATCTTCCGCGGGACGAGGTCGAATCGTTCGCGCGCGACGTGCTGAAGCGTTTCGAGAATCCATTCATCGTTCACAATTTGGACGTGATCGCGCTCAACTCAGTAGCCAAGCTCACTGCTCGGTTACTGCCGACCATCAAAGTAAACCTGGCTTCCGGGCGCGGTTTCCCGCCGCGCACCTGCCTGGCCTTGGCTGGCTTGCTAGCCATTTACTTCCGCCCCGACGGCGATGTAAAGCCGACGGACCTGCCGACGGTTACCGCCGCATTCGCGGCCGCCCACGGCGATGCTCGAACCGTCTTGGCCGACGCCAGTTTGTGGGGTGAAGACTTGACCCAGATACCCGGTCTAGCGCAACTGGTAAGCGATGATCTTGCCATGATCGAGTCGGACAGCGTGCGATCTTTGGTCAGGAGGTTGTCTTGAACGTCATCATGCTGACGCGGGGTGACTCAGTAGCGGTAGCTTGTGCGCCACTCGCACCGGGTGATTTGGCCACTTGTGAGGGCGTCTCCGTGACGGTTCGGCAAGCCGTCGACGCCGGTCACAAGATCGCTGTGCGCGACATCGCGGCCGGTGATGCTGTCGTCAAGTACGGTTTCCCCATCGGGCATGCCACCGAGGCGATCCTCGCGGGCGACTGGATTCACAGCCACAATCTGGCCACCAATTTGGACGCCAACCTGGCCTACGGATATGAACCACAGCCGGACTTGCCGGTCGCCGGGCAATCCGAGTCGACGTTCCCGGGCTACCTCCGCGGCAATGGCGACGCCGGCCTGCGCAATACCTTGCTGATCGTGCCGACTGTCGGGTGCATCAATGGCACCGCCCAGGCGATCGCGCGCCAGTTTGAACTAACTCACGGCGGGTTCGGTCACTTCGATGGTGTTGTTGTGGCTGATCATCCTTTCGGATGCTCCCAACTGGGCGGTGATTTGGCGGCCACCCGCGCGATTCTGCAAGACATCGTCTGCCACCCCAACGCCGGGGGCGTCTTGGTTGTCGGGCTGGGCTGCGAGAACAACCAGCTTGACGAGCTTCGTGACGGGCTGAGCTGGTATGACCCATCCCGCGTCAAGTTCATGGTTGCGCAAGACACAGTCGATGAGATGGGCGAGGCCGCCCGTCTGCTTGAAGAGCTTGACGCGGCTGCCAGCGCTGACAAGCGAACCGACGTGCCGATGTCGAAATTGCGGGTCGGCGTAAAGTGCGGCGGGTCGGACGGGTTTTCTGGCCTGACGGCCAACCCACTGGTGGGACGGTTCGCCGACTACCTGGTGGAACAAGGCGGTTCGGTCGTCTTAACCGAGGTTCCCGAGATGTTCGGCGCCGAGCAAGTATTGATGGCCCGAGCCGTCAACCAAACGGTTTTTGAACAGATAGTGTCAATGATCAACGGGTTCAAAGACTATTTCCGGCGATACAACCAGCCGATATACGACAACCCGTCACCAGGCAACAAACAAGGCGGCATCACGACGCTCGAAGAAAAGTCCCTTGGCGCGATACAAAAGGCTGGCACCAGTGCCGTTGTTGACGTCTTGGACTATGGGGAAAAAGCAACCCGACCCGGAGTGTCGCTGTTGTCTGGGCCCGGGAATGATCTTGTCTCGTCCACAGCGTTGGCTTGCGCGGGGTGCCAGATCGTTTTGTTCACCACGGGACGTGGCACCCCCTTTGGCACTTTTGTTCCAACTCTAAAAGTGGCAACTAACGGTAGCCTGGCTGGACGCAAACCAAGTTGGGTCGACTTCGACGCGGGCGTGTTGCTAACCGAGCCCATGGAGAATGTGGCGCAGATATTCACGGATCTGGTGTTGCAGACAGCGGGCGGTCAACTCGCCCGCAATGAAAAGAACCGGCTGCAACAGATTGCGATATTCAAGGACGGGGTCACGGAATGACCAGCCAGATTGGAGACGGAGATGACTAATAGCTTCTTGGGTGACGATTTTCTGCTGACGAACGATACCGGCAAGGCGCTGTTTGCGAAGTGCCTGGACCTGCCAATCATCGACTATCACTGCCATCTCAGCCCGGAACAGATCGCCGACGACGGCAACTTCTCTAACATCGTCGAAGTTTGGCTTGGTGGGCGAACTCCGCAAGGTGGCTATTACGGAGACCACTACAAATGGCGCCTGATGCGGGCCAATGGCGTGCCAGAAGATCTGATCACTGGCGACGCACCGGACGAGGCGAAGTTCGAAGCTTTTGCCGCGACGATGGAAAAAGCGGTGGGTAACCCCGTCCACCTTTGGACCCACCTGGAACTGCGCCGTATTTTCGGCATCACGGATGAATTGACAACCGCAACGGCCAAATCGATTTTCGCTCGCACCAACGAAATGCTCGCCAGCCCCGAGTTTTCTCGTCGCAACCTAATCCGACGGTCCAATGTTGAGGTGGTTTGCACCACTGACGACCCGATCGACGATCTGCATTGGCACAAGGCGTTGACCTCCGAGAAGTCCTTTTCGGTCGTGCCGGCCTTTCGCCCAGATGCGGCGCTCAATATCGAACGCCCCAGTTTTGCTGAATGGATCAACCGGCTGGAGCAAGTCGTCGGGGCCGGTATCACAGGTTTCGCGGACCTGGTAGGCGCGCTTGCTGCGCGGGTCGATTTCTTTCATGATGCTGACGGATGGCTGTCCGACCACGGAATAGACTCGTTCACTTTTGCCGATGCCACGCCGGCCCAACTCGACGCCATATTGGCGGCCGCGCGGGCCGAGCAGCCTTTGACGCCAATCGAGGCCACGCAATATCGCACCGCCATGTTGATCGAGTTGGCACGCATCTACGCGGATCACGGGTGGACCATGCAACTACATTTCCACGCCGCCCGCAATCTAAACAGCGCATTGTTCAAGACGATGGGGCTTGACGTCGGAATAGATGCAATGACCGACGAGCCGTTGGCCGCCTCACTGGCGCAATTTCTTGATGCCGTCACGAAGACCGGTGCGCTTCCGCGCATGATCATCTACTCGCTAAACCCGGACGACTGGATGCCAATTGCATCGGTCATGGGCTGTTATCAAGGCGGCGTGCAACAAGCACTCACACTCGGCAACGCCTGGTGGTTCAATGACACCCGCAGCGGCATCAGGCAGCAGTTGACCACCATGGCAGAGCAATCGTTGCTCGGCAACTTCGTCGGTATGACGACGGACTCCCGCAGCTTCTTGTCATATCCTCGTCACGAATATTTCCGGCGTATCCTTTGCGACTTAGTCGGAGAGTGGGCCGAACGCGGCGAAATCACCGATGACCCAGAACGACTGGGGGAACTCGTACGCAATATCTCGTATTTCAACGCCAAACAGTTCTTCGCGTCGGAGTCACAGTCGGGGGGAGCATCGCTGTCGAACCTCACCGTCCAAAGCGAGCCTGACGCCGTTGTCGCCAGGCTCGTAAAGGCCTCCGACTAGGTGACGACGGCAGTGATCAGCGTTGCAGCAGGGCCGTCGCCATGGCTGCTACGCCTTCGCCTTGACCGGTGAATCCCAGGCCGTCCGTCGTCGTGGCCGTCACCGTCACCGGGGCCCCGACCGCTTCGGATAGCGCGCGCTGGGCTTCGTCACGTCGCGGCGCCAGTTTAGGGGTATTGCCGACGACCGTGACGGACGCATTGCCCACCTGCCAGCCGGCCGATTGAACCAACTTGACGACATGCGCCAACATTGACGCGCCGCTGGCGCTGGCCCATTCGGGCTGATTGACTCCAAAAACCCCACCGATATCGCCCCGACCGGCTGCTGATAGCAATGCGTCGCACAAAGCATGGGCCGCTACATCGCCGTCGCTGTGACCGACCAGACCCTGCGGCTCGTCCGGCCAACTCAGGCACGCCAAATGCATGGGGACGCCAGCGCCCAGCCGATGGGCGTCGACACCCAAACCGGTACGGAACTCAGCAGGCATTAGCTGGTGACAGGCTCTTTGACTTGCCAGGATTGGAGGACGTCGTCAAGCATGACCTCAGCTTCCGGCTCTTCGATTTTCTCGGCCAAAGCAAGCTCACTGACGAGCACCTGACGGGCCTTAGCCAGCATGCGCTTCTCGCCGGCGGACAGACCTTTCGTCTTCTCACGGCGCCACAGATCGCGAACAACCTCGGCAACTTTCATGACATTGCCCGAATGCAGTTTTTCAAGGTTGGCCTTGTAGCGACGCGACCAGTTGGCCGGTTCATCGACGTCCTCTAACTTCAAGACGCCAAAAACGCGCTCCAATCCGTCCAAATCGACGACGTCACGCACACCCACCATTTCAAGGTTGGCTGCAGGCACTCTCACAACCAGGTCATTCTGGCTCAAGATGCGGAGGACGAGGTACTGCTGATCGACGCCTTTGATGGTACGTGTTTCAAGACTTTCGATGACTGCGGCGCCATGATTCGGGTAAACGACAGTTTCGCCGACGGTGAAGCCCATGCGTCAGCCCCTTTCTCGTAAGCTTCCAGCTTACCACGCCGTAGCCACAAAGTCATATCGTCTTAGCTTGTCATGGCGCAATTGCGACGACGGGACGAGGCCCAGAACCAACCAACCTTTGATTAACTAGTGCTTTCCCTGATTGGCGACGGCCTTGATGCCAGCCTCGGCGGCCTCCGAGTCAAGGTAGCGCCCACCTTTGGTGACAGGCGCCATGTCTTCGTCTAACTCATACAGCAGCGGAATACCGGTGGGGATATTGAGTTCAGGGATGATGTCATCCGGCACATCGTCTAAGTGTTTCACCAGTGCCCGCAGTGAATTTCCGTGCGCCGCGACCAGCACCGTCAGGCCTGCTCGCAGGTCGGGGACGATGGCGTCATACCAGTAGGGCAGCATGCGTGCGACGACGTCTTTGAGGCATTCGCAATCGGGGCGAAGCTCCGGCGGCATGTCGGCATACTTTGGGTCGCTGAACTGCGAATACTCACCGTCGCGGGGCATCGGCGGTGGCGGCACGTCGTAACTGCGACGCCACTGCATGAACTGCTCCTCGCCGTATTGGTCGCGGATCTCGGTCTTGTTGAGACCCTGCAGTTTGCCGTAGTGACGCTCGTTTAGACGCCAACTGCGCTGGACGGGGATCCAGTGGCGGTCGCAGCCGTCAAGGGTCATATAGGCAGTGTGGATGGCACGGCGCAGCACAGATGTGTGCACCTTGTCGGGCAGAAGGTTTTCGGCCTTCAATAGTTCGGCGGCGTGCGCGGCCTCAGCCTCGCCCTTGGCGCTCAAATCGACGTCAACCCAGCCGCAGAAAAGATTGATCGAGTTCCACTCGGATTCGCCGTGGCGAAGCAAAATCAGCTTTCCAGTCATGATGAAAAGTCTAGTTGTGTAGCTTTTTCAGCCAGTCGGCGGCTACCTCGTAAGCGGCGTCGTCTGCACCGACGGGCAGGTGGGGCGTCACCTCGTCGGCGCGTGGATACGAGCCCAGGAAGACGACGTCTTGGCAGATGCGCTTTAGACCCATCAGTGCCTCGCTCATGCGGGCGTCATCAATGTGGCCCTCGGCGTCGATGCTGAAACAATACGACCCGAGCGTTGTCTTAGTCGGACGCGACTCGATGCGGCACAGGTTGACGCCACGTACCGCCAACTGCTGCAGGATTTCCAGCAGTGCGCCTGAGTGGTTAGCCCTCATGTACGCGACAAAAGTCGTCTTGTCATGGCCAGTCGGGGTGGGGCTAGGGCCGCGCCGCGCCACCAGGACGAACCGGGTGACGGCGTCATCGTTGTCGGCGATGTCGTGGGCGATGGCGGTTAGGCCGTATAGGGTGGTCGCGGCGGGGGCGCAGATGGCGGCGTCATATTCGGAGGTTGGGTCGGCTACCGCCTCGGCCGCGCCCGCCGTCGAGCCCTTCTCGATGACGGTGGCGCCCGGCAGGTGGGCCTGCAGCCAGGCCCGCGTCTGGGCGGCGGCATGCGGGTGGGTGATGACGGTGCGCACGTCAGTGAGCTTCGTGCCGGTTCGGGCGGCCAGGTCGAATGTCACCTTGACAAGGGTTTCCGCCATGATCTGCAACGGCGTGGCGTCTGGGTCGCCGAGGTTGTCGAGTGTGGCCGTCACCCCGCCTTCGACCGAGTTCTCAATCGGCACCATGACGGCTTCGGCGTCACCGGCGCGGACGGCGGCCAGCGCGGCAGGGACCGACGGGTAGGGCTGTGCGTCCTCGACAAGGCCTCCCCAGCGTGGGTCGTCGCGAAGCGCGAGAATCGCCTGATGGGTGAACGTGCCGGCCGGGCCGAAGTATCCAAGCATGAGCACAAGCCTAATCGTCCGAACGGGACGAGCCCCATATTCAAGAACCACCGCTCTGGCGACTATTCGTAGACGACCCACCAACGAACCAGAGGTCTTTGAACCAAAACGCCCGCCCATTTCGCGCCAAAGACCGGCACCTCGACCCCGTCCTGCCACTCCCCGCCGCTTCGACTCTGGTTTTGGCGTTTCCCGAGGACGAGGCGGCGCGGAGAGAAGCAAAACTGGCCCAAAACGCGCCACGCACCGCCGCTTCGCGCGGTGGAGTCGTAGTCTTGGCAAAATAGACGCATGCGAGCGCGATACCAGGTGCGAGCGGTGGCCAATTGGCTGACGCTATCGACCCCACTCGGCCTGTTGATCGCCGGTCTCGGGCAGGCCGTCGTCACACGGAAATCTGACGGGCTGTACTTGGCCGAGCACTGCCGGATCATGTTGCCGGACGCCGGCGCCTTCACCGTCGGCAATGTGATCATCACGAGCGGGAAGTTGACCGATCTGCGTGGCACCGACGTCCTGGCCCACGAGGCGGCGCATGCTTCGCAGTGGGCTCTGCTGGGCCCGGCGTTCCTGCCCGTCTACCTGATAATGACGGCCTGGAGCCTGCGCCGCACGGGCGACCGTGCCGCCCAAAACTACCTGGAGCGCTGGGCAGGCCTAGCCCGAGGTGGTTACGCAGACGTCAGCTAGTTGCCCTGCCAGGTATAGCGGCATGTTGGTGATTGAGTCTTGCTGTTTGTACGGCAATGTGCAGAACCGTATCGCAAGACGCGGTTGGTGCGCGGCCACAAAAGACGTCAGAGACCGTGATCTCACATTCCCACCCGCCTTAACCTCTATCGGTACCACATCTGTTCCGAGCTGAACCATAAAATCGATCTCACCGCGCGAGTCATCGCGCCGAGCAACCCCACGTCAAGGCAGACTGTGCAATTTCTGTCCTAGTAGACAGTTTTTACATGCAATTAGCGTCTAGAAAGGACCGTTGTTGCATGCAATTTCTGTCCGGTCGGCCTTGGGGAATCGTTGCATTACGCTTATGGTGTGAGCAAACAGGATAACCAGACTAGCCCGGGGATCGATGTGGCCGGCCAGTTGATCGACGTGCTGCGGTCGGGCCTGGCCTCCAGACAGAATGCGCCGCTCCGTGTCCATACTGAGGACGAGAAGATGGACGCCGCCGCTACACTGGCCGCCTACAACGACCTGCCGACCGAGTACCAGGACGCCGTTGTTGAGTCGTTCCTGAACCGCATGGATCAGCAGATGGCCAGGCGAAACAATGCCGCCGCCGTTGAGACCCGGAAAGCTAATGATGTGGCCCGCAAAAACTCTGGAGGCCGCATTTGGTCCTTGGTGATCTGCCTGGCGATGGCCATTCCGCTGACGGCAATCGCGGCCAACAGTTTCGGCCTGACCGGGCTGGTGATCGTCTGGGTAGGCATTATCATCATCGCCCTGGCCTTCGGTTTCGGCGGCCGTCGCTAACGGCGTCATCCCGCCCGCAGCCGCGACATCTAGCCGCCGTCAATCCTCATTCGTCATCCTGCGCGAAGTCGCAGGATCTAGCGGAGCCGTCCATCCCGCCAGCACCAGCGCCGCAACGGCCGGTATCAGGATCAACAGCAAGGCATTGCGGAACCCAGTATGTCCTGCTACTAGGCCTAACAGCGGTGGGCCGCCGAGGAACGCCAGGTACCCGATTGTTGAGACCACGGCCGTCCGCCGGGCGGCGCGCAGCGGGTCGTCGCTGGCCGCGCTGATGCCCACCGGGAATCCCAGCGCGGCGCCCAGACCCCAGATGGCGGCACCGACCATGACGAGCCACAGTTGTTGGCCGAACCCGAAACAGAGCAACCCGATGATCGCCGCCACTGCGCACAGACGCAGCGTCAGCACCCGTCCCCAGCGGTCGATCAGGCGAGTACCCAGCAAACGCATCGTCGTCATGGCGGCAAGGAAGATGCCCAGGCCAACAATGCCTACCGTCTCGGGCGTGTTGAAGCTTTGAACGACAGCCGATGTGATCCAATCATTGGCGCTGCCCTCCGTCAGCGAAACTGACAACATGACGACACCGATCAACAGCGTCCGAGGCTCCAGCCAAGCGGAACGCTCGGCGGCCTTGACCGGCGCGGCCGTCGTCGTCCCCGTCGCCTCATGATGAACCGGCGGCAGCAGCCAGGTGACGCACCACTGTGCGGCGATCAGCCCGATGACGGCGACCGTGCCAATGTGCCACAGCAGCGGGGCGCCGACGTGGCTGAACACCCAGCCAATGCCCGCGCCCAGAAGCGTCGCCAAGGAGAAGGACGCATGGAACTGCGGCATGATCGATCGCCCCAGGCCCTGCTCGACGCGGCTGCCGGCGAGGTTTTGGGCGACGTCCCAGGCCCCAAGACCGGCACCCTGGATGAAAAGTGGGACGATTATCAGCCACGCCCAGCCGTGGGTGGCACAGTACGCGCTCAGTATCACGGCTAGCCAGGCGGTGGTGGCGCAGATGCGGATCAGCCGGACCTCGCCAAACCGCTCGATCAGGTGGCCCATCAGCGGCATGGTAGCGACGGAACCGGCGGTAATCACCAGTAGAAGCAAACCCATGCCAGCCGGACTGACGTGCAGTGATTGGCGAATCAGCACCAGCCGCGACCCGAACGTCGCCACCAACAACCCCGACAGCAGGAACGACACCATGACGGCGACGCGCGCCCGCGCCACAGCGGTAGTCTGGTCGCGGGTCACCCCGTCAGCCTACAGCGCCTCGATGGGTCGGACGCCGAAGGCCGAACGGCGACCAGCTCGGAGCCTTGGTTGACGTCTGCTCCCGATGATAGACTCGACGATGCACTCGGGGCTATAGCGCAGGTGGTAGCGCGATTCGTTCGCAACGAATAGGTCGGGGGTTCGAGTCCCCCTAGCTCCACGTCGTTCCGTCGGGGGCCAATGGCCCCTGTGGGAACGACATTGTGTTTCGCGGATTGCTTTGTGAGGCTTCCAAATTTGGTGAAACCAGCCCGGGTCTGCCAAGCGTTTTGCCAGGAGGCCGCAGCGACTGCTACAATCGAACATGTGTTCGCATTTGGGCATTCCGCGACACCGAACTCCAATCGCGAAGGTGCATTGACTGCCAAAAATCGCGACTACGCTAGGTGAAAGATGGAAAGCGGAGGTTACCATGACACAGCAGTCAGCTCTCTCATATGATGCCATCGGGCGCTATGCCGAGATGGTCGGTAGTCACTATGACATCTATGACAGTGCTAGCGGGCGAGCGGACCTAGCGAAACTTGTTAATTCTCTCGGGGGACGTTCCGAGATTGCGTCGTACGACAGTGCCGAGTCATTGCGTGTTGATGGTGTTGGTAGTTTCACGATTTTTGTGCCGCCTTTTACCTCCTCACGACGCGATAGATTCACAATCGCGCACGAATTGGGGCATTATTTCTTGCACTACCTGTATGAGGGTTCGACCAGCACAGCCACGTTCAACCGCGGAGGGCAAGATCGTGCAGAGACTCAAGCCAACGTGTTCGCATCCTCATTGATGATGCCGGAGCAGGAGTTTCGGAAGGCCCATGGCGCGTTAATACAGGGCCTGCCACCAGACCGACGATTTCGGGCATTGGCGCGACAGTTCGATGTTTCTCCGGCGGCGGCCGAGGTGCGCTGCAAGGTTCTCGGGTTGGCCGCATGACAGACAATTCTCGTTCTGAATTGTTTCTCTCATGCGATCTTGTCGGCTCGACCAGCTTCAAACAGCAAGAGGACGGGTGGCGGGAAGCGTTTCTTGGGTTTTACCGGGAATTTCCCCAACTTGTTGGCGACCTTTCGTCCAACGCTGAGCTTGACTTCGTACTTTGGAAAGCAATCGGAGATCAGCTGATCTTCACGGTGACAGTTTGCCGCGAAGACCAGGTATATCGCGCCATCCGATTGTGGCTCAACGCGATGGCAGACTTCGAGAAAGACAGTCTGGATAAGCGCATGGGGTTGCATGGTGGAGCGTTCATTGCGACATTTCCAGTTCCTGACAGTGAAGCGACAGTTCCTCGTGATCCGCAGACTGAGAAGTCTGACCTGTCGCCAGTGGAACTCAACAGGGTGGCTCTTCAGGACGAGCGCGACTATTCAAAGTACATGTACGACTATTTTGGGCCAAGCATCGATACTGGCTTTCGAGTACTCGACGCATCAACCGTGCGCTACTTTACGGTATCGGTGGAGGTCGCCTGGGCGCTGCTGCTAGCTGAGCGTGATCAGTCCGATCGTCATCTTGAAGATCTTCGCTTCCTAGGTGAGCGTACGATGCACGGAGTGTGGGGTGGTCGAAGCTACCCCCTCTTCGCTCTTGACAGACAGTACAGTGACGACGTCAATCAAGCACTAGTCAAAATCAATGGAAGTGCGCTAAGTCTGCCCGATGCCAAAGATCTGTGCCAGAAATGTGTCGCTTCGGACCATTGGATGTCCGCCTTGTACCTGCCTGAATCGGGAGTTGATGCGGTGAAGCACCGTCCAGTCGATCCTCTCCCCAAACAAAGCGAAGTAAACCAAGGCAAGGGAATCGAAACTGTGCCTGGTGACGATCCCGATGGATCGGAATCACTCATCCCGGCGCCACCTCTTGGGGACGGTTGACGAGCCGCGGGCGGCGCCGAACCGCATGAGAGATAAGCAGCATAGCTCGTGACAGCACAAAGGTAACCACCGCCTGGGCACAGCTACTTTGCCTAGACTGATTGGCAACACCGCAACCAGGTAGGAGACCAGACATGCGGATGAGCCACAACACGATCGTCATCACCGGCGGAGCCACCGGCATCGGTTTCGCCATGGCGAAATACTTACAACAATGCGACAACCAGATCGTTATTTGTGGACGTCGCCAAGACCGTCTTGACCAGGCGGCAGCCCAACTGCCCGGTATCCACACTCTGTGCTGCGACGTGGCTGATGCCGCCGGGCGCAGCGATCTGGCCGACTATGTACGCACCGATTTCCCAGAGGCCAATATTCTGATCAACAACGCCGGCATCCAGCGCGATATCGACCTAACCAAAGGCCCCGCCGGGCTCGACGGTGAAGACGAGATTGCCATCAATCTGACGGCACCAATTCACCTGGCCGCCCTGTTCACCGACCTGTTGACAGAAAAAGATAACGCCACCATCGTCAACGTCTCGTCGGCACTGGCCTTCATGGTCGAGCGGGCCAGCAGAGCCCCGATCTATTGCGCAACCAAGGCTGGCCTGCATGCCTTCTCGATTGCCCAACGCATCCAGTTGATGCCCCTGCACATCCGGGTGATTGAGATAATTCCACCAGCCGTCGAATCAGAATTGAATATGGAAAGTCGCATCAAACGTGGGTTTGTGACATCCCCCAATATGTTGTCGGCCGACGATTTCGTCAGCCGAGCCTTTGCCCAAATGGAATCAGACGCGGATGAAATCCGCATACAAATGGAATGGAAGCACTAAGCCATGAATCCACAAGAGACTCTTGAATTGATCAAGCAACGCCACTCGTCCCGCGTCCCCTTTGACGAGAACCGTCCCGTCGACCCGGCCATCCTTGACGACATCCTGCAGGCCGCGACGTGGGCACCAACCGCCCACAACATGCAGAACTTCCAGATCGTCATGGTACGAGACAAGGCGGTGCTGACGCGGTTGAGCGAGCTGGAATCGGCCACATCGCCGGTGTTCGTGCAAGAGAACTATCGGCAGTTGTCGTTCACCGAGGACGAGTGGAAGGCCAAAGGGACGGGCTTGCTAGCCTCGCAATTCCCGGCCGCTTGGCAAAGCGAAGCCGCCCAATCTGGCCAACTGCACGAACCGCCCGCCCCGCTGGGCGAGCAGATTCGACGTGGCCCCGTCCTGATGGTACTGCTCTACGACCCATCGCAGCGGGCGCCAGCCTCGACGGGCGACTTCCTGGGCATCATGAGCCTGGGCTGTGTGCTTGAAAACATGTGGCTAATGGCCACCGCCTATGGCCTAGCCTTCCACATCATCAGCCCCCTGGCAAACCAGCCACTGGCGGACCAGATCAAGCAAATCCTCGGCGTCCCAGATAATCTCGACATCACGCTGAGCATCCGCCTGGGTTACCCGGCCAGCCCCGAAAAACCTCGCCTGCGCGTGCGCCGCCAGTTGGCCGCCTTCACCAGCGTCAATTCCACACAAATCTCTTAAGCACACAACCTGAAGGAGTTCACCATGTCAGCCATTCCACGCGCACCGTTTGCTCGTCATGCCCGGTTTGAAGGAGTCTTCCTGCGGCCCGTCGTTACAGCCGCCGAGAGCACCAATCTCACGACCTCGGAGGCGTTCATCGTGCCTGACCACATCATCGACAAGCACGTCCACGACACCAGTGACGAGCACTTCTTCTTCATCGACGGCACCGGCGAAGTGTTCGACGGCACAGCCTGGCAACCGGTGGCCAGTGGCGACGCCATCACCATCAAAGCCGGAACCACCCACGCCGTGCGATGCACCAGCGGCGTGCCGCTGCACTATCTGTCCACGTACTGCCCTCCGCTGTCATGACGGCGTCCGTCCATGCCTGCAATGTCATCCGACGCGGGACCAAGGATGACGCGCTGCCGTAGACCACCGCCTCGGCAAGTCAAATCCGGTCATCTGATGTTGAGGCGGCGCTGCCTGGCGCAATTCCGACGTTTTGACTTCACTGACCACCGCCTCAGCGAGGCGGCGGCTCAAGACGGCCATTGACGCGGTGCATTTTGGTTGCCGCGGCCGGCGCCTTGCCGCCGTGACGCTGGAAACGGCGGCGGTGCCGGGGCCGGCAATCTGAGTGACGGTCGTGAAATCGTCAACAGCCGCGGCCAAGGAAATCATCAGGGCGCCATGTTTCGCACGGTCGGGTTTTGAAGCTCTGCGCTGGGTGTCCATCTGACATCTCCTTGGCGGTGCTATCTGCGTTACGTTCCCGGGCATGGATTATCAGGACGCCCAAAGTGCGTCGGCAAAAACCCAACCCCCGTGGGTTAGCAGCGAAAATGCAGCCAGCTCAGAGCCGAGGCGGATGAAGCGTCACTGGATTCATCCCACCCAACCATACGCTGATTCAGGCGAGCCAGTTAATCTGTAACAACTACCGATTCTTGATACCTGCGGAGGCTATGGTGCTAAGGTTGTGATTAGTGTTGAACCATTATGGCGCGAAGAAGCATTTTGAACCGGATAGAACATCTGGAGCAGGGATCATGACACATCAGGGGCAGCATTTTACGGGGAATCTCCGACTGGGGCGCAACCGGCTAAAGAGGTTGTGGGCACCGGTGCTGGTGCTTGCACTATTCGGCACTATGGCCGCAGGCGAGGCGACGTCGGCGCGAGCGGCGGATCCGTTTGTGCCCAGCGCGTCATCGATTCCCGTTGAGACACCTAACATCGAACTTACAAATCTCACTATTACGGGAGGAAGTATTGTGCGACCGGCGCCCTTCGCGGGCAACCGGACGATCTATTGGGTGATGCCAGACACCCCAAACGGTGGAACCGTCACCGTCACGGCGTCAGCCCCGACGGGAGCAACGCTCTCCTACACCCTAGACGGCGTCGCCCAAGCGGGCAGCGTCTTTAATCTGAACCTGAGCGCGTCCAGGTTGATGTCGGAAATCGGCATCACGGTCACGGACGGCACACGCGCCAACCACTACTATCTGGACGTCAGCTCCCAAGACCCGTCAAGCTACCCAGTCGTGGAACAGTATTACCCCAACATGAAGCCGTACGATGCGACCACCGCCAAGACCCTCGTGCTGACGGACCAGTTCCAGGAGGATTCATCGGTAGTTAACCCAGGAGTTCTTAGTTTCATTGCCCAATACCTGGAGGGCTCGCAGAAAAACCCGTCCATCATAACCGGGCCGGTGCTCGCGCAGAATCCGGCTTGGCACTCCCTGCACTATCACCTAGCTATCTGGAACAATCCGACGGCCGCGATTATCTGGAACGACGAATGGACGACGGTCGAGTGGGATCAGTTGGCAGACTTGTTTGACACCGACCCGGGCATCTTCATGTACGCGTATGCCAAGGACACCGGTAATGTCTCCCCGCTGTACGATTCGGCCTGGGGCTCATACCTGATGAATATCACCAACGAAAACTACTACCAGTGGCTGCTGGCCGCCATCATCGACCAATGTAGGACGGACAACTACGATTCTGTATTCCTGGACAGCTACACCATGGACACGGTGTACTCCTTCACGAATTTCAATTATGTGAACTATGACGGAACCGCCCTGGCCACCTACCAAGATCCGCAACTCGGCGGCATGACTTGGGCACAGGCGTCGGAGGAATTCATGGCCCGTCTGACAAGGGATCTCAATAGGGCTGGCATATGGTCGCTGCCCAATCTGGGCAACCAGCGCACGAGTTGGGATCCAGTTGATTACGCCTACTCGAACGGCGGGATGTTCGAGGAAGCGATCGATACTCCCACGGTTGCAGTTGGTGACTGGCAGCAGGACATGTCCCGGTACATTTACCTGTCCAACAAAGACAAAGTCCTGATCTTCCAGGCCTATGGGGTGGCCGACATAAACGATGTGACAACCAGGCTATACGAAACCGCGGCCTATCAGATGTGCCGTGGAAACTACACCTATATGAATGAAGTAGTGGGCGGTCAATCAGAGGCGTCCTGGTACCCGGAGTATGGCATCGGCGCCATGTTGGGCGCTCCAACCGAAACCGCTATTACCCCCGATGCTTTCGATAGGTCAACCGTAGACCCAGTGATTAATCAGTACCAGATCGGAAGTAGCCCGGTTTATGAACGTCAGTTCCAAAATGGGCTCGTCGCCATAAATGGTGATGCGAGCGGCACTCCCCATGATTTCACCGTCCCCGACGGGCCTTCCTATGTCAGCGTGACGATCCAGCCCGGAAGCGGCGGGACAGTGACAGATGCAGGTATCTCGGCGATCACGAGCGCATCGAATTATCCGCTGATTGAGACGCCGGTCAGCGCTGGGCAAGTCATTTCACTTCCGGCCAACGGCTCCGTGATCCTGGTGGCGGCCAATTCCACCGTCCCAGTTGACTCTGTCACTGTGACACCGTCAACTGCCGCGTTAACCGTTGGTGACACCACGACTTTGACCGCCACCATCGCCCCCAGCAACGCCACCAACAAGGCTTTGACCTGGAGATCATCGAACACTGCCGCCGTCACGGTCGATCAAACCGGTGTCGTGACTGCTGTTGGCCCCGGTCTAGCGACGATCACCGCAACCGCGCAAGATGGTTCAGGTAAATCGGGCAACACGAACGTCACAGTCACCGCACCTGTCGTCCTTGTAACGTCGGTTACCCTCAGCTCAACCACTGCAGCGTAGACCACCGGTGACACCACGACTTTGACCGCCACGGTTGCACCAACAGATGCCACCAACAAGGCTTTGACATGGAGCTCATCGAACACTGCGATTGCTACGGTTGATCAAACCGGAAAGGTGACTGCTGTCGGACCCGGTCTAGCCACGATCACCGCAACTGCCCAAGACGGCTCAGGCAAATCCGGCAACACGAACATCACAGTCACCGCCCCTGTCGTCCTTGTAACGTCGGTTACCCTCAGCTCAACCACTGCAGCGTTGACCACCGGTGACACCACGACTTTGACCGCCACGGTTGCACCAACAGATGCCACCAACA
>Ga0123357_10001035_pt1 | contig 28543 bp, 24 predicted proteins | sample TergutEmb28metaG_FD_89873 | JGI IMG/M metagenome (GOLD analysis project Ga0123357, IMG submission 89873) | Embiratermes neotenicus P4 segment gut microbial communities from Petit-Saut dam, French Guiana - Emb289 P4 | ecosystem: Host-associated > Arthropoda: Insects > Digestive system > Gut ...
GAGGAGGCCGTAGGATCGCCCGACAAAGCGAGCGTCTCGAAAATTGACGGAACGTTAATTTTAGCGAGCGACTCGGGAAGCCGTAGGCCGACCTGGGGCCCCAAATCAAAATCGCCCTACCGCTTTCTCCGCGGTGTCGCAGGATAGACGAGCACCGACAGGTGCGAGGTTTTTAAAAATTGAATGCCGTCAGGTGTTCAATTTTCTGTAGTTTGTTGCGGTGGCTTGTTCGGGGCTGTACTTGTAGCAGGCTACGAAGTGCTCAGGGGCGATCTCAACCAGGGCTGGAGAGTGCGTGTCGCAGTTCTCGCAGCCTGCACAGCCTTCGCGCGCATAGCAGCGGGAGAAGAAGCGGCAGCCGGGATGCGGGTCAATGGGGCTGGTGACGTCGCCCTCCAACAGGATGCGGCCTCTGCGCTCGCTCTCTTTGGTCACAGGTATCGCTGACAGCAGCGCCTGGGTGTAGGGATGCAGCGGATTGGCATAGAGCTCATGTTTGGGCGCCAGCTCGACCAGGCGGCCCAGATACATGACGCCTACGCGGTCGCTGATATGCTTGACCACGTTCAGGCCATGGGCAATGAACAGGTAGGTCAGACCAAAGTCATCCTTCAGCTCATCAAGCAGGTTGAGCACCTGCGCTTGGATTGATACATCCAACGCCGATACCGGCTCATCACAGACGATGAGCTTGGGCTCCATCGCCAGGGCGCGCGCGATGCCGATGCGCTGGCGCTGGCCGCCGGAAAACTCATGCGGAAAGCGGTTGCGATAGTTCGCGGAAAGCCCAACCGCGTTAAGCAGATAGCCCACGCGGTCATCGATCTCTGCACGGGGCCGCAGCTTGTTAACGCGGATCGGTTCTTCGATGATCTGCCCAACTGTCATGCGGGGGTTCAAAGATGAATACGGGTCCTGAAAGATCAGTTGAAGCTCGCGGCTGTACTGGCGTCGCGCGCGCTCTGAAAGCTTCGAGATATCTTTGTCCTGATAGATGATCTCGCCTGCGGTGGGCCGGTACAGGCCGACGATCATTTTGCCAACGGTGGTCTTGCCGCAGCCGGATTCCCCCACCAGGCCAAGCGCTTCGCCCGTACGGATCTGGAGAGAGACGCCGTCGACAGCCTTCAACGTCGAAGTTGGGCGGCCAAAGAAGTTTGTCTCGACCGTGAAATACTTGCGCAGGCCCTTGATATCAACAAGCACGTCGCTCATGCGCCTACCTCCGCGTCCAGCGGGTCTTCGGGATCATAGATGAAGCACCGCAGCTTGCGATCCCCCACCTCATAGGTGGGCGGTTCGTCTGTGTGACAGCGCTCGGTCGCGTAGGGGCAACGCGGCGCAAACTTGCATCCACGGGGCAGGTTAAGCGGATTGGGTACCATGCCCGGGATCATGTAGAGCGGGCCGCTCTCCTCGTTATCAAGGGTGGGGATCGACTTCAGCAGACCAAAGGTGTAGGGATGCATCGGACCCACCTCAAAGAGCTCATGCGCGCTGGCCTGCTCGACGATCTGGCCGCAGTACATGACCACGACTTCGTCGGCAACCTCAGAGACCACGCCCAGGTCATGCGTGATAAGCAACACCGCCATGCCGATTTTGTCCCGCAGACTCCCGATCAGGTCAAGGATCTGCGCCTGGATGGTCACGTCAAGGGCCGTGGTGGGCTCGTCGGCAATCAGAAGCTCTGGGTCACAGCTCAGCGCCATGGCGATCATGACGCGCTGGCGCATGCCGCCCGACATCTGATGCGGATAGTCTTTGATGCGTTTTTCCGGCGAAGGGATGCCCACCAGATGCAGCATCTCTATGGCATGCGCGCGAACCTCTTTTTTGCTGAGGTCTTTCATGTGCAGGCGAATCGTCTCGCACAGCTGGTCTTCGACCGTAAACACCGGGTTTAGGCTCGTCATCGGCTCCTGAAAGATCATGGAGATGTCGTTGCCCCGGATATGGCGCATGCGCGTCTTTGAATAGTTTAAGATATTGTCGCCCTTGTAGATGATTTCTCCGGCGGTAACTTTGCCCGGATGCTGCAACAGGCGCATGACAGACAGCGAGCAAACGCTCTTGCCCGAGCCACTCTCCCCCACAATCGCAAGTATCTTGCCCGCGTCAAGCGTGAAGCTCACGTCATCGACCGCATGTACCGTACCGCGCTTCATGATGAAGTCTGTCGAAAGGTCGCGCACTTCAAGCAGGCGCTGATCTGGCTGGACTACTTTAGCTGTTTCATCAGTCATGACTGCGCCTCCTCTACTTTATGCGCGCTTTGGGGTCAAAGGCGTCACGCAGGCCGTCGCCCAGCAGATTAAACGCAAGCACCGCCAGCGTGATCGACAGTCCGGGGAAGTTAAGCATCCAGGGGCACTGGAAAATGTAGCCGCGCGCCCAACCCAGCATGGCGCCCCACTCGGCCTGCGGCGGCTGTACGCCCATGCCGAGAAAACCCAGGGCCGCAGTGTCAAGGATCGCGCCCGAGATACCCAGCGTGGCGCGCACAATGATGACCGAGAGCGTATTGGGCAGCACATGGCGAAAGATGATCCGCGCACGCGAGTCGCCGGTAAGCTTTGCCGCCGCGGTGTAGTCGTTTTCTTTGATCGAAAGGATGGTCGAACGCACAATCCGGGCGTATTCAGGCACATAGACCAAAGAGATCGCGATGACTGCCTTGTCGATCCCTTTGCCCAACACGGCCATCAAGGTAATGGCGAGCAGGATCGAGGGTACCGCAAGCATCATATCCATCAACCGCATGAGCACCGTATCAAGCCAGCCGCCTATGTAGCCGGCAACCGCCCCTACGACCACCCCGATCGTCAAGGCGATCGCTACCGCGATCACACCGACCGACAGCGACACGCGCGCCCCGGCAATGATGCGGCTGAAGATGTCCATACCCAGATCGTCGGTGCCAAACCAGTGCTTGGCGCTCGGCTTTTCGCGCACGGCGCTCATGTTGGTCACCGTCGGATTATAGAGCATGATCTTGCTGTTGACGGGCTCAGTCGTTGGCGTCTTTGGCATAAACAGCGGCACAAAAATCGCAACAAGCACAATGAACAGGATGAAGAACAGGCTGATCGTAGCCGCCTTGTTAGCAAGCAGGCTGCGCCACATCTCGACCCATTGATTCTCCGGCTTTTCTGCCAGCGTCTCGTCACCGACGATGTTTTTTGTCAGCGCGGTCGCGTTTGCCATCATCTTATCGATCTTATTTTTCCTGGTTTCTGGCATCGGGCTACTCCTCCTTCTTAGAGGTGTAGCGGATGCGCGGATCCAGGAAGGCGTAGGCGATGTCTGCCGCCAGGTTCACCAGCACAAAGATTGCCGCTATCAAAAGCACGATACCCTGCACAATAGGAAAGTCCGATTTCATGATGCAGTCAACCGTAAACTTGCCGATCCCCGGCCAGGAAAAGACTGATTCTGTGAGCAGAGCGCCGCCCAAAAGCGCGCCAAACTGCAGGCCAATGACCGTCGTGACCGGGATCATCGAGTTGCGCAGCGCGTGCTTCATGATGACCTTAACCTCGCGGATGCCTTTGGCCCGCGCGGTTCTGACGTAGTCCTGGTTAAGGGAATCGAGCATGGTTGAACGCGTGATGCGTGTGATAATGGCCATGCTGTACATCCCCAGCGTAAAGGCCGGCAGTATAAGGTGTCGCACGGCGTCATTAAACGACGCCCAATTGCCCGTCAGCAGGGCATCAACCGTAAACAGACCGGTGATATGAGAGGGGTCCATAAGGGGCGTAATACGTCCACCCGCAGGAAAGATATGGGTCGTTGGTCCACAAAAGATCATCATCAAAAGAATACCCAACCAAAAGATAGGGATCGACACGCCGACCAGCGCAATCAGGGTAGAGACGGCATCAAAGATAGAGTTCTTCTTAACTGCCGCGACCACCCCCAAAACAATACCGACTATCGACGCAAAGATGATGGCCACGATCGCCAGTTCGATCGTGGCCGGAAAGCGCGCCATAATCTCATCGGTGACTTTGGTCTGGGTGTAATACGACGTGCCCAGGTCGCCCTTGAACACGCCTTCCATATAGGTGACATATTGCGTGATGACCGGCTTGTTAAGGCCCTGGGAATCACGCCATTTCTGCATTGAGGCCTGTGTCGCGTGTTCGCCCAGCACGATGGGGGCCGGGTCCGGCGCAAAGACTCTCAGCAGACAAAATACTATGATCGACACCCCAATAAGCACGGGGATGACCATGAGTATTCTTTTGATGATGAACTTAAGCATGGTGTGTCAGATTCTTAAAGCGAGTAAAAGGTTCGGTCGGGGAGCGGGAGCCCTGTGGCTTTACTCCCCGACCGTATATAACCTTTCAACTTACGCTTTCAAAAGAAAGTGCAAGCCTGCTATTTTGCCGCTACCGTACAGTTGGCAAAGAAGGTGTTGCCGGTCATGTGATAGACGACACCCTTGAGTCCTGGCGAAGACGCCCAGAGCAACTGCGTGTGGTTGATCGGATACCAAACGTTAGCAGCAGCGGCCTGCTTCTCAAGCGTGGCATAGGCTGCGTTACGCGTATCGCCATTTGGCATGGCCAGCGCATCAGCGATGCCCTTGATGTAGGTCTGGTCCTGCCAACGGGACACGTTCTGTGACCAGTCGTTGGTGGCAAGCAGATTCAGGAAGTTATCCGGATCGCCGTTGTCGCCTGTCCAGCCATAGAAGCACAGATCGTAGTCACCTGCGGTGACCTTGGTCTTGTAGGTGGTCCAGTCATACGTATCGATCTTGCAGCTCACGCCTACCTTCTGGAGATAGCCCTGAATGGCAGTCGCCAGTTTGGAGCCCGTCGCCGGATTGTAAGGACGCGGGTTGCTGTAGGTGATCATGTGAACCGTCTTGACCCCTGCCTTGGCAAGAGCAGCCTTTGCGGCGGCCTCGTCATAACCAGTCTGCTGTACGTCCTTGCCAAAGCCAGGAACAAAGACCGGCAGAATAGTGGAGGCTGGAGTCGCATAGCCCTGGTACAGGTTCTTGACCAGCTCGTCGCGGTTGATTGCCTGAGCAACGCCCATACGAGCATCCGCATTCTTAAAGATCGGTGACTCAACGTTCATTGCCATGTAGTTGATGTTCATACCTTCAGTTGTCTGAAGAACATCGCCAGCGCCCTTGATCTGATCGACCGCGGTTGCGTCGATGCCGTCGATCATGTCAACGTCACCATTGGTCAGAGCAAGAACACGCGCGGCGTTGTCAGGGATGACCTTAAAGATCAGGTTCTTGGTCTGGGCTTTTGTTCCCCAATAATCATCATTGCGAACGAGCGTGACACTGTCACCCTTCTTCCAGCTGACAAACTTATAGGGGCCGGTACCAACCGGATTCTCGTTCATGTTGTTGTTGTCCTTCTGGGCAGCCGTCGGGCTTACCATCGGCGCGCCCAGGCTCATTGCGCAGTTTGCCTCAAACGCAGAGTTCTTCTGATTCAGCGTGATAACAACGGTAGAATCATCAGTAGCTTCAACGCTCTTGACCGTACCCCACACAAAGTCTGCATAGGGCATGTCGTCTGTCTTCTTGGGCGCAAGCTGGCGCTCGATGTTGAACTTGACCGCCGCTGCGTTAAAGTCGGTACCATCCTGGAACTTAACGCCCTTGCGCAGATGGAAGGTATAGGTCAGACCATCAGCGCTGACGTCCGGGAGGCTCTCAGCCAGGCAAGGCTCAACCTGCGTAGAATCGTCCGCATATTTCAGCAGACCTTCATACACGTTCACGATGACCTTGGAGGATTCGCCGTCATCAACATAGGCAGGATCAAGTCCGCGCGGATCCGCGCCCTGCGCGAAGGTGATCGTGTCCTTAAGAGAAGTCGAAGCAGCATTATTGTCGCTGGTCGTACCTCCCCCGCAACCGGTGAGCGCAAAAACCATAGCAAACGCTATGACAAGCCCCACAACGAGTTGTACGTTTCGCTTATGCATACGCACTCCTTTCTTCAGCTGTTGAGCCGAAAACTTATCTGATAACTGGCCCTTTGCCAGTCATTACCTGATTTAAAGGGTTGGCAGAACAACCATAATCCCAAGAAGCACCAGCGCAAAAGTAACCGAAAGCGCGACTGTAAGCCGGTCCAGATTCTTCTCGATGATGCCCGTGCCAACCGTCGTCGAAACGTTGTTGCTGAAGTAATCGGACAGGCCCGCATCTTTACCGGAGTGCAACAGTACGCACACAACGATGCCAATAGCGCTGATAGCCCATACAACCATGAGAACAATTAACAGATTTTTCACAAGTACTCCTTTAGCAGGTATTCTTTGAGCGCGCAGGAAACCGAGGCGCTCCTTGAGGTTTTATAAGATTATTCATTTTATACCAAATTATTGTAGGCAGTCCAGAAAACTGAGCAAAAATTGCCAAGCGTCACAGGGCGTTGGCGGGCAGCGCTGTCAGGTCGTGGCGACCACTCCGGTTTTTCATCATGGCTCAGGCACGGCAAAGGGGTCTTTCTCTCTTGTCATGCGCTGAGCAAATCATGCCCCGTCCAGGAGGCGGGAGCGGCGATACCTAAAGCTGCAACGACCGTTGTCGCAACGTCGCAGAGCTTGCCGGGCGCGAGGGCTGACGGCGCACTGCCGACCGCGATAAAAGGCACCGAGCTGGTAGTGTGCGCCGTATGCGGCGCGTCAGGGCGCCCCATGTCTTCTGCGTTGCCGTGATCGGCCGTGATAAACGTCACGCCGCCTGCTTCGCGCACCGCGGCCACAATACGCCCCACCTGAGTATCGACTGCCTCAACCGCTTTGGTGGTCGCGTCAAGGTTACCGGTATGGCCCACCATGTCGCCATTGGCAAAGTTCACCACATAGAAGTCCGCCGCATCGCGCCGGATCGCCGCCACCAGACCGTCGCCCACCTCAGGCGCGCTCATCTCCGGCTGCAAGTCATAGGTCGCCACCTTGGGGCTGGGCACCAGGAGCCGCTCCTCTGCCGCCTTGGGAGGCTCAGAGCCGCCGTTGAAAAAGAAGGTGACGTGGGCGTACTTCTCCGTCTCTGCCGTATGGAACTGGCGCAGGCCCGCCGCCGCAATGACATCGGCCAGCACGTCAGCCGGATACTCCTTGGGAAAAGCCACGGGAGCTTCGATCTTTGGGTCATAGGCGCAGAGGCAGACGAAGTGCGTACGTGGAAAGACCGCGCGGTCAAAGCCTGCGAAGTCCGGCTGCGTCAGGGCATAGGAGAGTTCGCGCGCGCGATCAGGGCGGAAGTTGAAGAAAATGACCGCGTCGCCTGCGCCTATCAGCTGCTGTTGGCCCGGCGCGCCGATGAGCGTGGGCGCAACAAACTCGTCGGTAACCCCCGCCTCACAGGAGGCCGCAACGGCGCGCGGCGCACTGTCTGCCACCGCTCCGATGCCCCGGGTCAGAGCGTCGTAGGCGCGCTGGACCCGATCCCAGCGCTGGTCGCGGTCCATGGCATAGTAGCGCCCCATGACAGACGCGATGCGTCCGGCGCCGATGCGCGCGGCCTCCGCCTCCAGCTGCGCCAGATAGCCGGCGGCGCTGTCCGGAGGCGTGTCGCGACCATCAAGAAAGCAGTGGATTGCCACCTCGGGGACCTGCTCTTGCCGCGCCAGTTCAAGCAGCGCATACAGGTGCTGCAGGCTGCTGTGCACGCCGCCATCGGATACCAGGCCCATCAGGTGCAGGCGCCCCGTGTGCTCGCGCGCCCAGGCGCAGGCCTGGCGCAGCACCGCGTTTGCGAAAAAGCTGCCGTCGCTGATTGCATTATCGATGCGCGTCAGCTCCTGATAGACGATCCTGCCGGCGCCCATATTCAGGTGGCCAACCTCGGAGTTGCCCATCTGCCCTTCTGGCAGGCCGACCGCAGGCCCTGAGGCGTCAAGGAAGGTATGGGGACAAGTGCTCCAGAGCTCATCGAGCACGGGGGTGTTTGCCAGCGCCACCGCGTTGAGGCGGGCTTCAGGGTCCGCAGGCGTCTGGCCTGTCGGCCCCGCGTAGGCCAGGCCGTCCATGATTATGAGAGCAACCGGACGAGTCATTCGAGTCACGCGCGGGCGGCTTTGATGATCGGGGCGAAGGCCTCCGCCGTTAGCGCCGCGCCGCCAACCAGGGCGCCGTCGATATCGGGCTGCGCAAAGAAGAGCGCCGCGTTTTCCGGCTTGACTGATCCGCCGTAGAGAATACGCACCCGCTCGGCAACCACGTCATCAAAGACTTCGGCAACCAGGGCGCGGATATGCGCACACACTTCTTCTGCCATCTCTGGCGTCGCGGTCTTGCCCGTGCCGATCGCCCAGATCGGCTCATAGGCGATGACCAGATCCGTGGCGTCTGCCTCCGTAATGCCTGCCAGGCCCGCGCGGATCTGGCCGGCAATAAAGTCTGCCGTGCGGTCCGCCTCGCGCGTCTCAAGCGTCTCGCCACAGCACAGGATCGGCGTCATGGCGTGGGCAAACACCGCGCGCGCTTTTCGATTCACCACTTCGTCTGACTCGCCAAAGTACTGGCGCCGCTCGCTGTGCCCGACAATGACGTAGGCCACGCCCAGGTCAGTGAGCATCCGCGGCGCAACCTCGCCGGTATACGCGCCCTCTTCTTCCCAGAACATATCCTGCGCCGCCAGCTTGATGGGAGGATGATCAAGCGCGAGCACCGTCGAGACGCTGTGCAGCGCAGTAAAGGGCGGCGCGACCACGGTCTCGGCATCGCCCGAGCACTCCCGCGCGACATCCTCAAGATTCTGCACGAGGATTGCGGCCTCGCCAGCCGTCTTAAACATCTTCCAGTTGCCGGCTACCATCGTTTTACGCATGGTTCCTATCCTTCCTTTATAGTGGGTGACAAATACCCCCGGGGTGTTTGTCACGCTTTCTTGTTGTCAAGCGCCTCTACGCCCGGAAGCTCTGCGCCCTCCAGAAGTTTCATCGAGGCCCCGCCGCCGGTCGAGATGAAGCTTACGCCGGAGGTAAGCCCGAACGCTTTGAGTGCCGCGGCGGAATCCCCGCCGCCAATGATCGAGGTCGCCTCAGAGTCGCAGATTGCCTCTGCGACCCCGCGGGTGCCCGCAGCAAACGCTGGCATCTCGAAGACCCCCATGGGGCCGTTCCAGAACACGGTACGCGCCGCGCCCAAAATCGCCGTGTAGGCAGCGGTGGTCTCCGGCCCGATGTCAAGGCCCATCCAGCCCTGCGGGATGGCGTCTGCAGCCACCACCCGGGTCACTGCATCAGGCGCAAAGGCATCGGCGATGACGTAGTCGGTGGGCAACACCAACTGGCAACCGTGTTCTTTGGCGCGGCCGATAAGCTCGCGACAGGGCTCGACCCAGTCGCGCTCCAGAAGCGAGGCGCCGGTCGCGTTGCCGCGCGCCGCCTCAAAAGTAAAGGCCATGCCACCGCCGATGAGCAGGGTATCGACCACCTCGATGAGCTTACGGATCACGCCCAACTTATCGGAGACTTTTGAGCCGCCCAGCACGGCCGTAAAGGGCCGCGCCGGATCGCTGAACAGCTGGATAAGCGTTTCAAGCTCGCGCGCCATCAGCAGACCGGCAGCAGAGGGCAGATACTGCGCGATACCCGCCGTTGAAGCATGAGCGCGGTGCGCCGTCCCAAAGGCGTCGTTAACATAAAGCTCCCCCAGATCGGCCAGCTGACGGGCAAACGCCGGGTCGTTGGCCTTCTCCCCCGGGTAGAAGCGCACGTTTTCCAGCAGGAGCACCTCGCCCTCTGAAAGCGTTGCCGCCGCCTGCTGAGCCTCAGGCCCGACCGTATCGGCCACAAAGCGCACCGGGCGCCCCAGCAAGCTGGCAAGCGCGGGCGCCACCGGCGCCAGACTGAACGCCGGATCGGGCGCGCCCTTAGGACGGCCCAGATGCGAGAGCAGGATAACGCGCGCGCCCTGTTCGATCAGATAGTTCAACGTCGGTAAGGCCGCCCGGATACGCGCGTCATCGGCAACGGCGCCGCCTGCCAGCGGCACATTGAAGTCAACGCGCACCACCACGCGCTTGCCGGATACCTCAAGATCGGTCACAACAGTTTTCTGGAGCATGTATCCATCTTTCTCTTAATTCCCCCTCAGTGCTTCAGCCAAAGCAAGCGGAGAATACTTCAGATCAAACGCAGTACAAAGAAAACGGGGCAGGCACAGCTGCCTGTGTCAACCCCGTTTACCTTTACTTCACCAGAAGAGGCGCCGCCTTACGCGCACATCAGCTTCGCCAGGTCGATGACCCGGTTGCTGTAACCCCATTCGTTGTCATACCAGCTGATGCACTTGACAAACGTGCCGGAGCCGCCGCCCATGACCATCGTCTGCTGCGCGTCATAGATCGATGACGCGGGATTATCGATAACATCGACCGAGACAATCGGGTCAGTGCAGTACTCAAGGATGCCCTTCATGGGACCCTGCGCCGCAGCCTGCATGGCGGCGTTGATCTCCTCTTTAGTCGCCGGCGTTTCAAGCTCTGCCACCAGGTCAACGACCGAGCCGTCCGGCGTCGGCACGCGCATCGACATACCGTCCAGCTTGCCCTTCATGTCCGGCAGCACCAGGCCGATGGCCTTTGCCGCGCCGGTCGAGGTCGGGATGATCGAAAGGCCTGCCGCACGCGCGCGACGCAGATCCTTGTGCGGAACATCAAGAATGCACTGGTCGTTGGTAAAGCTGTGGATCGTGTTCATGAAGCCCTGCTTCAGGCCAAAGGTATCACGCAGCACCTTGGCAAAAGGCGCCAGGCAGTTGGTGGTGCAGGAAGCGTTGCTGACCACAAAGTGCTTATCGGGATCGTACTGGTCGTCATTGACGCCCATGACAATCGTGATATCCTCATTTTTTGCCGGCGCAGAAATGATGACGCGCGTCGCTCCCGCGTCAATGTGAGCATGCGCCGCGTTAGCGTCGGTGAAAAAGCCCGTCGACTCAACTACCAGCTCAACGCCCTCTTCTCCCCAGGTGAGGTCGGCGGGGTTGCGCTGCGCCAGCACCTTGACTGGCTTGCCGTCAACCGCAAAGCCTTCCTCGGTAGCCTCAACACGGTGCCCAAAGGCCCCGTGGACCGAGTCATACTTCAGCAGATGCGCTAAAGTCTTTGAGTCCGTCAGATCATTGACGGCTACGACTTCGACGTCCGGGTCGTCAAAAGCAGCCCGAAACACATTACGTCCAATACGTCCGAACCCGTTGATTCCCAGCTTGATGGCCACGGTTCAGCCCTCCAAAGGATCAGGGCGGCAAATGCCGCCGGCAACCGCGCATAACGCGCGTCAATACCCTGTCAGTATAGCATTAGAGCGAGGCCGCAACCTGCTCTAATCTACGCATTCTGTGATTCACTGCGGACTTTGAGAGTGGCGGCACGGCGGCGGCGCCCAGCTCGCGCAGGCTTAAGTCGGGGTTGTCCAGGCGCAGCTGGGCAAACTCGCGCAGGCCCTCCGGCAGAGCCTCCAGCGCACCTGCCTGCTTCAGGCGATAGATGGCGTCAAGCTGGGAAAGCGCCGCCTGGCTCGCCTTGGCCTGATTGGCGATCTCGGCATTGACCCGGCGGTTCACGTCGTTGCGCATTTCCTTGACGATGCGCACGTCGTGAGTCTTAAATATCGCCTTGTGCGCGCCCACCAGCGCCAGGAAATTCAGGATCGGCTCCGTGCCCTTCAGGTAGACGATCCAGGCGCCGCGGCGCTCAAGGGACTTTGCCTCGATGGTAAAGCGCTGCATCAGGGTCGTAAGGTCGCAAGCCAGGACCTCGCTTTGGCAGGTGATCTCGAAATGCGCGTCGGCGCGGGGGTCGGAGACAAAACCGCTCCCCAGAAACGCGCCGCGCAGATAGGAGATCGCGCAGCAGTCGCGGCGCACCAGCGCCCGGTCAACGCCCCCCGACAGATAGGCGCTCTCGAACAGGCCGAGCGCCCGCAGGGCCGGCTCCAGGCGGGCCTGGCTCGGTATCGTGATGAGGTAGTTGTTGGTCTTGTGCAGTACGCTGCGCCGGCTTATGAGTTCGGTCTTAAGCCCGCCCACGCTGTGGGCCAGGCTGATGATCGTGCGCGCCACCGGCGCCGATTCGGTCACCAGCTCAAGGCGGTAGGTGTTGCCCGCGCTCATCGTAAGCGCGCCGTCAAAGCGGATGAGCGCGCTCAGCGCGGCGCGCGCGCAGCACTCCCGTTTGGGCTCGATGCGCGAAAGCTCGTCGCGGACCTCAGCGGTAAAAGACATGGCTGATCACCATCTCAAGCGCGCGGGTCAGGGCGTCCTGATCGTGGCGGAAGGGGTTTTCTGCGCTGGTCAAAGGCTCGCACAGGACCGTCAGCCCGCGCGTGACCAGCGTATCGACGACCTCCGGCGTAACAACCACTGCCGGGGAGCTCTCACTCTCCCCCGCCTCCGCCTCCGCCTCGGGTGCAGGCGCGGTCGCCTCGCCGACGCTGGTGCTGTTGGCCGACAGCACCACCCCGTCAAGGCAGCCGCGCAGCCCATGCCCAAACAGAGCGTCAACGTAGTCAAGCGGGGTATAACCGCTCGTCTCTCCGCGCATGTTCGCCACGTTGCAGAAGTAGATGACCGGCGCTTCGCTTGCGCACAGGGTACGCTGAATCTCGGGGACCAGGAAGTTCGGGATGATGCTCGTATACAGCGAGCCCGGGCAGATCAGGATCAGGTCGGCCGTCTCAAGCGCCGCAATGGCCTCCGGATTAGCCCGAGGGACCTGACGCTTTCTGGGCAGGTCCTCCCGATGCACCAGCTGCAGATCAACGTCAGCGATAGCCACCGGATTTTTTGCGAGTGATTCCTGGCCGGTGATCAGCGTGCCCGCCCGGTCATAGCCGCTCAGCACCACGTCATCAAAGGTCGAAGGCAGGACGCGCCCCTGCACCTCCAGAAGGTCTTCCAGGTATTTCACGGCCGCCTCAAAGCTGCCGTCCATGTCAGTCAGCGCCGCCAGAATCAGGTTGCCCACCGCATGGCCCGTGATGCCCTCGCCCTCCGCAAAGCGGTAGCCCAGCAGTTGCGCCAGAAGCTCATGGCGCGGCGCAGCCAGCGCCGCCAGGCAGTTGCGCACATCTCCGGGCGGAACGATCCCCAGCTCGCGGCGCAGACGCCCCGACGAGCCGCCGTCATCTGCCATCGTGACGATAGCAGAGGGCAGATAGCCCAGCGCCTGCAGGCTGTGCAGCATGAGGGGAAGCCCCGTGCCGCCGCCGATGGCCACGATACGTCGCGCGATGATCGGGGCTGCGGGGTTTGCGTAGCCCTGCGCAGAAGACTTATGTTTCATGACTGAGCCTCGATTCACGCTGATCACGCTCCCGGTCGCGATGCACGATACTTACCCGATAACCCGCTTTCTTCAGAAAACGCGCCGTCTCTTCTGCCAGCGCCACGCTGCGGTGGCGCCCGCCGGTACACCCCAGCGCAATGCCCAAGTTCAGCTTACCTTCCGCCACATAGCGGGGGATGACTTCAATAAGCAGAGGGTGCCAGCGCTTCAGAAAATCCCTGGTCTCTTTGCGCCCTAAGACAAAGTCGGCAACCGGCTTGTCCAGGCCGGAGAGCGGACGCAGGTCCTTGTCGTAGAAAGGGTTCGGCAAAAACCGCACGTCGAACATGACATCGACGTCGGTGGGAATACCATACTTAAAGCCAAAGCTGCTCACCATGATATGCAGCGAGTCATCAACGGTGCCCGGCAGAAAGTCGTGCTGAATGCGCGCGCGCAGCTCTGAGGCGCGCAGCGTGCTCGTGTCAATGGCGACGTCGGCGCGGGTTTTGATGGGCGCTAAGACCTCCCGCTCGATCTCGATCGCACGAGCCAGGCTCACGGTCGCGTCTTGCAGCGGATGCGGACGCCGCGACTCTTTGAAGCGATTGACGAGCGTCTTGTCATCAGCGTCAAGAAACAGGAGCTTGTGGTTGACGGGCAGACGATCATCTTCCAGCGTGTCGAGCAGCTGCGTAAAAAGCTCCCCGCCGCGAATGTCGCAGGCAACCGCCACGTGGGAGAAATCCGAGTCCGGCAGCTGAGCAAGCTCGGCAATCTGGACCAGGAACTGCGGCGGGAGGTTATCTATCGCGTAGTAACCAAAGTCCTCAAGCGCGGAGAGCGCCAGTGATCGCCCCGCCCCCGACATGCCGGTCACGACGATCAGCGTCGGCTCCCCTTGCGCCAGGAAGTTCTGTCCGTTTAGTTTGTGTTGTCGAGCCATAGTAGATGCGCCTTTTTCCCTCTCCGAGTCGTTCCCACATCCCCAGTATAACAGCATGGACACGCCCGGCGTAAAGAATTATCGCGCATTTGCGATACTGAAGAGAGCACCCCCTAATTTGTCAATTTTTTTGTCCTCGGTTTGTCTACGGATGCAGGACGGTGTGGATGTCGGCGGCCATCTCGGGGGTTACGAAGGGGACTGCGGCTTCGATCTCTGCGGCGGTCGCGTCGCGGAGCTTGCGGAAGTTGCCGAAGGCGCGGATGAGTTTTTTGCGGCGCTTGGGGCCGATGCCAACTACCTCGTCGAGCACTGAGGTGGTCATGGCTTTGCCGCGCAGCTGGCGGTGGTACTCGATCGCGAAGCGATGCGCCTCATCGCGCACACGCTTGACCAGGTAGAGCGACGGCGAACCATCGGGCAGGATGACCGGGATGTCCTGCCACTGGACCCAGAGCTCCTCCTCGGCTTTTGCCAGGCCTGCCACGGGGATCGCGACTCCCAGTTCTTCGAGCTGCGCGAGCGTGGCGTTAAGCTGGGGTTTGCCTCCGTCGATGATGAGCAGGTCGGGCATTTTGCCGAATCGCTTATCCTCGCGGCGCTCAGGCGCAAAGCGGCGCCCTAAGACCTCGCGCATCATCGCGACGTCGTTTGACTCCTCGTGGGGCATCTGTATCTTGAAGCGGCGATACGCGGCTTTGTCGGGCTGGCCGTTGGTAAAGACCACCATCGAGCCGACCGAATGCGCGCCATGCAAGGTCGAGATGTCGTAGCACTCGATGCGCAGCGGCGCGGTGTCAAGGGCCAGCGCGGATTCCAGCTGGAGCAGCGCGGCGTTGATGCGCTGGTCGTCATAGTGCGTGCGTGTCTTGAAGCGCAGGAGCGAGTGACGGGCGTTTTCGCGCGCCATCTCGACCAACTGCTTCTTGTGGCCGATCATTGGCACGCTCAGCGTCACACGCCCGGACAGGCGGCCCTCGCTGCGCTCAGTCCGCAGGTGTGTGAGGTAGTCGGACAACACGTCAGCGTCAGCGGGCTCAAGCTCCAGCAAAATGTCCTTGGGGACCTCTGCCGCCTCATCATAGTAGCGCGCCACAAACGATGACGCCAGCTCCTCGAAAGGCAGATCGTAGCCTTTGTCCAGGATGTATTCGTTGCCGTACTGCACGCGCCCTGCGCGCACCGCCAGCACATAGGCACAGGCGATGGTCTCCTCGCGCGCAAAGCCGATGACGTCGATGTCGACATGTTCGTCACTTACGATGTTCTGCTTCTGTTTGACCCGGGCGACCGCGTCGAGCCGGTTACGATAGCCTGCGGCAGCCTCGAACTCAAGGTCAGCTGCAGCGGTCTCCATCGCCTCGTGCAGCTCGGCCTCCAACTCACGATAGTGGCCTGAGAGGAAGCGCAGGGCACGGCGCACCCCGACCGCATAGTCCTCCGGAGTGATATCATTGGTGCAGACCCCCGGCCCCAGGCCGATGTGGGCATCGAAACACGCGCGCGTCAGGGGTTTGCCGCTGCGCAGCACACGTTTGTACTCAGGGCAGGTGCTGCGACAGAGCGGTACGATACGGCGCAGCGCATCGATCGTCTCGCGCGCAGCCCGCGCGTCAGTATAGGGTCCAAAATAACGCGTCCCGACCTTGTGCTTCTCGCGCGTATATTTGAGCGCGGGATAGGGATCACCACACGTCAGCGCAATGAACGGATAGGTCTTGTCGTCGCGATAGTCCACGTTATAGGGCGGCGAGAACTGGTTGATGAGGTTCAGCTCAAGGATCAGGGCCTCGACCTCGCTGCCACAGACTACGTAGTCAAAGCTGGCAACACGCTCCATCATGAGCGGAATTTTTACGCGCTCATCGGCGCCCGTTACGTACTGTGACATCCGGCGGCGCAGCTCCTTGGCCTTACCCACGTAGAGCACCTCGCCCGCGGCGTCTTTCCAGAGATAGACGCCAGGCTGCAGCGGAACAGACTTCAGCTGAGTCGCGATGTCAGCGAGCGAGGCCATCAGGTCAGCGCGGCTGTCATTTCAGCCAGTTGATGCAGCCCTGGGTGAGCCCTTTGACCAGCCTGGCCTGATAGTCGGCGCTGTTAAGTGCGCGATCTTCAGCCGGATTGGTCATGAAACCCATCTCGATGAGTATCGAGGGGACTTTGCAGTAGTTAAAGCCGGAAAGATCGCTGCGCGTCACAACCCCGTTGTTCTTTGCGCCGGTCGCCGCGATGACGGCCGCCTGCACGGCCTCGCCCGCGCTGCGGCTGGAACTGACGATAGGGCCCGTCCACTGGTCTTTGGCAGGCACCAGCATCGAGATTCCGTGAGTCGATGAGCTTGCCGCCCCGTCACAGTGCAGCCGGATGAACAGGTCGGCCTGCGCGTTATTGGCAATGGCTGCGCGCTGTGAGTTTGAGACATTGACGTTTTGCGTCGTGCGCGTCATGACCACCGTAGCGCCTTGCGCCTCAAGCGCCGCTTTCAGCTTCAGGCCGATCTCAAGAACCGTCTGCCCCTCCGGGATGCGCGTGGCCACGCCGCTGGTACCGCCCGCCACCTTTGGCTTAGTCTGGCCAGAGCCCGGCCCTATTGGTTCAGGCGAGGTGTCTGCGTGGGCCTGGTGGCCGGGATCGATGCAGATGACTTTGCCTGCAAGCGCACCTTTTGCGGGCGCAACCGGGGCTGGGGTTGTCTTCTGCTGACTGTCCTGCGGCGTCGGCGTTTTTTTCTGCGCGGCCGTCGGGCTTGTCGCTGACGGAGAAGTTGTGGCAGCGGCATTTGTGGCAGCCCCAGCCTGCGAGAGCGCGGTCGTGGCACTGGCCTCAGCCGAAGCAGCGCTGCGGGCAAGCTGATTCTTGCGCTGAGCTTTCACGTGCTGACCGTAGGCGAGTCCGCCCGCCGCACCGAGGACGACCACCGCCAAAACAGCGGCCAGGACAATGCGCTGAGAGCGTACCCGCCGGGCGCGCTGCAGACGCCGCTGCGCCCGGGTCTCAGTATCTGGCATCAGACTACTCCTATCACCAACCAACGGACCAGCACGAACACCACCACACCGGCAACCGTGCCACCAATGAAACTTTTAGTAAGCTTAAATACCAGCATAGCAGCCAGGGCCCCAAAGATGCCGGGATTGAAATAAAGCGGAATACTCTGCTTGCCGGACGTTTGCTCCCAGGCGGGCAACAGAATCTGCGTGGCAAACAAGGCCCCCATGACCGAGATCGGCACAAAGCTCAGCCAGCGGGTCACCACCTCGGGGAGCTTGATGCGCGTCAACGCGACCAGCGGCGTAAATCGCAGCGCAAAGTTGAGCACGGTCATACCCAGGATCGTAATCAGAATGGCATTTTGCGCAAGTATCGTCATGAGCGCGCCCTTTTGCCAACCAGCATCTCATCGGAGGCTGCGGCCCCTTCAAGTACGGTGGCCTCGCCGTCGGCGTCCAGGTCAGGATGGGCTTCGTCCTCGTCGCCGTGAGGCCAGATGATCGTTGCGATTGTGGCAGCCAGAAGCGCGGCGATGACAATAAACCAGTAGGTCGGGATTACCAACACGCCGGTCTTGCTCAGCACATAAAGCCCGATGACAATCGCTGCCGAGCCAATGCCACAGAGCACCTGCCGGAGGTTTTGCGCCAGGGCCACAAAAAGCGCCGCATACATGGCCGGCATCGCAAAGTTGACGCCAAAGCGGTCGGCGTTTTTCACAAAGCTTGCGCCCAGCGCACCCAGCAGGGTGCCGACCATCCAGCCAATCCATGAGATAAATCCCACGCCCGCCATCCGGATGGGCGTTGACTTCTTCTCCGCAATTTCTGCCATGTTGATGGCAAAGGATTCATCGGTCAGAGAAAAGCCCAGCCAGACCAGCAGCGGCGGCTTCACCTTGCGCACATGCGGCGCCACGGTGGCAGAAAACAGCAGGTAGCGCAGGTTGACCACACTTGAAGCGATGAGCGCCGCCGCCGCGTGCCCGCCAGAGGCCAAAAGCGTCGAGAGCGCGACGAACTGCCCCGACCCGGCAATGGCCCCGGCGCTTGCCAGCAATGCCTCCCACCAGTAAAAGCCGTGCTGGCAGGCCAGAATACCAAAGGCAAGGCCGACCGGCACATAGCCCAGAAAGATCGGCAGTCCGGATTTCAGGCCCGCCCGGAATTGCGCTGCACGCGTCCCCCTGCTTATGTCATCCTGCGCGTCAGTCGCAGGATCCAGGCTTTTATCTTCCTGACTGGATTCTGCGACTTCGCGCAGAATGACAGGGGGGGACGTCTCGTCCCTGTTGACGGGGGATGTTTCGTCCCTATTGACGGGGGGTGTTTCGTCTTTATTCTCCACTCAGGACCCGCTTCAGGTATTGGCCGGTGTAGCTCTTCTTGATCCGGGCGACTTCCTCGGGTGTGCCGCTCGCGACCAGATGGCCGCCGCGGTCCCCTCCCTCAGGGCCCAGGTCGATGACATAGTCCGCGCACTTGATGACGTCGAGGTTATGCTCGACCACCAGCACGGTGTTGCCGCTGTCAACCAGGCGCTGCAGCACGTCCAGCAGCTGACGCACGTCGTCAAAATGCAGGCCCGTGGTGGGCTCGTCCAGGATGTAGAACGTGCGGCCCGTGCTGCGCCGCTGCAACTCGCTTGAGAGTTTGACGCGTTGGGCCTCGCCTCCAGAAAGCGTTGTGGCGGGCTGTCCCAAGCGGATATAGCCCAGGCCCACGTCAAAGAGCGTCTGCAATTTGCGCTTGATGGGCGGGATGTTCCTGAAGAAATCCAGCGCTTCTTCGACACTCATGTCAAGCACGTCAGAGACCGTCTTGCCCCGGTACGTGACCTGCAGAGTCTCATGATTGTAGCGCTTGCCGCCGCAGACTTCGCAGGGCACATAGATGTCTGGCAGGAAGTGCATCTCGATCTTGATCTGACCGTCGCCCTTGCAGGCCTCGCAGCGCCCGCCCGCCACATTAAAGCTGAAGCGCCCCGGCCCGTAGCCACGCATCTTCGACTCCGGCACCGACGCAAAGAGCGCCCGCACATCATCCCAGACGCCGGTGTAGGTCGCGGGGTTGGAGCGTGGCGTGCGCCCGATCGGCGACTGGTCGATGTCGATCACCTTGTCAAGCAGCCCCAGACCCTCAACCTTGCGATAGGCGCCCACGCGGCGCCGCGCGCGTTGCAGCTTGTTGGCAAGCAGCGGCGCGAGCGTATCGGCCACAAAGCTGCTCTTGCCCGAGCCGGACACGCCCGTCACCACCGTGAAGGTTCCCAGAGGAACATGGAGGTCGAGGTCGTCCAGATTATTCTCCGCAAGCCCGCTCAGCGCCAGGTCACCGCGCTGCGGGTCGCGGCGCGCGCCGGGCACGGGGATCTGCTTGCGACCGCTCAAGTAGTCCGCTGTCAGCGAGTTTTTCGCGCGCAGGATCTGGGCCGGCGTGCCCTGGGCGACAATGTCGCCGCCGTGCTCGCCGGCGCCCGGCCCCATGTCAACCACGAAGTCGGCGGCCCGTATGGTCTCCTCGTCATGCTCGACCACGATGACGGTGTTGCCCAGATCGCGCAGTTGCTCCATCGTTGCGATCAGGCGCGCGTTGTCGCGCTGATGCAGGCCGATGCTCGGCTCATCAAGGATGTAGAGCACACCCATGAGCCCCGCGCCGATCTGGGTTGCCAGGCGGATGCGCTGCGCCTCTCCACCGGACAAAGTCGCCGTCGCGCGCTCCAGCGTGAGGTAGTCCAGGCCAACATCAACCAGAAAGCGCAGACGCGCCAGGATCTCCTTGACGATGCGCGCGCCAATTAGCTGCTCCTGGTCAGTCAGTTCAAGTTCCTCGAAAAATGCGAGCGACTGGCGCGTTGACATCACCGTCACCTCAAAGATGCTCTTGCCGCCGACCGTCACCGCCAGAATCTCGGGCTTGAGGCGCGCCCCGCCGCAGGTCTTGCAGGGGACCTGCGCCATATACTGCTCCATTTTGGCGCGCACCAGGTCAGACTCGCTCTCACTGTGCTTGCGCATGACTTCGTGGACCGCGCCCTCCCAGTTGCTGTACCAGTGCGTGTTGCGCCCGCTGCGCGTGTGGTAGTCAACCCGCACGCGCTCTTTGCCCAGCCCAAAGAGAAAGACGTCCTGCGCCTTTTGCGGCAGGTCCTGCCAGGGCGTCTCGGTATCGACGCCAATGTGATCGGCCACTGCGGCAAGCAGCTGCGGGTAGTAGTTGCTGCCCGCACCAAAGGCCGTGATCGCGCCACGGGCCAGCGTAAGGCTCGGGTCGGGCACCAGCAAGCGGGGGTCAACCTCCAGGCGCGCGCCCAGTCCCGAGCACTCCGGGCAGGCGCCGTAGGGCGCGTTGAAGCTGAAGTCGCGGGGCTGGAGCTCCCCCAGCGAGATGTTGTGCTCCGGGCAGGCAAGCGCCTGCGAGTAGAGCTCTTCTGTGCCATCATCGCCCGCGACCAGAACCGCGCCGTCCGCCAGCTTCAGCGCGACCTCGATGCTGTCTGCCAGGCGGCTGCGTACGCCCGCGCGCAGCTTGATGCGATCGACCACCACGTCGATGTCGTGCTTGAACTTCTTGTCAAGCTCGATCAGCTCATCAAGCGTGTGGAGTTTGCCATCGACCCGCACGCGCGAAAATCCCTCCGCGCGCAGGCTATCGAACAGGTCCTTGTACTCACCCTTGCGCCCACGCACGAGCGGAGCGAGCACCTGCAGGCGCGAGCCCTCCGGGGCGCTTGCCACCTGCGCGACGATCTGGTCGGTCGTCTGGCGCGAGATCACGCGCCCGCACACGGGACAGTGCGGGATGCCGATCCGCGCGAACAGCAGGCGCAGGTAATCGTAGATCTCGGTCACGGTCCCCACCGTTGATCGCGGGTTCTTGCTGGTGGTTTTCTGGTCGATCGAGACCGCCGGTGACAGCCCGTCGATGTAGTCGATATCGGGCTTGTCCATCTGGCCGAGGAACTGGCGCGCATAGGCCGAGAGCGACTCAACATAACGGCGCTGCCCCTCCGCATAGATCGTGTCAAAGGCAAGCGAGCTCTTGCCGCTGCCCGAAAGCCCCGTGATCACCACGAGCTTGTCGCGCGGGATCTCCAGGTCAATATCGCGCAGATTATGCTCGCGCGCGCCTTTGATTATGATGTTTTCAAGCGCCATGCAAACGTGCCCTCTTATCCCCTTGCTATCCATTCCGCAAATGAAAACAAAGTATCCGATATAATCGTTTTCGTACAATACTTCAGTATAGCAAAGCAAGGAGCGTTAAACATATGAGCGTCACAACGAAAACCGGCGATCAGGGACGTACCGTTGACTTCCGGGGGCGTCGCGTCAGCAAGGCCGATATCAACATTGAGCTGAGCGGGGCCTTTGACGCCGTGCAGTCGGCGCTGGGGTTCGCGATCGTCGAGGCGCGTGCAGCGACCGATGGCGCTGACAACAACGCAACGAACCTGCGCGGCTGCTCCGTGACCCACATCGCCGGCGTGCTGGTCGAGCAGCAGCGCACGCTCTTTGCCTGCGCGGGAGAACTGGCCGGTTGCGCGGGCTTCGACCCGGACGGTCGCAGGATGGCTGCGCTGGAAGACTGCACCGCCAAGCTGGACGAGCGCGTCGCGCCCGCGGGCTTTGTCCTTCCCGGCGGCAGTGAGCTTGCCGCCCGCATCGACCTTGCCCGCGTCGCTGCGCGCGCCTGCGAACGCACGGTGGCTGCCGCCCGCGACGACGGACTGCCGGTCAGCCCGGAGCTGCTCGCCTGGCTCAACCGCCTCAGCGACTTCCTCTTTTTGGCCGCTCGCCTTGCCAATGCCAGCCTCGGCGTTGAGGAGACCGCCGTCTGACCGCTTCCCCTAAAGGCCAGGCGCCCCGGTCTCATCAAGATCATCCGCCCCAGAAAACCAGCAGAAACTGCAGCGTAGGCTATCGCGAAAGACCGAGTAAGCGCCGCACTCGTTTTTGCAGGTGTTGTTCGATGGCAACCAGCCGCTCCTCATCCAGATTGAGAACAGGATGTCGCCTGAAGGTAAAGCCGATCAGACGACGTAATTGCCGCGCCTGCGTTTTTCCCATGACCTCGACACAGATGTCTTCGAACTTTACCCCGCGATACACCGGAGATCGAGTTTGGGCGTATTCATCAAGGTTTGAAATATCGGCTGGCAAAGCATAGTTGAACAGCGAAAGGCCATGATCGAACAAAGGGGCAGCACCAATCAAAGCGCCTGAACGGTTGTCCCTCAGGAATCCAAAATTCCCAAAGTGCCGATCTTCGTTATAGATTACCGCGTCAAACACCAACATACTGCGCACCGACTCCAGAAGGTCATTGCCGATTCCCTCGTAATAATCCAGCACTTCTTTCAATCCGCCCGATCTCACAACAGAGCCCACGGGCACAAAAGCGGTGTCAATATCACAGAACAGCTTGCACTTCGAAGCCAGAGTGCCTTTCCATCTCTCCAGGTCATAGGACACCGTTTTGATCCCCATCGCCTCAGCTATCTGTGCGGCGTAGTACTCACTGTAGGGTTCGTTTCCAGCGTTGGCCGCACCTGAAGAACCCCCCTTGTAAAGGTATATCCCGCTCCCCCCAATGTAACGCCACGCTTTGGGTAACATGCCATTGGTAGTCAGCTCAGGCGAGGTAGTGAAAGCTTCATGGCTCTGTCCGATACCCGTATACGCCACCAGGGAGAGTATCTCTGAAAATCGATTCTCATAGAGGTTATAGTCCTTGAACAGGCCGGTGAAGCCTTCGGGGACGACCCAGAAGCTGTCATTGAGCGAAAGCCCTTTACACACATCGATGATTCCTTTGGTATCGCTCTGTGACAGATTCAGGGTTTTCAGGATCTCCTCTACAAAAGCCCGGTTCTTTGGAATCACCCGGTGCTGCAGCCACCTCAGAACATCTTCATCCGAGGTGTCCAGCCCCAAAGGGAGCAAATGCTTTTGCTCCTCATTGACGCTGATGATCCGGGCAGTCAAACCCTCGATGCCCTGTTCTTTGAGAGAGAACGTGACCAGCGTGGTGTCGTAGAGGCGAAGTTCATAGCGATCTGACAAGGCCGTGGGCTTTGCGTCAATCGACTGTGGCAGGAGCTCCATCGTAAGATCCAGGGCGGTAGCCACCCGTAGCAGGAAGTCGAGCGACGGGCTATGGCTCCCGCTCTCCAGGCGTGAGATACTAGAGCGCTGCGTCCCTAATAGCTCCGCCAACTGAGCCTGAGTCATACCTCTGTCGATCCTTGCCGCAATGATCTTATCGATGATCTCCTGTCGCCAGGCTCTCATTTTGTCATCTGCCATCAGAACCTCCTGCTAACTGTGAAGTTAGAGTGTAACATATTTGATAACATATCTCATTAGAGCCTTTGCAGTATTCACATATTTGTTACTTTTGATTCTTGCCCGCGCACCTTGCCAACGCCAGCCTCGGAGCTGAAGAGATGGCGATCTGACTAGAGACAAAAGGCAGCGTACAGGGGAACTGCTCTGATATCGCCACCGGCGCCAAACGGCTTAAGCGATAAGCGGACAGCATCCTGCGGATGATATCGATTGATAAATTCATTAAGGCTTCGCGAGCGCGTGTAATAACCACTCTTGACCTCAATCGCTGTCAGATATCATTTATCTTAGAATAAATCAATGATTCGCTATTTTTATCATGATATAAATCTAATATTTTTTATTAATCTTATGATAACGCAAATTTACACTCGACTTAACCATACGGGCACCTGAGGTTCTTGCTTCCAATCTGATAAATCACTGCGCTTCAAGTTGCACCGATATCTTCTTGCCTATCGCGCGAGCTGCGCACGCAAGGGTAGTAAGCGTCACCGATGGGTTGCTCGGATCAAGCAGCCGGTCAACAGCAGACCTGCTGCTGTTCATACGACGTGCCAGCTCTGATTTCGTTATTGAAGCGCGCTGCATCTCTTCTTCGATCTGAAATGCAATCACACGTTTAGCTGCTGCCGCCTCTACCTCGTCGGCCATGCCTTCTTCGCGCAGAAACTCATCAAAGTCGCTCCCGATATGTTTCTTATCAAACATCTGTGATATCCAACAATTGCTGACAGAACTTTGGGATATCCACCGTTGCAGTCATCCAGATATCTTCCATCTTCAGCGTCTGATATTTATGTGCGGTCACATCACGCAGCAGCGTCATAAGCTGATACCACTTTTCCAACTTCTATCATCGCATCTTCTGGAATAGGCGAATGAATGACATCAACAGGTACCCCCAGTTCGCTCTCAAGTTGCTGCTTGAAATCAATCAAGGTCAAAAACGAAACGCCCCGTTTAGCAAACTCGACCAGCACATCAAGATCGCTTGTACTTGTTGCAGAGCCTTGGGCGTAAGAGCCGAAATATGACACCCGGGTAGCGCCAACACGCGGAGCAATCTTTTCCACCACCTGAACTATTTGTTCATGAGTCAACATTTCGTCTCTCTTGCAGGGCTTCCATCAAACTCATTACAACATTCCCTTCTGCGGCCACACCGAATATCGCCTTAAACATGAACAGGGGGCGCTTTTATGCACCCCCTGACATCTGCTCGCTAAACCTCCTCTCCCTATGGCTTAAAAGATACGCCCGTCGTGTTATACGCCGATAATGACGTGTAGTTGCCAGTCTTGTCCCAAGAACGTACGGTATATGTGTACTTGACACCTTTCTTTGTCGAGGTGTCGACCCAGGAGCGTTTGGAGGCTCCTACGCTTGCCACCTTTTTCCAACCGCCAGTAGTCTTGCGATAAACATAGTAACCGTCAGCATTCTTGGATCCCGTCCAAGTAACTTTGATGTTGTTGTATCCAGCCTTGTAACGCTTGGCAGAACCCAACTTGGGACGACTGAGATAGCGGATATAGGTAGAAGAATAACCCGGTCCGCTTAGTGTCGAGCCGTAGTAGGCTCTCACTGCATAGTAATAGCCTGTCCCAGATGTTACGGTCTTGTCGGAGTAGCTCAGAGTGGAGGCGCCTTTGACCGTAGCGATTTTCGCAAAGCTCTTTCCGGGCAGTCTGCGATAGATGTAGTAACCAGAAACGCCTGATATTTTATTCCAGGTGAGCTTGGTGTAACCAACACCGTTGGTCTTCGATTTAAACTTTGGAGCGATAGGTACGCAGTTGAAACTAAAGGAGTAGGAGCCACCGAAAGACACATATGAATCCTTTTCATATGAAAGGTAATACGTTCCCGGCAGAAAAGTCCACTCCCAATCTGGGGCACGATAATTCATAGCATCAAAGTTAAGGGACGTTGAACCCAATTTATTGCCATCTTTATCATAGATATTAGCTCTTATTGCGCTGCCATATACTGGACTTCCAGTGCCAACAAATGCAGCTGATTTTGTACTGATTACTGCCTTTGTAGAAGAATAAGGAACCGTAAATTTAAAAATGTCATATCCATCCAAACTGACTGGCCCAGTTGGGAACATGCCTATATATGATTTATTCAAGACAATACCTGACGCAGTTCTGAAAGAGTTATTGCTCCCACCTTCAGGCTCGGGGAAACTCTCCCCTGCGCTAGAAAAAGTAAATTTGAGTGAAGAGTAATCATAGGTTCCACTAAAATATCCCATCCCATCAACAAAGGATGTTACGTCAAAATAGTAGGTTCCGGTATTAAAATACACCGTATCATTTATGACATATTCATCGAACTCTTGGCTGCAATGTAAAAGTGTAATATCCTTTGAGGCACTATCCAGAACTCTTATATGAAAACGCCCCGCAGATGTCCCAGATGCGCGTCCACTCACTTTTATTGCTCCGGGAGACGTGACAACGACCTTGTAATAAATGTCAGTACTACCTGAATGAGTGCCTGAATATGTTGTACCAAAGATTACGGGCACCGTACCAGCAGGATCGGCAGCCGCAGCCAGAGCGGGAACTCCCATCACCGCCGCGAGTGCAACAAAGATACCCAGCAGGTACCAGCGCGCACTCAACATCTTCTCGATCTTTTTACTCATCTCGTCCTTCCTTTCCTGTTCGAAAACCGTTCATACACCCTAGTAATCTGATTCAACTAAATCACTAGGCATAGTCTGTGAAGATAATACAATTGCTTGCTTGATCTGATACCGTTTGCCCACATTCCGGGCGTTGAACCATCGCCATTATGATCTCCTTTTCTTAACCATATTTCTTTCACTTAAGCGGAATCGCCCGTGCTTTCTTTCTTTTGCAAATTATTGTCAGCTACCTGATCGTTGCATCTCTGCCACAAGCTGGCCTCCGTCATAGACGCTGATGCGGTTGTTATCAGTAACTTTCACGGTGTAGCTGGAGTCGCCGCCAAGTACTCCTGTGATACTGAGTTGATAATCACTTCCCGATTTAGTCAGTGCGTAGGAATCAAACGGGCTGTAAATATTGCAGTGGCCATTTGAAAAGGTAACTACGCCACCTACTTGCGCCTGATCGAAACCCTGACCGCCTGTCACCTTCCAGCTTCCCTGGATATCAAAGGGCTGCAGACCACAGCCCGCAAGCAACAGTGCGGCTGCAAGTAAACAAATTCCAATGATCGTCAGTTTCTTTACTTTCATGTTCTTCCTTCCTGATTATTTGATTTATTCTCATGTGAAAATATTCGCAACAACCCTCCTTATTTATCGAGTGCCGACAACACTGATCGAGGTCTTTTTTAAGAAAATGGATTGGCGACAGAAGCAATATCATACTCACTGCCACCATCATCATAACTATCAAGATCAGCGGGAGCCACAATGTTCTGATGACCGTATTGAATATCAACAGCGATATTCCATGCCTCGTTGATAATGTCTTCAGGGCTGGTGGTATTTGGTTTGGAAAAAGCGAAAGAAGATATCGTATAGGAACTTAGCTGACCCGCATTGTTGATTTTGGCTGCAAGCGTAGCGTTCTTGGCATCTTGGAATCCGTAGTTATCGCTTGGACGCAGAAGATACTGAAGGGCATCTCCCTTGATTACAAACTTGACTTCACTTCCCTGTGCTGTTTTAGTTGCGCTCTGATCAATAACGTCATCCTTCGAAAAACTAATGAGGCAGTTTACTATTCTTGTTTGATCAATAGTCAGTGGGGACTTATATTTTGAACCATCTTGTTCATCTGTGAAATAAATTGTTCCATCTTTGGAATAGAAGTCATTTTTTTCGTTCGTGGTATCCTGCCCGGTTTCACCAATTGAGCAAACCTGTGCGATAGACATTTCCATTCCGGCTGCGTAAGGACTATTAGCTTTAATATCAGTTGTGACCTCTTTGGCTCCTTTGTCCCCCCATTCTGAAAAATCACACTTCGCGGCTATATGCAAACTGTAGCCTGCCGATGCCTGAAGTTTTCCTGCGGCGGCAGTATAGAGCGCGTACGGATCTCCCAATTGGGAGCCACTCTGCCCAGCCACGTCAGAAGCATCTCTCTTGGTCGCACCACAAGCTGAAAGCAACAGAACCGCTGCCAACAATAATGTCCCCGCGATTGCCAGTTTTTTCGTTTTCATTGAGAATCCTTCCTAATTGCAATTATGTCCAAGAAGGATTAGACGTGCAAAGAGGCGCCTAACCCCTTCGTCACATCCTGGCAATGAAAGCAGCAACTACGACCGCGCTTACACAGAATAGGGGCTAGACGCCTCGTTACTGTGTAAGCACATTCCGATAAAGAACTATTAAGTTTTCAGTTGGCTAAACTCAGCCAAGATGTGACAGTAAAATAGTAGCACAGCTTGCAGCCTCCGCGCGATGCAGGTGCTGGCAAATCTCTATCGTGAGATTGGTGCGCGCAGTCATCGCGCTGTTGACGGTCGTCTTCGACCTGATACGCAAGTACCGCCGCTTGTAGCGACGGTACTCTAAGTAGCAGCGGTTCATTCCGCTTCTTTTTGGGGCAACCGTCTGCGGCTAAACATCAGGCTACCTCTATGGATACCATGATAACATGATCGACAGCTCTCCTATCGCAGTTGCTTAAACTCCGCAGATGATAGAATGAGGGCAATAACAATAAGGATTCTCATGCGAAAATTGGAGAATAATGGGACGCTGTATCAAATGTGGTAAAGAGACCAAGAACTCATACTCCTATTACACGGGCGAATACCAGAAGAGCGAATTGCTCGATCAGCACTATAGCGGCGGAAAGCTTTCTTCCTACACCGAAAGAAAGTTTTACACGAACGTCCGGCAACATTCTGAATATCTCTGCTCGCGGCATGTGGTAGCCGAGCAATTCTCTGCCCTGTGGACGATGCTGCATGTTATTGCTGTAGCAATGCCACTCTTTCTTATCATCTTTTGCGCTCAAAC
>Ga0123357_10001038_pt1 | contig 28515 bp, 22 predicted proteins | sample TergutEmb28metaG_FD_89873 | JGI IMG/M metagenome (GOLD analysis project Ga0123357, IMG submission 89873) | Embiratermes neotenicus P4 segment gut microbial communities from Petit-Saut dam, French Guiana - Emb289 P4 | ecosystem: Host-associated > Arthropoda: Insects > Digestive system > Gut ...
CTGAAAGATTAAATGGCAAAATTCAACGTTTTGTTTCGAGTAACTATGGTATCAAAGATAAAGATTTTAGCCTATACCGAATAGCCTGTTATTTTTCATAGCACCTCAAACTTTTTTTTAACCAAAAATAATAGTATTTTCTAATATAAGAAAACTTCATTACCTTTGCTCGTAAAATTAAAGCATTATGGAAAATATCAATTGGTCTGATTTAACTTTTGGTTATCTGAAAACGGACTGCAATGTTCGTTCGTATTACAAAGACGGGAAATGGAGTGATTTGGAAATTACTGATTCCGAGCAAGTAAATTTACATATCGCAGCGACTTGTTTTCATTATGGGCAGGAAGCATTTGAGGGATTAAAAGCATTCAAAGGGAAAGACGGGAAAGTACGGATATTCCGTATGAGGGAAAATGCCTTGCGCATGCAAACCTCTTCACGGGGAATCCTGATGGCTGAAGTTCCGGTTGAATTATTTGAAAAAGCCGTCTTGGAAGCCGTGACGCGAAACCTGCGTTTTGTTCCGCCTTACGAAAGCGGATCGTCTCTGTATATCCGGCCGGTATTATTCGGCACCTCCCCACAGGTAGGCGTTCAACCCGCAAAAGAATATCTTTTCATTGTATTTGTAACGCCGGTAGGACCTTACTTCAAAGAAGGATTCAAACCTACCCCGGTTGTAATACTAAGGAACTACGACCGGGCAGCGCCTCAAGGCACAGGCACAATAAAAGTAGGCGGAAACTATGCCGCCAGCTTAGTTGCCGGCGAAATAGCACACGAAAAAGGGTATTCGGCGGTTTTATATCTCGATTCCAAAGAAAAAAAATACATCGACGAATGCGGTCCGGCAAATTTCTTTGGTATTAAAAACAATACATACGTCACTCCGCTTTCTGCCTCAATCTTACCTTCCATCACCAACAAAAGCTTGATGCAATTGGCTGAGGACATGGGTATAAAAGTTGAACGCCGCCAAATTCCCGTAGAAGAATTGGCCACTTTTGAAGAAGGTGGACAAGTGGGTACAGCTGCCGTTATCAGTCCCATTTCCCGGGTGGATGATCTGGACGAAAACAAATCATACGTTTTTTCAAAAGACGGAAAACCCGGTCCTCTCAGCCTGAAGTTGTACAATAAATTGAGAGCGATTCAATACGGTGACGAAGAAGATAAATATGGTTGGATAACAGTAGTGGAATAGTAAATAGTAAATAGTAAATGGTTAATGGTAAATTATTAAATAGCATGAACAGGCGTAAGTTTTTAAGTGTATCGGCTCTTGCAGGCGCGGGAGCGATGGTTGTTCCGAAAATTACGATGGCACAGACACCGGCAGCTTCAGGAACAAAAGAAAAATTTCCAACCCGGAAATTAGGTAAAACAGGAATGGAACTCCCCATTTTAAGTATGGGAGTGATGCGTGCCGATAATCCGGCCGTTGTTCGCGCTGCATACAATGCGGGCATCACTCATTTTGATACGGCCAACGGTTATCAAAAAGGAAGAAACGAAGAAATGCTGGGCGAGTTCTTTAAAGACAAAGATAGAAAGTCTTTTACGATTGCCACCAAAGGAAAAGCCAACTTTGGCTCCGATACTTTTGAAGCGGATTATGAAGACTTATTGAATACAAGTCTTCGTCGCCTGCAAATGGATTATGTGGATATTTACTTTGTGCACGGGATAGATAATGTGGATGATTTTGCCAATCCCCGCTTGATTAATGTGTTGAAGAAATTCAAAGATTCCGGGAGGATACGGCATATCGGATTTTCCACGCATGCCAATAAACCGGAGCAAATTGATGCCGCGATAAAAGCAGGCATTTTTGAAGTATGCCTGTTAAGCTATAATTTCAAATTGAATGTACTCCCTCAATTGGATGAAGCTCTTCAGAGAGGAGTTGAAGCCGGTATGGGTTTTATTGGTATGAAGTCTATGGCAGGTGGAGTAGAAGATGCAACCGGAAAGAAAAACGTCGATGGCGCCGCCTGTTTGCGCTGGGTTTGGTCGAATCCCAATATCACGACCGCTATTCCCGGATTTACCAGCTTCGACCTGTTGGACAATTGCTTGGAAGCCGTCCGCCGTCCCAAGTTGGATGATAATGACAAAAAATATTTGGCTGACCTGAAGGATAAAAACGAACTGCTGTATTGCCAGAATTGCGAAAAATGCGTGGGCGATTGCAGCAAACATCTTCCGGTGCCAACCATCATGCGCGCCTACATGTATAATTACGGCTACAAACAACCGGCTTTATCTAAAGAAACGTTGATGAGTTTGGCTTTGAACAATTCCAATCTGTGTTCCGATTGTACTTCTTGTACGGTTAAATGTCCTTCGGGATTCAACGTAGCGGACAAAATTGCTGCGATTACTCCGATTATTCATGTGTCTTCAAATTTTCTAACGTAAACAGGAGATTGCGGGTAAAGCCCACAATGACAGGATGAAACAATTATTTTTAGGTATAATTATAAGCTTGTCTTGTTTTGCAGGACAAGCTTTTTCACAAACGCCACAGCAGATTTTCGCTGCGTTACCGCAAGTGAGCGGCTGGAGTCTTTCTCCTGATATGGAAACTTTCAATCGAGATAACCTGTATGAACGAATCGACGGGGCTGCTCCGCTGTTTATTGAAAACAATTTTCAGGAAATGACCAGTGTGGTTTATACTTCCGAAGACGATTATATAACCATTCAGGCGTACCGGCATGCCACGCCGGAAGATGCTTTTGGTATGTACGCTTCCGAACGCTCGGCGGATATGGAACATTATCCCGGCATCGGCGGTGAAGCGCAGGGCGATGAATATGGCCTCTACTTCTTTGTCGGGCCAATTTATGTGAAAATATCCGCAAACAATGAAGGCGAACATATTAGCGCCGCTATGAAAGAAATAGCTACCGGCTTCACCGGTAAGATCGGCTTTGCCGGCGCCTATCCTCCAATTATTGACTCGTTTCCTAAAGATGGCTCTATTCCTTATTCTGAAGCTTATATTACGCGGAATTACATCGGCCATGAATTTCTAAAACCTGCTTATACGGTCGATTACGAATTATTCGATAAGAAATTTCAAGCGTTTGTTATTGATGCCGGAACCACCGATAACGCCAAGCAAATTTTGAGCGACTATTTCAAGTTCACCGGACAGAATGATCCGTTGGTTGAAGGTAATTTATTAATTCAGGATCGTTACAATGGTTTGATTCCCATGGTTTGGAAAGGACGTTACCTGATTGGCGCCTTTGACGAAAAAGGAGAAGATTTCACCAAAGAAATTTATGATTTTCTGAATGGATTTAAATTATAGAGACGGAGCCAAGCCCCGTCTCTATATTGAATAATGAAGAACAGATCAATACACCACTTTTACCGTGCGATTGTCCGATTGAACAATATACGCCCCTTTAACATTTAAGAAAATATTCGCTTTTTCACCGACTGCCATGCTTTGATAGATACGTGTGCCTGTAAGGCTGTAAACAGCCCAAGGTTTACCCATCGTAAGTCCGGTGACATATAACCGGCCGTCTGATATCCGGGCTTTCAACAGTGTCGATGCTTGAACATTTTCTATTCCCGTATATTGAGGCGAAAATGAATCACTCACTTGTGCCGTTCCTGCTGCGTAATTCGCATTCTCTGCCGAACGGGCATAAATGTAATAAACAACATTTTCGAGAAAATCGCCGGTAAATGTTAAGCCGGATTGCCATGCAAGTGCATTCAAATCCGCATCCGATAAATTATCTGAAGTGCTGATTGCATATTCCACCGTTTGATCACCGGGATTGACAGGTATTGTCACACCATTCACGATGATGCTGTTTGTGGTTGCCATATTCAGGGTCGGCGCTCCGCTCACATCGGCGCCTGCTGCTTTATTAACTACCCATGTGTTTGACTTTTTGTCGGATACGATGTAGTTAGGATTGTTCAACGTACCTCCAATCGTCAATGCATACGTACCGGCCGAAGTGGTAGCGCTGATTCCGAAACTGTTATTCAAGCCGGAAAGCGAACTTTCCGTATCGCCATTGACTAAGCCTGAGGCGAAAAATCCCGGATTAACAGGGCTTTCTCCATACACAGAGGAACCACCTCGTGCAGAAACAATGATACCTTTCGGATTGACCGTTAAGTTACTGGTATTTGCAGAATAACTGTTGCATGTAACTTTAACGGGAGTTCCATTTTGCGTTCCTTTGACCGCCGTACCGTTTGCCGGATTGGTTGAGATATTTAGCGCTGCAAAATCGGCAAAAGATACATTCTTTGTAGAAGCGTTGCTATAGGTTAGCTGTACTGCAAGGTTTCTCAAGTCAAGCACATCGCCATACGTATAGTTCAATTTTGCCGGTTGCGACACTACAGCGATAGCTGTTACGGTGGGTGCAGGATTTACGGTCAGAGGATCGTCGGTCGTAGCGCGTATGGTTGCACTGTTATCGTAAATCACCGTGATCGGTTTTCCGTTGGATGACATGTCCAGCACAGTACCGTCGGCCGGATCCGTTGTGATGTTATACAATCCGAACTTGTCCGGCGTAACATCTATCGATGGCGCGGAACTGTAATAAAGTGTCACTACAAGGCCGGTCAAGTCAAAGGTATCGCCTTCGGAATAGAGCAAATTCGGATTCGATGATATATTAATTGTGATATATTCCACAGGTTCCGACACAGTCTCCGGAAAAGTGAAAGACAATTTTACCGTTTCTCCCTCGTTCTCTGCGACCGTTGCATCTTGCCCATTGATGGTTGCAGAATTGAGTGAGGCTGCAAACCGGAAACCGGGGTTCGCCGTGAGTACGACAGTAGCCGTATACTGTTTACCACCCAGGAAAGGATCGTCCGTATCGCTCCAGGTCACATGCCCGATAGTGAAATTACCCGTACCGGATGCATTGGTATCCGGATTCTCGCCTACGGCAGGCGCTATGATGTTAATTGCCATATCCTCAATCGCTTCGAGCGGTTGGATTTTCACGTATGGAGATGGTGTACTGTTATCAAAAGCTACCGTAGGGAAGGAATTATTCGTTGCACTCATCGCATCCGTCCCCGTCCAACTGGTATAAGCAATGGGAAGATGAAGGGTTGCATCAATGGCTTGAGTTACACCATACGCTGTGATCGAACCGCTTCCGGTAATCGTAATTTCATCGGCAGAAGACATTCCATACGCATTCGCTACCGAATCGGATTGAAACGTATTATCTCCCGTCAGAGTGATTGTTGTACTACCGTTAACCATTCTTAGTGCTGTTGATGCAGGAGTAATCCACTCAAATCCGTTCAGTGTGAGAGCGCCGGCCTGCCCGCTCCATTGGACGTTTTCACCTTCGGTGTATTTGCAATCAGCATAAACCTGATGATCTTTACGCACATCAAGGTAGAGCGACCCGTCCGTTGCATCGAAAATCAGGCCGTAGTCGGTATCCAGATTGACCGAAACTCCATCAATGGGGAAAAAACCGTCGGTGGTACCGTTGGCGTATTTGATTCCTCCGGTGGTTCCATCATTACGCCATGACGCAGCGCCTTCCGGATTGCTGGATAGTGCGCTTGTATAACATGCAGGAAATGGGCCGGTATGCGAGTTATCCCATGCAACGACCAATCCGCCGGAAACGGAATAGGAATGTGCATTTATTACAGAGCCAATGTCGGTTCCATAAGCAAACACCAAACCTTCATTAACCTCGACTAATGCGTTTTGATCGTTACGAACAGCAAATCCGTCTGTTGCCGAAACCGTTCCGCCATTGATGATAACCGAAGCGCCTTGCAATCGGGTATGGATCGCTTTTCCAACGGTTGCCGAAACTGTGCCTCCATTGATTATTACATTAAAGCTACAGATGGTGGAGCCATTGACTGCCGTACCCGAATTACCGCCTGTTGTCGAAATCGTTCCACCGTTTACGGTCACTGTGGAATTTGAGCCGTTTGCATAGATGGCTACTCCGTTGCTTGCCGCATTCACCAGTGCATTATCCTCAATCAAGACGTCACCGTAGCTCGCAATGGCGTATGGAAAATTCCCGCTATTGGCAGCATTTGCCAAAACTTTGCCATTGCCTCTGATTATTACATTTTGCCCCGTATTGCCGTTCTCCACAAATATCGTTGCGTGTAAATTGGTTGTGGTAGAACTGGACACAGTTCCGTCACCGTCTACAATAACCTTGCCATTTGTACCTGAAACACGGATAGCGTCGCCGCTTGTCGCAGAGACCGCACCGTAAACCGTAACTGTTGCATTGGTTCCTGATACATTGAGCGCCGCGCCGCCACCATGTTGTTCCGCAGAACCGTTTGTTGCAACCTCAAAATTACCATCTCCCGTCAGTGTTATCATCGAACCTGTGAAGCTTGCAACACTGGAATATTCCATATTCCAGTTAACCGTTACTCCTGAAGGGATGGCTAATGTAAGTGTGGCATTAGCGCCGGCAAAAGCTACACCCGTGTTTACAACAGTAACAACGCCGCCGCCGCTACTGTTCGCATCATCTATTCCGGCCTTGATGGCGTTTTCAATAGTTGAAACAGTTGTCAATCCGGAAATGTCTACATCAGCATTCGCACTCACCGTTTTCTTTGGGATATCGGTAAGTGTATTTGCCGGCCTCGCCTCAAGCGCCGTAAGCGATAAGAGGCAGATAAAGCAAAAAATCAATTTTTTTAATACTTCTTTCATGTCGTGTTATTTATTAATATAAAATGGTATTTGGTAATCTTAAATAATCGTTTTATTATGGGCAAATTATTTTAAATCGCTTTTTCTTTTATCAGGTATTCGGCGATTTGTACCGCATTGAGCGCCGCGCCTTTTTTGATTTGGTCGCCGACACACCAGAACGAAAGTCCATTGGGATTGCTGATGTCTTTCCTGACACGGCCGACAAAAACCGCATCCTGGGAGGCAACAAACAACGGCATCGGATATAGTTTTTTCGACGGATCGTCCTGAACAATGATTCCTTCTGCTGCACGAAGCGCTTCCTGTGCTTCTTCAACGGAAATCGGCCGTTCGGTTTCAATCCAAACAGCTTCGGAATGGGCGCGCAAAGCAGGCACTCGAACGCAGGTAGCACTCACTTCCACATCGGAATGCATAATTTTACGCGTTTCGTTATGCATCTTCATTTCTTCTTTCGTATATCCGTTATCCAAGAAAATATCAATATGAGGAATCACATTGAAAGCTAATTGGTAAGCAAATTTATCGACTTGGGGCGTTTCCCCTTGAACGATTTGCTCGTGTTGACGAATCAATTCGGCCATGGCGGCGGCTCCAGCTCCCGATGCCGATTGGTAAGTAGCCACATGAATTCGTTTGATGTGCGACAGGTCGTTCAGCGGTTTCAGCGCAACGACCATTTGAATGGTAGAACAATTGGGGTTTGCAATAATTTTCCTCGGACGAATCAGGGCATCGGCTGCATTTACTTCGGGAACAACCAGCGGAACATCTTCGTCCATACGGAAAGCGCTGGAGTTGTCAATGATTACAGTTCCATATTTTGTAATCGTTCCGGCAAATTCTTTGGAAGTTCCGGCTCCCGCCGATGCAAAAGCAATCGTAATACCTTTGAAATCGTCGTTATGCTTTAATTCCTTCACGGTAATCTTTTGCCCTTTAAATGCGTATGCTCTACCTGCGCTCCGGGCTGAACCGAAGAGCGTTAATTCATCCAACGGAAAATTTCTTTCTTCCAATACGCGCAAAAACTCTTGTCCTACTGCGCCGCTTACTCCAACAATTGCTACATTCATCTTGTTAATTATTGTTAAATATAAAAAATTTATCGTTATTTTATTTTTATTTCGAAAAAATAACTACATTTGCACCGCAAATCAATCCGCATTGGATTGAACTGCAAAATTAACAAATTTATTAATAATCAAAACGTATTTAGTATGAAAAAATTAATTTTTTTACTGATGTTTTTAGCTCCATGTTGTGTTTTCCCACAATTTTCTGACAATTTTAATGATGGACGCTTCCAAAGTGTTCCGTCTGCTACCACTACCCGTTCTGTCGAATGGTCGGGCGATGTTGAAAATTTTATGGTGAACACTGATCTTCAGTTGCAATTGAGTACGCCGGGCACCGGATCGCCGGCTCAATTACGTACCCATTCCGCCCTGTCGGCTAACGCGTATTGGGAATGGTGGATGAAGTTGGATTTCAATCCTACCTCATCGAATTATGCTAAAGTGTTTTTGTGCAGTGATGTTTCTGATTTGACCGGTGACCTGAACGGTCTTTTTATCCGGGTAGGACACACGAACAAAAACATTTGTTTGATTTCTCAAAAAGGGAAAACAACGAAAGTCCTGATTGACGGAACTGCCCAACGTTTGAATAATACATCGGTTGCCTTGCACATACAAGCGAAATGGGACAAAAACGGAACATTCAGCCTGTATTCAAAATTGGATGACGAACCGGAATACGTATTGGAAGGAACTTGTTCTTTGACCGATGTTTTTTCAAGCGATTACTTCGGACTTGTCTGCTATTTTTCTTCGACCCGCAGTAAATCGTTTTATTTCGACGACTTTTTAGTTCGTGAATTAACGGACGACGAACAGGGAGAAATTGTTACGGAACCGGTTGATCCGGATTTACCCGGAGAAGACGATGTCGTGTTCAGTGAGATAATGGCAAATCCGGGTGGTTCCGACCCCGAGTATGTCGAATTGTACAATCGAAGTAATAAAACGTTTAATTTGAAAAATTGCCTGTATTATTACGGAACGAATTCGTACAAACTTCCGGATGCCGAAATCAAACCGAAGGAATATTTTGTTTTGACAAAAACGACGGCTGTTGCTAATTTCCCGGAGAATGTAAACGCATTTGGAGTTACTTCTTTTCCGGTGATGGCTAATACCGGAAAATTGTTAATGTTCGGACTTACAGATGGAACATTGGTTTCCTGGTTTGAATATTCCGATAAGATGTACGAGAGCACGGAAAAAAAAGGCGGTGGCTGGTCGCTGGAATGTATCGATCTGGAAAATATAAGTAATGCGGCTGCTAATTGGACAGGTTCCGATATTGCAGGAGGAACTCCGGGAAAGGAAAATTCCGTGAAAAATACGAACATTGATACGGAAATTCCACAAATAACAGGAATTGAAACCCTGGACGATAACGAAGTGAAGCTGACATTTTCCAAACCGATGAATCGGAATACGTTGAAGGATGTGTCGTCTTATACATTAAGTAACAGCTCATACCAGATTGTTGATCAGACTCCACTCTATCCGCAAGGAACGGATGTTACACTCAAATTCAATGCTTTACCCCCGCAAGGAACCATGATCGAACTGGAGCTGGCAAAAGTGAAAGACCGTTCGGGTTTTGAGTTGGATAACAAAACGGTATTACTCGGTTCGGGTTATGAGGCATCGGCAAACGATATCGTCATCAACGAAATATTATTTAATCCTCCAACAGGAGGTAATGAATATGTGGAAATTTATAATAATTCCGACAAAGCGTTTGATTTACGTTTTCTAAGCATTACCAGCCGCAAACCATCCGACGGATCGTTCAATAAACTGTATGAATTGGCGTCGACACCGCAGTTGCTTCAACCGCAGGAATATTTGGTAATAACCAAAAGTCAGGATTTGGTTTGTTCGTTTTTCGAATGCCGGCCGGAGTCATCGTTTGTTGAACTGAGTGTGATGCCGTCATTAGCAAATACGTCAGGATGTGCCGTTTTGATCAATAATCAATCGAACGAAATTATCGACGAGTTTGCCTATAACGAAAAAATGCACACGGCGGGTATCAGTAACAAAAAAGGAATTTCGCTGGAGCGTTTGGATTTTAACCTGCCGACCGACGATGCTGACAATTGGCATTCGGCTTCCGAATCAAGCAGTTTTGGAACTCCAGGATATCAAAACTCACAGTACAATCCGGTCATTACAGGAATGGAAGAAGGGATTACCATTACTTATCCGGAAATTGCTTCGGACAACTATACCATCCATTACCGGCTCCATTCTCCAGGATATCGTTGTCGGGCGTATGTTTATGATATGGCAGGAAAGAAGGTGAGCATTGTTGCCAATAACGAACTGTTAGGAACCGAGGGCGATTTAATTTGGAATGGAAAAGGGAATTCAGGACAGGCGCTTGCTTCCGGTGTATACCTTATTTATATGGAAGTGTATGATACGAACGGAGTTGTCAAAACGTTTAAAAAGCCGGCAGTAGTGAAATAGTGAGATAGAAGCTGCTGTCTTAAAAACGGTTTTTATCCCAATGGGCACAAGGAGTGCACAAAGAACACGAAGATAAAGTATGGTAACATGAACCTTTGTGTCCTTTGTGAAACTCCTTTGTGAACTTTGTGGTTATCTAAAAAATAAAAAAAGCGACAAAGGCGTCAATTGTTCTGCAAAAAAAGGTATCTTTGCAAATTTACACAGCACATACATTAAGAAGAAAATTGGATATGGCAAGAGAAATTGTAGAAACGCCTTTAATGAAACAATATATTGAAATCAAAGCGAAACATCCCGATGCTATCTTATTGTTTCGTGTGGGAGATTTCTATGAAACATTTTCAGAAGACGCCATCGTGAGTTCCGAAATTTTAGGAATCGCATTAACTCGCAGAGCAAACGGGGCGGCGCAATTTGTGGAATTAGCCGGATTTCCACATCATGCTTTGGATACCTATTTACCTAAATTAGTTCGGGCGGGAAAACGAGTAGCTATTTGTGACCAGTTGGAAGACCCGAAGTTTACAAAAAAATTGGTGAAGCGGGGAATCACCGAATTGGTTACTCCGGGTATTTCCATTAATGATAACATACTTAATAACAAAGAAAACAATTTTTTAGCCGCCATTCATTTCAATAAAAGCAGCTGTGGAATCGCTTTTTTTGACATCTCGACCGGTGAATTTTTGGTTGCCGAAGGTCCGACCAATTATATTGATAAACTGATAAACAATTTTGCTCCAAAAGAAATCCTTATCGATCGCAATAAACGGAAACAATTTACCGAATTGTTCGGTACGCGCTTATTGACTTTTGAAATGGATGATTGGATTTTTACCGAAGATACTGCGAATGTCCGCTTATTGAAACAATTCGAGACGAAAAACCTCAAAGGCTTCGGAATTCAATACTTGACTAATGGAATCGTAGCCGCCGGAGCCATATTGTATTATTTGGATATAACGCAACATACGCAAATCGGGCATATTACTTCCATTTCGCGTATAGAAGAAGACCATTATGTGCGTTTAGACCGGTTCACCGTTCGCAGTCTTGAATTGTTAACTACGATGAACGAAGGAGGCAAATCGCTTTTAGATGTTCTGGATAAAACGATTACTCCCATGGGCGCTCGCATGTTGAAGCGCTGGATTGTTTTTCCATTGAAAGAAAATAAACAGATAAACGACCGCTTATCGGTCGTTGAATATTTTTTCAAGGAGCCGGAAATGAAAGAACTGCTGGAAAAACAACTCCATTTAGTTGGAGACTTGGAACGTATCATTTCAAAAGTAGCCGTTGGCAGAGTGAATCCACGGGAAGTAGTGCAACTGAAAATTGCTTTGCTGGCAATAGAACCCATTCGCCAGCTCTGCCTTCAATCGGATGAATACAGCCTTCGCACCATGGGTGATCAACTGAACAGCTGTGAACTAATCCGGAATAAGATCGAATTACAAATGGTTCCCGATCCTCCGGCTTTGTTGAATAAAGGCAATGTGATCGCTAAAGGTGTCCATGAAGAATTAGACCAGTTAAGAGAAATTGCTTATTCAGGAAAAGATTATCTGTTGCAAATACAGCAACGGGAAAGCGGACGAACCGGTATTCCATCGCTAAAAGTAAGCTACAATAATGTATTCGGATATTATATCGAAGTCCGAAACACCCACAAAGACAGAGTGCCTCCCGATTGGATCCGGAAACAAACCTTAGTGAACGCCGAAAGATACATTACGGAAGAATTGAAAATGTATGAAGAAAAAATATTAGGCGCAGAAGATAAAATCATAGCATTGGAAACTAAAATTTTCAATGACTTAGTGCTTGAATTGACCGGATACATTGCGCCTATTCAAACAAATGCCAACCAGATTGCCCGGATTGATTGTCTTTTGTCTTTTGCAAAAGTAGCACAACGAAATAAATATATTCGCCCGCAAATCAACGATAGTCTTGTTCTGGACATCAAAGGCGGACGACATCCGGTGATTGAAACGCAACTCCCATCGGACGAGCCTTATATACCCAATGATGTTTATTTGGATGACAACAAACAGCAGATTATCATCATCACCGGACCGAACATGGCTGGAAAATCGGCTTTGCTGCGACAAACCGCCCTGATTACATTGATGGCGCAAATCGGGTCGTTTGTTCCTGCCGAAAGCGCTGCCATCGGAATTGTTGATAAAATTTTCACAAGAGTGGGTGCAAGCGATAACATTTCTTTAGGAGAATCTACGTTTATGGTAGAGATGAATGAAGCTTCCGATATTCTGAATAATCTTTCCGAGCGGAGTTTGGTGCTTTTCGACGAGTTAGGACGTGGAACTTCCACTTACGACGGCATTTCCATCGCTTGGGCAATTGTCGAATACATCCATGAACATCCGCGATGTCACGCCAAAACACTTTTTGCTACCCATTATCATGAGCTGAATGAAATGGAAAAATCATTCAAAAGGATTAAGAACTATAATGTCACTGTAAAAGAAGAAAATAATAAAGTGATCTTTCTAAGAAAATTAGTAAAGGGAGGAAGCGAGCATAGTTTTGGAATCCATGTTGCTAAAATGGCGGGCATGCCGCAGAGTATTGTAAAACGAGGAAATGAAATCCTTAAGCAATTGGAAACCGACAACAGGAAAACCGGCATTTCCCGGCCCATGAAAAAATTACTCTCCGAACGGGAAGGATATCAATTAAGTTTTTTCCAGTTAGACGATCCGGTGCTTTCACAAGTGCGCGATGAAATAAATAATTTGGATGTAAACAATTTAACTCCTATCGAAGCGTTAAATAAGCTGAACGAGATTAAGCGAATTTTGAGAAATAAATGAAATTTTCTATCAGAAAATTTCATGAAAAATAAAAATATTAATGAATAAAATATTTAGAATACAATAACTTACAAATGTAACAAACATGTTACTAACATTCATGTTACTAACATGTTTGTTACAAAAATAAAAATAATTACCTTTGCTATGAAAAAGAAAGCAATTAATATGGAGAATCCATTTATATATGGAGTGGCAACATTTGGTAAGTGGTTTACCGACAGGGAAGAAGATTCCAAACGGCTATCGGAGAATTTCATTCACGGAGTCAATACGATCCTTATTTCTCCCCGCCGATGGGGAAAGACTTCTTTAGTGCTGAAAGTTGCCAAGCAAATAAGTGATAAAGAATTGAAAGTGGTAAATTTAGATATTTTTTCATGTCGTTCTCAAGAAGATTTTTATTGCACTTTTGCAAACGCAATTATCCGGCAAACTTCAAGTAAATGGGAAGAATGGTCGGAAAATGCCCACCATTTTTTATCCGCCCTGACGCCTACGATAAGCATTGGAAATGATCCTGTAAATGACTTTAGTATTTCATTTAATATTTCAAAAAAAAGTACGTTGAATGAAGAAATTCTGAATTTACCACTAAAAATCGCAATCAAGAAAGGAATCAGGATTGTAGTGTGCATTGATGAATTTCAGCAAATTGCAGAGTTTCCCGATCAAAAAAGTTTCCAGAAAAAATTGAGAAGTATTTGGCAATTACAGGCACAACATGTATCTTACTGCTTGTATGGAAGTAAAAAGCATTTGATGTACACCTTGTTTTCAAGTCAAAGTATGCCTTTCTATAAATTTGGAGACATTTTTTTATTACAAAAAATACCTGTGGAATATTGGGTCCCTTTCATCCAACAACGGTTTGAAGAAACGGGAAAATACATACCGGTTAACTTAGCAATTAAAATTTGCGAAACAGTCGAAAACCATTCTTCTTATGTTCAACAATTATCATGGCTCGTTTGGACTCGAACGGAAAAAGAAGCTACCGAAGGCGATTTTAATGACGCCTTTAACGATCTGTTAAATCAAAACTCAATGCTTTACCATAGTTATGTTGGAAGCATTACTTCTTTACAGATCGGTTTTCTTCAGGCTATTGCCGATGGGATACATGATCGTTTTTCTCGTAAAGATATTATTTCTAAATACAAGCTGGGTACTTCAGCAAATATTTCTCGGATGAAAAAATCTTTGGAACAAAAAGAATTGATTGATATTTCACCTAAAATGATAACATTCAACGATCCTATTTTTCGTATTTGGTTTAAAAAGTCAGTTCCCATATTATAAATAAATGTCTTCCACTCTCAAACAAAAAACGGCAAACGGTCTTTTCTGGGGAGGCTTCAGCAATGGCGTTCAGCAGTTCATTGCTCTTGTATTCGGAATTTTTATGTTGCGGCTCCAAACTCCAAATGATTATGGTTTAGTTGGATTGTTATCGATTTTTACAGCGATTGCTTCCACAATTATTAACAGCGGTTTTTCCACCGCATTAACAAACAAACAGAATGCGAATCATGAGGACTATAATGCGGTTTTTTGGTTTACTTTTTATGTCGGTTTACTCCTATATATTATATTATTCTTCGCAGCGCCTTTGATAGCCAAATTTTATCATAAACCGGCTTTGATCAATCTATCCCGTTTCCTCTTTATCAGTTTCTTTTTCGGGGGCTTGGGAACCGTTTCCTACACGGTGATGTTTAAACGGATGATGGTGAAACAGCAAGCTATAATCGACACCACTTCCTTATTGACTGCTGTAAGTATAGGAATCATCTTGGCGATAAAAGGTTATGCATACTGGGCGCTTGCCATACAAACCACTATAAATATTTCTCTGGCATCCATACTGCGTTTTTGGATTGCTCCCTGGAAACCTACTTTTAAATTCCGGTTGACTCCTATCCGTTCAATGCTTTCATTCAGTTCCATAATTTTTATTACAAATATATTTTTTCAAATAAATAATAACTTTCTTTCCAATATCATAGGTAAACTTTTTAACACAGAACAGGTTGGCCTGTTTTCGCAAGGTCAGGGTTGGGCCAATAAGGGTAATCAATTGATTGGAGGAATGATTAATTCGATTGCCCAGCCGGTTTTGGTTCAAGTAAACAACGACAAAACTCGTCAAATAGAAGTAGTAAGGAAAATGATTCGATTCGGCGCATTTATTTCTTTTCCTATGATGCTGGGCTTAGCATTTGTTGGACGCGAATTTATTACAATAGCCGCAAACAAAGAAAAATGGCTTCCCTGCGTTCCTTATCTGCAACTCTTCTGTATTTGGAGTGCGTTTGCTTTTCTTTTGAATTTGTTTACGAATGTGGTTTATGCCCAGGGAAAATCGGACATCTATATGAAAATAACTATTTTAACCGGCTTGTTGCAATTGATTGCAGTACTTTGCTTGTATCCTTTGGGCATATTTTGGATGGTCGTTGCTTACATTGGTATCTCTTTTGCCATGTTGTTGCTCTGGCAAAGATATGTATATCAACTGATCGGGTTGAGATTTCGGGATATCTTGAAAGATATTTTACCCTATCTGGGGATAACTCTCGCTTGCTTTTTCATTGCCTGGGTACTAACAATGACATTGCACATTCGGAATATCTATGGATTATTTGTATTGAAAATAGCAATATCCGCAATTTTATATACCTTTGTGATGAAAATAAGCCGTTCGGTGATATTTAGAGAGAGTATGGAATATTTGATGGGAAAATGCGTTACAAAGTTTTCATAAGCAGCGTGCAAAAAGAGTTTGCAAATGAGCGGCGAATGTTGTCGGATTATTTGCGGAAGGATGCCTTGTTGGGGAGATTTTTTGACGTGTTTGTTTTCGAGAATTTGCCGGCAACAGATACTTTACCTGAAAAAGTGTATGTTGAAGAAGTCAAAAAATCCGATATTTTTCTTCTTTTGCTGGGAAAAGAATATGGATATGAATTGACCGACGGTGTTTCGCCCACACAAAAAGAGTATGAAGCAGCTACGGAAAATAATAAATATCGCTTGGCGTTTTTATTGAATGATGAAACTTCAGAACGACATCCTAAAATGATTGCGTTTATCAGGCAAGTCTCTGAAAATGTCGTATATAACAGCTTTTCTACCGATTATGAACTTTTGAGCAACGTTTATTCGAGTCTGGTTTCGCTTTTAGTTGATAAAGGCGAATTGCGGACTGAACCTTTTGACAAAAGTGCCAACCAAGATGCAACGCTGGCTGATTTATCCGACGAAAAGATTGAATGGTTTATTAATAGAGCAAGAGCCGAGCGTAATTTTCCGTTAACCATCGACGATGGCAAAGAAAAAATTCTTACGCATTTGAACTTGCTGAATAAAAATTATCCTACGAACGCAGCAATTCTTCTTTTTGGAATAGAGCCTCAACGTTTTTTCTTAACGTCGGAAATTAAATGCGCCCATTTTCACGGGACAAGAGTAGAAAAGCCTATTCCTTTTTATCAGGTTTATAAAGGCAATTTATTTGAATTAGTTGACCAGGCGGTTAACTTTGTGTTGTCGAAAATAGACTTGGCAGTGGGAACACGTGCTAAAGGCACGATGGTGCCTACAGCGTATGAAATTCCGCCGGAAGCAATTGAAGAGGCAATTGTAAACGCCGTTGCTCATCGTGATTACGACAGTACGGCAAGCGTACAGGTAATGTTGTTTAAAGACCGGCTCGAAATTCGCAATCCGGGACAATTACCCTTGCAACTCTCTATCGAAGACCTGAAAAAAGACCACTCTTCTTATCCGAAAAATCCGCTGATTGCCGATGCTTTTTATTATACGCGCTATATAGAAAGAATGGGTACCGGTATTCAAGATATGACAAAACGGTGTGTAGAATATGGATTGCCGGAACCGGAGTTCAAAATGCGGGATGGTTTTGTAGTCGTTATCAATCGTAAAAACGGATTGGCATTTGAAAAGATTGATCCAACAGGTGGGCAAATAGGTGGGCAAATAGGTGGGCAAATAGGTGGGCAAATAGACGAATTGTTAACCGAAAGACAAAAAGAAATACTTGATATCCTGAATAATAATTCCAATATTACCAGAAACCAATTATCCCAAATGCTGCAAATTAACGAGTCTGCCATATTTAAGCATTTAGATACCCTGAAAAAGAAAGGATATATAAAACGTATAGGCGGAACAAGAGGTTTTTGGAAAGTTCTAAAATAAAAAATAGCAATATCCGCAATTTTATATACCTTTGCGATGAAAATAAGCAGATCGGTGATGTTTAGATAGTGTGTGGAGTATTTGATGAGTTTTTTCAAAACAAAAAATAAGGATAATTTAATATGAAATTAGATCATATATTTTTTTATAAAGTAAAACAACGGATATTCAGATATATATATCTTTATACCGGAATTAATTTATCTATTAAAATGGTTTCTTGCAGTAATTACTTTGTCTTAAAGAAACAGTTAAGATTATTAAAAAAACAAGGGCTAAAATCGTCCGTTTCTTTTCCGGTCGAAGGGGGGCTCTTTCCTTATTATGAAGACAAAAAGGAAAATGCCGGATATTTGGAATTTCATTATTTTTATCAGGATTTATATGTGGCACAGCTAATTTGTCAAAACAATCCTACTCGACATATTGATATTGGGAGTAGAGTACCCGGTTTTGTTGCCCACGTTGCTGCGTATAGAGAAATAGAAATCTACGATATTCGACCTTTAAATAATCCAATTCCTAATGTTAAGTTCAAACAATTTGATCTTATGCAGTTTAATGAAAAGGATGCAGAGAGCACTGATTCTATTTCTTGCTTGCATGCTCTTGAACATTTTGGTTTAGGTCGGTATGGAGATCCGATTTGCTATGATGGCTATTTGTTTGGATTCATAAACATTCATAAAATGCTAAAAATAAACGGAAAATTTTATTTTTCCGTACCTATGGGAAAACAACGCATAGAATTTCATGCTCATCGTGTGTTTTCATTACGTTATTTAATGGAATTAATCACACCTTATTATAGTGTAGAATCGTTTTCATACATTGATGATAACAATGTATTTTATGAAAATGTGATTATTTCAGAAGAAAATGTAGAGAATAATTATGGCTGTAATTATGGTTGTGCAATTTTTGAGTTGAAAAAAAATAATTTATAAATTTTTTTTAATTGTACATGCTATCTTTAAACATTTAAAAAATAAATTGTATCTTTTTCTATGGACGTTATTGCGTTGGGTGGAGGCCTTGGAAATCAAATGTTTCAATATGCATTTTATTTAACAAAAAGAAAAAATGCAAAGGTTTATCTTAACTTTTACTTTTTGAAAAAAAATGCTGAACATAATGGTTGTGAATTAGATCGCGCGTTTGGAATTCAATTACAAGAAAACAGTTTAATAAATGCAATTGTAATGGTTGTAAGAAAATTGTTGCTATTTTCTCATATCAAAATTATTCGACTTGTTATTAAGTGTTTGAATATTATTGGAATACGTGTAATTCATGAACCAAAAAATGGTCTGTTTCAATCTCATAATCACGAAAGAATTAGAGGTCTAAATATTTATTTAGGAGCTTGGTATTCAGAAAAATATTTTATAAATCAACGTGAAGATATTAAAAAACAATTTTGTTTTGATATATTAAAAATAAATCAACAATCAAAGAATATGTTAGATATAATAAAGGAGGTAAATAGTGTTTCAATACATGTTCGACGTGGTGATTATATGATTGGTGATAACTATAAGACCCATGGAGACGTTTGTACTGTTGAATACTACAAAAAAGCAATAGGCATAATTGTTAACCAAGTAAAATTTCCTGTTTTTATTGTCTTTTCCGACGATGTAGAATGGGCAAGAAAAAATATATCTTTATCTTTTCCAGCATACTATGTAAATTGGAACAATGGATTTGATTCTTGGCAAGATATGTTTCTAATGAGTTCCTGTAATCACAATATCATTGCAAATAGCACATTTAGTTGGTGGGCAGCTTGGTTGAATGCTTACGAAGATAAGATTGTTATCCATCCTGTTTCAATGAGAAAAGATATTGAAACGCCTGACGCTTTCCCAAAAACATGGATGAGAGTATGTTCTTAATAATTTTGGGATTAATACAAAAAACACAATAAATGGATTAAATTAGTATATTATTTGTAGCAACAATAAAAATAAAAAATAAATATCAATTTATGAAAAAAATAAAGTATATTCATGATGAATACTTCCATAATATGAATGCTTCAACAATTGTTGTTCCAATCATTTTAGAGTTATTTCCAGCTACTGAAAGTGTAATAGATTTTGGTTGTGGCTTGGGAACCTGGTTAAAAGCATTTAAAGATAATGGAATTAAACAAATATATGGATTAGATGGCGATTGGTGCAACAATGATTTATTGTTTAAATATATCAATAAAAACGAATTTAAGAATGTTGATTTAGAAACTCCTATACACTTAAATAAAATATATGATTTAGTAATCTCATTGGAAGTTGCTGAACATATTAGTGAACAATTTGCAGATATATTTGTACAGTCACTAGTTGATGCTGGAAAAATTATTTTATTTTCTGCTGCAATCCCAGGTCAAGATGGGTACAATCATATTAATGAGCAATTCCCTTCTTATTGGGTAAATAAGTTTAAAAAGCATGAATACAAAAGTTATGATATAATTCGTCGAAAAATATGGAACAATCCTAATATTGAAACATGGTATAAGCAAAATATTTTTCTCGCGGTGCACAATTCTATCGAAATGAACTATGAAGAGTCCGAGATATTACCATTAATACATCCTGATATATTGCAGCATATTAATAAAATAATGCAAGGTAAAAGAGGAATTGCTTTTTATTCACGTCTGTTATTTATGTCAATCATTAATAAGTTTAAAAAATAGAAATGAATTTGATCACAATCGGTATGCCGATTTATAATGTTGAAAAATACGTTGAAAAAGCACTATTATCTGCATTAAATCAAACGTATAGCAATATAGAGTATATACTTGTTGATGATAAAGGCACTGATAATTCCATGTCTATTATCCGTAATATTCTGTCTAACCACCCTCGTGGAAAAGATATAAGAATTATTGAACATCCAAAAAATATAGGACTTGGAGCTGCAAGGAATACTGCTCTGGATGCTGCAAAAGGGAAATATATTTTCTTTATGGATAGCGATGACGAAATATCACCCGATTGTATTGAAAAATTATATATGAAAATGCAAGAAGAAGATGTTGATTTTGTAATTGGTTCTTACAAAAGAATACTCCGGACAGGAGAGACGCTCACTGACTGCATAAATAACAGCCCTTGCATTCATGGAAATTTAGAGGTTGCATGGCAATTTTTTGAAAAGAGAAATCAATTCATATCCATTTGTACCTGGAATAAACTGTATAAAACATCATTTCTTCGGGACAATCAAATTTATTGTATTCCAAGCCATCTGAATGAAGACAATATATTTTCATTTCAATTATTTCTTAATGCTTCTTCCTGTTCTTTTATTCCTGATATTACCTATTTTTATTATGACACGCCTAATTCTTTGGAAAATCAATACCGGTGGAAAAATACTTCATTTCGTATTTGCCTTCAATTTACGGAAATCATTTCTTTTGAATGGAACTATGCGCAGAAGTATCGCTGTGAAAGAATATATGAATCCTTACTTTCATACATAATTTTTTACATCTTTTATTTATCCGATAGAATTAGAGGAAGTAAAGTAATCTCTTCGAAAGAGAAAAAAGATTTTTTGAAAAAAATAACAGCATTTCCCCTATCATTTAAAGAAATATTACGTCTTAAACGGAAGAGACTCTTTTTTTTTATAGCTGCTTTATTATTTAAAATGCCATTCCAAATTACGATTTTTAGATTTATTTTGGAATTTTCAAAGTTAAAGAAAAAAATCGTAACTCAATAATGAAAATATAATTCAATGAAAAAAATACTAATCACCGGCGGTTCCGGTTTTATCGGTTCCCATTTATGCGAAAGGCTTTTGAAGGAAGGCAATGAAATCATTTGCATGGATAATTTTTTTACAGGAGCAAAACAAAATATTGTCCACCTGCTGGATAATCCTTATTTTGAACTGATTCGTCACGACGTCACAACGCCTTTTTCGGCGGAAGTTGATGAAATATACAATTTGGCTTGTCCGGCCTCTCCCATTCATTACCAGTTTGATGCTATTCAGACGGTGAAAACATCCGTCATGGGAGCCATCAATGTGCTGGGGCTTGCCAAAAGAGTAAAAGCGAAAGTTTTACAGGCATCGACCAGTGAAGTGTATGGCGATCCGCATATTCATCCGCAGAAAGAAGACTATTGGGGTAATGTCAATCCGATCGGTATCCGTTCCTGCTACGACGAAGGAAAACGTTGTACGGAAACGTTGTTTATGGATTATCATCGCATGAATGATGTCAAAATAAAAATTGTGAGAATTTTCAATACGTATGGCCCACGGATGCATCCGAACGATGGACGAGTTGTTTCCAATTTCATTATCCAGGCGCTTCGAAATGAGAATATTACCGTATATGGTACCGGGAATCAAACACGCAGTTTTCAATACGTTGACGATTTGGTAGAAGGAATGATTCGTTTCATGAATACGGACGATTCGATTATTGGTCCCATCAATATCGGCAATCCGGAAGAATATTCCATCATTGAATTAGCTGAAAAGATAATCCGGTTGACTAAATCCGGATCAAAAATTATTTTTCATCCCTTGCCTCAGGATGATCCCATGCAGCGTTGTCCGGACATAAGCCTTGCGAAAAAAGAACTGAATTGGGAACCCAAAGTGAAATTGGAAGAGGGTTTGCTAAAAACAATAGAATATTTTAAATCAATCATTAAAAAATATAACGAATAATAAATTATTAAGACATGAAATCTTTTTTTGCATTAAAAAAAAATGTATTGTATGTTATCAGAAGGATATTGAGGGATAAGCAAATTTATGAGCAGGATATTCTTAAATACCTTAAGAATATTAAAAAACCTATAATCTTAGAGGCAGGAGCTGCAGATGGTTATGATACGATACGCTTTTCAAAATTAGCTCCTTCTTCAACCATTTACGCATTTGAACCTGTGAAAAAAAATTTTATTATGCTTGGTGACAGAGTGAAATCATGTTCGAATGTTAAAATTTATAATTTGGCATTAGCTGATTTTGATGGAACAACGGAAATGAATATCAGTAAAAATTCAGAAAATATAGGAGGAACTGCAATAGCCAGTACCCTCTTAGAGCCGGAATTTCATCTAACACTGTGTCCAAATATTACTTTTGATGAAAAAGAAAAAGTTAAAACAAAAACTTTAGATTCCTGGGCATTGGAAGAAGAAGTTGACCATATAGATGCAATGTGGTTAGATATGCAAGGATATGAATATCTTATGTTAAAGAAATCCATAAAAATTCTGCCAACTGTTCGTGTAATCTATTCGGAGGTCTGCACAAAAGAACTTTTTAAAGGCGCTTGTTTGTATGATGAATATAAAGACTGGCTCTTATCATTAGGTTTTAAGATTGTAATGGAAGAATTTATCTATGAAGGATATGGGAATGTATTATTTGTGAGAAAATAGAGCTGTGAGTAACAATTTATTATTCAAACTAGTCCGTAATCATAACAAGAAAGGACAATAATTGATAAAGTATCAGATGATGGTTAAATTTTACAGGAAATATATACCCAAGCCGGTAAGAGATAGGATTTATAGCTCTTTTTTAGGAAGCTTACTCCGAATAATGAGAAAATGTGCTTCTTATGTTAAAAGTAAATATGTATACATATTGCATAAGCTCCTGCCTCAAACAGAGAAAAATCAATTATATGCTTTTATGGGCAAATATGGATTAAGTCACATTCCTTATCCATTTATATTAGAATACAAAAAAATGCCGATACCAATTTTGTGGGATGAACATCTTAATTTATGCTTTGTTAATCATAATGGAAAAAAACTATACTTCCCATATATATCCAAAGAGTATATAACCCAAAGCTATAAAATGCTACTTATGGAACAGCATATTTTATCGCCTCATCAGTATTTGGAAGATACAAACAGGCTAAAAGGGAAAACTATATTAGATATTGGCGCTGCGGAAGGAATATTTACTCTAAATGTTATTGAAATTGTGGATCATGTTTATTTATTTGAATGCGAAGAAATATGGATTAATGCATTAATTGCTACTTTCGCACCTTGGAAAGAAAAAGTCACAATTGTTACAAAATACGTTAGCGACATAAATGACGAAAAAAATGTAACAATTGACCAATTTTTAGAAGGAAAAAATAAGACAAATCTCTTCTTGAAAATGGATGTTGAAGGCTATGAATTGGCCGCACTGAAAGGTGCAGAAAAAACAATTCAAGAAGCAAAGGATATTGATTTTTCTATTTGTACCTATCATAAAAAGGTAGATTCGATACAATTTAAGCAATTTTTTGAAGAACATTCTATTGAAACAGAATATTCTGATGGATTTGTATACCATGAAAATGATTTTCGAAAAGCAATAATTCGTAGAAAATATTAATTTAAAAGAAAAGGATATTCAGTATAAAAGATATTATTAAATATTCTCTACAACGAAAAAAATAAAATAGCACACCATGCAAAGGCAAAGAGTATTCATAAGCAGCGTTCAATCCGAATTTGCAGCAGAGCGGCAGATGCTGTTTGAGTATCTGACCTCCGATGCGTTGTTAGAAAAACCGATACCTTCGTATCATATCTACGATGGGGATGTATTTGAGTTAATAGATCAGGCAGTGAGTTTTGTGATGTCGCGTATCGACGCTAAGGTAGGGGATAGAGACAAAACAATTTTGGCGGATGTTGAGCCTGAAATTCCGCTGCAAGCCGTAACTGAGGCAATCGTGAATGCCGTATGTCACCGCGACTATACGAGCAATGCAAGCGTGCAGGTGATGCTTTTTAAAAATCGGCTTGAAATTTGGAACCCCGGACAACTACCCTATGGATTAACTGTTGATATGTTGAAAACAAAACATGCTTCCCGACCGGCAAACCCTTTATTAGCACGCCCAATGTATCTTTTCGGATCTATTGAGCAAGTTGGAACAGGAACCGAGATGATAGTAGAAAAATGTGTTGAAAAAGGATTGCAATATCCTGAATTTGAACAAGATGAAAATTTTACTGTAACCATTTGGAGAAACGAGGCAATCAGCACACAAGTCAACACACATGTCAACACACAAGTCAGCACACAAGTCAGCACACAAGTCGACACACAAGTCAACACACAAGTCAAAAAAATAATTCAAGTATTTAAAGAAGAAGAAACTACATTGCAAAATTTAATGCAATCATTAAATTTACGAGAAAGAGGAACTTTTTTTCGAAACTACATTCAACCGGCATTAAAACTCGGACTTATTGAAATGACGATTCCCGATAAACCCAAAAGTCGATTGCAAAAATATCGGCTGACAGAAAAAGGATTAGAATATTTAAAATCAATTTCGTAAACACATTATTTATGTTTGAAACACCCATCTTATTTCTAATCTTCAATCGCGAAGATACGACCCAAAAGGTTTTTGATGCCATCCGACGGCAAAAGCCCAGATATTTGTATGTAGCAGCCGACGGAGCTCGAAAACACAAACAGGGTGAAGCCGAAAAGTGCCAACGGGTAAGGGATATTATTAAACAAGTAGATTGGGATTGTGAGCTGAAAACATTGTTCCGGGAAGAAAACTTGGGATGCAAGTTAGCGGTCAGTTCAGCCATCACCTGGTTTTTTGATAATGTGGAACAAGGCATTATTTTAGAAGACGATTGTTTGCCCGATCCTTCTTTTTTCCCCTATTGTGAAGAGTTACTCGATAAATATAAAAATGATACAAGAATTGGACATATCGGCGGAAATAATTTTTTACCTGGAATCATAGATGAAAAGCTCAGCTATGATTTTTGCTCTATCGCTCATATTTGGGGCTGGGCTTCCTGGCGTAGAGTTTGGAAAAATTACGATGTCAATTTTCCTTTTTGGGAAGAACAGAAAGACAAGCGTTCTTTCTTGTTTCGTAATAAATGGGAAGAAATTTATTTCTCTTCTTTTATTCCGGATGTAGTAAATAACCGAAATGGTATAAATACATGGGATATTCAGTATTATTTTACTTTGCGCCTGCAAAATCAATTATCGATTTATCCGGCAGTTAATTTGGTTACAAATATAGGATTGGGTGATTTGGATGCTACACATACATCAAAAAAGACAAAAGCGCCATTGGCTACTATAATATCATTTCCACTCAAACATCCTCAGTATATTTTGCAAAATAAAAAATTAGACAACAAATTTAAACCTTTTTCTTGGAAAAGGTGGATGAGATATTTTCTAAAAAATAAATTGTAAACGTATGAAAATAGAATGGATTGGGGTCATATATACCCGGATGAAATATGGATGCCATCATCTTTTTAAATCGAATCGTTACAAACTCACAAAACGTTTAATCCAATATTTCGAATCGAAGAATTGCGATTTACCGGCAGAAGAAAAAAATATTCTAAAGAAATATCTCTCAAAAACCTTGGTTTCAACAATCAGTTATCCATTTATAAAAGAATATCATTACAGAATGGTTAATGTTTTGTGGGATAAAACAAAATCGCTTTACTATGTGTACCACAATGGGAAAAAATTGTATTTTCGAAAGGGATTGTCAAAAGTTAAAGTACGAAACATGTACAATGGACTATGCATAGAACAAGACCTAAGATCGCCTCATTCTTATTTTGCATTTCCTGTTTGTTATCAACCCTCAGATATTGCGGCGGATATTGGCGCTGCGGAAGGTATTTGGGCTTTGGATATTGTAGAGAAGGTACAGAAAATCTATTTATTTGAATGTGAATCGGATTGGATAGAAGCATTACAAGCAACATTTGAACCCTGGAAAGAAAAAGTCTATATCGTTCGTAAATATGTTTCTGATTTTACAGACGAAAATCATACGGTATTAGACGATTATTTTTCTGAGGAAAACAGTTTTCCAACGATTATCAAAGTGGACATTGAAGGTGACGAAATCGCTTGTGTGAAAGGAGCTTCGAATGTGCTGGCACAACACGTTCACCATGCATTCCTTTGCACGTATCATAATGTCGACGATTTTGCAATATTGTCGGATAAAATGACCGGCCTGCAATTTACCGTTCAACCATCAGAGGGACATATTATTGCTATTTATTCGGAGCCTGATTACGGTTGCAAAGATATTACGAAAATAGTTCGGAAAGGTTTAATTCACGCATACAAACAAATTCCATGAAAAATATATTCTTAGATTGGTATACCACTTCAAAAAAGAATCTAATGAAGGTAATTGGAGTTCCGCACGGCAAGGCTAATTTCTTTAGAAAAATAGACTTGAAAGGAGAATTATTAGATGTAGGCTGTGGTAACAATTCACCGTATTTCATCAAAACAAACTGGCCGGATATACATTATACAGGTATTGATATAGGCGATTATAATCAACAGAAACCTAATTTAGCCGACGAATACATCATTTCGTCACCAGAAAATTTTGCCAATACAATTGCAAATATGAAGTCAAAATATGATGCTGTAATTTCTGCTCATAACTTGGAACATTGCAATGACAGGGAAGCTACGTTGGAAGCCATGATCAAAGTATTAAAAACAGGAGGATATTTATATTTAGCATTTCCGACGGAAGAAAGTGTGAATTTTCCTTCTCGTAAAGGGACTTTAAACTATTATGATGATCCGACTCATAAAGACACGCCGCCTAATTATGATGAAGTCTTAGCATTATTGAAAGCCAATGCTATGGATATTATTTTTGCAAGCAAGTCTTATAAACCTTTTTTCTACTTCTTGGCAGGCGCTTTACTGGAATGGAAATCTTCCAAAAAGAAAGAAGTAAAATATTGGAACTGGTTATATTGGGGATTTGAAACAATTATATGGGCAAGGAAAACAACATAATAATAAACACATGCAAAACGAAGCCCTAAAAAAACTTTCCGAATCCACCCTCATCGTCTGCGGTATTGTCAGAGATTGTGGAAAGAATCTGAAGAACAATATCCGTACAATCAATCGTCTTTGCGATTTAGCAAAAGATTATCGTGTGGTGATCTATGAAAACGACAGCAAGGACAATACCAAACATATCCTGACTGCTTGGGCTGATGAAAGAAAAAAGGTTCATGTTTCGTTAAACGATTTCGATCCGGTAACAATTCCTCCGAAGCAGTCGGCGGTTAATCCGGTCTTTTCGGCTTACAGAAACGGGAAAATGGCATCGTATCGGAATCGATGTTGGGATTACATTGAAAAAGAAAACCTCACAGGCGATTACGTTATTGTGGTCGATTTGGATGTGAAAAAAATAGACTTGAATGGGGTTGTAAGTTCTTTTGCCGTCAATTACGATTGGGATGCGATAACGGCCAACGGTATATCGCGTTCATTTTCATCCCGATTCAGAAAGCGATATCACGATACGTACGCATTGGTTGCCTGCGGACGGGAAAATATTCCCCAAACGGAAGAGTCGATTAAAGCTGCGCAATATCAATGGGCATTTCTAAAACCCGGTATGCCTTTGATTAGAGTTGTTTCCGCATTTGGTGGCTTGGCTATATATAAAAAAGACGCCATTGCCCATTGCCGTTATGGCGTATTGCTCAATAACGATGAAAAAGTGGAAAGTCGCGCAGAACATTTTTTCTTTTACCAACAGATGAAAGTCAATGGTTTCGATAAGATTTATATTAATCCGGCAATGCAGGTAAAATATCAAACACAGGTCATAAATACCATTCGCAGGTGGGTGAAGAAATTTTTCTGATCGCTTACGGTCCGATCATAGTAATTAGGAAGCGGTCGCTTCCTGGTTGATGTAGCGACCGCTTCCTGGTTGATGAAGCGGTCGCTTCCTAATCAATACAGTCCGGTTGTAATGACAATACAATCCTATTGTAATGACAATACAGTCCGGTTGTAATGACAATACAGTCCGGCTGTAATAATAACCTGAGTTCAGGATAAGAGCTATCCCGTCAGGGCTTACCTGTCAATAGAAATGGAATCGGCTTTTTCTTATACCGAAAACGCCTGCTTCCCGATTTTACATTCAAATCAAAATAAGATTTAGCTTTTTTAGATGATACCATTTTGTTTAAAATTTTAGTATCTTTGCGCCCGAAAAAAGCGTTATGCGTATGCAAAAGAATCTCGTAATTGTTGAATCTCCGGCAAAAGCTAAAACTATTGAAAAATTTTTAGGCGCCGACTACAAGGTACTTTC
>Ga0123357_10001040_pt1 | contig 28480 bp, 24 predicted proteins | sample TergutEmb28metaG_FD_89873 | JGI IMG/M metagenome (GOLD analysis project Ga0123357, IMG submission 89873) | Embiratermes neotenicus P4 segment gut microbial communities from Petit-Saut dam, French Guiana - Emb289 P4 | ecosystem: Host-associated > Arthropoda: Insects > Digestive system > Gut ...
GTGTTATTTTCTTGCGTTTACTGTTATTTTCTTATTTTTATAGTTTTTTTTTTACTCTTAGGCTTACGGTGGTGCTTGCTGCCTTTTGCGTGTACGTCGGTGGTCAGATTCGTGGTGGTGGTGTTGGTGGTGGTGGTGGTGGTGGTGGTGGTGGTGGTGATTTGTGAAACCACTTCAGATACATTTTATTGACATGTTTCATATTCAACCAACATGGGACAGAGCTTGGATCTTTGAAGTGTATATTAAATGTAAATGTAAATTAAAATGTAATGTAATGACTATTACTTGAAGCAGTACAGAGGAAATTAGGTAAATTTCATGCATTACTAACCCTGGCACTAAAGAGAGGTGAGGTGTTAGCATTGTGTGCTGGCCTCTTTAAGCCCAGGAAAGGAAAGGTAAATATTCTTCTCCCTTGTGCTTAATGACAATGCCATGAAATCCTGCACAGAATGTGGGGATACAGCTTCATGTTTAATAGACCTAAGAACTACAGATGGAAGTGAGTAACCAGTTTCATGCTCCAGCAACTTCAAACCAGGGAATAAAGAACCTTTACCACATTTTCACAACAGACAGGTACATTTACACACTAATTTAGTCAGCATTTTATATGTGAAAAGGAGATCAACAGTCTACAATTTCTGAAGCTGTCTAATAAATATGTCTCAAGATAATATGTGAAAAGGACTTGGCCACAGTGTGCAATAGAAAAAGCTGAAATGAAAGTATGATAAACTACATAATGGATGATCAGAGGACAGATTCTGCCTGTCGAACTTAACTTAGTTGTGAAATACAGTCTCTTACCAGTTTAACGTACTGCGTGCATGTTGACAGTAAAGAAAGCATCTTGACAACCTCCTTGTTCTCCATCACATGATTGTGGAAGTTCCTTTGCTGAACAGGGAAGGCTGGGCGCTCTTCTGATGCCAATCTGTACAGATGCCGTCGCCTTGTTTTTGGATCTTCATTGCCATGCAGAGGGCCCTGTTCTAGCCGGGTAAGCACGTCAACAATGGCCTGCATCTGTGAGCCAGCCAACTTAGACCAGCCCACCTTCTGCTTGTGCATTTATGGAAAGTGCAGGAGGAAAGAAGTTTGGCAAGGGATGTTACAAGAATGTGGTATAAAATTATAAGAAATTTGGAGTGTTCATGCTCATGGCAGTAATAAAGGTTAACAAAAAAAATATTTACATGGGTTTTGATGGGTTACATTTATTTCACATATGGTTCCAGTGGTTTGAGATGTTACATAGGTTTATGGTTGGTTTACAACAGATAGCACGTGACACAAAGGTTGTTATTTACAAGGTGGTGCAATGAATGGCAAAGGAAGGATAAGACAGCACACAGACACACACAAACACACAATGAGAGACAGTGATAGGGATGAAAGAAAGAAGAAAAAGAAAAGTTACTACCACAGTAACTATGACTTTTATATATATATATATATATATATATGAGTATTATTTTCACATTATTCACCCACCTCTTTGTCTATTCCACAAAACAGTATGTTCCATCCTTCAGAAAGAAACCCCTAAAAATATTTTATAATACTTCACTAGAGTTGAATGAAAAAGTGAATTTTGTCTGCATGGTAGACCTCTCTAAATACTAGTCAGTATATCCATTCTGTACAAACAAAACATATTACAGATAAACTGAACTTACATAATTACAAGCGTTATTTTAAAATTTCAAACACCAGAATACAACGTCTGTTATCTAAACCTGTAAAGATTTCCCTGAAAATAATGCCAGATTGAGGTTTTATGCCATAGTCATGGAAACATTTATGTACATGACAAATTCAACAAATAATTGAATATGAAAGAATCAGATGATGTGCTGCCAGTGGACATTCAGCCTAAAACAGTTTGTTTTCGTTCTCTTTTTTAATGTAGTTACCTTACACTACTCAAATAGAAATTAAATTTGCAAAAATGCAAAACGAAATACCAATTAAACTAGGGGAACAAATTTCTGAAACTACTACTCATATTCCACATTTAAACACAGAACAGGAGATGTATGTAAAGAAAGTGCCTATATACAGATGAAGCAAGCAGAGGGAGTATAAGTGAGCTTCAGAAAATGTACGTGCTTGTGGTAAATATCCAAGCATCAACTGTGAAATAATAGCTATCTATAAAAGCATGAAAGAATTTCAAATGTTACATGAAAGTTTGCATCTGTAAAAGAAAGGTGACTTATGGCAAATACATTTAAGTGTGCAACTTTGGTGACAACTGTAAGTATGCACAGTAGAATAATCTATTTCAAATTCTGCTAGAGTAAATAAATGTGAACAGAAATGAAACACCGAACGTGTCAAGATGTACCTTACATTAAAATTAAACCAAGGTAGCTGAAATCAGAGTTCTAGTGTATGAAATAATACCCTACAAGCAAAAAATGCTTCAAAAGGTGAACCCCATGAATACCAATAATAAGTATGCCTCATAGAAACAGTGCAAGGTTAAAGAGCTACTCCAGGAGTCATCTGTCTTCTTGAACAGTTTTTTGTTTGATGATTTAAATACATTTTCCTATTCAGTTGGTATATTATTTTAGCACTTCTAAGCATATATGAATGTTGATGTCTCTGTTCTTCTGGCGTGTGATGTGATGTCACTAGATAATTTGTTCCCAGAATTGTCAGCATTCTTCTTCAACATTTCAACCCTTAAAGACAGACCCATTACAATATTTCAAAATGTCCAAAGCCAGTACTTAATGATGCAGTGTCACATTTCAAAAGAACAGACATTCAACCACACCACTGCAAAACCCTAAAAACTTGCATATACAAACGTTATTATGTTTTGGTTCTGAGGTTGTTTGGTGAAGATACATGGTGACCGATAAACTGCCTTTGAATTTTAAATAAATGTAATAAATGTTCACATTATACTGAAGACAAAATATGAAAATGGTTGTGAGAATAGATCAAAAAAACTAATTCAAGGGTGGTTTTTATAACACCATTTCTTTCCTTATTACTCTGCCAAGAATAAAGAATTATTCCTGAATTTCAGTGGCAAAGTTTACTCCAGTCTTATTAAGATTAATGCAACCAGTGGGATCTTAACTTCACAAGATCAGAAAAAGCAATTAAAGAAGTTAGTCACTGGTTTGCATCAAAATACGATAGTAATCCTTGCTCCAAGTCTCTCATCATGTTTGTAGCACACCCCATCACTATTCAACATTTGAATTTGTACCACACATAAGCAAATCAAACATGTTAAGTAGATTTTACCATAAAGTTTTAAAGTCAATTATTAACAAATCTTGACAGTAACTGTTTAGTTCAATGGACTATGTATTCAGTACTCAATGGATAGCAACTACAAGACTGCTCTCTATGCTGTTCTACATTTAAACTACTGTCAAACCATAAGCATGAAGTCATGTGTCCAGCACCTGTGGGACCTTGCCACCAGTCCACTGCCCTATGCACTTTGACACATTAGTGATGAATTTCCCAGCAGCTATTAAGGCCTCTTGCACATCCTCTAGACTTGGTCTCACCACAACCCTGGGTATCATGAGTGTGGCATGCAGCAGGAACACTGGCTGGACATTCATTGCCTCTAAAAATTCAACAAACTTCAGGCCCAGTGACCAAGTGCAATCTCACACATCGTACATCAGACAAGTAATAAAATAGAACAACATTTTCCAAAGCTAAAGCTCACTGCAATGTATATGTATTATGAAATTTGAAATTTTCTGTAAATATTTAAAACTTCACTTGAAAATAAATTTTACTCTTTACTTTAATGTATCATATTTTTTTCTATTATAGTTCTCTCCTACATGTTTCAATCATAAACATCATCATCAGGCAATAAATTTAATAACATTGGCAAAATACAACCAAACAAAGCTTTCACAAGCCAGTATTACAGTCACAACATTCATATGTCTGGGAAAACCCAGATAAAATATGTTAAAATGCACGTTTAAAGTCTTACATGAGAATATTTGAAATATGGTAGGAATTTGAACTGGATGTTGGGGATTGCCATAAGTATGCATATTGTGCCAACATGTTTTACTCCTTCAGAAAATGAAATTGGCAACATTACAAAAATTAAAAAATTAAAGAGTGGAATATGATAATACTGCGTTAAAATTAGAGTTAAATCCCCAGTGTGAGAATATTTGTAATGTGGTAAAGAATTTATGTTTAAAGTTATGGAGTGTGATAATTATGCAAATTTTGTTTACTATCATGGATTACTCTATCGGCAAGTGCACTGGGTAGTGCTCCACAGATTCTTATTGATTACCATTATTGGCTTTTATTTTGTGTTCACTTGCTACATATTCTAAATTTCCTCTCTAATGACAGTAATACGTGAGTTTTAAATGCTTTTATTCCTAGAAAATACCTTTGTGTTATGACAAAGGAATAATGAGATCACATACAGTGCGAAAGGTATTTAATGTATGAATGTTCTTAGAGCACATTCTAAAGGCAGGTGTAATGATACATGAAAAGCTTCTCACTTCAGAGAGGATACCCATATTAATAACATTACTGTGACAAAACCAACCTGCAGAGTCTGAATCAGAGTTGAAGCGCTTCCGCAGACAGTCCAGAGAGTGACGGGTGACTTTAATGAGCACATCTACTACTTTGCGGCTGTAATAGCGTCTCATTTCTGCCACAGCATTGCGCACCATATCCTGCATAACCTTTGACAATCCACCTCCAGCTTGAACGAGCAGTTTATGAGGACTGTCAAAGTATTCCCACACTATGCTCCAGTCCTGCTGTTGTTGAGATGCTGCTGATCCATCTGCTGCAGAGCTGCTTACCTGAGCCTTACTTCCACTCTTTCCTCCTCCCTCTTCCTCTGCAAAAAGCAGCAATATGGAAAACAACTTCATCTGTTACACAAAGTAGGGATTTCAGTACAGCCAATAGGACCTAGAGCTTAACATGAGGTTACTAGCATATTTTTCAGTACATATCCCTCTTTTCTTAACGTTTTTGGATAAAAATGTCACACAATATCCAATATAGTTCATTGGAACTCCAACATTTATCTATAAGCCAGTAACTGAAAATTAAGTGGAATGTGTTATAAAAAATTCAAAAGGTAAATTTTCAGCAGGATATGATGAAATACCAGAATATGTAGTAAAACAGTGTGTGAGATTAACCCTTAATGCATATTTGTAACATTTCTTTCAAATCAGGTATATTTCCAGAAAAGTTTAAAATGGCAAGAGTAAAACCTTTGTATAATAAAGAATATTCATAATGTATAAAATTACAGACCACTAATAGTTTTATCAGTCTTCTCTAAAATAATGCAAAAGTTGATGTATGATAGGTTAACAATGTTGTTAAAGAAACACAATATTTTGACAGAGGCTCAAAATGGGTTTAGGGAAAAGAAATCTTCCAATACTGCAATTCAGTCCTTCACTGAGAGAATAGAAGGAGCGTTGGATAGTGGGCTACAGGAAATTGGCATTTTTTTTACTTAACATTGGTATCTGTTGTTTCAAACCATGATGAATTCTTGAATAACCCACATTTTTCATTCATTCAGTTTATTCAATTCCATCAAATCCATTACAAGTCCAAGAGACCTACTGGATACAGAACTAGTCATAGTACTATATATATATATATATATATATATGTACAGATACTTATGCACATTTAAGCTACAGAGGAGGTAAGGTTATTTGAATAATGTGTGGTGTGGGTACTGGTACATATTGTAGACAAATATTTATGATACTTACAGTGACTTCTCTAAATGTACAGGACTTGATACGTTTTATAAAGAAGTATGAATTCTCAATGGAGCAGAATGTATACAAGTACATGACTATAATACAAGGAAAAAATGGATTTACATGTTTTGTCATTTAATACAAATCTCTTAGAAAAATGTGTGAATAACATGGGAATTCAATTATATAATAAGATGCCTGTTAGTGTACTAATGCTGAACAAGTATAAAATTTTTAAAAGGAAATTAAAATATTCTCTGATAAATCATGCATTTTATTCAGTAGCTTAATTTTTAACTTACTGGTTAGATGACATGCAGCAGAAAGACATTTATAATTACACATATTACTATAGTATATTATACTATAGTATTTTATATTATTATATAGTATTTTATTGTTTTATTTGTGCTGATGTAAAATATTGATATTATTAATACTGTTACGTTAAATATATAGCTATGTCATGCTTGACATTTCCACAGTCACGTGTATGGCTGGTTGAACTGAATAAAGGATTGAATTAAGAGCCACAACCTTACGGAAATTTCTCCAAGCACAAGAGTAGCTCTAACTAGGGGCCCAACACAGAAGCTATTTCTTTGTATCCTTAGCATCCAAAGATCGAATTAGAACAAATTTCTGGAACAGAGCAGTGTCAACTCATAAAATCTTATGATGCGTAAAGTCCAAAAGAATAACCCTATGGAAGCACCATTTTAAGAAGCATACTTAAGTCCCTTGAAGATGAAGAAAGCATATCCCTCAGATATATTCATATCCACCTAACCCATTGTACAATATCACAAATCAGAAGACCACAATATAAGCACAATGCCTTACCTTCCATCAGAAAATCAAATTCATCCACACCACCACAGGCCTTAAATTCCTCTGCAGCCTTCTTCACCAAATCCAGCACTTCTTCCACAGCCTCTTCTACCATAAGACTCTTGCGGTTCAGCTCCTAGTATATGGAAACATCATACTTAAAATGTACACATTCACCAGAAAGGGCCAACTATTCTTCTGTCATGAATACCTCATGTTAATAATATGTACAATAAGCTTAATATATTTAATCATATCTAAAATGGTTAGCATTACCAAAAATAAATGAAAGCAAAGGAACTGAAATTCAATCAACTTTTGTATTAGAAACATTCAATTATGCATGTTCAAACTACTACCTTTTAAAAGATAATACCCCTTTTTGAAATTGGGTTGCTGAACATTTGCTACCAACAAAGAAGTACAAAATAGACACATGTTGAACTTACAAAACTGAGAAAAAAAACTACAGTTATGTTAAATGCAGTGTACTACTTAGCTATTTTGACACATGGAGAAGACAGGAACCTAAAAAAAAGGAGACACAAGAAGATTGCAAGAATTGGTGATACAGTCCTACAAGGAGTACTGAAGCATGACACAAAAGAAAATTCAGAGAGAAAGAGATGTGGCAAAGGAAATATCCGACATAAAACTCATTAACAAGCACAAAGTACATGCAGCCATATCACTTCATAGAAACAGAAGTGACTTAAGCCAAGTCGTCAACTGGACATAATGTAACTATCCACTAAGTTTGTTTATTTAAAGGAACTAGAAGAACTTAAAAAAGCATGTCAGTTTCAGAATCTGAATATACCTTTGGTTCACGTGCCAATCTGTGTACATTAGTCTAGTTTCGTATGTGATATAAGATTGTACTTGGAATACAAGTTTCAGATTCACATAAAATACTACGTAGCTTCATGTGGGACAGTTTATGTAAGGTTCAAGCTGTTATGTGCTGATATACTTTAAGTCTCTTGTACTGACTGTGAAAGTGGATAGTTTGGATATTTATATGCTCTTTTCTCATATGGGTGGAGAAAATACAATATCTGTTAGACTCACATGGATGTTTTATCTTCACATCAATTTGAATAATTGTCCAACAAGATGCGACTGTATTCAGTGAATTACACAGCTGTAAACAGCTCTACATGTTTTGGGTGTTGACACCCATCATCAGGAGATCGTACAACTATAATTACAGGTTCTGGCACTGGACAACCGGGTCTGCTATCATCCGCTTTTGTTGTTGAGTTCCAACTCAACAAGAGCGGATGGTAGCAGACCCAGCTGACCAGTGCCAAAACCTGTAATTACAGTTGTACAAGCGCCTGATGATGGGTGTCAACATCCAAAACATGTAGAGCTGTCTCAGATGTGTAATAAACTGAATACAGTCGTACCTTGTTGGACAATTATTCAATTTGATTCACAATGCACAGACCCATGAATATAAAATTCATATCAATCACTTTGTTCCCAACAAATTACACCAGCAAACAGGAATTAATTTATTCTGTGCTAACAGTTATTGTTGTTTGAACACAGCCAAGGGATGCCATATAGACTTGTTGCCAGCCGAAGCTTTCTGATTAACTTCATTAGCACAACATTACTACTCAAGTTTTATTACACTTTTTGTTAATTTTTCCCCCTTTTCTACTACCAAATTTTTACAGTTGTCAAATACACCACTCTAGTTATAATGAATAGTATTCTGTGGTTGAGCAGAGTAAATCCAAATGGTCCGCAAATGAGAAGACAGTATACTATCTTTCCAGTATCCTGGTAATTCAATGATTGTGTTTTGGATTGCCAGGATTTCTTCCCATTTATCAAGTTCTGGTGGTACCAAAGAGTTTTGGGCATATTTTGCATTACAGTGCTGGCCAGGTTGAATATTTCCAAAACTCTATCACAAAGCACAGAAAATTTTGGTCACAAGACCTGAGAGGAAGACACTGCTTGGCAGACATGAACAAAGGTGGGAAAGTAATATTAAAATTTATCTTAAAGAAATAGGGAATAAGATGGTGGTCTGAATTCATGTGGCTCAAGATATGGTCCAGTGGCAGACCCCAAGTCAGTCAGTTAGATCACAGATAAGCATTTACTTTCTGAGCCATTTTCCATAACAGTATCATATAATGCCGTTTGTATGCAGTGCCAGACATGTCATGCACCAAAGAATGTGACTAACCACAGCAGCACTATGACAGGTATCCTCGGTGCGTTCAAGAAACTCTTCAACTGTCCATGGCTCATCTGTTGGCAGAGCCTGCAAAGTTACCTTCTGCATACTCGACAGAACTTCCAGAATGCGATTTGAATACACATCATGAACTCTACAAGCAAAAATATTTCATATCACCTTAATGGGTAACTTCTGTTACACTCAAATTTTATAAACTAAGGAAAATAAAATTCAGGATAGTAACAAAATAATTGAATTGTAATAATATGCTGATATTTTGACATATAAATCCCATCTAATATAGCACCGGCAGCTAGTGCTTATAGCGATGATTTAATTAGTAACAGTAATAGAGGGTAGAAAAGTTTAAATATCTGGGAACAACTTTAACAAATCAAAATTCTATTGTGGAAGAAATTAAGAGCAGATTGAAGTCAGGAAATGCTTGCTATCATTCGATGTAGAATCTTTTGTCTTCCAGGTTGCTAACCAAATTTGCAAAAATAAAGAAAATACTTTAACAAATTCTATAACGTTGTTATTTATTATTTTGGATCTCAGCATTTCAAAACAAGTCTATGGTCCAGTTTATAAGCGAATGTCGACTGGGTAAATATGAAAGTATAGTTCCAGACACAAGTGACTGGACCTGAAAGCTTGCTGATGATTAGTGTCTCAAGTTTCAAGAAGGGATCACTAGGCTAGCTAGTGGAAATGGCTGTCCTTGTGGCATGGAATGAGAATTAGGCTCCTTGGTCCTGTTTCTTACCAAATTTTGAACCAGAGTGACAGAAAATGTTGGTAGTCTGCCTATCACAGGTTTAAAAACAAACTATTTATGTATTTATTTGCTTATTTATCAATTATTTCTTATTCATCTGTTTGTTTATTTATTTGCTCGGTTTTCATTTGTTTATTCATTCATTCATTCATTTATTGATACTGTCAGCAACTCAGGCTATACAGCACTGAATGATATAATGCTTAATGAGTGATGAACTGAAAAGGATATGGGCAGAAACAGTCATGTCATGAATTCAGGCGTGTTTTCCTACTGAAACCTTTCACTATTCAACATGTAGCTGCCACATTTCATGATGCATGTTACCTGCCCCCTCCCAGCTACATATATATTAATGTTGTAAGTATTTCTAGTCATGTCACTTGTCTATTTCCATTACCACTCCCCCCCCCCCACAATCTCCAACTAAAAACTTATGAGAAGGCATTTATTTTTTCTTGTCACTTTCTTGCTAGAACAATAAGATTTGAATGGCAGTGTCTGAATTTGAAACTTCTGATAGCAGTCAACTCCCAACAAACATACCGGAAAACTTTTGTATTAATTGTGACTCATTCAGATGCCACCAACTCATAGCTCACAAGACCATGAATAAGTGCAAATGCAAACTGACAAAATCATGACTTGCACAGAACTGGAGTAAACATGATCCTTTCAGGTTAAAAATAATCTTGCTAGGGTTGATATCTGTAAATAACTCACACCTTCACCATCTAGCAGAAGCATATATACAGTAGAGTAGTGCAGAACATTACAGTGTCATAGCTGCTATAAGTTGATTTTTTTAGAGGGTGTTTGAGAATAGGGTGTTGAGGAGAATATTTGGGCCTAAGAGGGATGAGGTGACAGGGGAATGGAGAAAACTATATAATGAGGAGTTTAATGATACGTACCCCTCACCTAATATTGTTCAGGTGATAAATCGAGAAGAATGAGATGGGTGGGGTAGGTAGTGTGTATGGGGTACAGGAGAGGCATATACAGGGTTTTGGTAGGGAAACCTGAAGGAAAGAGACCACTTGGGAGAACCAGGCGTAGATGGGAGGATAATATTATGATGGATCTTCAGGAAGTGGGATGTGGGGGAGTGTAATGGATCGAGCTAGCTCAGGATAGGGAGAGGTGGCAGGCACTTGTGACTGTGGTAATGAACCGTTGGGTTCCATAAAATGCGGGGAGTTTCTTGACTAGTTGAGATCCTGTTAGCTTCTCAAGAAGGACTCTGCTCCATGGTGTATGGAGAGGGCATCCTGTTATGTTTTAATGAGTTATAAGATAAACAAACCAGTAATCTGTTGCCAATCCATGTTTCAGTCCTTCTGATCATCATCTGGCCATCTTACAGAAACTTACCTTAGGTACTTGTAGTGCAATCATGTAGTATGGGATCCTAAAATACTTACAGTTGTACAAAATATGTATAAAATATTAGAAACTGTATAATATTAAGTGGTTTTATAGCTGTCCAGGATTTTTTATATCAGTAAGTGATCATTATTGAATCTAAAATGGAAATTAAACTATATTATATTCTACACTTACACGCTTCTTGAGTTTAATTATACATTCGTTTGTAACAAGTTTTAACAAGTTTTTATTGGAATGTAATTTAGATTACTGGTTTCTTGGCACTTCTTGTTTCATATGTGTGGACATATCGGATGGTGACTACGGATGTTCCTTGTTTTCTGATCGGAGTTTATTATTGCCGGTGAATGTTTTTTATCAGCATCAATGTACACTATAGTTGTTTCGTATCAAGGTGATGATTATTATGAAATGGTAAGTGTTTTGTATAGTTCTAGTTATAATTGTTGAATTAGTTATAAAGAATATAATGTGTATGAACATGCATGAGTACTTACAATTTCCATTAAACTAAGAATAGCCAAATATATTGTTGTGTTTGATGGCAACTGAAAACTAGTTTGCTAATGATGGTTACAAATAAAGGGGTATTTCAAAGTCATGAACAACATATTGGCACACAGTCTATGTGACTGCAAGTAGGCTGTCAGAATACACTATACATGGTTAATGAAGATTAACAGCAACACTTTTCCAAGGATGTCATCCTTAACAGTATTACACAGCACACATTTGAAATAAAAAAAATAGGTAAAGCAGTCCCGATACAGGCCCGGAGGGACCCAGAGGGTTCCAGGAAGTTAAGGTTCCCAGATTTCGTGACAACAACACAAGATGGTGGCAGGGTGTTAGCCTTATGCACCGGCCGCCTTTACCACCAGGAAATACTCCTGGTACTAATTTCTGTTAGAGGCTGAGTCGACCCCAGGGCCATAGTGTGATCGGAAGAATTTTATGTAAATGAAAATTCCACTGACACCAGCTGGGATCGAACTAGCGATATTCTGATTTTTAGCACAGCACCTTAACCACTGTGCTACCGCGGTCCCCGAAATAAAAATATAATAATACAAATAATGTTTTTAATCCTCTAGAATTCCATAATTTGTTCAAACACAATGCAGTCAGGTGTAACAAAATAAAATACTTGTGCTGTTCCTTATTTGTATCTGACTAGATTGATTGTTAAGCTACAAATGTAACGTGTTCTATTTGTGGGATATCTGCAGAACTAAATGGTTACATTCTCAAGCACTGTACATCTAAACCTGTGTATAACAATGGGAATTGTATGACTTCTTATTTTTTGTATTTACAACATGGAAACTCATTAAAATGATATACAGTGTGTATTGAGTAAAATTATGATGAAATATGAGAGTGCAGGATCTTGTGTAGTGATCCCGGAAACACAAGTACAGCCAGTGGGTAATTAATCAAATTTCAAATTACCAGAAACTCTCGTTTACACAAAAGTACTTCACTGTGTTTGTGAACAGAACATGCCCCTGTAGTGCTGCCATGTACTTCTGAAACTCCCTGCACACAATTCACTGTTACAATTTTAAAAACTGGAAAACCCCACAATTTCTTTGGCAGATAACTAAAAGGCGCATAATAGTAAAACATAATATATTCAGGAAATTTTACTTCAGTGGCCTTAGGAAGATAGATATAGTAAATACAGTAAATGGTTTGGGAAAGGAAATTCTGCAGTACTTAATACATACACTGTTTGTTACTTTGTATCAGTGATATATAAAGGGTAATGATGTCTCCCATTTCTTAAATCACCAAGCCACAAAGATATAAGGAGCAGCATTCTTAATATCAGTTCCATATGGCACTTCATAATCTTCGTGTCTTACCTTGTGACTAGAATATCAAAACTCTTTATGGCATCAGAAGTATTCTGACAAAAGCTTTTCCACTCTGGATCTGTCCAAGTAATGGAATTAAGTCCTGGTGACAACATAGATGACAGACGTACTAGTTGGGGTAGGAAGAGTGGTCGAACCTCTAGCTTCACACGATGCGCTGTTGCTAAAAACTGATTCAGCAACCCCTGAATTAAATGATCACAGAGGAGACAATATATGTGCATGTGCCAAAGGTTTTATGCATGAAGTCATTATATTCTAATACAGCAACAAAATCAAAATCAAACCAAGCACAACACAATGACTTATGTTCACATTCATACGTTTAATAATGTTTTGAATTTGTGCTAGCACAAGTAATCAGTGTAAAAAGAATCCAGCTTTAAAACTTTATGAAGAACATCTGGGAAACAAATCACAGTAATAATAAGCAACTGAAACTAAAAAACTTCTTTATCTGCTGAGCAGGGATGATAAAAAATTGTTGCATAATTTTAAAATATATCACAACATTTCATTTCTTCAATTTTTAATTCTGACCAACGTATTCAACATGGAGGTTTTATTAGTGGCAGGAAATAGCTTGACCCCTGATTTCTGCAATGTAAACCAGGCATCTCTAAGGTATCACATGATACTGAATACGAGAGCTGGTCCATTAATACATCTGCCCTCCTGAGGGTGACAGCTACTGAATTTCTTTCTTTCCTAAACGTAATAGTGTTTTCAAGGCAAAAAGAATAGGATGAAGAAAGGAAGAAACAGGACTGAGGAGGCATTTATGCAAGATTCCCCTCAACAAGTTAAGTGGAAAAGGATAAGGTAAGCTGACAAGATGTAACTTAGAAATGTAATCCTGAACCTACCAAAGAATGAAAGTACACTATTGCTGCAATGTTTCATTATAAACAATTCTGATACACACACACACCACACACACACACAATCCCCACAGGCATTTGATGAAATTACCCATTATCAGGCTGTAAGATGACTACAGCATTGTTCATTTTTTAAATGTCAACAAGGCAAAGAAAGCAAACCAAATATAAAATCTAATGATTCAATGCTTCTGGGATGTCATGCCATGTCCAATAGTAAATAATTAATGATGTTTTGAAGGATCATGGTGCCTTTCAATCACCAATAACTATTCACCAGGCAAACATCCCATAACATCCCAGATGCACTGAACCTTCATCTGAAGTGCTGTGAGAAGCTAAACTAAACTTAGCCATATTATCAATAGCAATCATATGTTACAGTTATAACCATATTTCACAAAGGTGATCTACAGTCAGCCCACAGCATAACTGAGACTTAGTATTTTTATGTTTTTGTTTACCTTATTTATTTTAAACAACTGAAAAAATTATTACCTTCTACTCAGTGACCTTGCTGCCTTTTCTTCACCCTTTTAGAATATAAATATTTGCAAACAAATATAACGAATTTAACATTAATGCTGCCTCTCTTGTCTCCACATGGTTGCACTTACTGGTGTAAACAAACAAGGGCAGACAAATGGATATGGGGTATTGATATCACTAGTATGACCATTAGATATAGATAGAGCTGTATTACAAACAACAGCTTTTTGGAATACGTAACTGTGATACCCCTTCACATTTACTACAGTTAACATTTTGAAACTGATCAAGTTATGATTCAAGAAGGACAAATAACATTAAGACTTTGACTAACCTGCAAAGAATCACTCACAACTACAAAGTGATCTCTCTTAGACAGTAATGTACGTGTAACAATTGGCAAAGGGAGCCCGATCTTTGCCAGGCAATCAGCCTCTCGTATCATCTGCCTCACTTGATGGTCCAAATTCACCTTCAGATGTCCTGATTCTTCACTGAAAGATAATAGCTTCTGGTTCAGACTTTCATCCAACAGCCAAACCTGTACCAACACCAAATACATTTACAATCAGTAAGAATAAAAAAATTATACAATCCACTATCACCTACAATGGATTATGGGTATTGAATTAAACATGAAGTGCATTTTGATGTGCAATGTATGTACCTACAAATTAGTTCTCTGTAAACACACACATTTCTGTGCAAGAGCGTATGATTTCAAACTCTGTCCTCCATTCTCCTCCTTCAAAATAAAATGGGCCATAATTCATAGATAGCATATTCATTGCAAGTTGTGTTTATGTGCACATTTTCCCATTATCTGTGGCCTAGAATATTCCCTTAAAGTGTCTGCACATATTTTGGAAACACTCTGTACGGGACCTGTTTTTGTACTATGTCATGTTATAATTTAACTCAGATGCAATTTTTAATTAATGTAATTTAGAGTTACGTACCTCACTGTAATATCCTATGTGAACAGTGTGGCCAAGAAGGTAAAATACAGAAAATAACAACAAAATCATGCAACTGTGAATGTGTTGGGAGGTTCATAATTTGCACTCTTCACTGCACATTATAGGATAATCACTTCAGGAAGAATTTGATGGGTGAGAAACATAGCATACATGGAAAGGAAGACAGACAAAGCTTCATTGGAAAACATGAAAGTAAGAGACCTCTTAGAAGAATTTGATATAAAAATAAGAATAATATTAAAATGGATTTTAGTAAAGCAGATTTAGAGGGAAGGGAATGGAGTTACCTTCTGACTCAGTACAGGGACCAGTGGCTTGCTGTGAGCATAGCAAGCAAATTTCAGGTTTCATAAGAGACAAGAACTTCCTTGGGTAGCTGGCCAACTGTTACATTCTCAAGAACAATTCTGCTCATTAGATAGTCAGTCAGTCAGACAGTCAGTCAACCAGCCTGCCATCAGTCAGTTACTGAGTCAATAAATACCTTGACAGACTAAGAGCAATTCATGTATAATTCATCATGTTATGCAACTGAAACTAACGGTGAATGCTTACCTTTTGTTTCATCCATGTGTCCTTCATGTCAGCCTCATAATTGACAAGAGCAGCAGCAACAACACTGTAGCGGCGAAGGAGTTCTGAGGTAGCAGGCAGAGTTTGAAGTACTGGATGAGAAGAAGCCTCTGTCACCAAGTCTTCAAGATGACTGTGAAGTGAACGGACCCATTTTATGCGACCTATAGAAGAAAGACATTAAAATCCACCAATGTTCATTCTCATACAGAATTAAGAAAACTTTCACATTATCTCAGTAATTTCACCTATTCATATGGTAAACCTATGATGCTGTAGAAAACATCCACCTGTGTACTGTAACAGTTGTAATTATTAGGACCATCCTCTGCACAAATCTGCAAGGAGTGACACTAAAATACGTGATCTTATTAACCCTTCTCAACTTTCGTATTGCACTGAAATTTCCTTTAGTTTTTATTTTACTGTCCAGAGCAAGCATAAACTGCTATTGAATTTTAACATACTACTCTAAATCCGAGTTTCTAGTTGCTTCTAATATTACATTCAGTACCATATGTTATTCTCCCACAAGACATCTTAACAAATTTCTCTCACTCTCCTGAACACAGTCTGAGAAATGTCTTCTTCAAATGCGAAGCAAAATACCGTTCATCCAGAACTGCACATGAATGAATAAGTGCTGAATTACTGGATATTCCAGACCTAAGTTCTTACAGGTAATTTTTTGTTACTGCTCCTGTACTTGGGCTATTCAACTCAGCAGAGAATTCTTCTATTTGTATATCTCCATCTGCTGGGCCAGTGTCATCAGGGTCCTCTACTGCATTTTCTGAAGTCTTCATAGCTGAAGAATTTGATGGGGTAGGAGACAGGGGTCATGAGATACCACAACGGTTGATGTACAGATACTCTTGCAGGCCTTTTGAAAAATGTCCCTTGAGATCCGTTTCACTAAAGAAGCATTTTTTTGCTATGAAGCTAACTTCTGGTCTTGGGACTCTCTCCTCAAGTGCCAGAATATCAGGATTTCTGAACTATCAGTCGTTGGATTAAAGAAATTTTGCTGTATTTTGTTCAACTTGATTTCCACTGCACTACAAGTTTGCTGCCATTTTCATGGTGGATTCATATGCTTCAGTTATTTGCCTACTGTGTCAGTATAAAAACATGAATCAGAAAAAATCCTTACCATACAAAATGCTCTGCAATGGAGGAATGAAACTGATTTCGACTTTTGACATGCTAGTGAAATTTGGGGTGCCATAAAAGCTGTGAAACATCTTGACTGGCTGAGTAAATACTGCCTTCCCAAACAGGTCTCTGCGGGATTAGCTGTGAATCCATAACTCTTGATTTTCTTCATTATCCACAAGTCTGCCTATCTGTTGTGTATAGGAAACGATGTGAGAGTGAATAATCTATTTACAGAGCAGCATTCTTCCTCTCACCAGCAATAGGTGGGAAGTTTCGAGAGAGTGGTGGGTCCTCTTTCTGCTTGCGGAAAAGTCTGAAAATGTGATCCACCTCATGTTCACAGTACTTCAGTACTCGATCATATTTCTCATCCAACTTTGTAAGAGGAATCTTCTCACTCACCTGCAAATATTAGAAATTCTTTTATGCAACACAATAGCATGTTGTTACAAAAAATATTTTGGCTATAAAATTGGTTTGCAATTTTGAGAGGGGGCAGGCTTAAGGAGTTGAGAAGTGCTAATCAGGAGGTCCTGTTGATCTGTTCATAGTTTGCAACTATCAAGTATGAAGAACTTCCGGGGAATTTTTTAATTAAATTATACCACAAAATAGTGGCCTTTAACATTTCATACATTACGAAAACTTATTGGAACATTTCAATACTTTTCTCACATATTTCCACTCAGTCACTAGAGAAATACTTTACAGGTTTGTAAAGTGGCAATGCCATGGTTTGTAACTTTACTGTGTCATTTTACTGCTGAAAAACTTGTCAATATTGGGTTTCAAGAAGTAGCCTACTGTCCTGTGTTCACAAAGCATCCTGAAAAATTAACTTAAAAAAATTCAAAATATAAAAAAAAGTCTAAATATGCAAGGGCTGTAAAGATGAATGCCTTTAAACCCATTGCTTGTAGTTCTTTAAGCAAAACTCTTTCGTAAAACAAAACTTATGGAAGAAATTTAGTTTGAAACTGTTCTTCTTCCAAAAAATAATTTCTTATAAGTCTTACAGCATGCTTCAGGCAGCATATTTATGTACACACATATGTGAACATACATACAAAAATACATGTACTGGGCAAGAGTTATCATTAACCTGCTGCCCATTCCACTTAATATGCCAGTGCCTGTGGTGTCATCAGCCATGTCTCTTACTTTTTCTGCTTAGTTAAATTTTCAATGAGAGTTACCTACATTTTGCTACATTATTAGGGGAGGAGTTCTGCTAATTTTATTAAAAGTACACTTAGAGTTGGTAGAGTCAAATTCACTTACACTGACAAACATAACTGTCACATAATGCATAAAGATCATGTGGTTTCGTGATGTCATGTAACTACTCACTGTTCCCAACAAGGGTGGGGGATTGAATACATTCTTTATAAAAAACAAGTATACAAATACCATGTCAGAATCAACAAAAAACCAAATTCTCTATGAAGTAAAGTTCCCTGCTGTTCTGTTACATAGGAATAGCATTCCAACCAGAAATAAATAATAAATATCAAGTAACAGATATTTGTGATATATGATGGAACCATGTGGTAAAAAAAATAAAATTTTTACCCTACTGTGGCTTGTAATACCAAGTATCTGCCTATCCAAGTGTCTGTTCCTTTTAATAACTTTTGAACTAACTGTGTACAGACTACCCTACTTTTGAATACTTCACTTCCTGGCCTCAGTAATAGTAACATGATACCTTAATGAAAACTACATCAGCCTTCACACCAACACTGGAACTTGGAATGTGAAATTTCCTATAAAGATAGACCACAAACACAGTAACAAATTGTATATAAAACTACGTCACATTTTGTAAACTTCAGATGTTGGGCTGTATCCATTGGTCTGTATTCAAAAATACAGATTCTGAACACACTGTATCAGAGACATGCTATGTCTCTGTTCTCACACAAAAGGGCAGGGAACCTGTATTCTTGGTGGTTTATAATAGCTCCAACTATTGCATCCGTTTCACTAAACTGTGTTCAAACTCTATATTTTTAAGCACTGAATGATCAATGTTGTCCAAAAACTGAATGACAGTGTTTGTGTTTGTTAACAGTCCCAAACATGGTGACAGTGCAACTCTTTTTGTATATCTGGTTTATTAATTAAAAATGAGTATGTGCTATTGAAAGCTGTAAACATAAATGGGTGAATGAATTTTATAAATATTAATTTATAAGTCTTGCTGGTATTACTATGTATATTGAAGCATTCAATGGAAGCAGGTGTACTTCCTAAACCATGTAAGTTATATAACTTGAATATAGCCCATATGTTATAAGGTCTAGCACTGTGTTGTTTTAGTCTACAATATAGTTTGCAAATTATTTTTGGATGACTGCTAGAAGTAGCTTGTAACTTAAAGCAGGCACTGTCAAAACTACCAATGAAAAGAGTGCAAAATTATAAGAGTAAGATATAAATGTGTTTGCACAAAGACATTTTCCACAACCCCATTTTGGCACATTATTTCACAAAAATTACTTTCTTAGTTACAAGTCATTTTCATATCATATCATATCATATCATATCATATCATATCTTACAAAACATCATCATTAATTACACTCAACCCCATCACAGATGCCTGACCACGATCTAAACATCTAGAACTACTAAATCCCAGTCAGATATCCAACTCATAACCGGTCCCAATGAGACTATTATTGGCAATTCCTGTTCTAGGATGAAATCTGAATTCATCTCAAAGTGGCTATTCAGGATTAGGTTCACCTACCTTTTCAAAGCGGGTCAGAAAGCGTATGCCCTGAGGGGTTTCCCAAACACTCGCAAAGTTTTCCTCAATAAGGGTTCCTATGCTTTCTTTCAGCTTGTCAGTCTTCTCAAGGAATATGTCAAAGTCAGCATCAAATTCAATGTCATGTTGATCAAGGTAATCATAGGTTTTGGTTGTAATTCCTGCCTTTGCCTGCTCAAATGTGTGGACTGCCTCCTCCAAGGCTACAATTTAAACATGAGGATAAGAAAAAACAACTTATGAGATCTCAATATCATCATTATAAAACAATGTGTGAGATCTCAACATCATCATTATAAAAAAATCCTGAAATATATATAACATTAATCAGAACCACAAATATTCTCTGAGCCTGAAGTACTTCATATAGCCTGCTAATTGCAAATGTAAATACTTATTCATATTACAGACATCCTTCATTAGTATGGTTAATAAGCAATATGGGCATATTGTTCTAAGAAGAGGTTCATTCTGGGACACACACAAGCAGGCACAAAGACACACACACACACACACACACACACAGTCCAGCATTTAATCTACTCTTAATTGTCTCATGTATATAATTTTGATTTGTTAGTGTTGTTCGCAGAAAGGTAGGCTTGTGTACATGCAGCGTTTCTGTGTAAGAGAACAGCATCTAAAAGATGTCTCACACTGGTTACAAAAACATTTTACTACAAGTATATCCCATACGTTTAACTGTCTAAAACACTTCCCGGCATAAAATAAGTAACTATACAAATATAAACACACACACACACACACACACATGACCTGTATATGTTACTATGCACATGGGTGAAGCAATAAGACTCTGTTCTGTACTTAGGAGCTATGTACTCCATATTTCACCTGTGTTACTGGCTATCCAGACTGATTACGTTATGCCTTTCAATAGTCCCTCAAAGAAGAAATCAAGAACACACATTCCTTTCATATTCCTATTTCCCCTTTAAGTTCAAATTTTCATCTCATTTGGTACTACATAACTACTGAAACTGAAACAGCTTAACTAATGATCTAGGAATCAATTAATAACATAAATCTTACCTTCTCCAAGAAGAAGACCTGAAAACAAGATGATGTGGTAAATTAATCTGACATAACTATATGTTTATCTTAGTAATTAACCAACTTGATGCACAAAATTTTTGTTTTACAGTAAGTTTATTTCGTAGCCTCTACATCTTTCGAGCACATGTGCTCATCATCAGGAGGCCAAAATTGCATTACACAGCCTCTGGTATCATCACACCTATAAGTGGCCGTCTCGTGCACAGGTTGAGGGAAGACTTCTCTCAACGTTTAAAGGTTTTGAAGTGCTATACTTTTCTATGAGTGCAATGATGACACAACTGCTCTCCAGTGCCTAGTTTTACAAACTGCATTATGACACTATACCTGTTAAAAGTGCATCTGCAAACGTTTCTTTCTATACCAAAAACTCAAAAATACCACATTTTGAGTTGTGACACTCTTGTCACAAATAAGTGACATGTTGCTATATTATGTTCCACTTGTGTTGGCACTGTCATACTGTTGCACTGTTATGTACTTTTGTTTTTGATTTTGTTTCCTTTCCAAAGTATGACATATATTGCACTAACCTTCCATTCTGCGTGCGAACAAGTTGTTATAGTCATTGTCAATATTGAACATAGTAATGATCTTATTCAAGCGGTCACAGAAGGTGTCAAACTTTCCAAAAACATAATTCTCAGAGAACCCAAAGGATGTCTGCCCAGGAAGGAAAGGCTGATTTTTGACAAGAGTGTACGTGTTGTGGTATGTCTTGTTGAGTGTGATGCAGTGCTGTAGTTTCTTCTGCACCTCCTGACGATCTTGTGACCAGATTGTTTCCTTTCCTCGAGAAGTGATGTACAGCTTACATGTCTCAATCATCTGATTTGTGATCTGTGCAAAGATATCATTTCAAATATCTCTATAGTCACATGTTAAATACAGTTTGTTACTATAATTTGATATCAAATGCTAATCTTTGGCTAAACTGCACAAATGTTACTTAAAATGTTTCATAACTTAAAACTTAACTCTCTATCACTGGGTGGTGTCATACACTACAGCTTCAGTAATGAACTGCATAAGTTTAAGTACATGCCTATAGACATTATGATTGTCCCAATTTCCATCACCAAACCCTGCAGACCTACTAAGAGGTCACAAGTAGTCTAATTATGCATTCTGTTAATTGCTGAAGATTGGTTTTCATGAGTACTTTGCATCATTTGAGCTACTTGTATAAGAACAAGAAAATATGTATTATAAAATTATGGTGAGAGATCAAAAATTATTTTAAAAAACCATAATAATAAATTATCTGAATCATTACTTTTATGTTCATACCATACATATTAAATAATAAATTGTTTATTACATATCAACATATGCACAAATTAGTACTGTGAATTTATATTAAATTACTCCAACATGTTTTGGTGTTAATACACCATCTTCAGGGAGTTTACAAGTTTAATTGAGCTAACACAACTTGTAAACTCCCTGAAGATGGTGTATTAACACCGAAACATGTCAGAGTAATTTAATATAAATTTACAGTACTTAATCATGCATATGATGGTGTATATTAAATAATTTAGCTGAAAAATATTTGATTAGGCTCAAGAAATCACACACCAAAGAGAAAGCCACAGACATGTACAATAAAGATGTCCATTATGATAGGCCCATTACATTTAATCACATACATACAAAAGTGCAGGCCAGAAACGTGCTGTCAGTTTCTCTCTTTGCTTCATCCAATATTAAGTATACCATATATAGTAGATCACAATCTTTCATTAATTTAAGGTGACAGAAAAGACTCTGAAACACACAGAGTTTCATGGTACCAATGACAAGAAACACCTAATAATGTCCCCATTCTGGTAGTCCAGGATCATATGCTTGAGGTACTTTATGTCAAAAATTATGATTTCAAATTCAGCAATATAACACAAACTATTTACTCATTATGGTAACCGATATGATTCTTTGTAAAGTGTCATGATTAATGGGCAATCTGAGCATGCATGGTGATATAGTAACATAATTAAGTTACATTCTTTAATACAGTTCACTGGATTATATTATTCTGTTTCTGTTTTGATCTCACAAAAACACAACACACTTCCCAAAGACCTTTATTTGACTGACTGACTGACTGACTGACTGACTGTTTGACTTGACTATCTCACTCACTCAATCACTCACTCAGTCATTCACTATCTCCATGGAGCAGATACCTCATTCAGAAGCTAACAGTTCTTCAGCTAGTCAAGAAATCCTTCCAATTGTATGGAAGATGAATGTTCCTTACTGTTTTCACAAGACCCCACCACTTACCCCTGCCCTGAGCCACATTAATCTAGTCCATACCCTACAATCCTATTGCTTTAAACTCAATTGTAAAATTATCCTCCCATCTATGCCTAAGTTCAGAACAATAATATCACACATGCCACCTCTTATCACTATGCATGACAACTGACCATCAATGAAATCCACCTTCTTAACTGCTGACATAATTCCATTACATACAAAAAAATCGTGTCCTAGTTGATGATTTTCATGCGATTTTACATAGAAAAAAGCATATCCTCTTCTAGTATAGCACCACATTTGTCCCCATCTGGCCTCATGTACTCCCACTAAATCTAACCTACAATTTTATAAATCTCTTGGAGCTGTCCTCAGTGATTGTGACTTATACAACCTGTTCAGATTCAAAGTTCCAAGCTTCCTGTCCAATAATGGTCTAACAATTAATTTAAATGCTGTTTCAAAGTACGATTTACAACTGGCATAGGATGTTATCTACTGTCATACCTTAACCATCAGAGATGATGTCCTCTCAGATGTGTTGTAGAATTGGGACACACTGTGAATCAGACGCACAGTTTGCAATAGGCTCATAATGGAATCCTTCATTCTAACCTGTTAACACAACAGAAAAATTTATGTCTATACCACTCATATAAAATGTAACTGAAATCAGCCATTAACATTAAATATTTTCTAGAAAACATCCTAATACGTATTTAAAACTTTTAAATGTTGCAGCACTCCCCAGTTCTTGCTCTGGGAATCATGGATACAAAGGTAGATGACAGGATTTTTATGTACATGATAACATTTAGAAGAGTCTTGGAAACCAAAAAGATCCATTTAAAAGTACAGGGTCCGCCAGTGAATCGGGCGATTTGGCAACGACGTTTTTTTTTATATTTTTTACGTGAGCAGGGAAGGGGAATGATGCTGCCAGGTGGTGTGGCCGTGAATAGCGTTCAGTTTGAAATGGAGTCGTGGACTGATGCACAGCGTGCTTTCGCCGTAAAATCATTTTATAAGAACAACAATAGCTACGTTGCCGCCCAACGTGAATTTCGCAAGAAATTCGGGATTCATCGAAACAGTAAAGTGCCGTCAGCTCATGCCATAAAGACGTGGGTAAACAACTTTGAAGGAACCGGCTCAACCGTTAAGAAGAAAGGTGGTAGTGTTAAAACAGTTCGCAACCCACAGAACATTGACGCTGCGACAGCATCATTCGAACAAAGTCAGCTGTGCGTCATTCCAAGAAACTGGGACCGTCAGAAAGCAGTGTCAGGCGTATTTTACACTTGGATTTGCACTGCAGATACAGGAAGAGATTTCAAGATTCCCGGTTGACGTGTTATGTACGGCCATGAGTAGTGTTCACGATCGGCTTGCTGAGTGTGAGCAGCGTAATGGAGGGCATCTTGAGGATGTAACGAGTGAAATTGTGTGTGTTTTTTTTTTTTTTGTGTAATGTTTCAAGACCACTGATTCACTTAATTCTGCAAATGCTAAAGTATGTACTTCCTTATAAATGTAACTGTATCATGATATCCAATACTTTTAATTTTGTTAACACTTAAAAATCGCTCGATTCGCTGGCGAACCCTGCATTATTCCACAACAAAGATGCAGGATTAAAGGAACGAAACCTGACTGTTAGCACAACAAGGGATATAACAGAGGCAGTCATGATAAACCATATCTCTGATGTGAGTTTATCACTGGCTGCACGGAAAAAAATTAAAGCCTTCTGGGATATGACACCGTGTTTATTGGTAGTGACTAAAGCTTCGAATCAGCCTTTTGCCTCCACCTTCAGGGTGGTCCAAGAAACATAAGATGCATGGAAGAAACAGTTGCACTATATAGGGTAACAGCAGATTAGGCAATTGGAGTGGTGAACCAGTAGGAGAAGTGGTACTATGGAGTTTGCAAAGCCACAGCACAGCATGCCAAAGAAAAGAATACTTTAATGTTCATGATAGAGCATATAACAGTATTTGGTGTACTAAAGTGACTACTGAAGGTGAGCTATAAAGTAAAAATTAAGAGTAAAGGAAAAGTTTTCCTTGTAAATGCCATGAAGGCACATGCAGGAGTGGAGATTTAGCTTGCCACATTCTTAACTTCAGCATTAGAAGAAGTGAGCGTTCATCTTCAAGCCCTGGTTGTTTTTACTGTGGAAAAAGGAGACATAGTACCATCTGCACAGAAGACTGAGTGAGCTCCAGAGATATTCTGGACATTTTGGAGAAGATAAATTTCTTTGCTCCTATAGGAAATCAACAAGATTCCCTTGTATTTCATCCCATATCCTAGTAATGCTACTGGATTAATCTGAACTCTTTTATAAACAGCAGAGGTTAGGAAAACATCCATGATGGATCATCCAAATCTGGGGTCTCAGTTAAAAAACAAATGACTTATTTTGTATAACAATAATTTAGTAAAGGTGATTTATTATGTTATTATCAGTAGCAGGAAACCAGACTGATAGCAGAGTATCATATCACAGTATATTTTGGGTGTTGGCTACAGTACCACTGAATATCCAAGAGCAAATTGGATGATAATTCTGGGAGTTACATCCTTCTGATAAAGCCATTAATTCATTTTATTTCCTCCTCTTGAAATTGTCTGCTTCATTCTATTACTATTGCAGACACAATAGAGGATATTTACCACATTATTGTTGGATAAGTGTTGCATTTATATGCATGAACGTACATATGTATGTACATACGTACATACATACCTACATAATACGTACGTACATACATACATACATACCTACATAATACGTACATACATACATACATATGTACCCACATACATACATACATATATATGTACATACGCACACACACACACACGCATGCACGCACGCACACATACATACATATGTATGTACATACGTACATACGCACACATACATACATATATACATACATATGCACATCCATATGCACATACATACGAATGTACATATGTATGTGTGTATTTATGTATGTACATGTGTGTGTGTGTGTACATACGCACACACATATACATACATACATACATACATACATACATACATACATACATACATACATACATACATACATACATACATACATACATTAACAACCCCAGAAATATCTAGAAATGAAAAGGGAAAGACTATACAGAATAAAACTGTCATGTAGCCAATTTCAGAATATAAATTCTGTACCTTAAGCATTCAGAGTAATAACAATAAAAGCATCACCTACAATAGTACACTACAAATATTTATCATTTGTTAAAAGAATGACTGACAAATTGAATGAAAGCAGTGCAAAATTGTTACGTTTGGTACATGGTAAATACTGAAATAACAAACATGTTCTCCTGGAACCAAAGACGCAACATAAATTAAAGATGATATGTTGAGTGACTTACAGGATCATGTAAGTACAGTGAATGGCAACATTTCTCCATTGACTGTATGAATTTTGCATTATCACGTGCTTCATTGTAGCAGAATGTTATTTTACGGTCTGTATCACGCCACAGCTTTATCACTTTAGAACGTGCCAACTGAAGAGTCATCAGTGTCATCCGTACCTGTAAGTGCCACAATAAAACTTCAATTCACAACATACAGATAAAATTATAATTTGTTCCAGTGTAAAAACTAACATCTCATCATGAAAAGAAGCAAATTATACATCACAGATATAAAACTTTTAAGAGAATTAAAAAAAAAAATAAACACCAAGGACAAATCTTTAATCATGATATTTTGCAAAATCTGAAAATAAAAACACTATAAGAAAATATATAACATTAAGTTACATAAGAAGCTTCCATTGATGCTTGCAACACAACCATTTTTGATCTACTGTACATCTTTCTTCTAACAGTCAGCCTTCCAGCAGTCCTGTACTTTGAATGAAGTGCAGTGCATTGCCTAATGGGGTTTTGTAATAGTCCCTTGCTTTCATAATGTGTGTCACCAGGTGATAAATTCCTAATATGTCTAGAACACATGAAATGTAGGCCATTTTTTCCTTTGTTATTACACCCACACATAGGACTATTTACCAGTCCCACTATAAATATGGGTCTCTCTTGTTTCTGTGTCCTGCATATTTTCCTTTCACATGTCTCAACTCCTACTCAACTCTACTTGCTCATTAGTCTTCTACTATAGGACTCTTGAAGTTTACCCTCTGCATGTTTTTGTCCATGTGTGAACTTGGTGTTTTCTGTTCATCCAGTGCATGGCAAAATCAACATCTCATTCTGAGACATTACTGGTTGGTTCATGTTGTACAAATTGATGTTCAGAACATGTTTTTGCCAATCAGTTAACAATGTCATGTCCCTACTGTACAAGTCTTAATGGCAGTACTTCTGCCTGAAATGCTGTGGTATGTTGCCCACAGCAGATGCTAAGCCCCTTCCTTGTGCCATAGCCATACACCCATGCACCAGTACTGTCATTTGTTTATGGCCTATCTGAGTACAGATCAGGCCTGAACTTGTGTTGGGCAAAACCTGTTTTCCATTTACTTCTGGAGGAAATTTGATCGTAAATGTTAAACCGGATAGCTACTTTTGTCACTTTATCAACCCTGTCTCTGAGATTGATACCTTTCTCATGCCCCATGTTATGTTAGCTTGCCCATATCAAATGGACCTGGACCTCCAATGCTCATCCCAAATGAGGCTATAAATCTGTGCCTCTGCCTCAGCCTCAGGCTTCATTTTCAAAGCCAGTGCACGGAGTTCCAGAACATTAAATGCAGCTGTAGGAGCCATCCTGGTAAGTACAGTTAATCCTTGTGAGGCCAACTCTTAAACTTTAATTTCAGCTCCTTTTTTTTTACATCTAACCCCAACCAAACGACTCAGGTGGCATAGGTGTCTATCAGTCTTACTACTATGAGAATTAAGTCAAGTAAAAAGCATAAAGAAACTAAGAATTATTGGAGGAACAAAGTCAGAGAGTACATGTAAATGATGGAGCGCACACATAAACACTAACAAATCCCTCTAAGAAAGGTACCCCTAAATAGCTAAGAGACTTAGAGGTGTTAGAAGGATACACTAATACTACTATTTTGTAGAGTATAATACGTGTAAAGAAGAACGTGTGAAACAAAGTTCATTACTTTGACAACATGCATTTTGCAATTTTAATATGTAACCAACACAATCTTTCGAATTCCAATTGTACAATTCTATGTACACATGCACAATCAAGCAGACATATGAAAAGAGAAAAACTGTGAAGAAAAATATTTTCTAGGAGATACACAACATCAAAAGATACGGGGGGGGGGGGAGTCTTTTTGGATTTCTATCCCAAAATTTAAAAGAGGGGTCAAACATCCAGCTAAAAAACATTTGCATACACAAAAAAAAAAAAAACAACCAAAAAGGTTTGGAAA
>Ga0123357_10001042_pt1 | contig 28470 bp, 27 predicted proteins | sample TergutEmb28metaG_FD_89873 | JGI IMG/M metagenome (GOLD analysis project Ga0123357, IMG submission 89873) | Embiratermes neotenicus P4 segment gut microbial communities from Petit-Saut dam, French Guiana - Emb289 P4 | ecosystem: Host-associated > Arthropoda: Insects > Digestive system > Gut ...
CTCCACATTGAGAACCTGCATCTCGACCACGTAGCGAACGCCTTTGGCGTCTATGCACTTCACGTCGACGATGGAGTATTTCAGCTCCTGTACGAAGGGGCGCTGCTCCGGTGTCAGAAGCGTTACGTCTACGATACGGTGCGCGTCGTCGAGCTCCAAGAGCCCGTTGAGCAAGCCCACGAGAATCGGCTTGTGCTCTTCGGTGCCGAAAATGCGCTTGAACACAAAGTCCGTCTTGGGATCGGCGAATGCCGGCCGGGCCATGACTCAAAACCTAGCATGCGAGCACGCGCCAAGCCGCCTCCTTGAAGAGATCAACATCGAGCTGCGCCCGCGCTTCTGGTGGCGCGTCCGAAAACTTGCCCGGCTTGTTCGAGATACTGGCGAACCACACAGCTTGGTTTGCTGCGCCCAGGGGGACTATCCCCGTGGGAGCTCGCCTGACTTGTTCGAGACACTGACGAACCACACGCTGAAGATGACACCCACGAAGGGCGCAGCAACGAGAACGAGCCAGTCGTCGGCCACCCACGCCCCGACGCCACCAAGAATGGCGCCGATGACGGCCCCCGTGCGTGCTGCGGCGACCAATCCGATGCGTCGACGAGAAGCGTTTTCGGGCGTGTTCTCGTTCTCGAGCGCGTGGCGCGAGAGCTCCCGAAGTTTTGCCTGCTCCGCGAGCTCTTTGCGCTGACGCCTCTCCTGCTTTGCGCGCTCCTTGCGCTGCTTTGCATCGAGCCGCGCCCGCGCTTCTGCGTCTTCTTCTCGATAGGGCGATTCTTGAGTCGACATGGCTTCTCTTTTTTTATCAGCGTTTTCGAAGCATCCGACATCGACCCGTTTTGATGCGTGACGGGTCGATGTCGTCAGCCTGAAAGCGGGTTAGAAGTCGTGGGACCCCTCCCCATACTTATTCGGTGGTGCGCCCAGAAACTTGCCCTCTGGCTTGTTCCAGAGACCAACGACAACCACGCCGAAGATGATCCCGACAATGGGCGCAAGAACGAGAACGGACAAGTCGTCCGTTGCCCACCACCCGACCCCACCAAGGGCTGCTCCTACGACGAGCCCCACGGCCGCTGAAATTACCCATCCGAATCGTCGAATCGTGTCTTCCCCTTCCTCTTTTTCTTCCTTTTTTGCGAGCGCATGGCGCGAGAGCTCCCGAAGCCTTGCCTGCTCCGCGAGCTCTTCACGCTGAAGCCTCTCTTTTTCAACGAGCTCTTCACGCAGCTTTGCATCGAGCTGCGCACGCGCTTCTGCGTCTTCTTCTCGATAGGGCGATGCTTGAGTCGACATAGCTTCTCTTTTTTTATCAGCGTTTTCGAAGCATCCGACATCGACCCGTTTTGATGCATGACGGATCGATGTCGTCAGCCTAAGAGCGCACTAACTAGATGTGAGCTCCCGCACCGCTCTCCTCTGGTGGCGCGTCCGAAAACTTGCCCGGCTTGTTCCAAAGACCAGCGAAAAACACGCCGAAGATGACTCCGACGATCGGCGCAACAACGAGAACGGACAAGTCGTCCGTTGCCCACCATCCGACCCCACCAAGGGCGGCGCCTGCGATGGCCCCCGTGCCTATTGCGATGTCCCATCTGAATTGTCGACGGGGCTCGTTATCGTTCTCGACCGCATTCTCATTGTCGAGAGCGTGGCGCGAAAGCTTCCGAAGTCTTGCCTGCTCCGCAAGCTCTTCACGCAGCTTTGCCTCCAATCGCGCACGCGCTTCTCGCAGCTCGGCATCAAGCTGCGCACGCGCTTCTGCGTCTTCTTCTCGATAGGGCGATTCTTGAGTCGACATGGGCTTCTCTTCTTTTACTTCGAACGAACTTCTGCGGCATCTAGCTTCGGATGGTTCGTCGGCGCATTGTTCATTCGCTCTTGGTTTTTCTTCATCTGCTTCGCCAATCCACTGAAGGGGGCCTCCATGAAGTTGCCAATCTTCCCCGCGGTCTGCGCTTGCTCAAGGTCACCGCCCGCGAGGAGAGTGCCGTTCGCAAGAAGCGATCCGGTGGTCGTAGTCCCAATTATAGTTTTTAAGTAGGTTTGCACGTACTGCTGTCCTTTGTGAAACCTGATTTGTTCGTCGGTTCCCACGTAACCGTCAGACTCTATGTAGGTTTGCTTGGCGTTAGCCTTAGCCTGTGCCGCAAGAAGGTCGTCGCACCGCTTCATCAACGTCGGTACGGTGTCCCCTTTCTTGACTCCGGTCCTGTCGCCAAGGCGCTGAAGTTCCTTCCCGAGCGCCGCACGCACTTGTGGATCGTTGGGGTTTTTGGAGAGAGCCTGCTTCATCGCGCCCGGCATTCGGAGCAGCCATTCAGAATGCAGATCCGCCCGATACTGTTCTGGACCGGTCATCGATTGGCTGAACGCTGAGGCAGGATAACAATTGCCGAGCTCCACCCATTGATGCGCGTTGTTCAAATCTCTGACCGAACAGTGGCGCGGGTCAAAGTTTGGCCCGGGTGGCTGCAGCCCGGCGTGTGTTGCCGCCTGAGACCACCCCGATTGCAGACTAGCGAGACGCGTTTGGAGCGCTTGCTTTTCTTTTGAATCCGTTGTTTTCGCAAGGTCGCCGCGAACCTGGTGAATGTCGTTCTCGAGCTTCGGCATCACGGCCGGCAGTTGGTCGGAAGGAATTATCGGTATCTTGTTGCCTGTTTCGAGAGAGTGCGCGGTGGCGGCGGAGCTTTTGTCCGCCCACGAATGGACCGCCTCGCGCATGCGAGTTTCAGCATCTACCGAGGCTTTAGTTGTTTGTGCCGCAGGCGAGGTGGTCGGGGGTTTGGCGCTCGCCTCGAACCACGAAGCCACCTCCTTGCGCATGCGGGTTTCGGAACCTTCTAAGTCTTTGGTTTTTTGTGCTGAAGACGCCTGGGTCGGGGGTTTGGCGCCTGTTTCAAACCAAGAATGGACCAGCTTGTGCGCGATGGTTTCGGCTGCGCTAGTCTGTTGTTTTTCGGCCGCAGCCGAGGTGGTTGGGGTTGGGGTTTCGGCGTCGCTTCCGTTTACGTCGCGCCGCCGGCTTCCGGAAACAGATAGATCATTTGGCATGCAATCTATTTCGTCCGAAACGCCAGCGAGTTGCGTCGTAGGCGACTTTTTTGTCGATTTGCGCAGAAAGCTTCTAAGTACTCAATTTTACGAGTGCTTTCGCGACGTCCTCCACCGTTGCCATGTTCGATAGAAAATCGTTTGGAATCGTCACGGAGAATCGGTCTTCGACATCGGCGACGAGCTCCATCACGGCGAGGCTGTCGAGTCCGAGATCGTTCTGAATGTGGTCGTGCGGACGGATAACCCGGCTGCCATCGACGTAATTCTGAAGGATCTTCGTCGTGATCTCGAGAGTCTCGGCGTAACTTACCATGGTGCGACGCTAGCATTGGAGGCGGCAGCCGCCAACGAGGAGCGCGCGTCAAACCGCGTCAAATCGAAAGCGGTCAACAAGTGAATGGGTTCGCTAGTGTGCGGGCGACATCAGCAGCAGCATACGCGCTTGCAGCGTCAAGCAAGGCGCGGATCACCGCGACGCCATCAGCCCCTGCCTCGGCGCACGACGCAGCAACATTGGCCGTGACACCGCCAAGCGCGTAAACACGCGCGCGCGGTGATGCACCTTTTGACGCGACTTGCGACGCGATTTGCACGGCTCGCGAAAGTGCATCGGTGCCTCGGGGTGTGCCCTTGCCTGGGGTTGTGAAGATCGGGCTTACGAAAACCGCGTCAGCACCATGCCCGCATGCGCGTACCACGTCGTCGTCGTTGTGCGCGGCCGTGGTGATGAAGGCGGCCTGGCCAAGTGCTTCGCGTGCGCCGGCGATGGGCACTCCGGCTGGCATGTGGACGCCGTCGGCGCCCACTGCGCGAGCGAGATCGATTCGGCCGTTGACGAGAAAAATGGCGCGAGTGCGTCGCGTAGTTTCGCGAAGTACCCTCGCTGCCTCGGCCACGCGTTCGTCGGTGCTCACCTTGTCGCGAAGTTGTACAGCGAGCGCAAAGGGTTTGAGCACGGAGGCCACCGCGTTCACAACGTCGATTGTCCACGCAAGTGAGTAGCGAGGATCGGTAATGAGAACGAGCCGGGGCTCGACGGCACTACTTGTCGGGCGGCGATGCATCGCTATTTTCGAGCTCGGCGCGCGCGGCCGGTGCATGGCGATTCGACGGATAGCGCTCTACAAGGAAACGCATCGTTTCGCGCGCCGCTTGCTCGTTGCCCTTTGCGCGGAAATTCTGCGCGAGCCCCCAGAGCGCGTCGCCTGCGGAGTCTTCGGTACGAAGCTCTGGGCTCGGATGGCGGCTGCACTGCATCGGTGCACCGCTGAGCGCCGCAAGCAGCGCGCCAGCAAGCGCGAATCGCGTCATTCGATGAGACCCGCCGTGGGGCTAGAAGCGTTCGCATAGCGCGATCGCGGCATGCGCCCGGCAAGGTATGCCTTGCGCCCTGCGGATACACCTTCGCGCATGGCGTGAGCCATCAAAACCGGATGTGATGCATGCGCGATCGCCGTGTTGACGAGGACGCCGTCACACCCAAGCTCCATGGCAACGGCTACATCGCTCGCGGTGCCTACGCCTGCGTCGACAATGACAGGTACCTTCGCGTGCTCGACAATGATGGATATGTTGTGGGAATTGCGGATGCCGAGGCCGCTGCCGATCGGCGCGGCGAGCGGCATGACGGCCGCGCAACCAATGTCTTCGAGCTTGCGGCATACAATGGGATCATCAATGCAATAGGGCAAAACCGTGAAGCCTTCCTTGACGAGGATCTTCGCAGCCGAGAGCGTTTGCTCGTTGTCTGGGTAGAGCGTTTTTGGATCGCCGATGACTTCGAGCTTGACGAGCTCCGCGACGCCGAGCTCGCGCGCGAGGCGCAACGTGCGCACGGCTTCGTCGGCCGTAAAACAACCGGCCGTATTCGGCAAAACTGTCCAACGCCTTCTGCCAGAATCGCTATCGCTTTTGCGCGCGTCTCCGACATGAGCGCGGCGCATGAGCATGGCCATGAGCGATCCTGTCGACTTGTCAGCCAGATCGACTCGCCGTAGGGCTACGGTGACGATCTCGGCACCCGACGCATCGACAGCCTCCTCGGTTTGTTCGACGCTCTTATATTTGCCTGTGCCGACAATGAGGCGGCTCGAGAATGTGCGGCCGCCAAGGAGCAGCACGTCGCGAGAATTTTCCATGAGGGCTCTGGTTAGCACGACGCCATCGGCGATGGAGCCAAAGCCAGTCGGCTGGAGAAGCTGTGCAAAAGCGCTCGAGCGCGAAGCTGGCCTCTACGGTAGCCTGGATGGCGCGGTCGGTACGCCGTGTTCCATGCATAGTGCATGCGCCGATTTCAGCCAGGATCCGGACGCGCTGCTCTGCTCCCTGCCGCTCGGCCCCGACCACGATGAGCGTCGCTCCTGTTGCCTGCGCAAGCATCGCGGGAGCGCGGTCTGCCAGGGCGCGCGCTCCAAGGAACGACACCTCGCAGCCGTGGCTCGCGCGATCGGGCACTTGGTCGATGGGCATCGCAACGACATCGCCTGCCAAAAGCGCATGGATCGCAGGAGCAAGGGCTCGCTCGGGCGAAAGGACTCGCAGGCCAAAGCTCTCGCGAAGACGCATGCAAAACACATTTAGTGCGCCGACCGACAGCGGCTTGGCAACCACGAAAAGCGATCGGCCCGCGCGGCGAAGCATGCGCGCTGCAGCGAATGCCACGAGCTCCCAATTGCCAGTGTGGGAAGCGGCAATTACCAACGGGCCGCGCTTGGCGGCCTCGAGCAACACGTGAGCCGGGTCGATTTGCACATGGTCGAGCGCGCGATCTCTGTCTTGCGAACTCGAACCTGCTAGCCAAAAAAGCTCGAACAGGCTCCGCCCAAGGTTGTTGTACATTGCACTCGTTACCGCGCGCGGATCGGCAATGGCGGCGCGGTGCATGGCAGTTTCGACGGCGCGGCGCCGAATGCGTAGCACGCCTCCGCAGATCCACCCAATCGCGTTTCCAGGTATGCCAAGGATGCGCCACGGCAGAAAAGCCGTGAGCATACCAACGAGACGGAGCGCAACTTCGTAGGGGCGCAGCATGCTGCGCCCACTCAGAAGAATCCCGGTTGTCGCCGGCCTGGCTGTCCCATCGTGCCATCCATGGCGACAGCGAAAATGTCTTGTGTGATGAGCGCAATGGTTTGTTTGCTGCTCTTGGCGTAAACCAAGTCACCTAGAAAGCGAATCATTTCGATTTTTTGAACCGATAAACTCGCGCCGTCATGCGCGATATGAAATGTTATATTTGCCCCTTCCGGAAGAACGACGCTGTCTTTGTCGGCCTTGGCGCCGGAGGACATAAGAATGGTTTCGATCTGCTCGCGCGTCATGAGCCGAAACGCTTAGCACGACTGCTGACAGAACTTCTGCCGGGCGGTACAAAGACGCGCACGTGCCGAACAACGACGAGCTGGTTGTCTTGCGAGACGTGCGCAAAGCCTTTGGCGAGCAAGAGGTTTTGCGCGGAATCGATCTGGTCGCGCGGCGCGGCGAAACGACGGTGATCATTGGCGGCTCGGGCGCCGGCAAAACAACGCTTCTGCGGCTCATCGTTGCGCTCGACAAGCCAACGGGCGGACAAGTTCTCGTCGATGGCGAAGACATTGCGCGATTGAACGAAACTGCCCTCAATCGTGTTCGCAAAAAATTCGGAATGGTTTACCAGTACGCAGCCTTGCTCGACTCCATCGACGTGATGGACAACGTTGCCTTCCCTCTCGTCGAACACACCAAGCTCACACGCAAAGAGATCGAGGAGCGCGTCATCGACAAGCTCAAAATTCTCGGTCTCGATCCAACGACGGTGGCGCACAAATTCCCCGCGGAACTTTCCGGCGGTATGCGCAAGCGTGTAGGCCTGGCGCGTGCGCTCATGCTCGAGCCGCCTATCCTCGTTTATGACGAGCCAACGAGCGGCCTCGACCCGCTTACGAGCCGAATGGTCGACGATCTCATCGAGCAGATGCGCGAGTGCTTCGGTGTCACGAGCATCGTCATCTCGCACGACATCGCGAGCTGCTTTCGCATCGCTCACCAGGCCGTGCTTCTCATCGACGGGAAGGTTGCGGCGTGCGGCACGCCGGAAGCACTCGCTACGGGCCAAAGCACCGTCGCACGCGACTTCATCCGCCAGAGCGGCGTTGATGTCGCGGGGATCCTCCGCGCGGTTCGAAGTAGAGAGTAACCTGTAAGCGGCTCGAGTATGCTTATGATTGATGGTGCCGTTTTCGCCAAACGGATCGTACGAGGCTCCGGTGCCTCCAAACTATTGTGGGATGTGTGGGTCAATAAACGCGGTGCCTCTCCCTGGTGTAGCGCGCGCAGAAGGCAAGGCCATCGCGTCGCTGGTGCTTGGTGTGATGAGCCTGCCCCCATGGCCCGGAGCCATTGCCGGTATTCTGGCCATCGTGCTCGGTGCTTTTGCACGCAAAGACATCCGTCGATCGCAAGGTACCTTGTCCGGCTCGATGCTCGCTATTTGTGGAATCATCACCGGCTTTTTCGGCACGTGCATCAGTATCGGCTTGCTTGCAGCGGTCGCCTTCGGCGCACTCGATTTCGGGCGGCCCATCAAGACTGCATGGGTGGCGTCGTGGCACGAGTCCGTCGCAAAACCAACGCGCTCGTACGGAACCTTGGAAGTCATCGACCTCGACGACCGAGAGCCGCTCTCCGTCGCTCTTGCAAACCTGTCGAAGAACGCGAAGGTGCGCGGGCGCATCGTGATCCTCCAGACCTACGTGCGCACAAGTCGTGAGTGCGCCGACGTTGCCTCGGCTCTTGCCGATCCGCGCATGCAGAAAGCGCTCACCAATGTCACGCTCGTGCGCGTCGACGTCGACATCTTCGAGGCCGATCTAAATGCCATGCGCATCGATACAGACACTGTGCCGTGGTTTTACAAACTCGACGCAGCGGCGCGCCCGGCCGACGCGATCAGCGCCGATGAATGGGACGAGAACACGGCGACAAATATGGCGCCGGTGCTTGGCGCATTCGCCAGAGGCGTGCTTTCCGATCGTCGCTCCGACTCGCCGCTCGGCACCGAACTCTAGCCCGCTTTCGATTTGACGCGATCTCTTCGTTGGCGGCTCCGGTGCGGTCCTCAAAGCCGAAGCAGGCTGTTCCGGTCCGCTCCTCGCCGCCGCCTCGACCTCGCGTCAACTTGAAAGCGGTCTAAGCGCTTTCTCATGAAGGACGATATCTTGCGCAGCAACGAAGTAGCCAATACCTTGCGGGGGCCTAATGCCGATCGATCTGATGATTCTCGCCGGACCGAGCGGCCCGCCTAGCGATCCTGCGCACGAAGACGACGTCGAGCTCGACGACAAACCCATTTCAAGCCTGCCTCGCCGCTTCAAGGTCATCTTTCATAACGACGACTACACCACGCAGGAGTTCGTCGTTTTCGCGCTCGAGCGTTTCTTCCACAAGGGCGAGGCGGAAGCGCGCCACATCATGCTCACGGTTCACTTCAAGGGCGCCGCTGTTGCAGGAGTTTACACGCGCGACGTTGCCGAAACGAAGGCAGTGCAGGTCATGGACCTCGCACGCGAGCACGGCATGCCACTGCTCCTTACCACCGAGCCCGAATGAACGCCCCGAATGAACGCGGCAAAGCGTAGCCGTCGTCGTAGACTTGTCACCCTTGCCACCATGGATTTTTGAGCGCCGCACGCGTAGGACGAAGAGAGACGAGTCGAAGGCAAAATAGGTCCATGCGAATTAGCCCCGAGGTCGAGATTGCGCTTTCGCTTGCTGCCAACGAGGCAGCGCGAAGACGGCAAGAATACGTGACGCTCGAGCATCTTCTGTATGCCCTCTTGTTCGACGAGGCTACGGCTCTCGTTGTGCGCCATGCCGGCGGTGACATCACGATCATCAAGAGAGAGCTCGAACTGTTCATGGCCCATCAGCTCGAGAGCGTAAACGAAGACGGGTACTCGACACCCGCAGCTTCGCTTGGTGTACAGCGCGCCATTCGCCGAGCCGTAAGCCATGTGCAATCGAGCGGCAAAGATCAGGTCACGGGCGCCAATGTGCTGGTGGCGATTTTCTCCGAGCGCGATTCACCCGCTGTCACCATTCTCGAGAAGAACGGTGTCACGCGGCTCGACGTCGTTGCTTACGTTTCGCACGGCATCTCGAAGCTCGACGAGGGGCATGAGGGACGGAGCGGGAACGACGGCCGCGGCGACAAGGAGCCTGCGCCGCTCGAAGGCAGCGAAGGCAGCGAAGGCGGGGCAGCCGACGCTGCTCCCGCACGCCGCGATCCACTGAGCGCGTTCACGGTCAACTTGAACGAAGAGGCGCAATCCAAGCGCATCGATCCACTGGTTGGCCGGTTGAATGAAGTCTCGCGCATGATCCAAATTCTGGCGCGCCGCAAGAAGAACAATCCTTTGCTCGTTGGCGACTCCGGTGTTGGGAAAACAGCAGTCGTCGAAGGCCTCGCGCTCAAGATCACCCAAGGCGAGGTCCCCGACGCAATCAAAAAGTCCACCGTGTATTCGCTCGACATGGGCGCGCTCATCGCAGGAACGCGTTACCGCGGCGAATTCGAAGAGAGGCTCAAGAGTGTGGTTCGCTCGCTACAGCAGATCGATGGCGCAATCCTGTTCATCGACGAAATCCACACCATCGTCGGCGCTGGCGCGACCAGCGGGGGAAGTATGGACGCCTCGAACCTTCTCAAGCCCGCCCTCGCCTCTGGGCGCATGCGCTGCATCGGCTCTACGACGTTCGAGGAATTTCGCCAGCACTTCGAGAAAGACCGAGCCCTGGCGCGCCGCTTCCAGCGCGTTGAAATCAACGAGCCTTCGATCGACGACACGAAGAAAATCCTCGAGGGGTTGCGCTCGAAGTACGAAGAATTTCACGGCGTGGTCTACTCGCCCGAGGCCATCGACGCAGCCGCAACGCTTTCGGCGCGCTATCTGCACGATAGGCGCCTTCCCGACAAGGCCATCGACCTGCTCGATGAAGCAGGAGCCGCAGCCAAGCTGCGCCTTCGCGATGAGCGCGATGAGCACGACCAGCGCAAGGAGCGCAACCAGCCAACTGACAGCCGCATCGTCATTGGAGCCGAGGAAGTGGAGACCGTGCTCGCTCGCATGGCGCAAATTCCACCGCGCGAAGTCAGCTCGAACGACAAAGAGAAATTGCGCAACCTCGACACCGACTTGAAAAAAGTCGTTTTTGGCCAAAACCGCGCGGTCGAGCAGCTTGCCGCGGCCATCAAGCTTGCGCGTGCCGGACTTCGATCGCCCGAAAAGCCCATTGGTAACTTCCTGCTCACCGGGCCAACAGGCGTTGGCAAAACCGAGTTGGCCAAGCAGCTCGCCAAGATCATGGGCATCTCGTTCGTGCGCTTCGACATGAGCGAATACATGGAGCGCCACACGGTCTCGCGCCTCATCGGTGCGCCACCGGGTTACGTCGGCTTCGATCAGGGCGGCCTTCTCACCGACGCCATCGCCAAAACGCCTCATGCCGTGCTGCTGCTCGACGAAGTCGAAAAAGCACACCCCGACGTCTTCAATGTTTTGCTCCAAATCATGGACCACGGGAAGCTGACCGACAACAACGGCAAATCCACTGATTTTCGCCATGTCGTTCTCTTGATGACAAGCAACGTTGGCGCACGCGATCTCGGCCGACGCGCCGTGGGGTTCGGTGACAAGCGCGCAACAGGCGACGCGGAACGCGAATACAAGCTTCTTTTCAGTCCTGAATTCCGCAACCGCCTCGATGCTCGAATCGCATTCGATGCTCTCTCGCCTGAAACGATGGGCAGCATCGTCGACAAATTCGTGAGCGAGCTTTCTGGGCAGCTCGCCGAACGCAACGTCACGATTCACCTGACCAAAGCTGCACGCGACTATCTTTCCGCCAAAGGCTACGACCCAGACTTTGGCGCGCGTCCGCTCGCGCGCATCATCCAAGACGAGGTCAAGCAGCCGCTCGGCGAAGAGCTGCTCTTTGGCAAACTCGAAAAAGGCGGACACGTCACGGTCGACGTAACCAACATCGAAGTCGAAGACGAGCAAGACGCGCAAGGCGGCGAGAAGCGCGCAATGCAACCGGCTAGCAAGCTCGTATTCGAGTGCACACCCGCTGCTAAAAGCTAACCAGTACGCCAATGCGTGCCGCCATCCCCACGCTTTTCGCCGGCCTTGCGATTTTACTCGTTGCGGGCAGGCACGTGGGCCTGCCCCTACAACCAAACAAAACGCATTTCGTAGGGGCGCAGCATGCTGCGCCCACACCCGCGGCGGCTGTGGCCCCCGCAACGGCTGCGGCGCTCGAAGCCGTTCCAATGCTCGAGCATCCCGATAAAGTTGTAGATTACACACTTCACGCAAAGCTCGATACAACTTCACACACGGTGCATGGCGAGGGAACGATTGCATGGCGCAATATCAGCCGCGTGCCTGTTCGCGAGCTTTGGCTGCACCTGTATCTCAACGCATTCAAGAACCAATCGTCGGCATTCATGCGAGCGCCCACAGGCGGGTTTCGCGGCAACACGGTGCCGACCGAGTGGGGCACAATCGACGTGCAGCGCCTCACACTCGTCGATGAAAACGGAAGAACGGAGCTCGGCGGGCAGATCGAAGTCAAGCGCGCTGGTGATGACGACGAAACCGACGCGCGCGTACCCCTTGCGCAACCAATTGCTCCGGGCGACACCATCACGCTCGAAGTGGAGTGGGACGACAAACTACCTAGTATTGTCGAGCGCACGGGTTACGACGGAAGCTTTCACATGGTTGCGCAGTGGTTTCCAAAGATCGCTGTCATCGAGCCTGACGGGACCTTTGCACACTTCCCCTTCCACCATCTCGGCGAGTTCTACGCCGATTTCGGGCGCTTCGATGTCACGCTCGATGTTCCCGAGGGCTATGTCGTTGGAGCAACCGGCCCACTCATCGAAGCGCACACTTCGAACGGCAGGCACGTCGAGCGTCATGTTCAAGACGACGTGCACGACTTCGCGTGGACGGCGTGGGACAAATTCGAATCGCGCACCGAGCAAATGGGCGAGGTTTCCGTAACTGCACTTTATCCAAAAGGACGCGGCGTCTACGCTGAACGCGAATTGGGCACCATCCGGTTTGCCCTACCGCACTATCGCGAGTTGTACGGCACCTATCCATACTCGGTGCTCACCCTTGTGCACCCACCAGCCTCCGCGGCCGAAGCTGGCGGCATGGAGTACCCAACGCTCATCACAACCGGCGACCAGGGCATGCCGTGGACCCCACGCGGCGTGCGCACCCCCGAGCTAACCGTTGCACACGAATTCGGGCATCAGTATTTTTACGGGCTCATCGCGTCGAACGAAGACAAGTGGCCCTTGCTCGACGAGGGGCTCAATAGCTACGCGGAAGCCGAGGCACTCGAGGCGTGGAAAGGCGAAGGATCGGCCATTGATCTGTTCGGCCTCGAGGTTTCCGACATTCATGGTCACGCCGAGCGCGCGCGGCACTTCACCCACGACGCAAAGATCGCTCAACCAGCCGACGCATTCACAACCGGCAACGCCTATGGCGGGCTCGTTTACAACCGAACGGCCGCTCTGCTCGAAACGCTGCGCCGCGTATGGGGCAACGACGTCATGCAGCGTGCAATGGGAACGTACGCGCGCGCCTTCCGCTTCAAGCACCCAACGCCTGATGATCTTGTCAGTACATTTCGCACCACGATGGGCGAACACGGTGATCGCGCAGCGGAAATTCTGCATGCTGCCTTGTTTGACAAAGGCTGGGTCGATTTCGTGATCACGGACATATCTTCCTACCCCGCGCACGGGCCGTGGGGCATCTTCGATGTGAACGGCAAGCGCGAAGTCGTGGCCAAGAGGGTGAACGACGGTGCGCCGAGCCACCGTTCGAGCGGCTGGGTGCTCGTCACGCGTCGAGGAACGCTAAGCTTTCCTGTTGACATCGAGTTCGTGGCCGACGACGGGACTCGAACGCGCGTGCCTTGGGACGGCAAAGACGAATCAATACGTGTGTCTTACAATGGAAATTCTCCCCTTCACGCAGCGATTGTCGATCCAGACAATCGAATCTTGCTCGACGAAAATCCAGAGAACAACTTCGCAACCGCTAGAGGCAAGACGAAAGCAGGCGCACCGCGAACGCTCGAGCGCGCAACGTATTATTCCGAGCTTGTCATGGGGGTGCTTTCGTTTTGACTACACCACTCGAAAGCGATGGCAATCTTCGCAGGCTATTGCCTGAAGAGATTCGCGCGCGGCGAAGGCCCGTAGCCGTCATACTCTTTTACCTTTGGCAACTCGCCTCTTCACTCATCGTGGCAATGCCAACGGCTGCATGGGCAACGAGTGTGTGGGGCGCGCATCCTGAAGGCGACGCGGTGCTTTTCCGCCCAGGTGCCTACGAGCTTCTAACCTGGCTCGGTGATTCCGGACCCGCCCTTGCAGCAACGAGCCGGACGTCGCTCGTGCTCGCCCTCGTGAGCCTGGTGCTCGGCCAGCTCGCCCTTGGCGCGTTGCTCGCATCCCTTGCCCTTGGGCGAGATGAACTATTGCCGCCCGGCGAGGCGGCAATAGTAGAAGCCGCGGGAGCGGCTTCGGGGGACGGGGGGCGGAGCCCCCAAGAAAAGGATAGTGCCGTTCTAGCGCTGCAAAGCAGCGCGTTCGGCCAGAGGCCGAAAACGGCACTAGGTCTACAGCCAAAGCCTTCCGAAGCACTTTACGTGGGCGCCAAGGCTCTCGTGCCCATGGCAGTTCTCTTTCTTGCCGCGGCCATCGTCGAAGGCATCATCGTGGGCGTTGGAATTCTGCTCACCGGCTACTTGTACAATGCACTCGCTTTGCGCCTTGGCGACTCTCCGAGCTTCATCGTCCGCATGGCGACTCTTACCTGTTTCATTCTTGTGGCGTGCATCGCAGGCGTGGTGTTTGACGTGGCGCGCGCGGCCGCCGTGCTTGGCTGCTCGCCTGGCGGCCGCGGCGGTTCAATCACCAAACGTGCGATCAGCACAGCGCTTGTGGTAGCCCGTCAGGCGCTTGCCGCGGCGAGCATTGCGTGGGCATGGCGCGCGGCTCTGGGCGCTATCGCCGTTGGATTGGGTTACGCGGCGTCCTCGGCGCTCGGGGGCAGAGGCGGCATCGCACTCGTCATGCTCTTTGCTGCCCACCAGTTCGTTGTCTTCGTGCGCGTAGCGCTGCGCGCTTCGTGGCTCGCCCGCGCAACACGACTGGCTGCATACGTGCATGATGCACGAACATGATTTCGATGTTGGGCGCCATGAATGGCGCCCCTACGAATGTGTGTTTTGATGCGTTTTGTTAGCGGTTGCGTGCAGGGGCGTATGGCACATACGCCCCTACGAATGTGCGTTTTTGGGGTGTAGGGGCGCGATTCATCGCGCCCTTACGTCATCGCACCAGGCTTTTGTACGCCAGCTCGTACTGGCGTGCAGCCCTTTCCCAGCCGCGATCGAGGCGCATCACGCGGCGGCGAAGCAAAGGCCACGCGCGCAACTGCGACGCGGCGATGGCGCGCGACGTGGCAGAAAAAAGCGCTTCGGCTGTGGGCTCGGCAAAGAGAAAGCCCGTGCCGGTTTCGAGCTTGGCATCGCAATCGACAATGGTGTCGACAAGCCCGCCAGTGGCGTGAGCCACGGGCAGCGCGCCGTAGCGCTGTGCATACATTTGCACGAGCCCGCAAGGCTCGAATCGACTCGGCACCAGGACAATGTCGGCAGCCGCGAAAATCCGATGTACCAGTGCTTCGGCAGCGGCGCGCACGAACACGGCGCGACCATGCCCCTTGGCAACCGCGCTTTCGAGCTTCTTGATGAGCGTGACGTCACCGTCGCCTGCAAGCACGACTTGCGCGTCGCTGCCTCGAAAAATGCGCGGCAGCACTTCGGCAACGAGATCGGTTCCTTTTTGCGTGTCGATTCGCCCAACACTCGCAACGAGCGGAACGTGGGAGCTAATGGCGAGGCCGACCTCTTTCTGCAGTGCACCCTTGCAGCGGGCCTTGTTCGTGACGTCTTCGGCGTCGAACCGAGCCGCAAGGTTCGAGTCGGTTGCGGGATTCCACACGCCGTAGTCTACCCCGTTGACGATGCCAACGATGCGCCCCTTCGCACGCAAAACACCGTCGAGCCGCGCGCCGCCCTCTTCGGTTTGAATCTCGCATGCGTATCTTGGGCTCACGGTTGTGACGCCGTCGGTGGAGACAATGCCTTGCTTGAGAAGATTGAGTGAACCGTAAAACTCGATGCCGTCGAGCGTGAAGTCGGATGCTAAAAGACCGATTCGAGAGAGAACGTCTTTCGGGAAGATGCCTTGGTGGGCGCCGTTGTGAATCGTGAGAAGCACCGGCGTTTTAAGGCCGAGGTTTTTCATGTATTTTGCACACAATGCCGACGGCCAATCGTTGATGTGCACAACGTCGAAAGGCGACGACGCTTCTTCGCGCTGTTTGGCGAGCTCGGCAGCCGCGCGCGACAAAACAGCAAAGCGAATCGCGTTGTCGGCGTAGTCCTCTCCTCGCTCGCCATAAACACCTTGGCGACCGAACAGATCTGGTGCGTCGATGAGCACCAAATCGACCTGCGAAGAGAGCCGCCCGTCGAAAACCGTAACGTCGTACGACTTGTCGCCAAGCTCGAGATGCAGCGAAGTGAGTCGCCGCGCCATGAGCAGGCCAGATTGCTCGAAGGCCGCGAAGCGCGGCATAACAATTGTGACTTTGTGGCCGAGCGCTTTCAACGTTTTCGGCAACGCCGCGCTTACGTCAGCGAGGCCGCCCACTTTGATGTATGGTGCAAGCTCGGTTGTGACGAACAAAATCTCCATCGGGACCCCGCTTCTACCATGTTTTTTCAGCTCCAATCCGCGGTAGATCTCGGTCCTTGAGAGGATGTTTACCAGCCGTCGCGAGCGAATTGAGGCTAGGACGGGCGCGAGGAGCCCGCGTAAGCGTACTTGTCGTACGTGCGCAGGCACCGCAGCGCCCAACCGAAGCATCGATTCGCGCAGCAGGCTGGTAAACATCCTCTGAGAGAATCGAGAGCTTAGGGTGCCGTGACTCGCCTTCGTGCGTCCGAAACGCAATTCGAACCACCGGCTGGCATGGCTGACGGCGCGGTGATGAGCGTTTTTCGAGTGCCGCCCGAATCCGCAGGGCAGCGGCTCGACGTCTTTCTGCAAGGTCAGCTCAAACGCACGAGCCGCACGCGCACGCAATTCATCATTTCCAAAAGTGCTTATAGCGTTCAAGGCAAACGCCTGCGCCCGAGCCACCGCGTAGAGGCCGAAGAGCACGTGCTGCTCTGGCGACCGCCATGGGACGAAGAGCCGGTCCCTACGAACGTGCCCATCTTGCACGAAGACGAGCACTTGTTTGCCGTCGATAAGCCCGCACTTTTGCCGGTGCATCCAACTGCGCGTTATTACAAAAATACGCTCATCAACGTGCTCAAGCGAGAGCGGCCCGGAATGTTCGTTTCGCTCGGCCATCGCATCGACCGCGAAACGAGCGGCGTTGTTATCGTATCGAAGTCAAAAGAGTGCGATCGCACACTGAAGCGCGCGCTCTTCGAGCGTGCAGGCATCGAAAAAGTGTACACGGCAATCACTTGGGGCGTGCCCGATCCGGCTCTCGGCGTTGCAAGATTGGGAATCGTGTCCCGGGCGAGCGATGCCCCGAATGCGTTTCGCTACGAGCGCTCGATCGAGCTTGACCCAACGAGCCCTTACAAGGTGAAAATGCGCCTCGGCGAAACACCCGACGCCATGACGGCCTCTACGCGATTCATCGTCGAGGCCATTCGCACAGGCCGAGGCGGCCAGAGCTACGCGCGAGTGCGCTGCATGCTCGAAACCGGACGCCAGCACCAGATCCGCGTGCACCTCGCGTCGCTTGGTGCACCCATCGTCGGCGACAAACTCTACGGGCCAGACGAGACGTGCTTCGCGCGCAGCGCCGATGGCTTGCTCACCGATGGCGATCTCGCGCGGCTCGAATTGCCGCGCCATGCCCTGCATGCATTGCGCATGGCGATGTCGCATCCGATGACCGGCGTGCCTCTGTCGATCGAAGCACCGTTGCCGGCCGATCTGGTTGCGTTCTGGAACGCGATGGAAGCGGTATAGTGGGCGGCTGTGGCTAACCTGGCAAAAAAAATTATTCTAGACCGCAACCCTCCAGAGGTCGAAGCCGCGTGGCGCGCCACGCCGGACCGTTTTATTGCGGAGATCGTTGGTGGGATTCTGCACACCCAGCCGCGGCCCGCACGCCGTCATGCCGTTGCTACAACGGCCTTGAGCGAAGAGCTCGGTCCACCATTCAAACGAGGGCGAGGAGGCCCTGGCGGCTGGGTCATTCTCTACGAGCCGGAGCTTCATTTGGGGTCCATGCCGGACATCCTGGTCCCGGATCTCGCGGGGTGGCGTCGCGAGCGCATGCCCGACGCCATTGGTGACGACGATGCGCCGCCCTACTACGATTTGTCGCCCGATTGGGTGTGCGAGGTGCTTTCGCCGCGCACGGAAAGATTCGATCGAGGGGAAAAAATCGCGGTCTATTCGCGCGAGGGCGTCAAGCACGTGTGGCTCGTCAATCCCATTGAGCAAACCCTCGAAGTGTTTCGTCTGGAAGGTGTACATTACACCCTTATGGCGGTCTACTACGCAAACGCGGTTGTTCGCGCAGAGCCATTCGACGCGATCGAACTGGATCTCGCCGTGCTCTGGTCGGGATAGCGAGACCGCTTTCAAGTTGGCGCGAGGTCGAGGCGGGGCCGAGGAGCGGACCGGAACAGCCTCTCTGGCTTTGAGGACCGCACCGCAGGTCCTAACGAAGAGATCGCGCCAAATCGAAAGCGGTCTACAGACCGCGCGGAACCTTATCCAAATCGAGCTGCTCGAGTGCCACGCGAATCACGGCACTGCGATTCGCCTTCGTAATGCCACGCACCTTCAGCTCGTCGACCACGTCGTCGAGATACTGGAGATCTTTCGTATACATCGAAATGCAGATCACCTTGTAATGCGTCGGCTTCGGCTTTGTTTCCGCCTGCGCGGCGCGCCGCGTGCTCATTGCCGGGGGCGGCGCTTGATAGAAAACGCCTGACAGCACTCCTGCCACCTCGTCACCGTCGAGGACACGTGCTGCTCCGAACCCTGCTTCTTCGTCTCGCGCTGCCATAGGACTCCTCCAAAGATCTCCTTAGCCAACCATCGCTTCGTCGACCTCGGGCTCTTGCCGTGTGGCTTCAGCCTTGCCCGTGATGATCCGTTCGACGACACGCTGGTAGTCTTGCGCGGCGTGCGAATCGGGCGCGTACTCAAAGATAGTTTTGCCCTGTGCGGGCGCTTCTTTGATTTTGATCGTTGAGCGAACCGGCTCGAAGCACCGGTCGCCGAAGTGCTCTTTCATCGTGCCCCATGCCTCGCGGCAGATGCGCGCGCGAGCGTCATAAAACGTTGGCAGCACGCCGAAGATTTGTACCGGGTGATGGAGCAGCGAATTGACGTTTTTGACCGTTTTGACAACCTGACGCACGCCAACGAGCGATAGGAAATCACATGCCACGGGCACGAGAATGCCCTCGGCAAAAACGAGCGCGTTTTGGTTGAGCAGCGAAAGCGATGGCGAACAATCGAGCAACACGATGTCGTAATGCGCGATGGCTGGCGCGAGACGATCGCGCAATATGCGATCTCGATTCTGGCGCCCCGCGAGGTAAAGCTCCGCGGCCGCTAGGGTTTCGTTCGACGGAAGCAAATCGAGGTTGTCGCGAACCTTGAGGGCAATGTCTTGAGGCCGAAGCCCCATCACGAGGCAGTGGTAGAGTGTCTTTTCGGCCTTTACGCCAAGCGAAACGCCCACGTTGCCCTGCGAGTCGGTGTCAACGAGAAGCACCTTGTAGCCCTTGGCCGATAGGCCTGCCGCAATGCTTACGCTGGTCGTCGTTTTTCCGGTGCCGCCTTTGTGGTTGAAAATGGCAAGGCGCGTGGGACCCAGAATCGGGGCCAAAATTGGGGCCCCAATTGGAGCCACAGTTGGGGGTGGCGGCACCGCTGAAATCGGCGAGGGCGCTAGCTTTGCTGGCGGTGGCGATTGCGGAGACGTTGCCGCCGCTGCAGGTGGTGGCGTGGGCGCCATTGCACTACCAAGCCGAAGGCCACCTGCTTCAGCGAGAAGCTGGCTGCGGCAGTCTTCCGAACATGCATAACGCGCCTGGCCTTTGATGCGCACGACCTGCGAAACGAGCTCCACGACAAAGCGCTTTTTGCAGCCGTCGCAAACGACTCCGCTCGTTATTTCACCACGAAGGCTTTTGCCTTGACATTCTTGCGAACAGAAAAAATGAAATGCACCATCCCGCTCTTCCATTTGGTAGCGGAACTGCATCTCGAAGGTGCGTCCACATACGGTGCAGGACTCGTGTATGCCGACCATGACTCCCCCATGGCATAGGACTACGCCACGGGCCAACTAAGTGGCCCCGCTTTCGATTTGACGCGATCTCTTCGTTGGCGGCTGCGGTGCGGTCCTCAAAGCCGAAGCAGGCTGTTCCGGTCCGCTCCTCGCCGACCGCCTCGATCTCGCGTCAACTTGAAAGCGGGCTAATGGCGGAAATGGCGGACGCCGGTGAAGATCATCGCCATCCCGAGTCGGTCGGCTGCGGCGATGACATCGGCGTCTTTCACACTGCCGCCGGGCTGGGCCACAGCCACGATGCCGTGGCGTGCCGCGGTTTCGATTCCGTCGGGGAACGGGAAAAAAGCATCGGACGACAGGACGCTGCCTTTTGCAGCACTGCCCGCCTTCTCGCATGCAATCTGCACCGAAACCACACGCGACATCTGCCCAGCGCCAACGCCCACGGTGCACTCGCCTTTGGCAAGCACAATGGCGTTCGATTTGACGTGCTTGGCTACGCGCCACGAAAATTCGAGCGCGGCAAGCTCGCCCTGCGTGGGCGCGCGCTTGGTAACAAGCTTGCCCTTTTGAACTTCGCCGTCCGCCGTTGCATCGCGTGCCTGAACCACGAGACCACCCGAAACGCGCTTGTAGGTCGTGGCTTGGTAGTCCGGCGGTAGCCACGCCCCAGTTGCCAGCAGGCGCAAGTTCTTCTTCGCGCGAAGCATTTCGAGAGCTGCGCCGCTGAAGCTCGGAGCAATGACACACTCGAGGAACGTCTCAGCAAGGACTTTCGCGGTCTTTTCATCGACCTCGCGATTGAGTGCCACGATTCCCCCGAAAGCCGAAATGGCATCAGCCTCGCGCGCAGCTCGGTATGCATCGGCCAGGGTTGCCCGAACCGCCACGCCACATGGGTTGGTGTGCTTGACGACGACAGCCGCCGGACGATCAAACTCGCGCACGGCGTCAAGCGCGGCATCGGCATCCACCAAGTTGTTGAAACTGAGCTCCTTGCCGCCAGCGCCAAGGCTTTCGGCGCACGAGATCGAACCGGCCGGCGCGCCTCGTTCAATGTAGAACGCACCCGACTGATGTGGGTTCTCGCCGTAGCGAAGGCCGTAGGCACGCTCGAATGGCAAGGTCAGGTAGCGGCTCAACGGGATGGATGGGGCTGACGGGATTGACGGCGCGGCGTTGTCAGCCTCGAGCGCGCGCGGCCCCGAAAGCACGCCGCTGATCTCCGCGTCGTACGCCGCCGTATGTGCGAATGCTTTGGCTGCAAGCTCACGGCGAAGCCCGGGCGAAACATTGCCAGTCTTTTCGATATCGTAGAGGACGCGTTCGTAGTCGCTTGGATCGCACACAATCGCAACGCGCGCATGGTTCTTCGCCGCCGAGCGCACCATCGACGGTCCACCAATGTCGATGTTCTCGATAAGCTCGTCGAAACTCGCTTTGGGGTTGCTAGCGACTTTTTCGAACGGATACAGATTGACGACAACGAGGTCGATGAAACGGCCGCCGATGCGCGCGAGATCGCCATCGTCCGTCCCCTCGCGGGCGAGAATGCCACCGTGCACGCGCGGATGCAGCGTTTTGACGCGACCGCCCATAACCTCGGGCGAACCCGTGTAGTCTTCAACTGTGACGACCGGAATTCCATCAGCCGCAAGCGCCTTGGCTGTACCACCGCTCGAAAGAATCGTGATGCCACGTTCGCGAAGCACGGAAGCAAAGCGCAGAAGGCCAGTTTTGTCGGAAACAGAAAGAAGCGCAGCACGAATCGTCATATGCGCCATCTACTGACACCGACGATCGGGGTCAACGCACGACGGGTAGAGGCGCTATTCATGGCGCCCGAATTCATCGCGCCCCTACACGACGTCGCTTGCGCAGGGCGCGATGAATCGCACCCCTACACGACGTCGCTTGCGCAGGGCGCGATGAATCGCGCCCCTACACGACGTCGCTTGCAAACTCGGACTCATCACACGATTCGTCTTCGCTGTCTTCTTCGTCGTCGCTTTTCGTGAGCACGGGCAGACGGCGCTTGCCAACCGGACCTTCTTCGACATAGTCGCGTAGCGCGGTCATGTCGCCCAGCGCTTGAAGCTTGGCCAAGCCTTTCACCTCGACCTGGCGAATGCGCTCACGCGTAAGATTCATAATCGCCCCCACCTCTTCTAGGGTCGTGCCGCCGCGATCGGCCACGTCGAGGGCGCACGTTTCGTTCATTTCCCAAACCTCGAGGTCGGGGAAGTTCAACTTGATGGCTCCGGTGCGAGCCGACACGTCAAGGAACAAGTGGTGCTTGCATGAGACGAACGGACACGGCCGCTCACCACTTGCGCAATCGGCTCGCTCGCGTGGTTTGTTGATGTTGTCGACGTCCGGGTAAAGCACGCGCCCCAGCTCGAGTTCCCGCTTCGTCATACGCTTGACGCTGATCGTGCGGGCACGAACCTCGCGCTTGCGGCGTGAACGACGTTGCTCGCGAGTCACCACCTTGCCACCGCCCAGTCCGTCCGTCTGGCGCGCGAGGGCACCTTCGGTGATCTCGGCTGTCTCGAGCTCGCAAGACGCCATTTCGATCACCTGCTCGGCACCTTCGTTCTTCGACTCCATGTGCTCCTCCAGCGATGACTGCAACGTCCAATGGGCCATGCATATTGGAAAAATAGTGCAAAATACACACACCCTGAGCGGCGTTCGAATAAGAACTTCCGTTCCACAACCCGCTAGGTTGGCCCCCTACGCGTGAACTAGACCGGGTCTAACTCAAAATTCGACTGGTCCGACTGGGCAGTCGCGAGGTTGAACATTCCATAATGCAAGGAACGCCGGGCGTAAGGTCCGACGCGAGCGACTGTATTCTGACCAAATGACGAGGGTCAACGCGATGACCGCGTTTTTTTTGCACCTTTCCATTATGGAATTGTGTTCGCATGGTTAGATTGTCACTATGACAAATAATGTCATGGGTACAAGCCAATGAAAGCATTCCGAGACAGCACGAGAAGCGTCGGCAGGCGGATCGTGACTTACTCAGGCCTCCTACGTCCAGATCTTGACCGGCTTTTGCGCCGACGCGCCCTCTTCTCGTCGTTGGCTCGTTGGAGCCCGCGGCACGGTATCGTAAACTGTTAATATCGTGTCACACGCTCACGTCCCAGAGCGCGCACCCGTAACGAAAGACGTGGTGGCACGTGGTGCCCGTATCCGCTTCGTCGAGGTAGGCGCCGGACCTGCACTGCTTCTCGTCCACGACGCACTTGCAAGCCACGACACATTTCAACGCACAATCACGCTTCTCGCGCGCTCATTTCGGGTGATCGCCCCCGATCTTCCCGGCTTTGGCCATAGCGAGAAGCCCGATCCAACCCGCTACGCTTACGGCTACGATACTTTTGCAGACTCGCTGTTCGATCTCGTCGCTGCGCTGGGCACAGGTCGCGTCCACGTCTGCGGTCATGGCATGGGCGGTGGCGTTGCGCTGACCCTCGCTGCGCTCCATCCGTCGATCGTCCACAAGCTTGTGCTCATTTCCGCGCTCGTCTATCCCGGCGACGAGCACCGGCTCGACCGCACCGCGCGGCTGCCAGCGATCGGTGCCTTGCTATGGCGCCAAGTCATGGGCTTTGCCATGTTCAAAAGCTACCTCCGCGGAACCGTTTACGCGGGCGCGCGCGAAATCCCGCAAGGGCGCTTCGATACCGCTTACGTGAGTTTCAATATGCCAGAGGCTCGCCGAGCTGCACATGCCACCATCGCCGCCAAAGCCGACACGCGCACGCTCGTTGCTCGCCTACCCCGCATCCAGGCTGAATCGCTCGTCATCTGGGGGCGAGAAGACAAGCTTGCACCGGTCGAGAGAGGGCGCAGACTTGCGCGCGAGCTGCGGGGACGCTTCGAAGTTCTCGAGTGCGGTCGATGCCCTCCCGACGAAGTGCCAGAAGCCTGTGCGTCGTCCATCCAGTCGTTTTTGAACCCGCTCTGATGCCATATAAGGGCGGCCCCTTCCTGGTGACCGAGGCCGCCCCTACGAATATGCTTTTTTGTAGGGGCACCCCTTGTGGGTGCCCTATTCTATTCCGATCCGGCGAGCGCGCGACACTCCGCAACGCGATCACCTTGCGCCTTGTTCACACATGAGCGGTAGGCCTCGAGCGCCTGCCCTTCCTTGCCGAGCGACTGATACGCCGCGCCCAGCGTCAGCCACGCTTCGGCGCTCGTTGGATCTCGCTGCGTGGCCTGCCGCGCGAGCTCGGCGGCCTTGCTTGCTTGATGGGTATCGTCCTTCTCGAGAGCTTGCTGCGCGCGCTGCGTAAGGGATTCGGCTGCTCTTGGATCCACCGCGTCGTTCGCACTCTTCGCGCCAGCAGGTGTTGCAGCGATTGCTGTTGGTGCTGCGGGCCGGGCCGACGCATCGTCGGCGCGCACCATTCGACGACGTCGCGGAACGAAGTCGCCCGAACCGCCTGAACCTGGTAGGGGGGAAGGGTCAGACCGAGTGGCGGGTGCGTACTCACTAGCCAGTGGCGCAGCCGAGACGGTAGCCGTTGCTGCCGGCACGCCTAGCTCGGCTGGCTTGTTTGGCTTGTTTGGCGCTGGCGTCGAGATCGGCGGGGAATCAGCAATTGGCGGCGTTGGCGGTGACGAAGCGTCGTGCGCACCCCGGTAGCTGCTCCTAGCCACGATCGCCATGGCCGCAAACGACAGCGTCACAATGGAAAGCCCAATCGCAATCTTGCGACCATTGCTAGGGTGAGCTTGCATTGCATGCTCATCGCTCTCTGCGCCGGCGACTTGAGCGACGGCAACGTCGGCTGCGGGCGGAGGCGTGGCGTTGCCATCGCCCGCATTTACTGCAGGTGCAAGAGCCGCCTCGCTGGCGCGATCGACTTCGGGCGCGGTCGACGCATCGGTTTCTGGCGCTGCAGGCGCTGTGAGCTCGGTAGTAGCCGGCATGTCAGGCTCGGCCTCCGTTGCCTGAATTGGTCGCGTGCTACTAAGCAGCGCGCGAAGCACCGCGGGATTATAGGGCCTACTCTGCCAGAGCGGAGGCTCGGACCTGCGCGTAGCTTCACCTGGCGCGAACGACGCCGAACCTTTTGAAAACGCGCCGCGCCCGTGCTGTGGATCGGTCGTAGCAAGGAGCCCTTCGAAATAGAGCTTCGACAGCGTGGTAAGCGTCGACAGATCATCGAACGGCGACTCGTCGATGATCTCCATCAGCGTGCGACGCCCGTCGAACAGACGAAGAATGCCATCGAGCTCGTCAGGGATCTCACTGAGGCGGTCCATGAGGTTTTCATCATCGATCTCGAAGGTCATCGACAATGGCGGCATTTGTTCGATGAGCCGGTCCCACTCGTCGGCGCGCCGCATACCCTCCATCACGACAGCGGAAGTTGGTACGGCGATCGTGTCCGTTCGCTCAACATCGCCGAAGTCGATCTCGAAGTCGGCCTCATCGAGTACGAACAAGCGGTAAACTGCCTCTTCGCCTCGCAGCGAACCGATCTCGGCGTCAATTACCTGACCGTCGCGAAACCAGATACGACCGACTCGGCTGCCAGTTTTGAACGTGATGGTGCCAGCTCTTTTGGCAAGCTCGAACGCTTGCAACAGGTCGACCACCATGATGTCGGCGATCGATCCTGCAAAATGCGCCTTTGGCGGATCGCCGTACGGTTTGCCGACGATGCGTTCCTTGATACGGCGCGCGAGAGCCAGGGTTGCACGCGTGAGCAGCTCGCGAACAAAAATGGGCTTGGTAAGGATGTCGTCGACCCCAAGCTCGAGCCCGCGTATTTTGTCCTCAACCGAGTGCTGGTTCGCAAGGAAGATGACCGGAACATGCGCCCACTCGGCGTTGTCGTGCAGCGCACGAACCAAACCGTAGCCATCAAGCTTTGGTAGCTTCGTGTCGCAAATGACGAGGTCGGGCACCTGGCATTTCATCACGTCGAGCGCCGCATCGCCGTCGTGGGTGCACGTTACGTTGTAGCCAGCCTTTTTGAGGCTGACCTCAAGGATTCTCGAGTTTGCCGGATCCGCGTCGACGAGGAGGATGTTCTTCTTTGCCACGAGGAGCCGCGAGAAGGATTCACCTCGCGCCGTTCGACTGTCAACTCTTCCTCGTTTTGCGCGAGTTAAAGCACTGAACAGATTTTCCTTATGTTGGGGATTGCGGTGCTTGGGCTTGAGCTGGCGTTCCGCAACTGGCGCAGAATTTTGCGGATTGAGCCATCTCCTGGCCGCAGCCCGAGCAGAACTTTCTAGCCTGGGCGAGCGGAGTACCGCACTCTGCACAGAACTTTCCGGAAGGCTGGCGTGCGTTGCACTTTGCACACGTCACCATGGATCCACCCGGCGTGAACTGAGGCTGAGGCGCTGAATGCGACTGCATCGCAGAAGACATTTGGTTGGCCATGTTGACGCCAAGCGCCATCTGAACGCCAGCGCCCGCGATGCCACCACCTTCAACACCATGCGAGGCCATGCCTGTCGCGGCTCCCATCATGACCTGACCAGCAGCGTAATTCTGATAATTGCCGGCAAGGTTTTGTATGTAACGAGCGTCTTGGGCGTACTTCTGGTCGAGTTCGTACTGTTTCGCTTTTGCCGCTGCCTCGGCCACCTTCACACCGCGGTTGGCTTTCGCGATTTCAGCGTTTGCCGCAATGAGCCGCTGGCGGTCTTCGTCGGAGAAGTTCAGGTTGAACTGCCCCATTTGTAGAATGCGAACGCCGACTTCGTTCAAGTCGGGTGCGTTGGCAACGAAAGCTTGCGCGAGCTTCGTTGTGAGCGAAATGGCCTGAAGCACGCTTTTCTGTTCGACTTCGCAGAGCTCGCCGAGCGTGGTTTTCACGCCGTTCATGAACAAGCCCTTGACCCAGCCAAGGATCTCGTCGTTGTTGCCTTGGGCAGCCTGCCCCGTATAGCCAACGATGAAGCGGACAGGATCGGTCACCACGAGCGACAGCTCACCAAAAATGCGCGGAGTGACCTGCTCGCCTGTGAGCGGGTCGATCATGTCGCCAATGGGGCCGCCGAATGGCAGCGAGCGTACGGGCGAAGTTTTCACGAAGAAAATCTCGCTGATAAAGACCTCGCCACCGGTGAAGCGATTAATGATGTTGTTCAAGAACGGAATGTTGTCGGTCGACATGGTGTGACGCCCTGGAGGTAGAACGCCAACGACACGCCCGTCTTTGAAGAAGACAACGCACTCGTCGCTGTCAATCGTAAGCTGCGACCAAGCTGGGAAGTTCTGATCCGGATGCTTGTAGACAATGAGCTGTTTGAACTGATCGGGACGTGCGATCATCATCTCGCGCACGCCGCTTTTCACGAAATTGAACACGCCCATCGCTTACTCCTTATGCCGCCACTAAAAATACGGGTTTCGAAAAAGATACGTCGGCGATCGCACTTGCGCTACTAGTCTTGCCCGCTTTCAAGTTGACGCGAGGTCGAGGCGGGGCAGGCACGGGGGCCTGCCCCGACAACCGCAATTCGTAGGGGCGGCCCTCCGTGGCCGCCCTTCGCCTCGAAAGCGGTCAACGACCAACACCCCAGATCTCTCCGGTCGCCCACGTGGCATCGAGCAGTGCGAGCACGACGTGCGCGACTTCTTCTGGCGCCCCGAAGCGGCCGAGCTGCGAGCGCGTGGCAAGTCGGTGCTTTCGAAGTGGATCGGTGTCGGCCTCTGGGTCTGGTTCGGCGACGATGCCGAGCTCGACGATGTTGACACGCACGGCCGGTGCGAGCTCGACAGCGAGGGCTCGCAAACCCGTGCGCATTGCACCTTTCGCAGTCAGGTACGCAACGTAGTGCTCGAAAGGGCGCGTTGTTCCTGCGTCGCCGAGCTCGACAATGGCCCCTTTGGCTTTGGCGAGATCGCCCGCAAGGGCATGGACAAGCAAAAGAGGGGCGATTGCATGCACGGTCAGCGTGCGCTCGAGATCCTCGCGGCGAAGATCTTCGAATGGTGTACGTGGGAAAGGGCCACACGCAAGCACGATGTCATCGATGCTTCCGCGAGAATCAGTCGTTGGCACGCTAGCGCGCAGCTTCTCCACGATTTGCCGAACGGCTTCACGGTGGGTTAGATCCGCGCAGACAACCTTGGCAGGACCACGGCCGCGATCTAGCATGACGGAAAGATGCTCGAGCTTCTTTGGATCGCGAGCGGTCAGAACAAGTTCGTCCCCACGATTCGCAAGAGCCTCGGCAATGGCAGCGCCAAGGCGCCCTGTCGCGCCGACGATCAGAACTCTCCGGCTCTTTCGCCCTTCGGCGCTCATTGTCCTCGGTATACCCGAAAACAGGCTCGGGCAGGATGACGATGATATGCCCTTTGGGCGCGATCGCGTGTAGAACGGTTGGGAATGACGAATACGGGTGACGACACGCAGCAGTCCCCCTCGCTTTCTTGCGCGGAGACCTCCCAGCTCTGGGCAAAGTTTCGAGCCGGCGACACCATCCTTTGCGCGAAAGACGCACACGGCATCGCACTCGCGGTCGACAGTGCTTCCAAAGTTTACCGCTTTATATGCACCAAGTGCGGGCTTGCTTCTCCGTGGTTTGGGACCACGCCAGCGGGTCTCGTTTTTCGCACCCCACCAGCGATGATGAATCACCGTCGCCCCAACGGGTCCGATTTATAAAATCTCGTAGGGGCGCAGCATGCTGCGCCCCTACACGCTCTTGACAGAGGGTCGAATTCTTAGGATGGTTCGCACCCTCGCTAAGCGCGGGCCCAGGTAGCTCAGTTGGTAGAGCAGCGGACTGAAAATCCGCGTGTCGACAGTTCGATTCTGTCCTTGGGCACTTCTGTCGTTCACACAACCATCGGGACATCATCTGGTCCCGGTAGGGACGGCCCTTTCGGGCCGCCCCCCGGACAGAACCCGGCGAGCGGATTTCCCGCACCGGGCTCCCACCTTGGGTCAACGGGTTGCAAAGCGAGTCTCCGGCCAAGGGTGTC
>Ga0123357_10001043_pt1 | contig 28457 bp, 13 predicted proteins | sample TergutEmb28metaG_FD_89873 | JGI IMG/M metagenome (GOLD analysis project Ga0123357, IMG submission 89873) | Embiratermes neotenicus P4 segment gut microbial communities from Petit-Saut dam, French Guiana - Emb289 P4 | ecosystem: Host-associated > Arthropoda: Insects > Digestive system > Gut ...
ATGTTAATACATCCATCCTCAGGAGCTTGCGACTTATTTGTTGAGTTATTTCATGGGTTGTATTGCTCTGGTTCGATGTGTGTTGGTGTTACATTGTGGTTTGGCTGTGGTGGTGTGGTATCCATATGCAGGTTGAAGCACTACTATTCAACCTGCATATGGACACCACACCACCACAGCCATACCACAACGTATCTCCAACACACATCAAACCAGATCAATGTAACCCACGATATAAATCAACACATAAGTCGCAAGCTCCTGAGGATGGATGTATTAACATCCGAAACATGTTGAGCATTATATAATGAAATAATAAAGCAAATGACATCAAGTTGGTCTCTCGTTACTCAACTATCAAGATGATGCACAGTCCAATAAACATATGATGTTTTATAGTTTTGCATTTTCTCACACCAAACTGTAGGCTTTTTCAATTTCCACACAAAGTGGTTTGCAGCTGGTAGGAGTAAGTCTGACAATGAAAAGGATGGAAACAAAGAAAATAGCTCTGTCTCATACACATACAATTTCACACAAACTGTCACTTATACAAAATATACATTTGAAACTTAAAAAGAAAAAAAGAAAGATGCATTACAAGAACTATAAAATTACATAAAACGAACCTATACTTCGCCTGGGCTCAACGCATACATTGCATAAGTCATTAATTTGCTACATCACAATGAAAACATCACCTGCTACATTTTTCTTAATCATACTACCAATGTTTCAGTCCGTACCCAAGTGGTATGTTCATATAAATTTAGATACTTCACAAGAAATCATGTAGTGTGGTTATGGCACTGAAAGTAAGGAGGCTGTGATAGGACAAGCACATAGACAGAATGGATACATAATGATTTCAGTCAAAAATAAGGTGGTGAGAATGTTTGGAAAATGGCCACCCAACTGTTTGGCTGAGAAGAAGGTAAGACAGTATATTATGATGAACCTAAGAAAAATAATCTGTGAAAATAAGGGTAGATGGAACAGGCTGAGGACTGTGACCAATGGCGGGCTTTTGTGTTACATTGTACACTGTACTGGCACGGTTAGTTAGTCTTTATTTCTCCTGTATTAACATGTACGGGACTGACACTGTACAGAGCATTGCCCAACAAGCAGCAGCTCTGATAACAAATCTGACTCACTTTAGTAAAAAAAGGGCAGGTACAACTTGGAAGCATAAATATTCATCAACAAAAACTGCATTAGTAATTACTGCACTTTCATTGTATATTTTAATTGTGTTCATAAAAATAAACATACTCTTGTCATAAAATTTATAGTTATCAATGCCATTCATGCAATGAAATCTTCACGGATGGTGAGCCATACAAAAACGAAGTTGGTATCCACTGTTTCAGAGACTGTTTCTGCTCTGTCATCAGTAAGTGATGTGATGAGTGGCCTAACTGCTTGTTTTAGCTGTGTGGACCACTTAATAAAATAGGCCACAGACATCTAGCTACAACTCAAAACAGCTAAAGGATTATATGAGTTTAATTCCAAGTTACTCCCAGTACCTGTCTACCACCACTCTCCAAAAATGTAGGACCAGACTCAAGCAAAGGGAATGCAAAAAGCAATGACAGGCACCATCCTTCATTGCATGGGGTGAGCAACACAGTCTGCAGATTCTGACTTAAGTGTCTAACTCGTACCACAGCCATAATAGCAGTCTAAACATTTGCACATCAGACTACACCAGGCACCAACAGATATTAGGTGTAACGCATAAAAACAAACAACCAGCTGTGTCACTAATCACATCAATCCCTGATGATGGAGGTAGAAAAGATCTCCAAAACATACAATATAAATCACATTTCTGTATTTTTGCTCAACCCAGAAAGACCTAATTGTTTACAGTTAGTTGCAGCAAAACCTTCAGCTCCTAGAAAAATTACATTAATTTAAAAATTTCATTCAGTTTCTCAGGATGCCAAACTCTAACATGGCTTTTCAAATTTCCTTTCTGTTTGCATTTATATGGGCACATTGGACAAAGGAACTGTGGTTCTTTCCCACACTCATTCCGATAATGTGACATCATGGACTGCTTCCAGCGATATGTATTTCCACAGCCAGGACACTTGAATGAACCGATATAAGATGGGGCATTCTGGCGGGCCTGCCAAGTATTTTCTGAAGGAGAGCTCCCCTTATACAATTTGTCTCTTTGGACAACCATCTTATTCATTTCTCCAACACTTTGAAACCTCCTCTCATTTTGAGGGGTCATACGATGGTACGATGAAGATAACTGTGTTGACACTTCCATGCACATGACAGCCAATCCTGTAACAGCAAAATCACAGACACAAGAAATCAATAAATTTGCAATGGCTGTCCTCATTTTCTTTGCTAGACTGTATACTGATAACATACTGGAACTGTATTCAAGAAGCCTCTGTGTAAAACCTTGGGAGGTCAGAGGATGCCACGACTGAAGGTTCTTGTCATTTCTTTTAATACCTCCAGGAGGTTACAGATATCTTACAAAATTTGAGGTTCTCTGGGCAGACATAAGTCTTCAATGATGTAACACCATAACAGGTAAGTACGCTATATTTTGGAGGAACCTCTGCCTCCATCTTTAATGTATACTCCAATATAACAGTTATAAAACATTTTAAATGGATAGCATTTTATTTTTATTTGCTGTTGCTGCTGCTACTGTCACTGTTCAAGGTCACTTGAGGAAAATTGTAAATTTTATGTTTCAAACACAGTTAGGTTTGGTAGCAAAAATATGACTTCCAACATCAGTAAATAATGCAGATGACATCAGTCAAGAGCTACTGACACATTATTACACAGACCCTTTGACTTAATTACACACCTTCAATTTACAGGAATTTCCCATTCATATAACTTAACACTTCAACAGCCCAGTCTGGACAGTAACTAGGTAATGGATTGGACATTTGAGGAACAATTCAATTCCTAGCAGGAGCAGGAGATTTCTCTCTTCTCAAAAATGTCCACTCCAGCTCTGGGGGCCACCCAACCTCCTATTCAGTAGATACCAGGGTAGCTTTCTCCAGAGGCTAAGCAGCCAGACTGTGAAGCCAGTCATTCACTCCCATCTAGTACTGAGGTTAAGTCTGTTTTGAGTTACATCTCCACTCCCCCTCATGTCTTCAAGTCATATAAAAGGATGCATTTACCATAACTGTTGTAATAGATACTAAAAGATTCTGTAATTACTTGTCCAAAAAATTAAAAAATCAAGAATGGCTAATATGAAAGACATATAGTTGACTGAATGACATATCTTCCACTTGAAACTGAAGGCTGGAAAAACAATATAGGCAATGTACATATAACAATGAGGTGGGGGAAAACAATACATATTACATATTCCGAGTGTGTGTTGGTAGCCTTATGTATCCAGTATGCAATGTGCATGCGCCACATTGTCATGTTCCCTGTCTGTTTGTATAGTATTTTACCACATCATCTCATAAATGGCACAATATCTGGGGGAGAAAAGTAATTGAATATAAAATGTGTATTTTGATTTTCTACACAAATTTTGTTTGAAACACTTCTCAAGAAGAACTGGGCGATATATTATCATAAATATATAATGGTATTCATGTAAACTACTCAGTATTCCTATCAAGTTTTAATGAAACTTGACTCTTCTTGACAGATTTTTTAAAAAAACTTAAATATCAAATTTCACAAAAACCCACCCAGTGGGAGACGAAGGATTCTAAATCTATTACATATGTGTGAACCTCGGGATTACACACTCTATTGTTTCCTTTCTAACCCTCTTAGATTGATATAATGCATCATTTTACACACACTCCTGAACATTCACAACAGAAAGCATCTGTCTGTCTCACTGTGAAAACTCATGGAACTAAGGAGGAAGGTGGACTGCTACAGCAATAACCATAACAATCACAATCTTCTGCAATGTAATGTCATGTAAAGTGTAGGTATTTAATGATGTTTCAAGGAAACATTCAGTCTCCATCTGGGCAGACTGGCTTGCCCATCCTGAATATGCAGGCAGTATGTTCCTCTTAAATGTTGGCCAACCTCTACCACACTATATGGCATCATTTCCAATAAGATTCTAACCTTCATCACATTAGTTTTCTTGTTTCAAACATATTTATTACTTCCAATCTTCAGTAAGCGGTTGGTGGATTAATTACAGCTTCAAAATTAGGAGAAGAAATGCAACAAAGTACACAAAGAATTGCACAAAATATGTCAAAGGAATATACATGTCATACGCAGTGTTCCAAATTCTGCATAATAACATTTTCAAGCTTAATTTCACATGTTGAAGTTGCTAACAATACTTTAAAGCTGCTAACTTCAAAGTTACAAAAAAAAAAACACAAGATAGGAGTAAGACACAATTAGAATTTTTCACTGAATTCAGCCATTATATTTAACCCTCCCTACTTCAAATATTTCAAGTTATTTTATTTCTACATTTCCAAAGCAAAATTACAATTCCCATTCTCCAAAAGTGCAAACAAATCACTCATCTGTTGGAAGAGAGTACATAAGATCACTCTTGACTCTACTACCACACATACCAAAACCAAATGAGGACTGTGATATATGACACTGCAGCATTATGAGAGTTAACCACTTAAAGCTTGATACTGATTGCAACAGTATTAAATAACCAATTCTTACATCACATAAATCACAGCACAATTCCATTACATCAGTTAATACTGTCTAGGGAAACAGTCATGCATTCCAAAAATCATACAAATCCATAAACATTCTTTGTGGACAGAATGCAAGATGTTTTAATGGTACAGCACAATGTCAACACTATGTTCATACCCCAATGGTAGTCAGAACATTATTCAGCTTGTAAATCTGTAGAGTGCCACACTCGAATGTGACTTTTCAGAATGTGACTTTTCAAATTCCCCTTTTGTTTTGCTTTGTAGGGGCAAAGAGGACATTGAAACTGAGGTTCCTTTCCACATTCAACACGCAAATGGAGAATCAGTGATTTCTTCCATCGATACACTTTCCCACATTTGGTGCACTGATGATAATCACTTGATGGGCAGTTCTTGTTTGCTGTAGAAGTTCTGGGTATGGTAAATTTGTGACCAGCTGTCTCCACTAAACCACTTCTGAAATTATGAAACTTTGAAAGTACCTGATGTCCAGCCCATGAATATCCTGGAACAGAAGAAACAATTCCACAAAATATGTTATTAAAGAAAGGTCTAATATGTCTCAACATAATTTTTTTATGTTTATAAATGTCAATAATCCTGCTCCGTGCACCTGACTTCAAAAGGCTCAGATGCTTTTAAACAATTCTCTCTTTGAAAGGTAAAGTTGGTCATATAGCTCTATAAGTGATAAATTTTGAAGGATAAGGAAGAAATTGTGGTCTGTTATAAGGTACTACCCCACCATCTGCCTGGAGAGTCTAAGGAAAACCATGTAAAATGTCAGTTAAGTATCTGCAATTCAAACCTAAGACTTCACAAATACAGAATGCTAACCATGTGAATACAACACTTGACATTCCCCTGATAAGTTTGTGCACTGTAAGCCACTCAACAATAATGTACCAATTTAAAAGAAATGTAACACTGAATAAAATACCGAAGTAATGAAAATAACACATGACATGCTGCTAAACACAGATGCTATCCCAGCATAATAAGCAATAACTGAAGCAGTGTCTCATTTCAAGTGTTTGCCAAAACATGGGTTCATGCTGGTACATCCTGTATAAGAAAAATGAATGCCACTCACTCCACCATTATATTTAGTGCACTTTAAACATAAAGTATGAGGTACCTGTGTGCAAATCTAGACTGTCATCCAGGCATGCAGGAGCACCCAGTTTTTGGTCATCCATATTCTGCAAGGTCCGAAGCCGATTTCCTTCTCTAGACAGCTAAGCAACTTCTTCAACCTCTCCTTGATGAGAACAAAATTCCAAGAAATGAATTCATGATGAAACATGCCCTGGTAACTGAAAAAGTCTTCCATTATCAACTTCCGTCTTCACAGTAATTTTCACTTGAAAAACGGTCATTTAATTTAGGACCTGCACTGCAAACTCCAAGTCAGCCAGGTTTCAGCGAGATGTCACTAATTCAAAGCCAGCAAGAATTATGGTAGTGTCAACACAAAGATAAGTCACATGAAAACAGTATCAGTATTTATAACTGTTTCGCAGTGTCCGCCTTTACATCTGATGTCACAAAATACACACCTTCAAACAAGCTGGCTCCTTTCCTCTTTCTTGGTAATGGATATTCCTTGTCTTGTTGATCGCTGTGACTGTTTCTGATTTTCATCTCCACGGTGTCTCTACGTAGAAGTGTATGCAAATTCACTCCAGCACATTCATTGTTGCCTACACTCAGAGATGCTTAGCACTTTGTGCTCCTAATGACCAAATTATTGTCACAGTCTACCTCGCTCTGGTCATGATTATACAAGAATTATTACTAGAAAAGAATCTCCATTATTTTATCACAGCAAATATGTTAAATTACCCATGTCAAATCCATTAAAACTGCATCACTCTGTACTAGTGTATTACTAAAAAAATCAGTTTTCATTTGAAGAGAAGGTGAAAGGTGGGGAGAAAGAATGTTAATGTAAGGTCAATTAACATTAGAAAGTGCAAGTAGGCAAATTATCATTACATGATAACAAATTTATTCATATATTCTGGGTTTGAAGCCATTTCTTGGTTTATAAAAACTCTACCTTCACATGAAAGCTGCGGCATTTTGCTGGTGTTTAACCCAAACGTGCTGCTTTAGGCTCCACTTTCGTTTTGCTTTAAAAAAACAATACGGACATTGAAATTTGGGTTCTGTACCACATTCATACTTCAAATGTAAATTTAAAGATTTCTTCCATCGATAAACTCTCCGACACCGAGGACAACAATATCCACCATTTTTATTTGAACTCATTTCTGTCTCTTTTTGATCTGAAACAGCAGAAGACACAGACACTACACACTCTCCACTTGCGGCCATCCAATTCTGTTGAGCAGTGTAGTCTACAGGACATCCAGTTTCTACATTCCCTCTGTGACTAGGAAGTACATTTTGCCCCTGGTATAAATCATCCAAGATAAGATCTGAACTCATGTTTTGTGCCATACAAACACCACTTTTACCAGAAGAGCCATCAGGATTAAACAATAACAGGTCTTCTGATGACAGTGTCCATGATGATACGTCATCTAAAATAAAATACAAAAAAATATGTCACTACTTTTTGTACTCTTCAACGAATATTAATAGGGGGAACTAATTGAAAAGGATGAGGCAGGTGGGAGAAGTGGCACACATGGAGGAAAAAGCAGATGCACACAGAGTTTTGGTGATGAAACCAAGACAACTCAATTCTGGTTAATTACAGGTTAATTACAGCATTCACAACAACCTATTTGAGTTAGATGAGGCCAATACACATCCTCACACCTTATTTCATAAGCAACATATTAATATTTCTTTGCTCACTTCTATGCCCCGGCAGCCCAAGTGCATGCTACATGCCTTGTCCTTCCTACCCTCCTTGGCTTGATCACCTTAAATCTGCCAAAACACAGTTGCTGCTGTTAGATACTCTCAGGGGTAGAGATTACAAGTGTTCTGGAATGTTGTGCTGTGTCACTGGGTAAACAAACACAGCAGTTTCAACAGATCATTACTATTTACCAATTAGTACAGCATACCAACCCACAAGACTTGAATCTTCATGGTTTATGCTACTGTAATGTCTGTTGCTAAAATGTTTGTTTCCTTTAAAGTCTATCACGTCCCCACGTTTATATTCCCAAAGACAGTTGGTTGAAATTTATGAAGGCAGGGAGATGTTCGGTAGTGTGCTATATCCACCACATTTCAGGAACACTAATCAATGAGTGTCTACAATATCTGCCTGCAAAATTAAGTCAGAAAATGAAGAGAAATTCAGCAATGCAATATCATGAGACTAGCCCTGCACATGGCGTGTAGCAAGTCCATTCATTTAGGCACTTCAAAATATAACCAACTGCATAGGAACATACAATTCTGTATGCTTATTCATGACACATGAACTTATGATCAGCTCTAATATGGTTTGAACTCAAAAACTGCAATGCAGTTTTTGACTACCCTCTACAGTGTTGTAAATTTGACTCATTCTTCAAACTTATTTCATAGCCGACAGATAGCTCTTACAATGTAGTCTTGATAGCAAATCATTCACAAAACCCTTAAGGACATATGACTGAACTATAGGTAATTTGGAAGTGATCAGAAATACTGTTGCAAACATTTGCAGCTTAAACAAAATGGAATTAATCTAGTTTGTCTAAAAATCACAAAATTAAAATACACACAACATTACTTCAAAACTGCAAGTACATATCATGGACATCTTGCAGTATTTACCAAAGCTCCTCCCATCCTGGAACAAAGAGCAATGTCATGACAGCATCGAATATAGGATCAAAAATTTTTCATACACTTCCTAAAACCACAGAATAATTAGAGCTTCATATCAAGAACAGGAATGCTTTATTTTCACATAACACTTCAATTTTCTTTACACCCAAATAAAAAAATTCAGATTAAATACAACATAAGAAAAAAGTGCCAGTACTCCATCTAGCATTTGGCTGCTTTTCTTAACAATATCACAGTACACAGTAACCGAAACTTTACAAAAGGAATAACATTCAGATTTGGAACTTGTCATGCAATTTTAAAAAACCGGAAGGGAAGATTCAAACAGCATTTAGAAACTCTGCCACAACACTTGCACATCACTTTGTCCAGATGTGACTAACAAATACAATAGCAAAGGATACAAAGTAAATTTCACAAATTACCATACACATAGCAAAGGATACACAGTAAATGGCACAATACATTTGGATGTTGAGGTAGAAAACTGTAAACAGATTCTGAAACAACAGTCATATTTTATAAACATATAAATACATTCCATACACAGGAATGTAATCACATTTGAAATGCATATATAAAACACAGAATACTGGGCTTATATTAAACAGTGCACACATTAAATAAAAAATACTCCTGGAATAATTTCTTTTAATACAAAAATAATTTATTCATCAAATGCCACATGCACACACAAGCTGATATTGTGGACAGATGTGCCTAATGTGGTTCACGTTCAAACATAACACTTCCATGCATTTGCGTGGTAACTTCATCCTGATATATTTAAGCTGTGACTCAGATGTCTCTCTCAAATTGTCTCATGGCAGTATCCATTTCCTGTCACATCTGCTTGTCACAAACTTGATTTCCATACTATATAAAAACTGCAAATATTTGTGTAGTCAGAGAAACAGACTTTGGTGTGCTGGGTTACTGTACTGTATAGTCTGTTAAATGGATATCATTGCTTCAGAGGAACTTGCTACCTACATCCTCTGGGTAAAGGAGGCCATAGCTTGTAATGTGACAATAATATGATTAAATGTGAGATCTTTAAACTGTACTCCAAATTAATTTCCAACATATACATTGTAAAGAGAAGCAAAGGTTACCATCCAACCACCTGTAGCAATTTCAAAACCACACACAAACTGTAAAATATGACACAGCTCACTTGATCCTACATCAACAATATAGTCAGATGTGAGAATGTACTCCTACAAAAGGCAATACAACATACCACAGTCACAGTCCTCTGTATGACAATAATCTTGTACTTTGAACATTTATCTTACCAACTGCTGTGTTACGCAATATATTTATTTCAATGAAACATAAGTAACAGATTACAAATATGACTGCTTGCAGTGGCTTTTGCTTTATTTTGCAGCACTCAGTAATTCAGACTGTAATATCAAATAGTAAAACAACTGAAGGATGATTAATTGAAACGGACTTGGTAGGACACAGTCATGGTCTACTTGAGGCACCATGTAGTATTTTCCCAGAGGGACTGAGGGAAATAAGAAACCTGTCAGGATAAGCAATGGCCCAGCCAAAATTATACTAGTCATCTGCCAAAACAAAGTCCTAGAGCACTGCTACTCGGCGTAATACAATACCCATGATGCTTTTCAATATAAGGAAGAGAAATCCATTCCTTCCACACTACTGTTATTCATTTCACATTATGTGATTAACTGTTCAGCATAAAACTTGAATAATTTAACCTGTAAGAGCAAAGTTTTGCCCTGCACGTCATCACGGCATACGGTGGAGGAAAGGTATAGCTCTGGCCATTGTTAAACTTGGCACTAGACATAGGTCAGTGGTCAGCTTCATGCTCCAGCTGTTTCATCCCACAGGAAATAACTGCCAGTATCCAGTGAACAAGAGGGAGGGTGGGCCCTGGAGCTGGTATGGACATTTTGGAGAAGAAATAATTTCTGGCCCCTACCAGGAATTAAACCCTGCATCATTGTCCAACCCATAGCCTAGTCTGAAGACCAACCAAGCCAGTCTGGTTTCCCATTTAACCTGCATATTGCATGAGAACTTTCACTGGGGAATGGCCATAAAAGTTGACCAATTTTCCATAAATATGTATAAAACAATAACACACAAACATACAACTTCCACAATAAGTTTTGATATACACATAATGAGGTATGTCTTCTGGTGAGAATAAAATAAGAAACACATAGTATTCTAACATTTAGTGAAATTAAACACATTTGAAGGTGGCCTATGTAGAATTTATGATCAGTAAAGCTGCATAAAACCATTTTTTTATGGTAATCTTGCTGTTCATTCTGTAACTTTTCCATCATGTCCAAGAATACTGTTCATCCTGTTTAGTTTCAGTACTGACAAAACTATAAAACTTATAATATCGCAATTGTGGAATGCATGACTCATAAATAAAAAAACTGCAGAATATATACTTCATACATCGTTCTGCAGAGCACAGTAGTCTGCATAAACAGCACCACAGAATGTACCCTCTTTCATGTACCACGTTCAAGCTAAACACAATATTACTGCAAGTGCAACTGACTTCAGCATGAAAAGCACACAATCAAACAGACAGCTAAAAATAAAATGCCTGACACCACAATTATTGACCAGTATCTTTGCCAGTAAAATGTTTTCTCTTCACGTGTCTCAACAGGTTGCCCCTGAGTTTGGCCCGATGTGGGCAATATGGACAACAGAACTGTGGTTCTTTGCCGCACTCGTATCTCATATGAAGAAGTAACGACTTTTTCCAGTGATACACTTTACAACACTTAGGACATGGAAACAACTCCTTTCCAGTTACTGATGATTCATAGTTCACTGATGAATTGTGACATGCATCTTTGTGAAACTCAGCAGAATGTGCGTGGTCCTCTGGATGTTGCCAGCGATTGTCTGTAACTGCTTCGAACAATAAAACGGTCAAATCTGTAACACCAAGAAAAGCTTGTTATTAGAGCAAGATAAGAAACCTTAATCTCTTTACTATTAGCAAAGAAGAACAACATATCAGCTGCTTGTACATTAGCTGGCATTCAACTGCTTGTCACATGAGATTTGAATTTCTCTAAAGGTCTGTGGCACTGGACAAGTCATTATAAGAGTATTACATTAGATACTGTGCATTTGTGAAGCATATTTTATATATATATATATATATATGATTTGCTTCTGTTGTCACATAAAAGTAATATCATATAACCTTCACTGTCGGTTCCATTGGTATACAGATCAACTGGTCCTAAAGGCAAACATCAAGTCAAAATTCCTCGGGACTGTCACAGCATTCTTTCTGGTATGATACTGGCAGATACTTTCTGGTATGGTACTGGCAGGTAGTAAAGTTTTGCAAGAACCAGATGCCTCCAACTTCAGGGTAGAATGCTTTAGCCCTGAATATGCAGGCAGCAGGTTCCTCCAAGACATTGGTACCTACCTGCCACATTACACAGTCTCATATCCCAGAATACCAGAATTTTATCACTACAATATTCCCATACCCCACATTTACAACTGAATATATAGAGCCGATATGTTTACTTCTTGTGTTAAATTTCTTAATTTTGAAAAACCAAAGGATAAATTCATATACAATGGAAATGTGTCTGTCCATAACATAAAGTGTCAATCATTTGACTAGCAGTCAATTCATACCACATCCTAGACAAAAAATACCATAGCAACATTTTGATAAACACATTATCCCTTTGCTGCACAGTTACCTTGATATATCATGCAAAATTCAGATATGCTCCATAAATCATATCTTGGTATATTAAGCATGGTAAAAACATTTACCGAACTGACGCATCCATTCTTTATACTCAGTTCCTTTAAAAGTACTAAAATCATGTCCACTGTTGTCAACATACATAATGCACAGAGCTGCCCTACAAAAATCTAGTGACTTTCCACATCAATCACAGCATCTAATGGACAGATGAGATTTTCTATACATTCTAGTGTCTCTCACAGCAAGATGCCATGACATAGGCCATGGTTGCATCTTCCCAAACAATAACTTCTTATATGTTCATGGTCATGTTCCTACATTTTATTGGATGTCATATAACCACTGCATTTGAAATACCACCATCAAACTGAGCAGATTAGCATGGCAGTAATGCTGTAGACCAGTGACACCTAACACGTGTGTTGCAGACCCACGAGGGGAGGTTTGGAAGGCTCTGCAAATTCAAGCACCTTCACAGCACATCCTGCCCTTTAGCTATTGCTTGGTTTCTTCTGTTATTAATTTTCTGATGAATAAGATGCGAGTTCACATACTACACTTCCTGAGTTTATGACCGTTTCTGTCATTAAATTTTCTCAACTAACAGGGTCTAAGATTATCTATGAGCATACGAAGGTTTGCGAGACTGTTTGAAATTAGAAAGGAGCTCTCATACTCAAAAGGGCTGGGAACCACTTCAGGATGGGGGCACTTGAATATCGACCAGGACATCAGCTACTTTAAAAACTTCCATGGTTTCCCTCAGTTCCTGAAGTCAAATTCCACAACCACTTCCTTCCAAACCCTTTCCAATTCATCATTTGCCCATCATGCTGACATCAATACAATGTATTACAAGTAATTAACACCACCACAGAATAAGCCACAAAAAAGAATAATTAAATAACCCAAATAAACAAATAATTGATAAATCAATGCACTGTTTTTTCCTCACGACTGACAAAATATCTACGGACAGTAGTGGATCCTGTTGTTATCACGTATTCAATATGAGCCAAAAGAAATATTTCAAAGAAAGAACCATAAGACTTCTCAAAACATATACAAAATTGGGGGTTACAAGGGTAATGAACACTTACCAATTTCAATATCCACAGAGGTGCTAATTGTAGAGGCCAGCAGAAAACTGCATCACATTATACATCTGTTAACACGTTTTGAATATCAGTTCTTTCGCCATCTTCTTCAGCTAAGAGAAATAGTGGCTACAGTTGGTGGCTGAGTGCATTGCTACAACAGGTGTTTGTAACTAATGCTGTATAAATGTGTACATCATTTTCTGATGAACATGAACACATTCTGTAAGGCCAAAGGAATAAATAACCTTGATCCCTTTGCATTCCATGCAAGCATATGATGGAGTGGCTGTATAGCTACTCATACTCAACCTCATAACTAGAGACAGGAGAGTGGTCAGCTTCACATGATGGCCACTTTACCCCATTGGAAAGAGCCCCCAGTATCCACTTAATAGGAGGCTTAGTAGGCCCCAGAGCCAGTCTACACATTTTGGTGAAGAAGTAAATCTCTTGTCCCTATCAGAAATCAAGCAAGGATTCCTTGGTTAGCCAACGCACAGTGTAGTTAGTACACTGACTGAGCTAACCCAACTCACACCAGTTTTCATACATGCAACAATTATATAATATTAGTACAGGAATTATTTGTTTACCATTATGGTATGTAAAACATACATATACCAGGCAAATAAACAAAATGACATTATTCTCAGTTCTTTAGAAAAACCTGATATGAGCAGATATGGATAAGTGTTAATACTGTGTATTATCAAACAATTTCCTTAGAACTCCATTTTCAGTGATGGCTCCAACAGTGAAAGTATCTTTTTCCTTTATATGTGAATAAGAATACAACACAGACCATGAAGTGCGATGTGTATATATTCATGGTGTATATAGAAAATGGAACACATTCAAAGAAATTTTTTCCATGGCAATACAAGGCTAATAGCAACAAACCTTCTGCATACACTAACAATAAGCAGTGAATAAAACAGAAATATTAAGTTAGGGTCTTCTGGAGCGTGATGCCATGCAGTATGTAGTTTGGTAGATAGGTACCAACATTTCAGACAGATGTACCTGGAATGTGATGACATGTAATTTTGTTGGGGGCACTAACTTTTCAGAGGGACCTGCTGCCTCTAGATTCAGGTTACAAGAATGCAACAGTTTCTTCTAAAATTCTGGTATGTACCTACCAAACAACACAGTATAACATCTTAAAAGATCATATGTTAGTAATAGCCACCCTGAAACCTCAAATCTCGAAACAGAACTACAATATTCTTGTCACAATAGACTGGAAAGTGGAATAGTCTGCAGTTAAGTTCAGAATAAAATGCAATATTTCTTTAATACGAAGTCCTTTGCCATACACACAGAGAAAGAATTAACAGCAGGTCAAAATCAAAATAAAGTACTGGTGCCTAAAAGTAATATTAAAATCATACTTCTAAAAAATCAAATTATCATTTCTAATAAAACTCAACCCACATTATTACACTGCTGTTTGGAACTAACTTCTGCAACAAGAATATAATTTTAATTTTACAAAAAAGTGTGCAAAAGCATACAGATCCTTAAATAATATTATTAAATAACTTATTTAAATAACCCCATCCAAGCAACCTGGTATTTATGCAATTATGAGATGATACCAGATCAGCACGCAATGAAAAAAACGTATCAACTCTTTAAATAATGACTATATTAAATAAGGAAAATATATTTCACTGTGGGAAGAGTATGAACAAGTGTGTTAAGGTACTGTGATAGGAAAAAGAAGAAGTAATACTGGATGTTCTGTAATCTACATGCATAAAGCATAGTTTTATTGTCCATACAACAAACCATAACTCATATTGCATCATTACCATACAGTATACATTTTCAGTTCTCTCTCATTCTCTCTTTTTTAAAGTTTCAAATAGTCTTTTAAAAGTATTCTGCACACATTTTGTCAGTGGTAAGACATCATTCTTTCACATGTGTGACATAAGTTCTTCCTCACAGATAAATTCCGTGTGGTGCATGGTCATGTCAATGGTGGTGAATGTCCAGTTATTCTTAACAGTGCACACAAGCAGGACCTAGTACTCAGAGCAGTAGAAGTTACATGTACAGTATGTCTTGTGTCTGATGCTTCGTTCTGATGTGTTTCTGAAGATTCCAGTTTAACTTTGCTCGATATGGGCAATGAGGGCACTGAAGCTGGGGTTCCTTACCACACTCCAGCCGCAGGTGATTGTATAGAGAGGTTTTCCAACGGTAAGACTTCCCACAGTTTTTGCACTTAAATTCGTCAGTTGACTGTTGAAAGTGTGAAATGTAACATCCTTTGTTGGTCGGTGTGCTGGGCGAGGCAGACAACATAGTTTCTTGAACTTGATGTTGTATTTCTCCGGATCGACAAACTACACCCTGAAAAGCCACTTCCATTGGATCACCCACGTACACTGTGTCCAGGTCTGAATTTCTTGGTGGGTGAAGTTCATGCCATGACACTGTTTCTGCAAAATATCAATTCAGATGAAACATAAACTGCTGCAGATAGGTATCTCAACAAGGGAGATAAAATGAGAAATGTGAAACAATTTTGCACCAAAATTTCCTCAGACAATCAGCCATCTCAACATTCATCGACCCAGGTTTCTGAAAAGTTTATTTTAACTCAAACTCTGTTATAGCTGAACACCTAAGAAGATTTTATCACATTTATTCACCATAATGGCTTCAAATCTCGCATATAAATTTCTGCAAGATTTGGGGTTCTAATAGCAATGTTGTTGGTGACCCAAGTATTCTGGGTTGTTACACCATGTAAATTGGTAAACAGTTACCAACACATCAGAGAAGTATACTGCCTTCAAAATAGGATCAAGCAGTCCATTCTTCTTCAAATGTTAACCCTAAAGATGGAGGCAGTATGCCGCTCCAAAACACCAGTAACTATTTACCAGTCAGCATGGTGTAACATCCCAGTAAGACCTACATCTTCATAGGAAGTTTTGTCGCAGAACCCTCTCTGAAAGAGGCCAAGTGAATATCTGAGAATAATATTCCTGGATTCATTCTTTTATCAACTTAATGATGTTCAGTTAAGTCACAGATTATACAGCATCTATGATTAGATGGTGATATTCACGTGTTGATTTCTGGAAGTCTATGTTTCCCTACAATATTGCAGCATTTTATTCATAAACTTCCTATTAGCATTATAAACCACCTCTTACCTCTAATGAAAATAATTATAACAAATTCGTATACTAACTGGCTAATTATAAAGGTTCTCAGGGAACCCCTTTCCTGCTGCCATTTTTAAATACTGTGTCCCCAGCTTACCGCCTATTATTTAAAAAATATGGAAAAATTCTTGACGTCATTTCACAATAAAGTAAATACCTTCAAAGCAACATGACATGGTAACGGGGTATAGAGAAAACTGCACATATTCAGCTGCACCAGCATCTACAGCGCAGTCAGTAATTCAAGAAATAGAAGGTGATACTTGAGAACTTTGTGGGTACCCTCAGGTACTTTGATCAAGAGTGGAAATCCAAGGACAGGGTAAGGCAGGAAAGGGTTAAGTATGAGAATATTACAACAACAGGTAGAAGTAATGTCTGTTGCAGTGTGCAATGGTGCATTAACATCACTGAAAGTTATGAGAACTTTTAAACTGGTTTCATAAGGAAGTCTAACAGTTAACTTCATATCCAATTATTTCATAATCACAGCATAAGCAAAACAGAAGTGTCAGTCTGACAAAAGAAGAACAAGTCACACTTTGGAAACAGGTGCATTTATTTAAACTCAGACATTATATAGAGAACAGTGAAGCACAAACACTCACCCTATTGTGTTCAACCAACATTACATATTTCACACTGAAAACATTTATATACAACCACTGAAGATGATCACCTCCTTCTCAGTTCAACCAAGTCAGTTCCATCTGAGAACTATGAAACCAAAAACATATGCTAAACATTCTTATGGGTCCTAAATGACAATTTCGAGAAGAATACATTCTCAAGGACCCTAAATGATAATTTCAAGACGAATACTGTCTTCTAGGACATGCGACAGTGTCATTTGGTAGTTCAGGCGAAATTACAGTCCCTACCTAGGAGTACACCTCTTATAACCTCAAGGTGGATGCAGTATGTTATACTAAAATAATAAATTTATACCAAACTACAAGATGTCACAATGCAGAAGGAAGCAGTCTTCATAGTCAATGTGGCAAGAATATTAAACCTTAAATTTCAAGCTTCAACAAGAAATTAACAAACAAATACAAAGAGAGAAAGTAAATAAATAAACAGAAAATGAAAACTGACAAATGGATGGGTAAACATTATGTTTTTTCAACAATCTTACAAATTAACGACTGTACCTAATTTTGCAAAAACATAAACAGGGAGACAAATGAATGCATCACAAAAAAAAATTTATAATTGACAAATTTTAAAGTTCTCGGGTGGATGTTTACGACTAACATGTTTCTGAAGATTCCAATTTAACTTTGAACGATATGGGCAATAGAGGCACTGAAACTGGGGTTCCTTGCCACACTCCAGTTTCTCATGATTACGTAAGGACTCTTTCCAACGGTATGCGTTTCCACACTTTTCACACCTGAATCTCTTGTCTGGTTGGTAATTTGATTTGCAGTCTTCCTGGTTCACCAGTTGATGTAATAAACCCGGCACTAGAGTAACTGCTGGTTGTCGCACACAATGGCTGTTAAATGAGGCTGTTCTACCTTGAAATGCTTGTTCAAAAGATTCAAGATATACATCTTCTGATGGATTATAATCAGTCCAGGACCTCATTCCTGTAAAACAACAATATGAAATAATATCATACACATTTTGGTGTCAATACAACTATGCTCGAAAAGTTACACTTCATTAGGTTTGTCTGTAGTTTATTCAACCATTCTGTCAGCAATGCAGACAACACAGACAGAACCCTAGTTTTATGCCCCATCTGTTTTACATCTCTTTGTTCAAACACCCATTGCCATTATACATCACTTCCCAGATATCATAAGAGAACACTGGAATGCCACTATCATCTTACATGCAGTGAGGGGAAAAGCTAGAAACAAACACGGAAGAATGAAGTTCAGTGTCTCACCATCAGAATGCAAGCCAAACTCATAACATCAGAATTCCCAACACATTTAAAATAAGTGGAAATGGAAATGACAGTAACTAATCAAATTTTCATTCACGATATAATTAATATCACATTATATTTCAGGAACTCCTGCAACCATTCAGTTCAGAATATTTTCTACCACCCACTTCAGAATGTAAGAGATGGGAAACAATTGAAGAAAACTACACAGCCTATACATACTGAAAGATGCTAATCAAAAGAGAAAATATGTTTAATTTGTTGCTGACTCCATGCATATCTTTATCACAATGATTTTTAAAATCTATGTCAATATGACAGACTGCGACATTCAAGGAGAGGTTATGTGCTGCAGTCTGCGCTAGCCCAAGCTATTCAAGGACATGTAGATCAAAGGGTTAAAACTGTATTTGTGATTCCTAACTGATGTGAGAAAATGACTCCTCTTGATACCAGTACTAGCAAATCACAGACTTGTAGAAGAACAATATCGACCAGAAAGAATAAAACATTAACTCCCTACTCCACTAGGCTTCTTACAAACAGCTAGTCTCCATCACTGAACCAAGGTCTAGTTATTGAGTCAGACCCAAACTAAATAGGAACTTACCTGAAGATGGAACAACATTCAAGTGCCCAAAATTCTGCATTCAAAAGAAAAATAAGATAATGGACACTGTCCAAAATAATGGTCACATTTTAGGATCAAAGATGTACACATAAATATATAATTATTGGGAATTATTAATAAACTTTACATCTAATATAATTACGACATTACATCATGAATAAGTATCAATGACACATGAAATAATAAAAATAATACTTATTTTCTAACACCATATATGTGTGCATTTCAAAGACATAAATCAATCGACACTTGAGAACCGTCAATATAAGAGTGCTCTTGTCTGTCTGGGGGGCGGGGGGGGGGGGGGGGCAGTATTAATCATTAGATTTCTTCATTCACTGTCACAGTAAATAGCTTTTTCTTCAACTGTAACAAAATCAGATTCTGAAGCTGGAATCAATAGTCTTCCTTCTTGACTTTGACAAAATCAAGGCCTTTTACATTCATTTATTTTAAGTTGGTAGCATTCTGACAGCCTGAGAGTGTCCCTTACTGTTCAAGAGTCACTGTACACAAACACAAAACTGAAAATAAAAATCACTTACAAAAGTTGAGCTATTCACCAACAACAAGAGACAAAAAAAGCTTAATTTTAGCTTCAGCCAACAAAACACTTGATCAGAACTTACAATTAGGAACTTCACTAGATGTTTTCTGATGCCTCAGTTTTATATGCTTCAACACATTCCACCTCTGCTTTGTTTGGTAAGGGCAATAGGGACATGTAAACTGGGATGTCTTGCGACAGTACAGTGACTGTTCCCGAGTGTTTGGTTTTCCACCACCCGCTTTATGAGTAACAGCTTGGCTCGATTGTTGATATATGGTCTCAGTGACTGAAGGGTGTGATGACTCATACTTCCAGTCAACATCCACTATATGCTTGGATTCCTCTTCCAGGAATGCTTCAGCACACTGCTTAAAACCGTCATGTGCTTCATTTCGTACTGCTTGGTTAACACCCCATGACATCATTCCTGTAAAACAGCAATGATTCAGTCACCAGTTATACTGTAACAAAACTTCATTGAATTCTGCCTCCTAAATAATTTAGTCTACCTGCAGAACTAATTACAAGTTGTGACATGAGGTTCTCATATCAAAGACCCTTAACATCACAGTTTTTTGAGATGCAAAGCATGGTAGTTTGGTAGAAAAGTACCATATTTCCATCTTTGTGGTACAGGGGCTGAGAATGGAATCAATAGGTTCCCACTACATTATGATACCTACTACCGAACTACACAGCTTTGCATCCCAGATAATACACTTAATAATTTCACATACCACAAACCAAGGTACATGAAAATTTTTTGTAAACTTCCACAGCTTCAAAGTGAGACACCAGCTTCTCACTGCAAAGGCGTGTGTTTAGTGCCTCCATCTTCAAAGTCAGCCACTATGGCTGGCCCTGAAGGTGGAGGAATTACACTCCTCCAAGAAGTTAGCAACAATTTACCATCAACATGACATCAGTATTCATCAGCACCACTATGAGAGCTTCAAATTCTGCACTGGTAAGAATGTGCAAGGGCATTTGGTTCGTAAGCAAAACATATGGACACTAAAATCACTATGGTGCAGCAGTTCACTTGGTGAAACTTACAAATCTACCTGACTACTCCAATCCCAAGCAACATATGATAAAAATAATGTATGACATTGACCAGGAATGTTGTACTAATTTGTTAATTTATTTAAGGTTGATCAGCCATCAGTAACTCTAACTTTATTGCTTTGGATGATAGTATGATGGGGAATAATGACCTGAATGGATGTAATAAGGAGGTGGTCAAGGAACAATCCCTGCAATCATTTGGTGGAACTGATGTAACCCACACATCTCTGTCAGAACAGTTTGTATCCTGGCTAACCATTAAATGCGTACTTCCTGAATACAAATCCCAAGCTGATTCCCATGACCTGGAACATTTCTTCAACAAAACTGCAGGTACATGCATGAATCTTACCAAAAGATGCCCTACAACATGTAAGTTGCCATAAATATTTTTCTTATCTCATGAATAAATACAATGCAATATTGCTGTACAAAACAGATGCCGTAAAAGAGTATGGCTGGGATGTAATTTCAACACAATTAGATTACTTAAAGCACTCGTCCAAAAAAAAAAAAAAAAATAAAAAAATATGTATATCACACTTTTATTACTTGCAAAGATCAACATTTTGTAACAGAATGATACACAATGTAGACCTGAGGTCGGCAAACTACGGCCCGCCAGCCGCACATGGCTTCAATTCATCTGGCCCGCTGATGATGCATCAACCTTTTTAATCAATAGTCCATCTTTTTTATAATGTCACAGCAAACCAGAAAACAGACTTTAAATTTACAATGTTTTTGACATTTTTTAACTCTGTAGGCTTTTGGAAGAGTTATGAATTTTTTGCCCTTATGTAAAAATCTCGTTACAGATAACAAGCATGATGGGGAAGATTAACTTTGAACCCCATAATTTTGTCCCAAAAGAATTCAAGCTTCCTACTAATTCCCCCAGAAATCTGACTTACACATTCTACAATATATGTATTTTGATAATAAATAAATCTGTGCATATGTTTATGATGATGTACATATCTTTGATTTTACCATGTCCTCTTGGCCCGCAAAGCCTAAAATAATTACTTTCTGGCATGAATATAGAAAAGTTTGCCAACCCCTGATGTAGAATGTAACTACATAAAGTTGTCTACCATAAGCAATTTGTGGGCATTTACCCACTACAGTAAGTCTTCGTCTGACAATGAAATGAAATTAAAATTCCATCTAAAATTGTGTACTTTAAGACAAACACATAATACAAGATTCTGCCAAACCTTACACACATATGCCTTTTTTTAGGTTTTGTGGGCTCATATACAGCCTGTATGGAACAAGGAAGCTTTAAAAAAGAAGAGTAAAAGTCAGGGCTGCCACAAACACATATGTAAATTCCACTATGTATAACTAACTCTCTGGTAACAGAACACAAAGATTCAACACTACCACAACTATTACAATTGCCACTACCAGCATCAAAGTGTACCATTGCACACAGAAAATTAGATTCAGTTTCTTACCATATTTAGCTGTGGTGAAACTCAAGGTTTCAACAGTAATACAATCAAAGGATGTCACTGGACACACTCATGACACATGCAAAATTTCATGGACTGTTCAGCCCTTGAAGATGGTTGTCCCACAACATCAGTAACCAACAACCAACCCAAGTTGCATAATAACCTAGAAGCGCAAAGACCTCACAATAATGACTCCTTTTAATCTACTTCATATCCTCACAGCCTACAGAATGTTCACTGTATCATGCAACCCTAATTTCACAGTCTCTGTACGCTCCCTGCACAAGACAGAACTGGTCACCCAGTAGGTGTCTTGCAACTTACATCACAGTGAGGGAAGCAGTTAATGTTACCAACCAAGCAAGCAGAGAGACATGTCATGTTTCGTGTGTCATAACTGAGTGTAAAGTGTGACACTTTCATCAGGCAAGATACACCTGACTTCTGTGCAAAGAATTCTCACTCTAAAACAATATTTTAATCGCAAATCATTTGCACTCTAAAGGAGTAATCTTAGCACCCTACTGCACTGTACTCTGAGTACAGCATTATTCACAATTACACTGCATTTTAAAACCTGATTGTTTTTTCAATTTCTATGCTAGCCATTCATCTCCTTAGTGTTCCTAGGTCCACATTTCTAAGAGATCTTCCCCAAAAATTCTGCCAAACACTTGTAATTCTAGTAAAGTCACACTTTCTCATACGGATGCTTCAATCGGATATGTTTCTGGAGATTCCAGTTCAGCTTGGCACGATGAGGACAGTAGGGACACTGGAACTGTGGCTCCTTGCCACATTCCAGTTTCACGTGGTTATAAAGGGACTTCTTCCAACGATAAATTTTCCCACATCTTTTACATACAAATCCCTCATTTGGAAGTTGGCACTTGGTAACATAATGTCTTCTATCAGGTGTGGGCTGCAACAAACCAAATATTTGAGTGAGATCTGATGGCTGCTGCAACTCTCCCTGCTGATTCAACCTTCTGCCTTCCTCTGTACGCTGAATCAGCCTTGTGCCTTGCAGTGTTTCTTCAAGCGGTTCAAAAATATTAATTTTCCCAATATTTAGTCTTCTTGAATACTGATGATCACTCCACAATTCCAGCTCTGAAAAACATCAACAACATATTAAATTCTGAAACACCTGTACAGTTTATTCTGTACAGTTTATTCTCTCAAATGCACAAATGGATTATGACACAGATTACAAGCATAATTTTTTAAGTATAGTTTATTTTTGGTTCAATAAGATGATAATGCATTTGTCTTATTTCAATTAAAATTGATAGATTACAGGTTCTAAACATTTATTTGTCTCTGACTTTTCCACCTCCTGGATCTCTCAATCATCATGCACAACAATTCCAATTCAGCATTCAAAAAATTCTAATGATGAATCTGTAGAACTCTTCATGAGCCTAACATTGCTAACCACTACAACACTAACATCACAAAGATTTAGATACATATCAAAGTAGAAAACACAAAATATGAAATTATATGCTAATGGAAACTATTATGAAAGAAGACAGTGACATATTGCAACAGAAAAGAGAATGCCAGATGTCTGAACACACACACACACACACACACATTTCAAAAGGACGGCAAAACAGAAACAGTGCAATACTTCTAACTGCCAACTGCAAAATGGAAAACTGTAACTCTACTTTTAAAGAAGTAAAGAAATCAAAAGATAGTCAACAAAAGGAATTAGAAATAATTTAAAGATAAAAACAACTGGAACATAAACCAAATAATTAATAAAATATGATGGTATAAGCATGTTTTTCAGAGCAAAAATAAGATTCCAAAAACAGTTTTAAACATGACAATAAAAATGTCCAATACAGAGACCATGATCAGGATGGGAAACACTTTAAGAATTCAAATGAAATTAGGAAACAAATGGTACTTGAACTAACAGCCTGGACATTCACCAAAATTTTGTACAAGTGGAAGAAAAGAGTTCTTCTGAAATGTTGGTATCTACCTAGACTGACCGCGTGGCGTCACAACCCAAAACACCGTACAGTCTGAACAATGTACCCATATTTTCTCCACCAAACATATCCGAAATTAAGAGGGATTTTTCTTAAAGAATCCAACAATACAGATCAGTTTACATTAGAATTATATTTTATTTGAAAAATCTTACATTACAAAAACAAATAAAACCAAAGATCACAGTGATGACACGTAATAGGAAATACATCATAATGTACGGTAATTGGGATATATTAACAATAAATGTTACGTAATAACCGAAATCAAGTGAACAGTGAAACAGAAACACATTGCTGACACTAAATTTTATTCCTTTGCATGCAATGATTACCATTTGGGTTTTTCACTATTTTACTATTCCTGACTAACATGATGACATCTTTTAGACTTTCATTAGTTTTGAGTTTGGTTACTGCGTAACATCATAAATGCAAATATTCATTCAGACTATCAAGTAAAATTACATCACTGCAGTAACGTCATAAACGTCTTTACAATTGTTTGTCTCCCTATGAAATAGTTTTCAATATAACTTTTCATGGCTTGCTTAGCAGATACTGTGTCACTAACAAATACACAGACAAAACCTCCACATAATAAACTTTGCAAAATATGGTCTCATTAAAAACAAAAATCATTACTGCTTTCATAGCTGTTTGATAAAATATCAATGGTAACTCTGACATGTACTGGTTGTGCTTGTATATCATTTTGCCATTTCCCACATCATAAACATGATATATTAGAAAGCATTACATTTCACTGTGAAACACATCTGCATACAAAATGGCAGAAAACAGCCCAGAATTGAAGAATCTATAAACAGGTTGGAAACTGCATCAATTTGAATACGGATTTTGGAGATTTGCATTCTGACAGTGGTATATATCAGGACTGTGGTCTTCCTGGTTATCGTCTTGTAGTCTGTTAGGTAAGTGGCAACGTTTCAGGGAAACTGCTGCCCGTATCTTCAGGTACAGACACATCCAGCAGTTTCATCTGAAGCACTCCTACCAATCTAACAAACTACATAACATCACATCCCAACAGAATGTAACCTATCTTTATCTACTTCAAAGCCTAGAAATTAAGAACACCAACTGGATATCCCATATCAAAATTGCAGTCTTCAAAGTATTCAAATTTACATACTTTAATAATGTTTTCAGCGGGGTAAACCGTGGTGCAATTGGTTGAGGCACAGCACTACAAGGCGAAGATCACAGGTTTGATTCCTGATGGGATTTGTCACTGACTTAATCCTTCTGGCTGCACTATGGCCCTGGGTTTGAGTCATTCTCTAACAGAAATGAGTACCAGGAGCATCTCCTAGGAGGTAAAGGCAGTCAGTGAGGTATAGGTCTGACAACCCTAACACCATCATGTACCAACTGTTTAGAAATTCTGGGATCCTCAACCTCCTAAAGCCTGTCCAGGCCATTATAGAGATGGCTTTATCACTTTTTACTGTTTTCAGTATTCCCAGTAAATATAATGATGATATTTTAATGCAGGCAAATATTATTACTTAAATCCTTAGAAAATGCTGCTGTGCAGTTTCATAGCCAAAAATGTATATATAGTATCTTAATACCATCAGTTCCTCCAGAAAATCAGATTCCATGATCTGTATTAAATGCTTCTTTGCCACTTGGAACTATTACACCAAATACAAAAATTTATTTATAGCATATTTCTTATCTTCCATATGCAGAAAATGATCACATCACACATCAACAGCATATCAATGCCATGTCTAGACACTTTCAATGGTGCTCATGATTACTCTATTACAGTACACATGGGTTCAACAACTACCAAACCTTGTATAAAAAGAAACTACATCCTTCAGGAAAACAGAAATATACACAGCAAATATAAATCAGTTTTGAGAGCATCTGCCTTTGCCATACATTTCATTGGTTTCTACCTGCAAGTATTGAGCCTTTTGGGTTCCAGTGTTCTCATACTGACAGGATATATGTACATAAAAAAGTAAAGTGATCCCATTACAGGCCCAGTGTGGCCCAGAAGGTGGGTAGAGGTATAGCTCTACTCTTCCATGACCGTGGCACTAGAAGGGGGTAAGTGGTCAGCAGCATGCCCCGGCTGCACTTTACCCCCGGGAAAGAACCAGTACCCATTTTACAGGAGACTGGGTGGGCCCCAGGGCCAGTCTGGATGGGCGGAATATCTCGTCCCAACTGGGATTCGATCCCGGACCCTCCAGCCCATAGTCAGTTGCTATACCGACTGAGCTACCTGGCCCACATGTATGTATATAATATGACATATTAAAAAGTCATGTGTCAATTTATTGTTATTATTTGTTTCCATCACATCAAAATATTTCATATCACATCCTTAAAATTTCCTAACAGTAATACCATAATTGGCTTCGGTGGTCTAGGGGTAGCGTGCTGGCCTTTAGTACCCAATTTTGCAGGTTCAAACCCAGCCAAAGCTGTCGGATTTTTAGGGCGAAAAAATTCTCAGCACGCCTTCCTCCGGAGGGGAAGTAAAGCCATCGGTCCCATGTCACAGTTTGCGGCATGTAAAAGATCCCTAAATTTATGTGGAAGTCGGAATTTAGGTAAAATTACTACCGGACATCTTTCTCGCCCACAGTTCCACCTTTCGCTGCTAGGATCTGTCGCATCGTTGCGGATGGAGGCACCTGGCAGCTAAAGTGGGAACGTCTAAAGGCGGGGGAAAGCAATGGCAAACTACCCCCAAGAACTTGCCCAGGATGCAGTGTGCCATAGCCATACCGGTCATATGACTGGGCTCTGGTTCCTGCCATGCCTGGCCTTCAAGGCTGAATACTAATGAATGAATGAATACCATAATAAAAGCTGCAAATTCTTCGTTACTTCAGCAGATAGTATTTCAAGACACCACACCAAATGGCATCAGTACTCTTATGAAGCCAAAAGTCTGAAACAGCTACCATGTTTGTACTATTTATGGTAAAGTATTACAAAGTAGGAAGACAGGGAATTGGTGACATCTGAAAAGCTGGTGTGATTGCTATCACATTACTGTGCACATCCATGGGTTACAATATATGATGATTGGGAATTATACAATGCATTTATCATCATACTGCATAACCACAGCAATACATGTAAGTGGCCAGTTTCACACTCTGGTACACAATGAGCAACATCCTGGGTAAAGACCCAGAGGGACATGGAAGAACAAAATATAAACCCTGCGTCCCTGCCAGGAATAAAACCCAGCCCACAGCTCAGTCACTGCACTGACTGAGCGTTCAGCCATTTCCCACCATAAAACTAAAACAGAAAGGACAAAAAAAAAAAGAAAGATTACTACTTTAGACTTTCTCCTGGAAATGCTTCAACTTCATATGTTTCTGCAGGTTTCCCTTCAGCTTAGCACGATGTGGACAATAGGGACACTGAAACTGTGGTTCCTTACCACACTCCAGTCTAACATGAGTATACAGTGAGTTCTTCCAGCGGTATAATTTACCACACTTTTTACATCTAAAGCCTTCTTCAGAAGGCTGTGTGCTTGCAATAACTTTGAAATAACTTCCACCAGCTGATGAAAGTCTAGGGCCAAACAATGAAGTAACGTCCGCCAGATGCGGTTGCTCGCCCATTCCAACACCTGCATCTTGAAACACCTGTTCCGGTGGTACAAACATATTACTCACTGAAACAGGAATTAAGCCTCCTGATGAATGATGACAACTCCAAGTTTTAGATTCTGCAAACATCAACAAGACAAATGTTAAGAAATAGACACAAACACGTCTTCTACATGAACAGACTTTGTTTATTGTGTACTGGAATCTGTGGGTTAGGATACATGTTGTAACAGCTCACTGACATTAATACCATCTCACCTTAAGATACTATGATCTATTTTCAAAATATGTCTCTGCAGGTAGAGTACTTGCAGAATAGCAAAGCCCATCACATCGTCTTCGATCTGGCACTCACCTTTCTCCACCACACACATTTTAAATCATACTATGTTGTAACTGCATAACTACAAAAACAACAGTTTTTAACATAAATATGCAATATAGCAGGAGTTTGGATTAAATTAACACTGCAAACTGCAGACATGAGAAGGGGGAAAACTACATCATATTCTGCTCCATGACTTGCATTCTTCATCAATTTTTTTGAAGACAATCAAGTCAAGAAGCATTAAGTTGGGCAAGGTATTTAACGTGCATGAAATAGCAGGAAGAACCTGAGCCATTTTGGAAGGCCTACATATATGGCAGAATAATATCAAAATGGATCTTCAAGAAATAGTGTGTGTGTGTGTGTGTGTGTGTGTGTGTGTGTGTGTGTGTGTGTGTG